>WNGE01007280.1_pt1 | contig 12079 bp, 6 predicted proteins | sample 5400651 | NCBI WGS metagenome assembly WNGE01 (sample SAMN13153370, study PRJNA577476) | soil metagenome | isolation source: 60 cm soil or saprolite under grassland replicate 2 | place: USA:California | collected 2016-06-15 | reverse complement strand
GCTGCCAAGAGCCGTGCGTGACAGTCGAGTTGAAGACGGTCGTTGTTTCATAGCGGCAGCGCGGTCTATTGGTTGACGCCGCTCGCCAGAAAGCCGCCGTCGACCACCAGCAAATGGCCGGTCACGAAGCTGGCGGCATCGGAAGCCAGAAACACCGCCGCGCCTGCCAACTCATCGAGCTGGCCAAACCGCCGCATCGGCGTACGCAATAGAAATTCCTTCCCACGCTCCGTTCCGTCGAGCAGTGCTGCATTCAAGTCCGTGCGGAATACACCCGGAGCGATCGCATTGACGCAAATCCCCGATGCAGCCCACTCGATCGCAAGCGATTTGGTGAGAGAAGCGACGGCTGCTTTGCTCGCCGAGTACGCCGCAACCTGATACAGCGCAACAAATGATGCCAGCGAAGCGATATTAATAATGCGGCCATAGCGCCGCTCGATCATGTGCTGGCCGAACACGCGGCAGGCCCGCAAAGTCCCATTCAAATTCGTTTCGAGGATTGCGTTCCAATCGGATTCCGGAAATTCGAGCGTGGACATTTTTTTCGTGCGTCCCGCACAGTTCACGAGGATCTGTACGCTGCCGAATTCAGCGCATACCGATTGGAGCAGCCGCTCGAGGCTGCTGTTGTCGGTGACATCGCAAGGCTGCGCAAGCGACCGCCGCCCGAGCGCCACGACCTCCGCGGCCGCGTTCTTCACCTGTTCCGCGCGGCGTCCCGTGGGCACGACATTCGCGCCGGCCTGGGCCAGTCCGCGGGTCAGCGCCAGCCCGATCCCGCTGGTTCCGCCAATCACGACCGCCGTCTTCTTTGTCAGATCAAGGAGAGGATGCCCCATGAAGTACTCCTCAGATTTTGCAGTTGTGGAGAGCATCGGGTGAAAACAATCCGGTGACACTCTGGGTCCGCATCAGGGACTTGCCGCGTTTGTGTAAAGCCCGAACAGGAACCACGTCGCGCTTATTCGCAATTCTCATCGGAACAGGAAGCACCGCATGACTCACCGGAGTCAATTGTAATGTGAGACGCGCGTTCAGGGTGTTGAGTATTGCTAAAGAAATCGTTTACGGCTCTTGATTTGACACCGCGCTCATGCAGATTAGCTCTTATGGCTCAGCTTGGCGCAGAAGCGCGCGGATAATCCTGCCAGCAGTCGCATTTCAATAGGAATGACCTAATTGAGCCGAGATGGTTCTGGCGGCCTTTTTTGTTGCCAAAGCATAGGCCTGAATTCGGTCCCGGCTGATTCGCGTAATTGGTCCTGATACGCTAATGGCAGCAGCAACCGTTCCACTCTCGTCGAGAATCGGAGCGGCAACGCAACGCGCCCCGAGATCCGTCTCCTGATCGTCCATGGCATAGCCCTGTTGCACGACGCGAGTGAGCTCCTTTCTCAAGCGGCCGAGGCTCGGGATGGTGCGCGGCGTGGCGCGCTCGAAGGTCAGCATAGGCAATATTTCTTCGCGTTGTTCGGTGGAGAGAAAAGCAAGCAGGGCCTTCCCCAGAGCCGTGCAGTTGAGCGGACGGTGCATTCCGGGCTGGGAAGCCATGCGAAAGGAGTGCGGGCTTTCGATCACTTCAAGATAGAGCACGTCATATCCATCCAAGACGCCAAGGTTCACCGTTTCCTTGGTTTCGCTTGAGAGGGCCACGACCACGGGCCGGCTAATCTTGCGCAATGTGGCATGGTAGGCGATTCCCGCGCCGAGCCGCGCCAGCTTCGGACCTACGACGTATGCGCCGGCATCGTCGCGGAAGAGATAGCCTTCAGTTTCCAGATGAGCGACGAATCGATAGGCCGTGCTCTTGTTGACGTTTGTCTGCTGGGCAATCTCGCGGAGTTGCAATCCGGTGGGCGAGGCGTCCAGTGCCTCCAGGATTCGCAAGACCTTTCCAACGACCCCCACGGGCGCGGATTTGGATTCACGTGCTCGGATCATCGCTGCGTCGCTCCCTCCTCAAAGAGTTGCTCGCGGGGTGTTGGTAGAAACGGACCGTAAAGGCTAACTACTGGCGAGCCAACCAATTCCCCGGATATCTTGCATCCGAAGACCCTGAATTTCAATATATAAAACACAAATTTTTAATATTGAATTCAAACACAGACCCTGCTAAAAGCCAAAGCAGTTGGAGGGTTACGTCGCTGGGCTGTTCGAAAGCTTCTGGGGTGCGGCCCGGGGATTGACCTTCTAGAAGCATCAGTGGGATCGAGATTCATGCGTGGGGGTGCGTATGCGATTGGCGAAGACGGCAGCAATTCTTTTTGTTGTGTTGTCCGTGGCCGCTGCGGCAGGGCGCGCGCAAACAGCTTCGGGCGAAGTGAACGGGACGGTAACCGATAAGTCCGGGGGACTTGTGGCGGGTGCCACGGTCAAGCTCACCAACCAGGCGACGAAGATCGAGGATTGGATGACGACGAATTCCGCCGGGTACTTTGTCTTCATCAACGTTAAGCCGGGATCGTATGTTTTGGGCGCTGAAGCAAAAGGCTTCAAGATCACGCAAATCTCTGCTTTCGATGTAGGCGTCAATCAAACGGTCACGCAAACGATCAGGCTGGAGGTCGGGGCGGTCAGCGAACACGTCGTGGTCAGCGCCGAAGCCGTGATGCTCGAGGGATCTTCGAGCGAATTGGGCACCGTGATTTCGGAAAGAGCTGTGAGTGATCTGCCGCTGAACGGCAGGAACTTTACCCAGTTGCTCACCCTTACTCCGGGAGTCACGCCGGTCTCCACCGCCCAGAATAAGAGCATAGGTTGCTGCGAAGGGAATGTCGGGATTCCCGGGTCGGGCTTTTCCGACGCCTCTTTCCACGGGCAGCAGAACCGTTCGAAGCTCTATTTCTTTGACGGCATCATCAACACAAACGTTCGCGGGCCCACGTACATCGTGATTCCCAACATCGATCTGATCCAGGAATTCAAGGTCGTCGGGCACGACGCCAAGGCTGAATTCGGTGGTGCCACGGGCGGCGTAGTGGACATGGTGTCGGCGTCCGGAAGCAGCTCGTTCCATGGTTCGGCCTTCGAATATGTGCGCAACGACGCTTTTGATGCGCGCAATAGCGTGACGGACTTCGACCCAGTCACCAGAGCCCCCAAGATTTTCCCATTTCGGCAGAATCAGTTTGGAGCGACCTTTTCCGGTCCCCTCATCAAGAACAAGACTTTCTTTTCTGGCGGGTACGACGGCTGGCGCTACTCCAAACCTTCGCTCAACCTCTCTTACGTGCCGACCGCAGCGGAAGTGAGCGGAGACTTCACACAGCAGCCATACTTCAGCGGGGCTCCTCACGCGCTCTATAACCCTTACACCGGTACGAGCGGTGCAAACCGCACGAGGTTCATGTGCGACGCCTTCGGCAATCCCCTTCCGCCGGATATGACCCCGGGGCCAACCTTCGGAACTCAACCGAATGGCACCCCTTGCAACAAGATCCCGCAGGCTTTGATTTCAACGGAGATACAGCAGTTGTTCATGAATTATGCAGCGCAACCAAATTACTCTGTTGCGGGTGACCCCGGCCATAACTTCATCCAGACGAGATCTACGCCAAACAACTCCAACAGTTTTCAGGTGCGAATCGACCACCGCTTGAGCCGGAATGACAATCTTTTCTTGCGCTACACCGAGCAGCGCGTGTCGGTTATTAATCCCATCGGGGAAGTCGGATTCACGGAAGGCGGTTCAACCGGCAGGAACTATGGCGGCGGCTGGGTGCATACGTTCCGGCACAATCTGATTCTTGATCTCCGCGCTGGGTATGCCGGACGGCCATCTGTAGATGCCGGTCAGCAGAACCAGCACCCGCTGGGACTCGCCCCCCTAAAACAATACGGTTTCAAGGACATCGACAAGTTTTCGGGCATCCTCTTCAGACTCAATACCAACGAATGGATCGCCGGCGGCAGCAACGACTTCGGTGTTCGAGGAGCGGCACCCAGGGAAAACCCAAATTGGAGCGTTACACCGAACATCATCTGGCTCAAGGGCAGTCACAACATGAAGATGGGCGCGTGGCTCATCAATACCAAGCGGATACAGAAAAACACATTTCAAAGATTTAATTTTGGCGATGGGCAGACTGGGCTTTCGACCAGCAGCTCTAGCACCGGTGTGTCGCTCGCGTCGGCCCTATTGGGCTTGCCAAGCAGCGTGGGTGGTGAACTGCCGGTCGCGGGCTCGGGCCCAGTACAATACAAGTATGGGGCCTGGGCGGGGTATTTTCAGGATGAATGGAAGGTGCGACCGAGGCTGACCGTCAACTTTGGTTTGCGCTATGACTACCTGACGCAGCCGGAGACGATAGATGGACGGCTCTGGAACGCTATCGATCTCGCTCACCAGCAATGGATCATCGGGGCCGCAGCCATGCCTCCGCTCTGCAGCGTAGCTCAAAAAGCGCCGTGCATTCCCGACGGGGCGCCGCTTTTTACTCTTCAAACTACCCCTGCCTGTAACAACACGACCATTCCTTGTGATTTTACCCAGGACGCCCATTTCAACAACGTGGTCGTAGCAGGCAAGCCCTTTTTCTCGCCCCCGCCTGTAAAAGACAATTGGGGGCCGCGCGTCGGCATAGCTTGGCAGATCACTCCGAAGACTGTGGTCCGCGGCGGGTATGGGCTCTACTGGGATACACTTGCGGGCAGGGGGCAGGCCGCACAGAACGTTCTCGAAAAAGCGGTATGGCCGGACGCGCTGGCTCTTAACGGTGATTTCAATGGGAGCAATCTAAGCCCCGGCCAACTTAGAACGATCGACACGATTCAAGGAACCCTAGGAAATTCCTTGCCAGCGCCAACTCCGTGGACGTCGGGGAGTTTCTTCGTCGCGCCCACGTATCAGGATCCCTACTCGCAGCAGTGGAATATCGAGGTTCAGCGCGAGTTCACGCCCAATTTGATGTTCTCAGTCGCCTATGTAGGCAGCAAGAATGGGCGCCTCGATTACGAAGGGAACGCTAACGCGGCCCGCGTACCGTCACCGGCGGCGACCGATCCCGTTCAGACCACGGCGTTCGGAGTTACGACGTGCGGTCCGAGGCCAAACCCCGTTACTCCGGCTTGGACCGCGTGTCAGGCCGCCTACCTTGCGAGCGTAGACAGCTTCCGAGCCATGCCTTGGGCGACTGCGGGGATAACCTATGCGCAGAGCATCGGGTATTCCGATTACCACGCACTGGAGGCCAAGATGCAGCGGCGGTTTGCCAATGGTTTGGTCTCGCTGCTGTCCTATACCTTCGGGAAATCCACCGACACGAGCAGCGGTTATTTCAACGTCGAGAACGGCCCTCAAGGTGGTTCAAGCGTTCAAAACTATTTCGACCTGAACTCGGCCCACGGTGTCTCTGGGTATGACATTACGCACTTTGTCTCCTGGGCCACAGTATACGAACTCCCAGCAGGACGTGGGAAAAGATGGCTACGGGGCGGTCCGCTGTCCTGGATTCTGGGCAACTGGCAAGCGAATTACATCTTCCAGGCCCGGTCCGGCCAACCCTACGGCCTCGTTGTGCAGGGTGACGTGGCCAACCTCAAAGGCTCCGGTGGAATTGGAAGTAATGGCCCGAGCGATTATGCCCGGCCCAACTTGATCGCCGATCCCTTTACACCTGGCCCTGTCCCCGCTAATCCTAACCCGAGGTGCCAGACAACCATCTCGCAGGGGGGGTTGGCCGCAGATCAGACCCGCTCTGTGCGGACTTGGTTCAATCCCTGCGCCTTTGTGGCTCCGTCAGGAGCTTTTGGAAATCTGGGGAGAAATCCGTATCGAGGACCCGCCGTGTACAACATGGATTTCTCGATGTTCAAGAGCTTTCCCTTGGGCAAGGAGGGATGGAACCTCCAGCTTCGCTTTGAAGCTTTCAATGTTTTCAACATCCAGAATTTGGAGACGCCGGGAGTTGGAAGCGCGAATTCCATACGCGTTGGAAACGCGAGTATGGGAAAGATCACAGACCTAGCGCTTCAGCCGCGGCAATTGCAGTTTGGTTTGAGGCTTGTCTTCTAAAACGAACTCTGGTATCGCAATTCTTCCTTGTCGCACGGCGGTGCTCACCCCCACCGCCGTGCGAGGCCGCGAACGAGCGATAATTGATTCGGAGTAGACTGAACCAATGGACAAAGGCCGGACGTCACGCCGCGATTGGATGATCGGATCAGGTTCTGCCCTGGCGGCGGCAGCACTCCCGTTTGGTGTTACGAGCTTCTCCCCAATTGATCAACGCTTCCTCAGTCAGGCGGCGGCCCAACCCCAGACGGTGCCCATCGCCGCCGACGCCGATCGTGCGCGCCGCATGAAGTGGTGGCACGAAGCCCGCTTTGGCATGTTCATTCACTGGGGACTTTACAGTGTGCTTGGCCGCCATGAGTGGGTCATGGAGAATGAAGGCATTCCGGTTTCCGAATACGCTCCGCTCGCAAAGCAGTTCAAACCCAAGCCCTTTCCCGCCCGAGATTGGGCCAAGATCGCGCGCGGAACGGGCATGCGCTACATGGTGATGACCACCAAGCATCACGAAGGCTTTTGCCACTTCGATACCAAGACCACGGACTACTGTTCGCCAAAGCAAGGGCCGGGCCGCGATCTTGTACGCGAGTACGTTGATGCTGCCCGAGCCGAAGGCATGCGCGTCGGTTTCTACTATTCGCTGATGGATTGGCATCATCCGGACGGCGCGCGCTGCGCCACGGACGAAGCCGCGCGCAAACGCTTCGTTGAATACATCCACACGCACATTCGCGAACTGCTCACCAACTACGGAAAGATTGATGTCCTCTGGTATGACGTCTCTTGGCCGCTCGACGCCGCCGGATGGGAGTCCGAGCGCATGAACAAGATGGTGTTCGACCTCCAGCCCGACATCATCGTTAACAACCGCAACAAACTTCCGGGCGATTTTTCGACTCCCGAGCAGCAGATCACCGCGGACAAAGAAGGACGAGCCTGGGAGTCCTGCATGACTCTCAATGACAGTTGGGGATACCAGCGGGCCGATGATGATTGGAAAAGTCCCCGGCGCGTCATTCAGAATCTGATTTCGTGCTCTCGGGACACGGGCAACTATCTGCTCAACATCGGTCCGCGCGCCGATGGCAGCGTGCCCGAGGAATCCGTCCGCGTGCTGACCGAAGTCGGACAATGGATGCGCCGCAACGGAGACACCATCTACGGGTCAGACCCTTGCCAGCCGCGGCGCTCAAATTACGCTAGCTTCACGCGCAAGGGCAACACGCTCTATACTCATGTGCACTTTTGGCCAGGCGATTCTGTGGTCGTGGCCGGCTTGCAGGCGCAGGTGAAGTCCGCGCGCTTCTTCGCCTCCGGTCAAAAAATAAACTTCCAGCAGGACCGCTTCCGCGTGCGGCTCACCGGCCTCCCGGCCGAAGCGCCGGATCATCCGGTTACGACGATCGCCTTGGAATGTGATTCCGAACCCACTCAGGACAACATCTTTGTCCGCAAGGAAAAACCGCGCGAGGGAGTGTGAAAGGTGCGTCAGTAGCGGAAAAGATGTTCAAGAATTCAGCCGGAAGATAGACCCATGCAGAAAAGGAAGTTTGTCTTTCCCATTTTTATGGGAGTCGCGATGGCATGTCTTGCGCCCCGGTGCTTCGCACAGACACAGCCGCCACAGGAGAAGACGCGGCGCTCGCACCGCGTTCGAATGCAAGAGGTCCAAATCGCAAGCCCGGATGGAAAACTCAAATTCACGGTCCTGCCCAACGCAGAACGCCTCACATTTGCGGTGACGATGGGGAACACCACGGTGATAGAGTCCTCTCCGATCGTAATGAAGCTCGATGGTTACGATCTTTCCTCGGGCGTTGTGTTCGGCAACGTGGCGCACTACGAAATAAACGAAACCTATCCTTGGTATGGCGCGCACGGCACGGCGGTCAATCACTGCAACGGCGCAAAGATCGCTCTGGTTCATGACCTCAGCTTCACCAATTACACCTTGGAAGTGCGTGTATTCAATGACGGCGTGGCCTTTCGTCACATCATTCCCGGTGACGAAAACGCATCTCGCACACCGGATGAATACTCCGCGTTTGTCATTCCCGAGGGCTCGACGCTATGGTACGGGGGTATGGCGGACGGCCATTACGAAACGGAGTACGTCAAAAAAAATGTCGCCGAGGTTCAACCTGGAGAATGGGCCGGACCTCCCCTAACGTTTAAATTGCCCCTCGAAGCCGGCTACGCTTCGATCACCGAGGCCAACCTCGTGAATTATAGTGGCATGGGCCTCAAGGCCGATGGCCGGCGCGGCTGGATCGTGGGCTTGGGACACCGGCAGCCTCTGAACTATCCATTCGAACTGCGCTATGGGAGGGACGAAGGCAAACGCCTTGGCAAGCCGGCGTCCATTACGGGAACAATCACGACCCCGTGGCGGGTTGTAATGATTGGGCGTGATTTGAACACGCTGGTGAACAGCGCCATCCTGCCCAACCTCTGCCCGCCTCCCGATCCAAAATTTTTCCCCGAAGGAATTCGTACCCCCTGGATCAAACCGGGCCGCGCGGTATGGCGTTATCTCGACGGTGGCCCCGAGGGTGTGGATGGAATGAAAGACTTCTCCCGCATGGCTGGTGAGCTCGGATTCGAATACAACGTCATTGAGGGCTTTTGGAGCAAATGGACGCCAGACCAGAGAAAAGAAGTGGTGGATTATTCCCGTCAAAAAGGCGTCGGCGTTTGGTTCTGGAAACACAGCAAGGATCTTCGCGCTCCGGAGGCGCGCGAAGAATTTTTCAAGATGCTGCACGACCTCGGTGTAACCGGCGCAAAAATTGATTTTTTCGATCACGAGGCCAAAGAGGTGATCGACCTTTACGAAGCGCTGCTCCAGAAGGGCGCCGAGTATCATATTCTTGTTGTGTTTCACGGCGCGAACAAACCCACCGGGCGCGAGCGCACTTGGCCCAACGAACTCGTCCGCGAGGCGGTTCGAGGAATGGAATCCCGCGCCCTGATGGAGCGTGCCCGGCACGAAACGATCTTGCCATTCACGCGTCTCCTGGCTGGACCAGCAGACTACACGGCCATGCTCTTCAACGAGCGGCGTCGCGATACGACCACTGCGCATCAGATCGGCAGCATTGCCGTTTTTGCTGGCCCCTTGCTTACGATTGCCGCCAATCCGCAAACGATTTTGGCGAGCCCCGCACTTGACGTGATCAAGAGCGTCCCGCCTGTATGGGACGAAACGCTTGTCTTGCCCGGCTCCGAGATCGGCGAACTGGCCGCCTATGCCCGGCGCAAAGGCGACACTTGGTTTTTGGCCGTTATGTGCGGCCCGCAGGCAAAAACGATACGCGTGCCTCTCTCATTTCTGGGCGATGGCCAGTACAAAGCAGCGTTGGTTCGTGACAAGGCTGGCGACGACGCGGCCGTAGAAATCGAGCACGTGACTCATCAACGCAGCGATACTCTTACCATAGAGCTGCGAGCAGGGGGCGGTTTCCTCGGGCGTTTTTCGCGGCCGCAATGACGCCGCGAAGCTCGGCTACACTTGAGAGCCACGATACGCAAAGCAGTTTCTAATCTCTGCCGCCTGACAACTCTCACGCTTCGAAAGGGAAGGGGAACTGCGGCAGAACCGTGTCGCAATCGGGGGCTCCCTGCATGGCGGAAAACTGCGGAATAGATTGAAGCTGCAGAATGTCGAACGAATGAACCGCGAAGAGATCCAGCGAACATGGCAGCAAAAGGGCCTGAGCGCGATTTGTGTATCCGTTTTATGCGCCATTTTGGCGGTGGCGCTTTGGCCTTTCAACCCGTACCCCAAGAATCGCGTTACTTGGTTGAACGATGAGAATGGCATAAGCTTCGGTGGGCGCGGAGTCATCCTGAGTTCTGGCGCATTTGAGTTACCGGGCCCGGAAGGGATAACGAGTGCTAGTCTGGAACTATGGCTGGAACCTGCTGGGGAGAATGGTTCGACCAACGTACTGGCATTCTCGTCCCCAGAGAGTCCAGTGCAATTCAGACTTCGGCAATCTTTCGATAGTTGGCTCTTCCTGCATCAGATTCTGGATCGGGACCACCGCTCCCGAACGGCAGGACTCTGGATTGAACACGCCGCCCATTCAAAAAAACAAAGATTCATCACCATTACTTCAGGTCCGCAAGGCACGACAGTGTACTTGGATGGTTTCGCTGTCAAGACGTCTCCCAGCTTCAGACTTGCGGGTAAAGATCTCTCGGGGCAGCTCATCCTGGGCAGTTCTCCGGTGCGCTACGATACCTGGTTTGGAAAGTTGCGGGGACTTGCTCTTTTCCACCACGAGCTCACCGCCTCTCAAGTCGCGGGCCACTGCCAAGCCTGGACCGACGGCCAATTCGAGGTAATCAGGCACGATCACCCAGTTGCGCTCTTTCCCTTTAATGAGCGGGCCGGAAAGATTGTGCACAACCAAGTCGCTTCCGGGCCGGACCTCAACATTCCAGAAAGTTATGATGTTCCCTACAAGCCATTCTTGGAGGTTCCATGGAAGGAGTTCTACCCCACCTGGGCTTACCTTCAAGATATCCTCATCAACATCGTCGGCTTCATTCCCTTGGGGTTCTTCTTTTGCGCCGCTCGTGCGAGGGGTCGGCCTGCCTGGAAAGCAGTTATTGTCACGATTGTTTTGGGCGCAACAGTTAGCCTTGCCATCGAAATTCTGCAAGCGTACCTGCCAACAAGAAATTCCGGTATGACCGATCTTTTCACGAACACGCTTGGGACTGGAGTTGGAGCGATGCTGTACGGTCGGAAAGCACTTCGGGCGCTGCTGGCCGAATGTGGGCTCCAAAAGAGCTCATGACATCCGGCTCACTTTACGAGGAAAACGGATATGGTGTAGCATTTTGTGTTTGGGATTTCCGCCGCCCTACACAGCTCAGCCCCTCACACTTGAAGCCTCAGGGAGGATTGCAGGTTGAGCTACCACTCAATTGGAAAGCAGCGCCTCGCCCGCCGAAAAGATGTTCTCTTCAAATGGAAGTCCACCTGGCCGTGTACGAACCACAACTCTTTGAAAGAAAAATTCCTGTGCAGAAACAGTCTTGCTCTGCTGCTGGCTTTTCTTTCCTGGCTTTCGCTGACCGCGTGCGGTTCGGTCTCGCAAACCGCCACAACGACGGGGACTCCGCCTCCCCCTTCCGGAACGGGCCAATTGAGCGTCAGCCGCACAAGCATGGACTTCGGCAATGTGGTCGTGGGCAGTATCAGCACCCAAATCGTCACGCTCAGCAACTCGGGTAACGGAGCCCTGACGGTTTCCCCGCCGCAAGTGATCGGTTCTGATTTCAGTGTCAACGGACTCATCTTTCCGCTTGCGCTTGGACCAGGGCAATCCAGCAATCTCAGCGTGGCGTTCGCTCCCAAGTCAGTCGCCAGCGAAACCGGCAGCATTTCGATTGTAAGTGATGCTTCAGCGTCCCCAGTGACCGTGAATCTGAGCGGAAGCGGCTTTACGCCACCCTCAGGATTGTTGGCCTGTGGCATGTTTGGAGATAGTTCCAATCATGTGCCGACGGATTGGACGACGTGCCTGCCGCCGGGGAAGGGTCAGAGCTATGTGGATCCGACTTTCGGTTGCACGGTGACGCGGGTCACGGACTCGTCAAACGAAATTACGGATGGATCGACGTTTTTTCCGGTCAACCAGGGTTATGCGACAGTCTCACCGTTCAATGCGAATGACAGCATGTTGCTGCTCGAGGACGGCAGGAGAAAATACTTTGTCACCGACCTGTCGGGGAATATCGTCGTGCCGATTGCGAACATGCCGCCGTCGAATAACACCTGGTTTCTGTGGGACGCGGCGAACCCGAACGTTTTCTATTACACGATGGGGAACTCGCTCATGAAGGGGACGATCAGCGGGTCAACGGTGGGGACGGCGGTGGTTCATCAGTTTAGTGAGTACGCGGCCATAAATTTCATGGATGAGACCGACGTGTCGCAGGACGGGGCCCATGTGGTGATTGTGGGCGGGGACACCAGCGGTTCGAGCCCCGAGAATGTGTTTGGCTACGATTTTGTAACCAACACGAAGGGGGCGGTGTACACCACGG
>WNGE01015912.1_pt1 | contig 12080 bp, 12 predicted proteins | sample 5400651 | NCBI WGS metagenome assembly WNGE01 (sample SAMN13153370, study PRJNA577476) | soil metagenome | isolation source: 60 cm soil or saprolite under grassland replicate 2 | place: USA:California | collected 2016-06-15 | reverse complement strand
AGCATGAAAAGAGGTTCGATCCGGGAGAGGCTTTCGGAGCGTTGCAACGGTATCGCAAGCTGGAGCAGGGAGACGCGGGGTTGAGTTTCTATAGGCTGGAAATCGCCGGTTAAACTCAGTGAGGGCGGGCGACGCAAAGGGAGGGGCGCGTGGACTATGTGAAAGGTGTGCTGAGCGTGGTTACGGGGATAATATTCGCTCTGATTGGTCCGGGACTCGCGAATGCACTCAGAGGCATCAGCGCAGAGAAAGCGACCGGGTTGGCCGCGGTCGCAGGTGGATTTGCCGAAGCATTGTTCTCTCCCATGTTCTGGGTTCTCGCCTTCCTCGTAGCTGCGTTGCTCTGGGCCGCCAGTCGATTGAGCAGCAAGGTGCTAAGAATTCTTCTGTTTTGGACACCGACAATCTTGATCACCACGATCGGCTGCGCGCTTTTTGCGTTGTTCCTGTACGCCTTCGTGCATCTGAGAAGGAGCTAAGAAACCCGGCTCCTGGATCTAGGTTCCGAACGGCACGGGGTGCCTTGCATCCAGCCGTATATGAGCGTCTCGCTATAATCAAAACGCATGGCTAACTTTCCACCGGTTGACGAACAACTGGCTTACATCAAGAAGGGCGCGGCGGAGATTGTCAAAGAATCCGAGCTACGCGCCAAGCTCGAACGCTCGCTCGCTACGGGCAAACCGCTGCGGGTCAAAGCGGGATTCGATCCGACCGCGCCGGACCTGCATTTAGGACACACCGTACTGCTGCGCAAGCTGAAACATTTTCAGGATCTCGGACACACGGTCATTTTTCTGATCGGCGATTTCACTGGGATGATCGGCGACCCTACGGGACGCTCGGCCACGCGTCCGCCACTGTCGCGCGAACGGATCGAGCAGAACGCCGAGACTTATAAGGCGCAGGTCTTCAAGATTCTCAGCGCGGAAAAGACGGTGATCGACTTCAATAGCCGCTGGTTCTCGAAGTTTTCAGCAGAAGATTTCATCCGGCTGACGGCGAAGTACACCGTTTCACAGATGCTGGAGCGCGAGGAGTTCCACAAGCGCTTTCAGGAAGAAAAACCGATTGGCATTCACGAACTGCTGTATCCGCTGGCGCAAGGATACGACTCGGTGGCGCTCGACGCCGATGTGGAACTGGGCGGCACCGATCAGAGATTCAATTTGCTGGTTGGGCGCGAGTTGCAACGCGCGTACGGGCAGGAGTCGCAGGTGGTGCTGACCACAGCGATTCTCGAAGGGCTCGACGGCGTCAACAAGATGTCGAAGTCGCTGGGAAATGCGATTGGCATTCACGAAGCGCCTCTTGAAATGTACGGGAAGATCATGTCGATTTCCGATCACATGATGTGGCGGTACTACGAGCTGCTGACGGATGTGCGATCCGAGAAGATCGAGGCAATGAAAACGGATGCGGCGAGCGGGAAGGCGCATCCCATGGCGCTGAAGAAAGAGCTGGCCCGGGCGATTGTGGCGGATTTTCATTCTGCGGAGGCAGCGGTGAAAGCGGCGGAGGATTGGGCAAAGCAGTTTCAGAAGGATGAGGTGCCGGAGGAGATTGAAACAGCATCGCTTGCTTTCGCCGAGGTTGCGAATCGCGAAGGCGATGGCGTGCGCCTGGCCAAAGTCTTGGTCAAGATCGGCTTTGCAGGGTCAACGAGCGAGGCGGATCGGAAGATCAAAGGGGGCGCGGTCAGCGTGGATGGTGTGAAGACCACTTCGCCGGTCGTGAAGGCTCAAGCGGGCGTTACGTTGACCATTCGACTCGGGCGCAAGATCAAGAAGGTTGTGCTGATCTGATCCCGAGCGCCATTCTCCAGATTGTCATCCGTCTCTAACGACCGCAGCCCGCGTCAAGCCCGAGTCCGTGAAACCATTCTCTACCCCGCTTGCGTCGCCGCCCGCCTCACCAAGCCCGTCTCCAAGATCGTCTCAATCTTCTCGATCAGCCCCCGCCGCGAATACGGCTTTGCCAGGAAATACGTGTGTGCCTCCAGCGACTCCGTCTCGTAGGCCGCCTCTCCATAGCCCGATGTCACCAGCACGGCCACGTCGGGAGAACGCTCCCGCAAGTCCTGCCCCAGTTGCTGTCCCGTCCGCCCGGGCAACACCATATCGGTCATCACCAGATCGACGCTCTGTCCGCACTCCTCGTACACTTTCATTGCTTCGCGCGCATCCTCAGCCGGCAACACTTCAAATCCCGCATTCCGCAGAATGCTGCAGGTGGCCTCGCGCACAAAAGGCTCGTCTTCGACCAGCAGAATCCTTCGTCGCCGTCCACTGCGCTCCTTGGCAAATGCACACGGTTGAAGAGCCATACGATCCTCCACCAATCGAATTTCAAAATGACTCTTTTGCATATGCAATCCCGCGCCCACGCCGCATCGCTCTTTTGCATATGCAATCCCGCGCCCACGCCGCATCGCACAGCGTCTGAGGGCATCGCACCAAGGTCTCTACGGTTCGGGATTCACTTCAGTTTGGTCAGAATCGTCTGCTTGGGATCGAGCACGATCTTCCGTGCATCGCTCGGCGCGTTCAGCCGAAACGAAGTCTCCGTCCCGTCCGCCAAGACTTCGCCCAGAAATACCAATGAGTTACCACTCGTCATCGCATACACCGGAACGGCCGTCACCAGATCTTCGGGCGCGTCCGTTTGTACGATCACGCCAGAAACAACCGCCCCTCTTTCTTTCTGGGTAATGCGGACCTCCCGCGTTTCCAGCCGCGGCACCGCCGTTCCGTTGATCCACCCTTCCACAAACCAGTCCAGGGTGTGATGATTCTCGTACCAAAGTGGGCGCGGCAGTTCCTCTTCGAACACTTGCATCAACTCCTTCGTGCTGATGCTCTTCCCCGCGTACCGCTCGCTTACCTTCCGCAGGGCGCGGAAAAACGGCTCTTCCGGATTGGTTTTCCGGTTCCGGGAAAGAGTTGCGCTTTGGCTGTCCCGCAACATCGACCGCAGCATGTGGAACAGCCACGTCCCTCTCTCGTAGCTGATAGCGTCATATCCTCGCGGGAAATGCGACGAAATCAGCCGCTGCCCCAGCGTCACCGGTCCCGCCGTGCGCAGCAGCTCTCCGTCCTTGTTCTTGCTCAGGAGATCGCTGCGGCACTTCTCCAGAACCTGCCGGAATTGCGCCGGATTGTTTTGCTCCAGCACCAGCAGCGCCGAGTAGTTGGCCAGACCTTCCACGAACCACTGGTCCCGGTAGCTCTTCCACAACACCAGATCGCCCCACCATTGATGTGCCGTCTCATGGACCAGCACCTGATTGTCGAGTAAGCGCGCCACTGGATCGAGCTTCAGGTCCGTCTGCTCCTGCGGGCTCAAAAATGCAAAGCTTGAGAGAAACACCAGCCCCGGCCACCCCTGGCTCACGTCCCCAGGCATTTGCGTCAGAGCGAGCGAACCATACGGGTAGGGTCCGAACCACGCCGAAAAACTTTCGATCGCCTTCGCCGCCCGGTCGGCCACCACCTGCACGTTGCGCGCGGGTGACGGAGGCGGCCGCAACACCACAATCGGTTCCTGAACCCTCGTACGCGGCAGCCCCGAACCAGGAAAAGTCGGCGCCTCTATCATCTCTGCCGGTGCCCTTGGAAACGACCGCTCGACGCCCTTGGTGCCGTAGGCTTCGACCACGACGGCGCCCGCTTTTGCTTCCGCCCGCACGTAGCGGCCCAGGTTGAATCCCGCCACGGCGATCGGCCGCTCTGCGACCCAATGCGAGACTTTCTCCCCCGCAGTTTCTTCGGTCTGGTCCTCATAGCCCGCGCCCGAGATCTTTTTGCCCGTGGCGATCAGCGTCCACGCCGCCGGATAACGAAACTCCAGGTCGAACTGTGCCGGGCTCAAACCGAAATTCGGATACCATGTACCCCGCTCGCCCACATACAGCAATCCCCCGCCCGCTTCTGACAGAACGTCGCCGGCGTAGCTGAAATGCAGTTTCAATCGCTGTCCGGGTGCAAGCGGAGCGGGAAACACGAGCGCTACGAGATCGTTGCCTTTTCGTTGCAGCTGCGTTCCCTCGATGGGCTCGTTCTGAAGAAACTCAACCGGCTTGCCTTCCTCGTCCACACGATCGATCTTCAGATAACGCGACAACTCAAACACGAGCGTCCGCTCTCCTCCGCTGCGGACTCGAACCTCGATGTCCGCCGATGCCTGCAAGCGTCTCGGCGGCTGCACTACGGCACGAATCCGGAAATTTGCGATGGAAACGTCAATTCCGGATCTCGCCGGCGAAGCTTCGCCCGCCGCTGCGCTGGGCGCAAACGAAGTCCAGGTATCGAAAAACAGAACCTCATCTTTTGCGCGCGGCTGCCCGGCCCACACCGGCTCGCCATTGGCTCCATCCCAAAACACCTCAAAGGCGCCGAGCTTTCCGCCCAGCAGATGCGCGTGCAACAGCCGCGGGAATTCCCGCATGGGCTCGGTTCCACTCGGTGTTGGGAGAAAATGGCTGAAGTCCAGCAGCAAGCGCAGCGCATCCGAAGCCGCCAGATTCCGGCTCATCTGGTTCCGCTGCTTTACGAAATCGCCGCCATCCTCCGCCGGAGACAGGAACGGCTGCAACACCGCTGCCGTATCGTCGTTGAATCGCAGATAGGCCGAACTGAACTGCTCGTCCAGGATCGCCATTCCCGTGAACAAAGCCATGGATTCACGTTCAACTCTGTTCGGTGGGCGCAACCGGATCTCCCCTTCCCCCTCGAAGTACGCGCCCGTAATCCGGCCGCAAATGTCCTCGGTAAACGCCAGCGTGCCATCGTCAAAATCGAGGTGGAAATTCGGGCGGTCAATCGTGGCCTCGCGCACGCGGTAGACGCGCCGCTCATCCAGTCCCACCGAACCAATCCGCGAGTAGAGAGCTGCGGCCGTTTGTGGGCAGTCCGATCTCGATGTTGAGGGCTGCGCATGCGCCACGGCGCTCAGCAGGCAACCTGCCAACAGCCATCTCAGCCGCGACCGAACCAGCACCTTGGTCACCTACGAAAGCCCTCCGCCCCGTTGCTAGAATCAGCCCAGTGCGAGCCTTGTCCATCACAATTCTAGTGCTTTTGGCGGCGCTGCCAGCCTCCGCCGACGTCATTCATCTTAAGAACGGACGCACCATCTGGGCCGATCAGGTCCGCCCAACCAAAGACCGACTTGAGTATGACGTGGGCGACAACTCCTTCGCCATCCCGGCTTCCTCTGTCGAGCGAGTCGACGCTGGAGGTGTGGCCCCGGTGCGTTCCGGCGCGGGCGGCTCCGCCGATCTGCCCGAAATTACTCCGCCCACGCCCACCTTTACCCACGAAGCCGATCTCGCCGCGAAAGTCGTCCGTGATGGCAAGGTCGATACCGAAGCCCTCGCCAGTCTCGAACGAGAGGGTAATTCGGAAGTCATTGCCGACGGATACTTCCTTGCCGGCAAGAATGAATCGGATCGTGGAAATTTCCAGCAAGCCAGGAGCTACTTCGAGTCCGCGCTCCACCTTCAGCCTGATAACTCCACCCTGCTGGTCTACTACTCTGCCTGCCTCACGCGCACCGGACATGCCGCCGAAGCGCTGTCCTCTGCCGAACGAGCCGCCCGCGTGGCCCCGGATTCGCCCGACGCGCTCGCCATGCTCGGCTTCGTCCAGTTCGCCAGCGATCATACGCCCGACGCCATTCGCTCCTGGAAAGAGTCGCTGAAGCTCAGGCCCGACACCACCGTCAGCCAGTACCTGGCGCGCGCCGAACGCGAATCCAGCGCCGAATCCAACTTCTCGCAAAATGAGAGCAGCCACTTCAACCTGCACTTTGAGGGGAAAGAGACATCCGAGGCCTTCCGACGCGACTTGCTGGCCACGCTGGAAGCCGAGTACGACGACCTGGTGCGCGATCTTGGCTACTTGCCGCGCAACAACATCGCCGTCACGCTCTACACCCAGCAGGCGTTCTTTGACGTCACCCGCGCGCCGGCATGGACCGGCGCCGTCAATGATGGCAAGCTGCGCATTCCCATCAGCGGAATCACCGGCATGACGCCGGAACTCGCACGTGTCCTCAAGCACGAACTGACCCACTCGTTCGTTTCGCAGATGTCTGCAAGCCGCTGTCCCACCTGGCTGAACGAAGGCATCGCGCAGATTGAAGAAGGCAGATCGAGTGCCTCGCACGGGCGTCCTCTCGCGCAGATGTTCGCCGACGGGAACGAAATTCCTTACAACATTCTCGAAGGCAGCTTCATGAGCTTTTCCACCGCCGAAGCGACCGTAGCCTATGCCGAGTCCCTGGCAACGGCCGAATACATCCGCGAAAGTTATGGCATGAGCGAGATCCCGCGCATCCTGGAACGCCTTTCCCAGGGCAGTTCCACCGAGTCGGCACTCCGCGCAACCATCCACTCCGACTACCGCCAACTCCACGACGAAATGACGCGCTGGCTGAAAGACAAGTACGGCGAATAAGTGCGACGCGGACACTCCCTTCGACTTCGCTCTCCAGCGACTAGACGCGTAACCCGTTCTCCGCTGGCCTTCGACCGGTTTACACGAGATGTCCTGCGCTGGACTGCTCAGGGTTTGGGGTGGCATGCGGGGACACCTTGACTATCGCTCGAGACTGCACAGCCTTGTTCCATGACCTGCTGAAGTTTGTGGCGAGGGCGGTGAAGACGGATCTTGACGGTGTAGAGGCTCACTCGCAGAAGGCTGGCGATCTCGGGGCGGTGAGACCATGGCCTTCGTGCAGCAAGGTGACGGCGCGATAGTGATCGGGCAGGAAGTCGAGGCAGCGTCGTACGCACGCGCTGGTTTCTTTCCGCTCGAGCACGTCAAGCACGGAGGGAGACGCGGACAGCGCCGGTGGCAACTGGCCGGCGAACTCATCGGCTTGCACGGCAGGCTGACTCTTGCGCTGGCGCAGGCGATCAAGGCACACATGGGTGGCGATGCGGTACAGCCAACCGCGAACGGTTTCGGGATCGCGCAGCGAGTCGCCTCGACGATAGGCGCGCAGAAACGTCTCCTGGGTCAAATCTTTGGCTTCCGCGAGATTTCTCTCGAGACGGAGGAGGTAGCGATAGATCCGATCGTGGTTTTGGGGGATAGAGTTAGGCGGTTAGGCGGAAAAAGAACTGAAACCACGGGTTAGCACGATGGGGAGGACACTCCCCACGACAACCGCCGGGACGGCGGCGCTACGGTTGTTTTACTTCTTCTCGCTTACCTGCGCGGTCTTAGCCGGGAGTTGGAAGTCGACGCCACGGTCGTCGTTGGCTTTCTGGGTGGCGGGGAGATCGAGGTCGGCGAGCAGAATCTTGCGGGAGCGGCCATCGGTGAAGTCGAAGAGCGTTTCTCCGACGATGGCGTAATTCTGCATCTCCGACTGGTGGCCGTCCTTGAAGATGAGCACGGTGGTAGGCTGGGCGGCAACCGACTCGGGTGGTTCGGCAGGAACTGGAGGAGCGGCGGCCTCGGGAGCGGGATCCGGAGGAGTCTGATGCGCCTTTCGGGGTGCTGGGGCATCACGGTACCCGGGGGCGCGGTCGCGGGCTAGGGGCACGCCACGCGAGTAGGTGGAATCAATGTCGACGGACTCGTTGTCGCCGGTATCGTCGTAGGGAACAGGATACGGAACGGCATAAGGAACGTATATCGGGCCGCTGATTCCGGCGAACCCGTGGTGATGGTGCAGGCGGCGCGCGTCGACGGCGAGTGGAGGACGGCTGGAAAAAAAAGGGCCGAAGCAGCAATTGCCGAAGCCGTTCCCGAAGCCGTTGGGCCCGAGGGACGTGACGCTGGCGGCTACGCCTGGGGTAGGATTGTTGCTTCCACCGAAGCCAAACGAAGTCACCGAGGGCGGAGTGCCGTGAATCTGGGCCTGCACGGACGAGCAAGCGGCCAGAAGCAATACCAGCGAGCAGGACAGCAGGAATGAGAGACGAATCCGGGCGCGCATGGGAGCCTCCCAGCATCCAGGGTACACGACTTCCCTGCTTATATAGAACTCATTGTGGGGCCGAAAGTTGCACACAAAAATATGGCGCACGGGCAAAGATGTGGTCAGGCGACATTGCTGGGGGGCCGGGAGGTGAGCCGGGTGAGTTCGAGCATGCGGTGGCGCACATAGCCGTCCTCGGTCAAATGGGCCGAGGCGGTGTGCTTACGGTTCGTGGCCACCACCTGGTCGAGGGCGCTGCGCTCGAGGAACTTGGGATCGAATTCGCGGCAGAATTCGCAGGGGTGGCTGGAGCGGGTATCGAAGCGGTGGATTACGGCTGGATCAATGTGCTCCATTAGGGTTTTCCTTCCGTCGGTGAACCAGTTTCGCCGGTCTTTCGGCAGATGGCGTTCGAAGAAGATTGGGTTGGCTGTGACGCGCCCTTTTTACTACATAGGAAAGGGGTGCGCAAGAGGGAGCTGTGGATAAGTCAGGATACGGGCCGAGCGCGTGTTCCTGGGTGGGTGAGAGTTTTCAGTCATCCCGCCTTGATTTGGCCGGTTGTCCCACTTTGCCCATAATGAGGATGAGTATCCGGGCCGGTCACCGCCTCCAGGATGGGATTTCCGCCGGTTTATCCCACCGTTCCAAGTAGGAACCGAGTTGTGTAACAGGTTAAGTTTCCTTCGCACCTAGTTCGTGGGTTTTGTATTCTGGCATGATTAGGGCCATTCCGTTTTCCTGAGGGCGCTGCGGAAAGTCGAAATTTGCAGGTGCAGCCCTGAAGGACGGAACGACTCACGGTATCGCTGTAGACGTTGTGGAAGTCCTTTTGCGGTCCCTAAACAGGACTCGTTGAAAGCGTGCGAGTTACGTCATCGCGAAGGCGATGACCTGATAGGAATCTCCTAATTTTCCGCAGCCTTTGAAGCCATGTTCTGATTGTAAGCGGGAGTCTTTTTTGCGCCCTTCTTGAGGACCTTGAATGAATCATCGGGATGCGAAGCGGGGCACGGTTTTCCTTTTTGATGTCGATAACACACTGCTCGATAACGATCGGGTGGCGGAGGATTTGAAACGTCATCTGGCAAGCAAGGTCGGCGCGGCATCCGAGCAGCGATATTGGGAGATTTTCGAACAGTTGCGGACCGAGTTGGGATATGCGGACTACCTCGGGGCCCTACAACGGTATCGGTTGGAGCGGCCGCGCGATCCGAAGCTGCTGGAGGTCTCGTATTTCATGGTGAACTATCCGTTCGCGAACCGGCTGTATCCGGAGTCGCTGGATGCGGTGGAGTATGCGCGGCGAATGGGGCGGGCTGTGATTCTGAGCGATGGCGATGTGGTGTTTCAGCCGCGCAAGGTGGACCGGTCAGGTTTGTATGAGACATTCCAAGGGCATGTGCTGATTTATGTGCACAAGGAACTGGAGCTGGAAGATGTGGAGGTGAAGTATCCGGCCGCGCACTACGTGATGGTGGATGACAAGGTACGGCTGCTGACGGCGATCAAGAAATATTGGGGAACGCGGGTGACGACGGTGTTTCCGCGGCAGGGGCACTACGCCCTGGATGCGGCGCTGGTGGCGCAGTATCCGAAGCCGGATATCACAATGGAGGGGATCGGGGAGCTGCAGAAATATTCGCTGGAGGAAATGCTGGCAGCCACCAAGTAGGCTATTGGACGTCGTCTTCTTCCTGAGGAGCACCGGCGCGAACCAAGGCCTCCAGTTCCCGGGCGAGGCAGGCGCGATCCGTGTCAGGCAATTCGAGGATGCGGAGGGGCTGAAGGCAGCCCTGGGTCTGCCGCGCCGAGATGTTGTTCCCTGGGTGGCCCACATCGGGAACAACATCTCGGCGCGGCAGCGGATGGTGGCGAAACCGAGGTGGAACAGCAAGGTCACCTGGATGCCTTCGTTAAGCGGAACATCGAGTGAGAGCAGTGCCCCGTTGACGGAGAGTTGATTGATGCGGGCGCGAACCGGACGTCCGTTTTCGAGCAACACCAGGGCGAGGCTGGAGCCCAGGAGCTTGACGCGCGAGCCCCGCGGTTCTCTTTGGGCGCTGGTGGTAGGGGACATGTTCTCTCTCGATTTTGCATCAACGGGTGGCCGGTGGGGGAGATTACCAAAGTCGGGCATTAGGCTTTGGGCTCTCGGGAGAACGCGGTCGGCCGCGTCGCTGCAGGAGGTTTTGTCAGGCCGTGGCGTTCATGCGACAATGCTGCGCGTTTATCGGGGAGATCCATGATGAAGCCAATGGCTGTGCTGGTGCTCGTGGCGGGCGTGGCGAATCGGCGGGTTTGCGCAGAAAGCGGCGGCTGGGAGAGCGGTTGACAAGGCGTATCTGCAGAAGATCTAGGATGGTTGGGCGACGCTGGATGCGGCGGGACAGAAGCAATACTGCGCGTAGAGGCCGCATGTATTTTTCGACATCGCGCCCTTGAGTATGAAGGGCGAGATGGCGAGATTCCGCTGGACGGCGGTTTTTCGAGAAACACGACGGGAAGTGGGTGATGGTGCACGAGCACATGTCGGAGGCGCTGCCATAAGAAATCAGCAGCCCGTAGAACTCGTTTCAAGAATACTTTGGAGGGTTAAGAAGGTCGGGCCTCAGGCGCCGGAGCTGCCTTGGCCGCCTGCCGCCGCACGAACGAAACAGGTCGCGCAGTTCCCGGGAAATGTTTGCCAGGACGGACTCTCTGCTGGAACCCAGGACGGCCGGCAAATCCCACTAGACTTACTCTGGCGCTGAGGTTTCCATTCCAAGGCGCGTCGCTCACCCGATGTGCGGCTCAGAACGCCCCCGCTTGTCCGCGGGGTTAGCAGCGTCCGTTCAGTTCATTACCCTCGTAACGTTGCGACTCACGAACTGCCAGGCTAGACTCGTCCAATCGCAGCGGACTCTTCGCTTGGGCCGACCCTGGCTATGTTTAACGGCGGACAACCTGAACTGCAAGAGCGGCTTTGCACGCTGAACGAACGACTGGAAGAATTGTCGGCGTTGCCGGGTAGCGCCGGACATGCGGAAGAATTTGTGGCCCTGTTCCAGGAAAAACGCCGGCTTGAGACGAGTTTGCGTGCCGCCCCCGAACTTCGCTCCCGAAATAAATCCGCGGAAAAGCCTCCCACAAAACCCGCACGTGCTGGCCATGATTCCGACACCGTTCTCGCAAACGTCAATCGGGAACTCAGAAGGCTCGAGAAGCGGGACGGGGAACTGTGGCTGATTGTGACCGGCACCGGAATCCTGGTCGCCGCCGGACTCCTCGCCGTCCTGCTCCCCGCCGCCTTTCTGAGGTCCGGCAATCTGCATTTTGAGATCACGGTATCAAAAGAGCTGGTGTGCGGTCTGCTCGTGCTGTTGACCCTCGCCAACACCTACATCGTTTCCCGCCGCATCGAGTTCCGGCAATTGCGGCAGAAAACGATCTCGACGGCGATGCAGAATGAGCTGATTCGCCTCCAGTCTTTTACGGATCCGCTGACTGAAATTTACAATCGGCGCTCGCTCGAGGAACTGGCCGGCCGTTTCATTGGCCAGGCGAAACGCTTGCGAACCCCCCTCACCTTCCTGCTGATTGACCTGGACCGCTTCAAACAGGTCAACACTCGATTCGGCCATCTGACCGGCGACTTCGTCCTTGGCGAGGTCGCAACCTTGCTCAAGGGCTCGATCCGAGGCGCGGACGCTGCCATTCGTTACGGAGGAGACGAATTCCTGATCGCGCTGGCGAACACCGGCGCAGCGGGCGCTGCTACCGTAGTCAACCGGATTCAGACATTCCTGAATGACTGGAATGAATCGAGCGGCCTTGATGACTTTACGGTAAGCCTCAGTATCGGCACGGCGGAATGGACGGATGGCAAGACGCTCGACGAAGTCCTCGATCTCGCCGACCAGAATATGTACAAAGCCAAGTTCCAGCGAGTGCCCTCCGCTGAACCCGGAAGCGGGGCAGTTCGTTCTCCTCTGCAACCCCGGGATTAGTACACGTTCGGTAGTCCAGCCCTGGAATTTCGGCGATCCGACTTTGGGGCATCCGCGCGAGACACAACGGCCCAGACCTTCCCGCGGCAGCCCGCGCTCAAACGGAATGGTTCGACACCTTCTGCATCCAGACCCAGGCGCTGGAAACGATCTCCGCCA
>WNGE01007276.1_pt1 | contig 12084 bp, 8 predicted proteins | sample 5400651 | NCBI WGS metagenome assembly WNGE01 (sample SAMN13153370, study PRJNA577476) | soil metagenome | isolation source: 60 cm soil or saprolite under grassland replicate 2 | place: USA:California | collected 2016-06-15 | reverse complement strand
GGCGATAATGTAAATAAGGCTGCATCCCTGAGTAATGGAAAATATTTAACACCAGTTGGTGAATCCCTCAGAAATGAACTTGGTAATTTTTAGTCCGTTTATAGTGAGAAAGCTATTATTGAGCTTTACTTGTGTCACTTGTTTCATTCCGACCTTTCAGGCACTTAACGCTTTGTTCATTATTCAACAAGGCAAAAACTCAGCTTCCCCTATAATATTCAGCGCGTCATTTTACCTGCAAAATAAAATTTTGCATCAGGAGTTTTTGCATAAAAATGAACTTTGGAAAATTGAAAAATAATTGGTAAGCTTTGAAGCAAAATTCAGAACCATGAAAAAAATAATTTTACACGGCTTCATTTGTGCTTTTTGTTTTACCATTATCACAAGCTGCTCTAAAGATGTAAAATCACCATCCTCTCAAACAAAGAATACAGCTACTACCAAAACCACTTCTTCTCCTGGTACGCAAACAGAAAACCCCAATCAGGATAATCATACCTGTGGCAACCATACAAACTCAGGTGGCGGTGGCGGATACTAATTAACCATTAGCTATATTGTTAATTAATTCATTGACTAAACGCAGAGCGGATTTCTTCAGGAAGATAAACTGCACATAAAACATTTGCTTCCTTGAGACGGTAAACTTTTTCAGGCTCAATTCTTAAGTGATTAAATTTTTCGGGTAAAATTTTTAAACTTCCTTCTTTGATCTGATCAATCAGGTAATTTTTATGAGATCCTTTTTCTTCATTGTTTTCTTTTATTGTAGTAAAGACGCCGCTTACAAATAAATTACCCTTCTCATTTATTCCCATAAGATAAGCTTCGCCCTTTCTTGTTCCTTCTTTCTTTTTGTATTTATCAATATAATAAAACTCAATAAGATGCTTTTCAATAATGGCTTTGTAAAGCTGTTTTACAATTTGCTCCTGATATTTACCTGCGCCATTTTTATTTTTCATAAATCCTGTTTTTCATGATTAACTCAAATACCACACCATTTGCTTCAATAAGTTATACGTGAAAAATCACGCCTGCTTTAGTGATTTCTCACCTTGACTATACCTTTCCGCTCATTATATATTTGTGTTCTCATGTATAGATATAGCAAGCAGTTTTTCTCAAAGGTGGTTTTTACCACCTTTATTTTTGTGCCTTCCGAAGAAAAATGAATGACATTATAGTAATATAAAATAATTTGAAACGGATTTACAATTTTATTAATCCTATTTCGATTCATATGTGGCTACACCGTAATGATGCAATACTTTTACTTTTAGCTTATCATCTTTCACACTTACAAGCTTATATTCTTTAAAATTATTGCCCCTGTCAAAAAAGCCAACGATGCAGGAGTAATCATCGTTTCCTTTGCGAATTTCAATCCTCGGCCAGATACCAATGTTCGGAATTTTCAAAGTATCTGCTTCACTCAATTCCATATACTCCATTTTCATCAGGTAATGAAATGTTTCTTTGGTTTCATATACATCAACAGAGAAATGCCAGTTGTTAAGCGAGTTGGAAATTGCTTTGAAATAAGAAGCAACGGGTTTCGGATTTATTTCTTGTCTTATAGTTGGGATGGTGTTATTTGTAATAACGGTTGAAGAGTCATTTGATTTATTACTTACTGAAGCATTCTGATTGTTATTACAGGAGATGATTATTAGTACAACAATTAGCAAGAAAAGGTTTTTCATTTATCATTTTGATTGCAAAATAAAATTTTTACTCAAAAGCCCAATAACGTTCAGTCCCGATAGCACCGGGAGTATAAGTGACCCGATAGCTATCGGGTGACACAACGTAAGAGGAGAAAAGAACTACTGCAGAGGCAATAAAAACAATTAAACAATTAATCATTAAACAATGCATCGTTTTCCAAACTACTAAATTTTTAAATCGATCAGTTCATCATTAAAATATTCACGCTGCGTTGTAGAATGTTGAATGCGATTTCTGCCATCAGGTTTTCTTTATCAAGGGTTGGATTTACTTCTGTTATTTCAAAGCAACAAATTTTTCGGTTCTGCATAAACTTACTGATAAGGTCTTCTGCTTCTCTTTCTTTTAAACCATTGCTAACTGGTGTACCCGTGCCTCGTGAAATAGAAGAATCGAGACTGTCTACATCAAAACTTACATAAATATCCGTGCAATCGCTTAAATAGCGAATCACTGAACGCACAATATTTTCCGGGCCTTTGCGTCGCACTTCATTTGTTGTAACTACTTTCATGTTATATTTTTCAATGAGATGTTTCTCCTCTTTTTCATAATCACGCAAAGAGATGAATACCACATCTTCAGGCAAAACCTTCGGCGCAATTTTACCAATATTCTTAAGATAATTCCACTGCTTTTTTGTTTCCTCTTCTATGTCATGCACAGCACATTCTTCATTGTCTTCATTAATTGCAACAGCAAGTGGCATGCCATGCATATTCCCCGAAGGCGTGGTATAAGGTGTATGCAGATCAGCATGTGCGTCTAACCAAATCACACCTAATTTGCTCTTTGGTTTTGCCATCTTTATACCTGCGATGGTAGCGCCTGCGTTACTGTGATCCCCACTTATTACTACAGGAAAGAAATGAGATTTTATGGTATCACTTACTGCTTTTGATACCTTTTCATACATTGCTGTAACACCCTTTATTCTTTTGGCATAAGGCGAATCAATAGGCTCGTATAAAATTTTGTTGTCTGTAGAAATTTTTTCTGACGGAAAGTGAATAAAAAAGCTGCTCATAAAATCAAGTGCTGCAATCTTTATCGCCTCTATTCCTAAGCTTGCACCGCGTGTGCCAGCGCCTATTTCTGATGCTACCTCTATCAGTTTTATATTTTTCATGGTGAATGGTGAGTAGTGAATGGCGAATAGGAAACTACACTTATTCAGGAATATAAAAATTCACCGGCAGTAGTAACAAGGCGAATGAAACACAAGGTAAATATTTGAAGCAGGTACACTTCATAAGCAAACAATCATGGTGGCAAAACTACAATTTTCCGTCTAAAGGATTATTCCCGTTCAAAGAACCAAATGCAGCAACTGGTTTAAAGCGAATAAACATTTCCTCGCTATACCAGTTTTCTTTCCGCGTTTTTTTTATTACTTCTGTATGTGCATGCATTTTATAAGCAAAGGTTTCCATGTCTTCCCTGCTCTGCCAAACACTAAAAGTGCCTTGCCTTATCCATGGCATTTCTCCTATACTGACAGAGAAAATAAAGCCTGTTGCAGAAGCCATCATTGAAGAAACGCCATCAACATGTTGCCAAAAAGTTTTTAGTCTTTTCAAGCGAATAGTTGCACGTGTAAGTACAGCGATCAATCCTTCATATTCTGATAGTTTAAAAATATCACCAAAGGCTTTTTTGCCATCCCAGGTACCGTAACCTTTAAGTGGTTCAAGAATGATTGTATAAGTTTCGCATTTAAAAAATTGCCACCACCAGTTTATAAAAGAGCCGTAGATGAGTTTGTAGCTTGCTTGTCCGGAAGGCAGGTTTGTAGTTTGTGGTTTGCAGCTAACCCGCAACTGGAAACTGGAAACCGGCGACTGCCAACTGCCAACTGTTAAAACTGCATACTGTTTCCAATCGAGATGTATATTAAATGTTCCATTCTTTCCGCAGCCAAGTAATTTCCAAAAACTTATTTTTTTGTTCAAGAGTAGGGGTAAGCGAAATAGTGCCATAGATAAAAGGCCGGCAAAGCCTGAATATTTTGGATAACGCACTATTGTTAACGCACAATGCAATTAAAAAAAATTAATTCCAGAAAATAATGTTTGCTATATCTTAGACGCACTACAAAGTATAAAACCTGCCTCCGGCAGGAGGTGCAAAATATAAAATGTAAAAATAATTTTTAGTTCAAAACTCAGAACAGAATTGAGAATTCGAAACTTAGAATTACCTATGACTAAATTAATCACAACCATTTTTTTACTGATGTCTTTTAATACTTTATTAAAATCCCAGCAAGTGATACCATTATATGCAGGTAAAATTCCCAATGCCAAACCTTGTAATGAAACCGATCATGAATTCATAGATACTTCATGGGATAAGAATGGGATATTAACCGTCGATAAAATCACTAAACCCACGCTAACTATTTATGAAGCGCCCAATGAAAAAAGAACGAGTGCGGCAGTCGTTATTTGTCCCGGTGGGGGTTATTCTATTCTTGCTGCCGGTCATGAGGGCGCTGATGTTGCGAAAGCTTTTAACAATGCTGGCATCACTGCATTTGTGGTACGATATAGGTTGCCAAAAGATGAATGCATGACCAACAAATCTTTTGTCCCTTTGATGGACGCACAACAGGCTCTTTACATTGCACGTAAAAATGCAAAGCAATATGGCATTGATTCAAATAAAATCGGCATCATGGGATTTTCTGCGGGCGGGCATTTGGTACACATTTTAATCAGCCTGTACGCAAAGAACTTGCCGGTGCAAATCTTCGTCCTGATTTTATGCTGCTCATTTATCCTGTCATCAGTTTCAATGACAGTATTGGTCATAGAGGCTCAAGGGATAATTTAATTGGTAAAAATCCTGATAAAAATTTAGTTCATTTATTTTCCAATGAAGAACAGGTTACTGCACAAACACCGCCAACGTTTTTGGTACATGCATCAGATGATGATGGTGTAAATCCTGAAAACAGTATTCGCTTTTATGAAGCATTACTAAAAAACAAAGTGCCTGCTGAAATGCATTTATATGAACATGGTAGTCATGGATTTGGATTGTATAATAAAACAACTGAAGAGAACTGGTTTCAAACATGTATCAACTGGATGAAGACGAATAAGTTTGTGCCCTAAACCCTAAAGGGACTTTTTAGAATGGAATTTGGAATTAGGAATTTGGATTTTTTGTACCCGGCAGTGAATTTACTATTTGTCTTTCGTTGCGTCGCACATTATACGTTCTGATTATAATTCAGCAATAACGATTCAACATGAATATACCTTCCTTCAGCGGCTTGGGGCATTGCCAATAAAAAATATCACCAAGCACAACAATATGGCTACAACTATTGCTACCACTATCTTGTAGCGACTCCACCTGTCTTTTCTTTTTTGCTGATGAAGAAAATCGTTTATTTTATTCTCAAGATAAGTATCACCGTCTGCAAGAAACATCAATATATCTTCAATCTCTTCAAAATTAAAATTAAGCGGCTTGCATATACGCAGTAATGCTTCCAGAATCTGACTGTTAATTGTTGACTGATTTTCTTTTTGCAATAACGATAAATTATCCTCTGATAAAATTTGTTGTAACTGAAAGAACAATGCATCCTGATTTAAACGAAAAGTATTTGCTTTTTCTATAAGCTTTTTTAACCGGATAATATCATTTAAAATTGATTGAGGAGTTGCTTCTGGTTCCGGGTATTTATAGTCATGCGTATAAAAATGTTTATAGTGATAATCTTCTCTTTTTTTTGCATCCGATAAAATGTCATATGCTTCCGCAATTTCTTTAAATGCAGCTTCTGCTAAAATATCATCAGGATTTTTATCGGGATGATATTTTATAGCAAGTCTTCTGTAAGATTTTTTTATCTTACTGTTTGTAGCATTTGGTCTTACACCAAGTATGCGATAATAATCTTTTGAAGACATACAGTTTATTCAGCCGGCGAAATTAAAACATGATAATTAACTTATTGCATTACAAATTTCCCTTTTGATTTTTGATTCCATGTGATAAAAGTTCTGAACGTACAAGAGAGTGACACAACCCGCGATACCCGAAGAACAAAAAGCTCGTCCCAAAAAAAATTCCCTTTAGTTTTAACACTTCTTCACCAGTTCTCCACACAAAAAATACCATCTTTCTTTTTTTTATCGTTTTAAGTTATGTTCGCACCAGATAAAATGGATTTGAAGTGGAATAATTTTGGTTATTAAACAATATCATTTGAAAAGTCACCGTGAGTTTATGAGATTAAAATCACTGGAAATAAAAGGTTTTAAAAGTTTTGCCGATAAAACGGTGGTAAACTTTGATGAAGGCATTACCGGCATTATCGGGCCAAACGGTTGCGGCAAAAGTAATATCGTTGATTCAATTCGCTGGGTAATAGGTGAGCAAAAAATTTCGGCATTGCGCAGCGAAAATCTTGAAGCATTGGTGTTCAACGGCAGCAAAACCCGCAGTGCCAGTGGTTTGGCGGAGGTAAGTCTTACATTTGAGAACACAAGAAATTTATTGCCTACAGAATTCAGCACCATCACTATCACACGGCGCTTTTATAAAAACGGTGAAAGCGAATACAGGCTTAATGATGTGCAATGCCGTTTAAAAGATATTCATAATCTTTTTCTTGACACGGGTGTTTCTACTGACAGTTATGCCATCATTGAACTTGGAATGGTGGACGATATCATCAAAGATAAAGAGAACAGCCGGCGCCGAATGCTTGAACAGGCAGCGGGCATTTCTATTTATAAAACGCGTAAGAAAGAAGCAAAAAATAAACTGGATGCTACAGAGCAGGATTTGAACCGCATTGAAGATTTGCTTTTTGAAATTAATAATCAATTAAAAACATTAGAGAATCAGGCAAAGAAAGCAGAGAAATATTATGAGATAAAAAAAGAGTATAAAGAAGTTTCTGTTGAACTGGCAAAAGCCTCTTTAGAAGGCTTCAATATTACTTACAAGGAATTGAATGAGCAACAAGAAACCGAAACAAATAAAAAAATTCAGTTAGAAGCGGAGATTGCAACAGACGAAGCAGCAATAGAACAGGAGAAGATTGGTTTTATTGAGAAAGAAAGAGCATTACAAAGTTTACAGCATGAATTCAATATGCTCGTGCAGGATGTGCGCAGTAAAGAGAACGAGAAGAATCTTGCTACACAAAAACTGCATTATCTTAAAGAAAAAGAAACGGGTTTAAAAAACTTTTTATCAAAAGCTGAGGGACAATTAAACGGTGTTACTGAGTCAATACAGTTTAGTGAATTGCAAATAAGAGAAGAAGAAACTAAACTACAGGAAATGCAGCAAAGTCTTGATGCTGTTAAAAAAGAAGCAGAAGAAAAGCGCAATTTTTTTGAAGAGAAAAGAACCACGGTTGATAGGTTAGGCAGTAGTTATCAAAAAATACAATGGCTGCATTTTGAGGCTGAGAAAAAAGTTGCTGTTGCAGATACTTCTATTCAAAACCTGCAAAGGGCACAAATACAGTTGAGCGATGAAAGGGAAAATCGTGAAGGTCAAATTCATCAGCTTGAAAATGAGTTAAAAGAAAAGAAAATTTTGCTTGAGAACAAACGAACAGATTTGCAACGGTTGCAGGAACATCATGAAAGGACAAAAGAACAGATACTTGAAACGCAACAGCAGCTTGAAGCGCTGCGTGCTAAGTTAGCAGAAGAAACACGAAAGCTGGATGCAAGGTGCAATGAACATGAGCTTTTAAAAAGCCTGATTGATTCAATGGAAGGTTATCCTGAGAGTGTAAAATTCCTGCATAAAAATCCCAATTGGAATCATGCTGCACCTATTTTATCTGACATTATTTATGTAAAGGAAGAATATCGTACAGCCGTTGAAAATGTGCTGGAGCCTTACTTAAACTACTATGTCGTAAATAATTTAGAAGAAGGTTTGAAAGCCGTGCATTTGCTTGATGACAACAAAAAAGGCAAGGCTAATTTTTTCATACTCGACAGAATAAATGAAATTGTAGCCGAAAGCCATCACCCAGCAAATACAATTCCCGTTTTGGATGTAATAGAAGTTGATGAACAGTACAACAAACTGGCTGCTCATTTATTGGGAAACGTTTATATAGCGGAAAATGAAGAAGCTATTAATAACAGCAATGGCGCTATTGTTATAGAAAAGAATGGCAAATATGTAAAAGGCAAATTCACATTAACTGGCGGCAGTGTTGGATTGTTTGAAGGCAAGAAAATTGGACGTGCTAAAAATCTTGAAAAGTTACATGATGAAATTATATTGCAGGATGCTGTTGTAAATGCTTTGAAGGCAGAGATAAAACAAAAGCATAACGAGGTAATTGGATTTAATGAGCAGTTGAAAGAAAATGCAATTAAACAAACAGAAAATGAAATCAATAAACTAATTAACCAGGTGTTTGCCATAAAAAATAAAATTGAGAATCTGCAGGCAGCACAACAAAATGGAGCACAACGATTACAGGATATTGAGCAACGCTTGCTGGATGAACAGGATGAAATTGCTTCCACACGTGAAGAATTAATGGGTCTTAATGAAGAGCTGAATGCTACTTCTTTGCAAATGAGAGGAGCACAGCACGAGTATCAATCGGCAGAGCAAGATTTTGCAACTGCTTCCGCTCAGTTTAATGAAACAAATCTTCAATTAACAAAACAGCAAAGCAAGATCAATGCAATAAAACAGGAATTGTTGTTTAAACAAAACCAGTTAAATGATTTGCATACACAAGTTGAAAACAATAGTAGGCAATTAACCGAAGTTGCTGAGAACATTTACGCGGGTGAACAGGCATTAATGCAAAGCGAAAGTTTATTGATTGAATTAATGCGCAGAAAAGAGGAGGAAGAAAAGAAATTGAATGAAGCCGATCAAACTTATTACAATTTGCGCAATGCTTTGCAGGAAAAGGAAAGTGAGCTGCGTCATAAAGTGAAAACCAGGGAAATGGTGGAACACTTGCTCAGTGAAATAAAAGATAAATTAAATGATCTGAAACTGCAGCTCACAGGAATGAAAGAACGGTTGAGTGTTGAATTTAAGGTAAATCTTAATGAAATACTTGATCATCCTCGTGCTACCAATTCTGCCCTTGAAGATCTGCAGACTACTTCTGATAGAATGAAGAAACGTCTTGAAAATATTGGTGAAGTAAATCCAACAGCTATAGAAGCTTTTCAGGAAATGAAGAAACGATATGAATTTATTCTTGAACAAAAGAATGATCTTGTAACGGCAAAAGAAAGCTTATTACAAACCATACAGGAAGTGGAAGCAACGGCCAATCAACAGTTTCTTGAAACATTTAATAAAGTGAGGGATAACTTTCAGAAAGTGTTTAAGGCATTGTTTACCGAAGAAGATACAGCAGACCTGATTATGGAAAATCCTGAAAACCTTGCAGAGACAAGTATTGATATTGTGGCCAAGCCTAAAGGGAAACGTCCGTCTTCTATTAGTCAGTTAAGTGGTGGAGAAAAAACATTGACTGCAACTGCATTGTTGTTTGCTATTTATCTTATTAAGCCTGCGCCATTCTGTATTCTTGACGAAGTAGACGCACCGCTCGATGATGCTAATGTGAACAAGTTCACACAGATGATTAAGAAGTTTAGTGAGAATTCGCAATTCATTATTGTTACCCATAATAAAATGACAATGGGCACTGTAGACGTAATTTACGGTGTAACGATGCAGGAGCCCGGTGTAAGCAAATTGGTGCCCGTAGATTTTAGGAGTTTGAATTAATAAGGGAGAATGATTTTATAAAACTTAAAGGATTGGAAAATAATGTTTTCTAATCCTTTTTTCATTTACATATTTGCACATTATCACTTTTCTTGTACAAATTCATCATCATATTATACATCGTATGTTTTGGTTTATATCTTCCGTTTTCACGGCAACCGGATTATTTTGACGGCGAAAAAGCCAAAGGCATTATTCATTTTGTAAAGGACAGCGCAACACATAAATCTTATTCTGCTGCCGTTTACACGATAAATAAAATAAACTATTCAATTAATGCTGCCTATCTTTTGAAAACGTATAAGGAAGCAGAGAAGGTAAATATTATTTATGAAGCATCACAGCCGCAAAACGCTGCTGTATATGGCTTCTGGGGTTACTGGTTTAAATGGAATGAAATTCTTTTTTCACTGGTCTTGCTGATAGTTATGTTTCAAATAGCAGTTGCTATAACAAAAAACCCAACACCAGAATCTTTGATTGAACAACTGGAAAGTAAACCTTCCCGCAAAAGAAAATACTGAGACTAATTTTCCTGTTACTAATTCATAAAGCCAATTTAAACTCACCGGTTAATTCAGGTTCAAATATATTTTTGCAGTCAATTATTATTATATGAGAATAATTGGATTGTTGTTTATGTCGAACATTTTTATGACCACTGCCTGGTATTGGCATTAAGAGAAACAAATATTTCTTTATGGAAAGCTATTGTAATAAGCTGGTGCATTGCTTTTTTTGAGTATTGCCTGACTGTTCCCGCCAGCCGGCTTGGTTATACTGCTGGTTGGAATGTTTTCCAGTTAAAGATTGTGCAGGAGGTTATTACCGTCATTGTTTTCAGTGTGTTTGCAGTGCTCTATTTAAAAGAGCAGTTTGAGTGGCGGTATCTCATCAGTTTTATTTTTTTATTGGGCGCTGTATATTTTGCTTTCAAAAAATAAAAAAATAAGGGCATCACGCATATAGCAATGACGCCCCGTTTTAACCCTGCTGCAAGTTTATACTGATAAGTATTTTTCGGTTTAATGTTGTCGTTACTTTATCTTTTTTTTGATACCAGCTTCAATTCTTTGTAGCATCGTCCCTTGCGTCGCAGTTACTTTATCTGAAGTGCTTATGGTATCAATTCGAACTCCGCTTTATAATCTCCCCCAACAACAACGTATAAGAGACGAAAACTATTTTGAAAGGTTTAAAAAGAAAATAAAAATTATTTCAGCATCAATGTTGCAATCTTTACGCTCAGTTAGTCTGCCGAGTAAACGCAACTTTTTTTGCGTTATTTGAATAAAAATTTCAAGAGAAAGGAAATCAGAAAGCAGAAAGCACTGCAATTTTACCACTAGCTCCGGCAAGAAAAATCTTAGTTCCTTTTTTTGCTCTCTGGCAAACATGAAAACTGTGTGTAGAAATTAATTCCCAGTTCTTACCACCATCGTTTGAAACATCAACCCCGCTGGTGCCGCAGGTAATTAGTTTGTCTTTTGTAATGTATTCTACACAACTGCGGTAGCCATGAGGTGGGATTTGAGGATTAGTAAATACAGGTTCCTTTTTAAATTGCACCAAAACACAGTTTAGAGATGAGATTGTATCAGCTTTAAAATCGCCGCCAACAATAACAGCATTTTTACCGTTGTTGCCAATTGCTACTGAATTAGCACCTGTTGATTCTGTGCCTTGCACAATATTGAGCTTGTAAAAATTTTCACGATAAAATAATCTTGAAGCGGTACCGCCTGTTGCGTATAAAAGAGGATAATCTTTATTGCCTGTGAATTTTATATTAGTGCCACTGGAAGCAAAGAAAGCCTCGCCATCCTTGAGCTTATAAGTAGAATCAACAAATTGAAGTATCATCCAATTGTCCCCATAATCAACGGTAAGCGCTTTAAATAAATTTCCATTTATCGGATCTCCAATTACGGCTCCGGTACCCGATTCATCAAAATCCATCGCATCTAAAAACATTCCTTTGGTGGTATCTTCAAAAACTTTTTTCCATATTCTGCCGCCGTCTTTTGTTTTTAAAATAATCGCCGGTTCTGCAACAGCCATTATTAAAGCCGTTTTTGCATCAAAGGCTTCCACATCACGAAAGTCTCTTTGCTCGTAACCCTGCACTGTTAACCACTCAAAAGTTTTACCGCCATCTGTTGATCTAGCAATTGCTCCATTGCTTCCACTTGCCCAAACAATATTATCATCTACAACACTTAATCCGCGCAACGATGTTTTTCTTCCTGAATCAAGAATATTGATGATTGATTTTTGAGCTTGTGCATGCAGAGTTGTTATAATAATTAAAGTAAAGAATATTTTTGTCAGTAAGGTCACGATGAAATTTTGATTTCAAAATAACATAAATAATAAGGACAATCGAAAAGAGAATAATAGATGCTTCCTGCGTCAGCATGACAAGCCAAACAAAGAATTACAAGTTCAAGATTGATTTTCAGCTAATTGAAAAAATGTAGTTTGTCATTCCGACAGGAGGAATCTATCATAACATAAAATAAAATGTTGAATTAATAAGGAAATCAAAACTGAATTATTGATGATAAATAAACAAACACACAAGAG
>WNGE01008171.1_pt1 | contig 12085 bp, 10 predicted proteins | sample 5400651 | NCBI WGS metagenome assembly WNGE01 (sample SAMN13153370, study PRJNA577476) | soil metagenome | isolation source: 60 cm soil or saprolite under grassland replicate 2 | place: USA:California | collected 2016-06-15 | reverse complement strand
ATCCACGTGGATGGCGCTGTTGAACCAGATGAAGTTGCCCTCGGCGATCGCAGTCGAGTTGAAACTCGACTCAATCGAGCTCAACCCGGTACATGCTTTGTCGGTAGCGTAAGTGGAGGAAGTCGTGGCGCCCGACGACGCGGCCTGGCCCCCAACCGATGAAGGGGATGAGACTGTCGCGCCCGAGACCGCGGTCAGAACCCGCATGATTCCTGGTAGCTTGAGACCGACTCCCTGTACCAGAAGTGCGACGCAGACAAACCCGAGCACTACATAAAGCAGATTCCTGGCTGGCCTTCTCATGATCCCTCCCTTAAAGTATGGGCAGAACGACTATCCCACCTTCCCTGATTCCCGGGAGAATATGGACAGAACAACCCTTGTGTCAACAACAAAATCGTCTAGGCCGAGAACGGTCCGGCATCCGGGGCAGGTAGAATGTTCGCGGTATTAGACGAAAGTCTAAGGCCTCGGCAAGGATCCAAGGAGCCGGAATATTAAATGCGCATGAAGGCGACAGCTTGAGACATCATGCTGCCCTGATGACTGACGGCGTCACACCTCGCACCTAACTGGCTCATCCCGAGGCTCTTGGACTTCTGTCGCTCTTGGAATCCAGGTTCGGGGCATCTCACCTGGCGACCCGGCCACCGACCGCGGAATGGTTCGTCGAGCAGCAGAAGACGCCGTAGCCGACGACCCTCCTTGAGAGCCGCGCGGGCGACGACCGGCAAGTGCGGCAGCACCCGGTTGGAGGCGGACACGCCCGCTCCGGCCGGGAGCGGCTAGAATCGGCCCTCCGTGAACGAAGAAGGAGAACGAAGAATGTGTAAGCGCTCTGCGGGTTTTCTGGCAATCCTGTTCGCAGTAGGGTGGGCGCCGGCGGTGCGGGCGCAGCTGCAGGCTCCGCTTCCGAGTCCGAACGCGACGGTCTCGCAGGCGGTTGGTGTCACGAAGGTCGAGGTCGTTTACAGCCGGCCGCACGTGAAGGGTCCGACGCGCCAGGAAGAGCGGGTGATCTGGGGCAAGCTCGTGCCGTACGACCAGATCTGGCGCACCGGCGCAAACGCGGTCACGAAGTTCACGGTGGACACCGATGTCACGGTCGAAGGAGAGAAGCTCGCGTCCGGCTCTTACGGCCTCTTCACAATTCCCGGGAAGACAGAGTGGACAATCATCCTCAACAAGCAGGTCACGGGTTCTCCGGCCGATTACAAGGCCGAGGGGGACGTCGTGCGTGTGAAGGTGAAGCCCGAGGCAACGGAGATGCACGAGCTCTTCACGATCGGCTTCCCGCAAGTGACATCGAATTCCGCCGTGATGAGGCTCGAGTGGGAGAAGCTGTCTGTCCCCGTCCATCTCTCCGTGGACACGAACGCCCTCTTCCTCGCCAACGCGAAGGAGGCCGTCGCAAAGGCGAAGCCCGACGACTGGCGCACGCCACTGACGGCCGCTCGCTACCTCTATGACAACAAGTACGCGCCGGCCGAAGCGGCGGTGTTCCTCGACAGGTCCCTTTCCGTCAAGGAGACCTTCGCGAACCTCTCCGCGAAAGCCGGCGTGCTGGCCGGCGAGGGAAAGAAGAGAGAGGCCGTGGCCGCCGGGCAGAAGGCGCTGGCAATGAAGGACGCGGAGCCCAAGCCCTCTCCCGAGGCCGTGGCCGACCTGGAGAAGAAGCTCGCCGAGTGGAAGGCGGCCAAGTAGCCATGATCGTCGGCGCGCATTCGATCATCTACAGCGCGAGTCCGGATGCGGACCGCGCGTTCCTGCGCGACGTGCTCGAGCTGCCGGGCGTGGACGTGGGCGGCGGATGGCTGATATTCGGATTGCCGCCGGCGGAAGTCGCCGTGCATCCGTCCGACGAGAACGACGTGCACGAGTTCTACCTGATGTGCGACGACGTCGAGGCTTTCGTCGCGGAGATGAAGAGTCGCGGCGTCGCCTGCAGTCCGGTGCAGAACCCGGGCTGGGGCCTGCTCACCCGGGTGACGCTGCCGGGCGGTGGGAAGCTCGGCGTTTATCAGCCGCGGCACGCGCGGCCGAAGCCGATGAGCCCCGGCAAGGGGGCTAAGAAGCTCGCAAGACCCGCTGCAAAGAGACCTGCCAAAAAGACCGCGGCACCAACGCCGAAGAAACGGAGAAGACGATAATCCAAGCCGCTAGGAGCGTGTCCGGTAACTGTCTTCCGGGCCCCGGTCGCGGCGCGAGGAGTCTCCTGAGGTAATCGAAGGAGGAGCCTCGCGCCGCGGGAGCGAGCGGGCAGCGCGGGGATCAGGCGAGCGATCGAGGCCGCATCCGGCCGAGTCGCTCGCCGGTGCGCCAACAGGCGCAGATCCCGCGCAACCGCGAGCGACGGTCTAGCGGTGAAGCGTCACGACTCCACCGTACATGATGACCCTGTCGCCGGTAATGAGGGGCTTGGTCAAGTCGCCGATCCCGAGAGAGAGCTCGGAGCCGTTGATGGTGCCCGACGCGCCGCCGCCGACGCAACCCTCCATTGCGACGGCTCCGGTGACCAGATTGCCCTGGACCGTGCCTTTGAAGTAGCCGGTCACGCCGCAGGTCGAAGTGGAAACCAGGCCGGTGACCGTCGCGCCGTTCTGCTGGAACGTCGCGGTGGCCGTGGAGCTACCGCAGCCGGTCGAGTCGTCGGACCGATAACTCCCGCTCCAGGTGCCGGCGATGTTGGCCGCGGGCGCCAAGGCGCCGCCGGGCGGGCCCGTGACGGTATTGGAGCCCTGGCAGGCGATGGGAAGGATGGCGATCGTGACGAGGAGGACGAGGAAGACGATGGGCAGATGACGTGCTCTTGAGCGCATGGGCGGCTCCTTTGTTGCGCACAAGCTGCCACTCTCCGGTCCGCGAGTCAAGCGCCGCAGTCGTTCCGGTGGGCCAGTCAGCGCTCCAGTTTGAAGCCGATCCGGACCGTCACCTGGAATTCAGCGACCTCGCTGTCCCGGAGGCGTCCCCGCATCTCCACTACCTCGAACCAATCCATGTGCCGGACGGTCTGCGAGGCGTCCTTGATCGCCGCTCTCACTGCCTCGGCAAAGCTCACGGGCGACGTTCCGACGATCTCGATCTTCTTGTAGGTCCCCGGCATCGTTGTTCCCTCCTCGGTTTGCTGGAGCGTATCAGGCGGCGGAAACATGGAGTCAGGAGTCGCGGCTCTTCCGATTCGCTGGCACCAATTTCGCACCTTGTGACATTCCGCATCGGTTTGCCTTCGAACAGGCCGCCGGTCGAATCACATCACGCGCGTTAGGACGAAATGAAGAACAGAAGCGTTGCGGCCTGGTCGCGAGAGAGACATCGCATCCGGCGCGCTGCCGGGTTCGCTTTCCTGGCGGCGCTTCTCACGCGGCCGATCGCCGCCCGGACCGAGGGTCCCTGCGGATTCAGCGCCATCGGGGCATCCGTTCTCGAAGACCGGGACGAGCGAAACTCTCCGGGCGGCATGCCGTCCTCCGGGCCCGCCGGGGAAGAGCCGACGGGCTTCTCTCAACTCGAGACGGCTCCGGTTGAGAAAGTGCGGACGGGGGGAAAGAAACGTTTTCTTGCGGCGGCCGGAGAGGTGGTTCTTCTCGAGGTCGGGCCATGGGCCTACGACCGCTACGTGAGCCGATACGAGTTCTCCTTCATCTCGTGGGAGACCATCAAGAACAACTTCAAGACCGGTTTCCACTACGACCGGGACAACTTCTCCGTGAACCAGTCCTCCCACCCGTATCATGGAGGTCTTTTCTTCGACGCCGCGCGATCCAACGGCTACGACTTCTGGGAGTCGGGCGTCTTCACGCTGGCGGGCAGCCTCATCTGGGAATGCTGCATGGAGAACACGGCTCCCTCCATCAACGACCTCGTGAACACGACGCTCGGAGGAATGACGCGCGGCGAGGTCGCGCACCGGCTCTCGGCGATGATCCTCGACAACACGTCGAGCGGCCGCCCGCGCTTCTTCCGCGAAGTCGGCGCCGCGATTCTGAACCCCGTCGGATCACTGAACCGGCTTCTCCGGGGCGAGCTCGGCCGCGACTTCCCGAATCCCGAGGACCGTTTCCCGAGCGTCGTGGTCCTGTCCGCTGATTTCGGCTACAGGCACATCGGCGGGGGAGCCGCGCATCCGGACCAGGGCACTCTCTCGCTGTCTCTCCTCTACGGCGATCCGTTCGAAGGCGATCTCACGCGCCCTTTCGACTCCTTCTGGATCGGCATCGATTTGAATTCACCGGGCGGCGTGCTCACGTCACGGATCGAGGAGCGCGGGATCCTGAAGGGCTGGGAGCTGACGGACAGGTCCGATCGAGTGCGGCACATCTTCGGCTTCTCGCAGGAGTACGAATACCTGAACAACGAATCGCAGGTCTTCGGGGCCCAGATCTTCAGCGCCGGAGTGTTGTCGAAGTACAACATCGGCTCGAACCTGACGGGCTTGACGGACGCCACGGTGTTCGGTTTTCCGCTCGCCGGGATCCGGACGACGGATTTCGAGAATCCGGAAACGGGCCGAAACTACGACTACGCGCCCGGAGGCGGCGCGCGCCTGGCGGGGCGCGTCTATTACAGGGGCCGTGAGATCGCCGGCGCCGGCTATGGCGTTGCCTGGGCCCGCACCGCCAACGGAGTCTCGGTGACCAACACGCTCCAGTTCTTCCGCGCCGTCGTGCGGCTGCCTCTGGTCGGGCCGCTGGGCGCGGGGGCGGGCTATTCCTGGTACAGCCGGAAGACGACCTATTCCCGCTTCTTCGAGGCCCGCAAGACCCAGTCGGAGTGGCGCGCGTTCTTGAACGCGGCCTTTGGTTTTCGGTAGCGGCCGGACGTTCCCGGCGCAGACCTCGCGGCGGCAGAGGACGGTAGTATGATGGTGGTATGAGAAGGAAGACCTCCGTCAGCCTTACGGAGGAGCTCCTCATCGAGATCGATCGGATCGGAGGGAGCGGCGCCAATCGCTCCGAGTTCCTGGAGAAAGCCGCCTGGGACCGGATCAGTCTGCTCAAGCGCGGGCGCCGCGAGGCACGAGACCGCCGCATCCTCGATCGGCACGCGCACGAGCTGAATACGGAAGCGCGCGACGTCCTGGAATACCAGGCGGACTGGTGAATCGCGGCGGGCTGTACCGCGTCCGCCATCCGAAGGGAGACCCGAAACGATCGCGCGCATTCGTCGTCGTGAGCCGTCAGTCCGTGATCGACTCGGCGTTTTCCACGGTCACCTGCGCTCCGATCTATTCGGTCCGGCACGGTCTGGTCACCCAAGTTCTCAGTTGGAGTCGAAGAGGGGCTCAAGCACGCGAGCGCGATCCACTGCGACGAGCTCGTCAGTCTCCCCAAGGCAATACTGACGGACTACGTCGGCAGGCTTTTGGAGGGTCGCATTCATGAGCTGAACCATGCGCTTGCCGTCGCGTTGGAGCTCGTCTGAGGGCCTGACCTTGTCGTCCACCGTCGGCGAATCGCTCCGGGCGGCCGCCTGCTTTCATTGCGGGCTTCCGGCCGCCGCGGGCGGGCGGTGGCGTGGCTCGGTGCTCGGACAGGTGCGCGAATTCTGCTGCGCGGGGTGTCAGGCGGTCGCTCAAGCGATCTCGGCGGGCGGGCTCGAGGACTACTACCGGCTGCGCACTGCCAGCGCGCCGACCGCCCCGGCACGCGATGAATTCCAGGATCGCCTTCTCGACCGGGAGGACCTGCAGGAATCGTTTGTCCGCCGGGTCGGCCGGCATTGCGAAGCATCGCTGGTGCTCGAGGGAGTGCGATGTCCGGCGTGCCTCTGGTTGATCGAGCGGCGTCTCTGCGCGCAGCCCGGCGTGGTCGAGGCGACCGCCGGCTACGCGGGACAGAGCGCCCGTGTCGTCTGGGATCCTTCCCGGATCGGGCTTTCGGGGATCCGGACGGCGGTCCGGGAGATCGGGTACGAAGCGAGACCCTTCGATCCCTCTCATCGGGCCGGGATCGAGGCCGCGGCCGGGCGCCGCAACTCCGCGCGTCTCGTCTTCGCGGGCGTTCTCGGCATGATGGTGATGAACCTGGCGGTCGCGGCGTACTTTCTCGGCGGACCCGACGCCGCCGGGCGGCTCCCGCTCTGGGAGCACTTCGGGCGATGGTGCGCGCTCTTCGCCAGCGCCATCCTGCTGGCGTATCCGGGCCAGGACTTCTTCGCCGGCGCCTGGCGAGACCTTCGCGAAAAGCGCGCCGGCATGGATACACCCGTCGTGTTCGGCCTCTGCGCCGCGTGGGCCGGCAGCGCCTGGGCGACGGTCGAGGGTTCCGGTCCGGTCTACTTCGACGCGATCGCGATGCTCGTCTTCTTCGTGCTTCTCGCCCGCGCCTTGGAGACGCGCGCGCGCCTGGCGGCGGCGGCTGTCCTCGACCGGTTCGCGATCGTCGAGCCCGCGACCGCGCGCCGCGTGGATGGGGCCGGCCGCGAGAGTGAAGTGGCGGCCGTGGACCTTTCTGACGGCGACGTCGTGCGGGTCTGCCCCGGTGAGATCGTGCCCGCCGACGGCATCCTGATGGAGGGTCAGTCGAGCTTCGACGAGGCCGTGCTGACCGGAGAGCCCTGGCCGAGGGCGCGCGCGGCGGGCGACGTGGTCGTGGCCGGAAGCTGCAATCGCGATCAGCCGGTTCTCCTCCGGGTCACGCGCGCGGGCGAAGCCTCCACGCTCGGACAGGTCCGGCGCCTGCTCGAAAGAGGCCTCGCGAGCCGGCCTCCTTTCGCGCAGCTCGCCGACCGCCTGGCAGGCCGGCTGGTCGTCCTGGTCCTGGTCCTCTCCGCGGCGACCGCGGTTTATTGGGCCGTCCGGAATCCCGCCGCCACGCTGCCGGCAACCGTCGCCGTCCTGCTGGTCACCTGTCCCTGTGCCCTGGCCCTCGCGACGCCGATCGCGTTGTCGGTGGCGGCCGGGCGCTTCGCCGCGATCGGAGTGCTCCCGGCGCGCATGGAGGCCGTCGAGCGGCTGGCTTGCTCCGACACGGTGGTGTTCGATAAGACCGGCACGCTGACGCTGTCTGCGCCCGTTCTGGAATCCGTGCGCACGGCCGGCGGCCTCGACTCGGAGACGGCACTCCAAATCGCGGCTGCGCTCGAGGCCGCATCCTCGCATCCGATTGGCCGCGCGCTCCGCTCGGCGCTCGCCCTTCGAAGCCCCGGCGAAGGAGGGGCCGGCGGGTCAGCGGCGGCGATGGAATCCCGGGCCGATCACGAGGGTCAGGGCTTTACCGGAACGGTTTCCGGCGTCCGATGGTGGATCGGGTCTCCCGGTTTCGCTCTGGGCTCCGCGGACGCGCCGGAGGAGCTCGCCGCGCCTCTCTTTTCCTCCCGCGGGGAGGCGCGGCTCACGGCCGTCCTCACGGACCGCCGGGGACGCGCGGCGCTCTTCTCGTTCGCGGAGGAGCTTCGCGACGGGGCGAGTGCGGCCGTTGCCGACCTTCGCCGCACGGGCATCCGGTACGCGGCTTTGCTCTCGGGAGACGCTCCGGAGCCCGTGGAGCGGCTGGGCAAGTCTCTGGGCTTCGACGAGGCGCGCGGAGGCATGACGGCTTCGGCCAAGCTCGAGTGGATCCATTCGAGAGACGACTCGGGCTCGCGTCTTTTCTTCGTCGGAGACGGATTGAACGACGCGCCCACGCTCGCGGCGGCAGGGACATCCGCATCGTTCGCGGAAGCGCCGCAGCTTGCTCTGCTCGCGAGCGATTTCGTGATCCTCGGAAAGAGCCTCGCGCCTCTGGCAGCCGCGCGGCGTATCGCGCTGCGCTCCCGGCGTCTGCTCGCGCAGAACGTCGTGTGGGCTGTGGCGTACAACCTCCTCTGCGTGCCTCTGGCCGCCTTCGGCCTCGTGCCGCCATGGGCCGCGGCGCTGGGAATGTCGGTGAGCTCGCTCGTCGTCGTGGCCAACGCGATGCGCCTCGCGCGCCCCGCCGCCGGCGAGTCCCTTGTCCCTGGTCCTTAGTCCCTACCAGGCACTAAGGACTCTTGCTCAGTGGAGGCCGTGCTTCAGGTGGTCACTGAGGCCCGGGATTCGGGCGAGTCCGATGAGGCCGAGAAGGACCACGGCGAGCCCGGCGGCCAGGCGCACGCGCGGCGCGCGCGTGAAACGCCGGAGGCTCTCCGCGGCGAGCCCGGCCGCGAGGAGATTGGGCAGGGTCCCGAGGCCGAAGGCCGCCATCACCACGGCGCCGCGCGCGGCGCTTCCCGACACCAGCGCGGTCGCGAGCACGCTGTAGACGAGCCCGCATGGGATCCAGCCCCAGGCGAGGCCGACGGTGACAGCCCTCACGCCGGTGTCCGCGGGCGCCAGCCGCGCCCCCAGGCGCGTGAGGGTCCGCCACACAACGCCGCCGGCCCGCTCCAGCACGAGCACCGCGGTGCCGATTCCCGCCAGATACAGGCCGAGGAGGACGATGAGGACGTTCGCCAGGGCGAGCAAGAGGACACGGACGGGAAGGAGATCGCCGTAGAGCAGGCCGAGACCTCCGGCGCCGCCGGCCAGCGCCCCGGCGCACGAGTAGCTCGCGACTCGTCCGAGGCTGTAGGCGAGCTGGCGGGAGAGACCGGCGCCGAACGTCCGGCGCCTCTGCGCCGGCGCCGGCTGCGGCGCGCGCAGGTTCAGCGCCGCGACGATACCGCCGCACATGGCCGCGCAGTGAACTCCTCCCGCGAGTCCGACCACGAACGCCGTCGCGATGAGTCCGGCCACTGCTGTGATAATAATTCCGTCGTCGATCCCCAGGTGGCTCGGGGGACCGCACGGTCCCCCGCGAAGATGACTCGTCCGGCGGCAGGTTCCGCGCTCGAGGAGGTTGACATGGCGTCACCGACCCCGGAAGAGAAGGCGCTGATGGCCGATGCGCCCAGGGGCACCTTCGTCCTGATGATCATCGTCGCCGTTCTGCTCTTCGCCGGATGGGCCGCGCTGTACTTCGGCCGTTTTCTCGGAAACGGCCCCGTCCGCTGATCGCCTTGAACATCCATCCCACCGAGAAGCGCTGGTTCTTCGTGGCGGTCCTTCTGGTCGCGGTGATGATCGGCCTGGTCGTTTATACCGCCGTGGCGATGAGCGTGCATCCGCCGAGCAACGTCGAAGCGATCGATTCGACGCGCCTTCACCTGACCCCCGAGTTCGCCGAGGAGAATCTGGGTGTCAAGCGCGAGAAGGACGGGGCCATCGTCGCCCGGGTCGTGATGGCCCGCTACATGGTGCACCCGCAGGAGATTCGTCTCCCGGCGGACACTCCCATCGTTCTTCGCGCGGCGAGCGCCGACGTGCTGCATGGCCTTCACGTCGCCGGGACCAACATCGCTACGCAGGTTGTGCCTGGCTACGTCTCCGAGGTACACACCCGGATCAATTTCGACTCCGTCGCGAAGATCGGCATTCAGAACGGGGACGGCAGCGTCACCGTTCCCCTCTTCTGCAACGAGTACTGCGGCCTCGGCCACCAGTCCATGTGGGGCCGCGTGATCGTGACGCGCAAATGAGCGCCGCCGGCAACTCGAACGAGGTCCGCCGGCCGGACGCTCTCGCTCTGGCGCACATCTGGGTGGCCTTCGGGCTCTTCGCGGTCGCGACACTCCTGGGCCTGTACCAGCTACTCGAGCGCGACCAGCTGGTCCGGACCTCCGCTGCCGGGTACTACGGATCCATGACGCTCCACGGCGTGATCCAGGCCTTCGTGTTGACGACCTTCTTCATCCTGGGCTTCGGGTATTTCGTCACGGCCACGAGCCTGCGGCGTCCGATCCGGTGGCCGCGTCTGGCATGGCTGGGCTTTGCGACGATGCTCGCCGGCTCCGTGATCGCCGCGCTCTCGATCGTTTCGGGCAGGGCGACGGTGCTCTATACCTTCTATCCTCCGATGATCGCGCACTGGTCCTTCTACGCCGGAGCGGCACTGCTTCTGGTCGGGTCCATCCCCTGGATCGCGATCACCATCGCGATGACTCTCCGGTGGAAGCGGGAGAATCCCGGCCGCGCGATCCCCCTGCCCCAGTTCGGCATGACGAGCTGCGCGATCCTCTGGGCCTGGACGATGGTGGGCGTCGTGATCGAGGTCGTTTTCCAGCTCCTTCCGGCTTCTCTGGGCCTCGCGCAGACGATCGACGTCGGCCTCGCCCGCGCGCTCTTCGCCTGGACCCTGCACCCGATCGTGTATTTCTGGCTGATCCCCGCCTACGTGGCGCTCTACTCGATCGTGCCGAAGGCGGCGGGCGGATATCTCTTTTCCGACGAGATGGGCCGGGTCGTCTTCGTGATGCTCCTGGTCTTCAGTCTGCCGGTCGGCCTGCACCACGTGTTCGTCGATCCGCAGCAGGCGGCGGGCTGGAAGCTCATGCATGCCTTCGGAACGTTCCTGGTCGCGCTTCCGACTCTCCTGACCGGGTTCACGGTCGCCGCCTCGCTCGAGACGGCGGGCCGCCTGCGCGGCGGCAGGGGCCTCTTCGGCTGGATCCGCGCGCTGCCCTGGAGCGAGCCCGTCGCGCTCGGAGGAATCCTCGCGCTCCTGCTGCTTCTGCCCGGCGGATTCGGCGGCTTGATCAATGCCTCCTACGCCATGGACACCATGGTCCACAACACGATGTGGATGCCGGCCCACTTCCACCTGATCTTCGGAGGCGCCGTCGTCATCGTGTATTTCGCCAGCGCCTACGCTCTGTTTCCGAAGCTGACCGGCCGCCGTCTCTATTCGCGCGGCATGGCGGCGGCGCAGATCTGGCTCTGGTTCATCGGCATTCTCGCGCTGACGGTTCCCTGGCACATCGTGGGCCTGCTCTGGATGCCGCGGCGCACCGCCTACTCGCCCTACGATCCGCAGATCGTGGCGCGGTGGCGCCCCTATACCGCCGCGATGATCGCCGGCGGCGTCCTGCTCGTCGTCTCCGGCGTGATGCTGCTCGTCAATCTCCTCCTGACGCACCGCAACCGGCAGGCCGAGCCCGACCGATCCATGGCCTACGCCGACGCGGTCGAGCCCGTGGTAACCGTGCCGGCTCTGCTCAATGGTTTTGCCACGTGGAACTGGCTGCTCGTCGTCCTGATGGCGATCTCGTGGGCCTATCCGATCGGCCAGTTCTTCTTCATACAGACCGTGAAGCTCGTTCGCGGCGGCGACGCCGCCAGGGGCCAGAAGCTCCACAAGGATTGCGCCGACTGCCATGGAGTCGCCGGAAACGTGGAGACGCCGGACGTTCCGGACATGGGTGGGCAGGACCCGCTCTACATCTACAAGCAGCTTTCCGACTACAAGACCAATTCCCGCGCGAGCTCAATCATGAACGAGGCCGCCAAGGATCTCTCGGATCGCGAAATGGCCGATCTCGCCGCTTTCTACGCCGCGCAGAGGCCCGCACGCTCAAGCGGCAAGGCGCCCGTCTCGAATGGCGCCGCGGTGAAGCTCGCAACTGTCGGCGACGGTGTGCGCCTCATTCCCGCGTGCGATGCGTGTCACGGCGACCGCGGCGCCGGTAACCCGGGCTTCTACGGAATGCCCGCGCTGAAAGACCAGAAATCCCAGGATCTCACCGTGCAGCTCATGGCCTTCCGTTCGGGCGAGCGCGCCAACGACGTCTACCGCGTCATGCGCGACCTCTGCAAGCACCTGACCGATTCCGAGATCGGCGCCCTCGCCTCCTACTACTCCGGAGCCCCCCCGGAACAGCCGCCCGCGATCTCCGCGACCAGGCCGCCTGAAAAGAAATAGTCCCGCCGAGAGCCGCGCTCCGCCGGTGAAGACGTCCTTGCGTGGTCATCATCGTGGCTTCGTCCACGACGAGAGTGCCGTGGCGTGTCGTCGCTCCTCGTGGCCCGAGCCGCAGCGCGGTGCGTTAGCTGGCCCGGCACAAGGGTGATGCATAAAACTGTCTTCGATGGATATGCTTCCTTGCATGAGAACGACGCTGGATATCCCCGACGAGGTTCTGGCGAAAGCCAAGCGCAAGGCGATCGAAGACAAGACCACCCTGACGGAAGTCGTCGAAAGAGCCCTGCGCGTCTATGTTTCGTCCGGTCGAGGCCGGAAGCGATCCGCGATGAAGAAGTGGGTCATCGTCAAGGGCCGGCGTCTTCCTCAAGTCGATATCAGCGATCGCGGCC
>WNGE01007274.1_pt1 | contig 12085 bp, 12 predicted proteins | sample 5400651 | NCBI WGS metagenome assembly WNGE01 (sample SAMN13153370, study PRJNA577476) | soil metagenome | isolation source: 60 cm soil or saprolite under grassland replicate 2 | place: USA:California | collected 2016-06-15 | reverse complement strand
ATTGTTGATCCGAAATGTTTTTTCGGTGTAATGAAACCCGGTGAAGGCAAGCCCCATAAGGATTGTGCAATACGTTGTATTTTAGGAGGTATGCCACCGGTATTAAAAGTTATTGATGCTGAAGGGAAGCAGAATTATTATTTAGTAGTTGGCGCGAATGGAGAAAAAATGAATGAAGCTGTGCAGGATTTTGTTGCAACACCGGTTGAATTAAATGCCAAAGCTGTTCAGTATGATGACTGGATAGTATTGTATGTAAACAAAGAAAATATACAGCATATTTCACGTACTGCATTTTTTCAGCCACCAGGCGGCATAATTGCGTGTGCAGTACAGAACTGTAAATAAATTGTTGATTATATCAATAGTTGCTCATCAGGATTTAGCATATAAATGATTGCTTTTAATTCTCTTTATAATAGTTTCAGGATTCATGTATCGTTCCCTGTTCATTACAGGCATATTAATGTTATCCGCACCATCCCAATTTTCAGTATGCATGGTTTTACGAACAAAATTGCTCCATGCTAAAAGCTGGTAACCTAATCCATGAGCAATGCAAATGCTATCTGTGCGGTATTCAAAACGATCTATGTATTTAGAAGAAAATACGTGACCAATACCAGAACTTATTAATTGCAATAAACTATTTTGAGAAAAATCAACTACATGACTTAACTCATGACCCAATACGCCAATCTGTGTATTGAAATCCATATGCTGCAATAAAACAGGTTGCAGTTTCCATATAGAACTATCACTGATAATAATGGTAAATGTTCTTTTGCTGCGTTTATACATAACGTCCGGAAAATCGGGTTTCGTAGTAAGCGGAGTGTGGGCTGGCTTAAATAAAAAGTTGATATGTGTATTCTTTAGTTCAGGATAATATGATAATGCAATGAGTGTTTGTAAAGCAAAATCAGGAATAAGCTTTTTATTTTTTCCATACTCATTTAAAAGTTTAATACTGTCTTCAGCTGTGAAATCTGAACGTTCAAAATGTTTAACCGGCTTTTGTGCGGATACTTTGCATGCAATTATTAGAAATAATAAAACAAATAAAAGAAAAGAATACTTACTTAACTGTTTCATGAAATGAAGTTAAGCTACGCTCAACTTTTGTAACATGGTTTTCTGCATCAACAATGTTTCAATTTCGTTAATAATATCTTTAGCTACTTCTGTTTTTTGTTTAAGAGAAAACTGTTTTTGTATAATACCATTCCTGATAATGCTGATCTTGTTAGTGTCATAACCAAAGGTTGCTTGTTCATCATTCATAGAATTAAGCACAACCATATCGAGATTCTTTTTATTGAGTTTATTCACAGCATGTTTTAATTCATCGTTTGTTTCCAGCGCAAAGCCAACAGATAATTGTGTTACATTTTTTATTTTGCCGAACTCATAAGCAATGTCAACATTCTTTACCATTTTAATGGTAAATGATTCATCATCCTTTTTTATTTTCTGTTCTGCAATCTGTGCTGGCCTGTAATCTGCTACTGCCGCTGCAAATACAGCCATATCAACGGTTTCAAAGAAACGGCAACATGCGAGGTACATTTCATTTGCTGAATTTACTTTTACTAGTTTAAGATTAGGATGTTGCAGTGATATGCCAACAGGACCAGATACCAAAAACACTTTAGCGCCCTGCTGTAAAAATGACTCTGCAATAGCATATCCCATTTTACCTGTTGAATGATTGCTGATATATCGTACCGGGTCAATTGCTTCTCTTGTAGGCCCAGAAGTAATTAATATTTTTTTATTATGAAGAATATGTGTTGACATGAGTTCGATTTGAATGTGAATAATATTTCAACTTCAATCCAAATCTATTTTGTAAACAGGAATATACATGTCGTATGCTTTACAACAATAGACATTTGGTTAAATAATTTCTAAGGATAATAGTCTTTATTCCTTATGTGCCGATATCAATTCCTGAAGAAAGAGACTGGTGTGTTTAAATTCTTTTTCAACTTGTGTGAGTACAGATGTCATCTGGTCTGATTCCGCTGATTCGGCCATACGTTCGAGTTCACGCAGTGATGCAGTAATGGTTATTAAGCCGATTGTTGCGCTCCCGCCAAGCATTCTGTGTGCAAGTCCTTTTATCTCCTCTCTGTTTTCCGTGGCAAGAGCTTCTTTCAATTTCACAAGATCTTCTGCTGTCTGATGTAAAAAGAGTTCGATAAGTTCCCGTAGTTCATCATCATCGTTGATGATTTCAGAGAGATATTCCATATTTACAAACGAGGACTGCTCGGTGGCTGAGGTCTCGTTGCTGTTATCTGATTGCATTTCGTGCTGGAAGAATTTTGATTTTGACATTTTTGCTTCTGCAATAATTCTGCTGATGCAGTTAGTTAAGAGATAATGTTAATCGCCTTATACTATGATCATCAAATAAACTGCGAAATTACTTTAACGCATTAAATAACGTGTTTATTGAAGCAATTATTAATCTTATTTTATTCTTTATTAAAGCCTGGCTTTGCATAAAACAAATAGCTTTGTTTGTCCAATATCCTCAATATGTATATGTTTAAATCCAATCGTTTCACCGCACTGTTGAGTTGTTGTTTTTCCCTGATTTTTTGTGTTACGTACAATCATGCAGCAGCACAGGATGCACTATCTGCTGACGATCTTTTTCAAATGGCACGTAAAGCTGCATTTGAAGAAAATAATTATCCAAAAGCTAAAGTTTATTGTAACAAAGTTTTGGAAATAAGTCCGGCCTATACGGATGTTACTATTTTTTTAGGAAGGCTTTATTCATGGAATAAACAGTACGACAGTGCAAGAATGAGTTTTCAAAAAGCACTTGATCAGAAAGCTGATTACGCAGATGCTTCGGTAGCTTATGCCGATATGGAATGCTGGGCGGGTAATAACAACGAAGCATTAAAGATTATTAATACTGCTCTTGCTTATCATCCTCAATCAAGTGAGCTTTTATTAAGAAAAGCGAAAGTATTGAACGCTCTTCATAATTATAAAGAAGCAAATAAAATAGTAAATGAACTTTTAAAAGAAGATAAGACAAATGCAGATGCAAGAGCATTGGGGGCACGCTTAAAAGATGATGCTGCTTTAAATAAGATCGGCATCAGTTACGATTATGTTTACTTCGATAAACAGTTTGCCGATCCCTGGCATTTAGTAAGCTTTGATTATTCGCGCCAGACAAAACTCGGTTCAATTATTAGCCGCATAAATTATGCAAACCGTTTTGGAAAAAATGGTGTGCAATATGAGGTGGACGCTTATCCGCACATCTCAAAGACCTTTTACGCTTATGCTAATATCGGTTATTCCGACAATGTTGGTGCATTTCCGCACTGGCGTGGAGGCTTTTCTTTGTATGCAAATCTTCCAAAAAGTTTTGAACTTGAATTGGGTTCACGCTTTTTATATTTTTCAGGCCCAACCAATATTTTAACCGGTTATTTAGGCAAATACTATAAAAATTATCTCTTTGGTTTAAGAACCTATATCACTCCGGGAAGTAATAGTGTTTCTCAATCTTACAGTGCTCTGGTACGCTATTATTTTGGAGGAGCCGATGATTTTGTGGGATTAACTGGGGGCACAGGCATATCTCCTGATGAGCGTTCATTTCAACAACAATTAAACAGTAAGTACTCACTAAAAACATACAGGAGCAGTTTTGAATTTCGCCACGTAGTAAAAACATTCAATATTATCAGCATTAATACTTCATTGATAAACCAGGAATATCGCCCTGAGACAAAAGGAAATCAAATCCAGGTTGGGCTTAAGTATCAGCGGCGTTTTTAATTTTCAGGAACAGAAGAATTAAAAATTACAGGTTTTAAATTAACTACATTCCGTTGCTATAAATATTTACTGCAAAGTGGCTAATTAATATTTTAAGGCGCTGAAAAATGTAATTAATTCGGGATAGTCTTATAAGAAAGAACCGGACTCTTTAAACGGTTTGATAAACCTTAGTAGAAAAGTAATCGTGTAGTGTGATAAACTCCCGACCGGTCATTCGGGCGGGCTTATTACCTTATTCTAAATTCTAAATAAAATGAAAATAGAGTATAACAATTTATAGACTCATTTTATATTTTCTACTTTGCATCGTTTGCCAGTTTGCCTGAGCGCTTCAGATTAACGGTATTGCTTTTTAAAGGTTGAATATTTCCAAAACCTTCTCTCGTCATTTCACCCCAACTTTTTTTCTTACGCATCAGATCAACAATACCTTTAATAGAAGACCAAACAATAAAAGGATGAAAAATAAAAGGTTCGGTAAGAGAAGATAAGATCAATTGAACTACTTCAGTTTTCTTTTTGTATTGATTGTAAGTATTTACTTCCATAAAGATGGCGAATGAAGAATACAAAAAGTTGAACGCTATAATAAAAAACAACAAAGTAAAGAAAAATGGCCATGCAACCATTCCCAAAAGAGCCAGCACAAGAAAAGCAATAAAGCCGAAAAATTCAATAACCGGAGCAAGCATTTCAAAAAAGAACCAATATGGATAACTCAACATTCCCAAAAGACCATACTGCGGATTAAAGAACATTTTTTTATGAATACTGAGTGTTTCTATCGTGCCTCGTATCCATCGGTTTCTCTGACGGCCTAAAATAAGAAAGGAAGAAGGAGCTTCTGTCCAGCAAAGCGGATCTGGTATAAAAGGTACTTTGTATTGTTGCTTTTGTTCTTCCATATACCGCCTCATTCTTACCACCAATTCCATATCTTCTCCAACCGTTTTAGGATTATAACCACCGGCTTTAATTACAACCTCTTTATCAAAAGCACCGAAGGCTCCGGATATCAATAATAATCCGTTTAAGCGGCTCCATGCCATACGTGCTAACAAAAAAGCTCTTATATATTCCAAGGCCTGCATGCGGGGCAAATAAGCTCTTGGCAAATGAACATTAACTAACTTACCATTTTTTATTTCACATGAGTTTGCGATACGAATAACACCACCTATCGCAATTACTTTTTCTTTTGTTTGTTCCAGAAACGGTTTTACTAACTTTAAAATAGCATCTTGCTCTAAAACACAATCAACATCTATACAAATAATATAATCGTTTGCAGATATATTCACTCCGGTGTTTAAAGCATCTGCCTTGCCTCCGTTTTCTTTATCAACAACAATTAATTTTTTAAATGCGGGATTTTTACTTTTATAAATGCCCCTTACTTTTTTTGTTTTTATCTGGTTGCGTACAAAAAAATTTATCTTTTCTAATTGATAAGCATCAATTAATTTTTGAAGGCTATCATCTTTGCTCCCATCGTTTACAATGATAACTTCAAGATTGCTGTAATAGATTGAAAGCAAGGACCGCACATTTTCAATAATTGAGGCACCTTCGTTATAAGCCGGCGCTATAATACTTACTGAAGGTGAATGCTGAGAAGAGGCGAGTGTGCGATAATCGGTAAACTTATTCTTGTGCAAATACTTTTTTGTTTCACCTATAGAATATGTCCCGATAAAAATGTAGAATAAAACTAAAACAACGGAATAAATAAATAGTCCATAGGTTAATATATGTGATATTATCATCTGCCAGCTCATTATTGCAACTCACTTTTTAAATGAAAATAAATTTCCTGGTACGGGTCAGGTTGCTGATAGGCCTTATCTTTTAAGATATCAAAACCATTATGGCAACATTTAGCAATAACCCTTGCAGCAGAAAGCTTTAAAAAATCGTTATCGTCATCTAATTGCAGTAATAAAAAATCCTTTTCCTTATCCGACGCTATGTTTAATAAAGAATTCAAAATGTTTTGCCTGTTGGTGAAATGCTCTTTATAAGAATGTTTTGCGAGAATAGATGCAGTATCTTCAGCTGCAATTCTTCCCAGTGTTGTAACTGCCTGTACTCTTACTTTTTCATTCTTGTGTTTAAGACATTCAACTACCTCATCATGCATCTCATATTGCTGGTAAACATCAACCAACTTCAAAGCAAATATCACAACTGTAAAGTTTGGAGATGTAAGCCACAAGCTAAGGTTATTTATTTCAGCAATATCCAGTGTCTTTAATTGTTCTAATAATTTTAATTGCTCCCACTCACTAACTGGATGTGTTATAATATCTAAAAATTTCAAACCTTCAAATCCGCAGAAATGTATCATTGCAGTTTGTGCCTCCATGCGTATAAACTCATTGTGACTATTAGTTTGCTTGTAAATCGAAAGAAGCATATCCTTTTGATCCATCATGTATAGTTCATTGATGCCTTTCACTTTTTTGTGCCATGCTTTGCTGTTGAATTTTGCAACAGAATCTTGTTTGAAACCTGAATGCTCATAAAGATGAATAACATTATCAACTAATTTACCCGTCAGGTTCTTTTTGACATCTATTAATTGATTAACAGTAAACTCACGTTTAGTTTTGCTTTTAAAATGTTTTTGAAATTTTGATGGGATGTGTAAATAAGCAGGTTCAGTTTCAGTCTCATTCTCATCTAACAAAATCCTGCTAATCCACAATTCAAGACTTTTTTCTATTCCTTTTTGTATGAAATAAATTTTTTTCTTTTGATACAGGTAAAAAAATATAAGGGCGGTAAAAAATAGATTTAAACCAATTAAGAACAGGGTAACATTATTCAGGTAGCCAGATTGAATGAAATTCCAAAAAATATTTCCTTTAGACAAAATATTAATAAATTAAAGATTCACTAATAGCAAGAAAGATTTTTATGCGGTAGTAAAAACCCTTGAAAATCTTTTGATTCGCATTGATAATTCAGAAAGACTAAATGGTTTTGTCATGTAATCATCTGCACCAAGTTTGAACGCTTCTTCAATTGTTTTTTCCTGGCCCATACCTGAAAGAACCATTACAGGAATATTTTGTTTCAGGGTTACTTTTACAAAATTTACAATTTCTAATCCTGAACTGTATGGAAGCATTATATCTGTAATAACTAAATCGGGCAGAGCATTGCTTATCCTTTCCATAGCTTCTTTACCGTTCTCACAACTTATTACATCGTAACCTTCTTTTTTTAATTTTGTTTCAATCACCTTAAGGATTAGTTGATTGTCTTTTACTATCAGGATTTTCATTTGAGGAAGTATTTGGTTTTAGAATATTGAATTATTAATATCAGAAACAAATTTCTGCAATTTTATGAGCCAATACTCTATAACCGAAAAGTTTAATGGATTTAAATAGCTAAGTGCTAACAATTAAATTTCATGCTTATAACTTTACATCTACTTTAAAATCCAATTTCCATGAACCTTCCTCTCAGGCAAAAACTTCCCGAAAAGTTTAACGGTTATGTTTTCTTAGTTTCCATTTGGTTGTTCACAGGCTTCGCTTTAGGTGCTCTTATTTTATTGTGGCCTTTACGCATTTGGGTAAATTATATCAGGGATAATAATTATTCTGACACTGCAGAAAAAGCTGGAGTAGTTGTATTAATGGGGCTTTTGATAATTATTTCCTTTCGCATAAGCCTCGGTTTATTTAGATGGCACGCAAGCCGTAAAAGAATAATAATTACAATTCTAACAATTGTATTACCACTAACTTCCTCAGCTTGTGCTCTGTATTTATTTATGAATCCGGATATTGTAAATAAGGACACTGCAAAGATAGAAGTGACAGAAAAATTTACCACAGGGCCTTATCCAACTGAAGAAAAGATTAAAGAATTAAAAAAAGAAGGCTTTACAACGGTTATCTCATTGTTGCATCCTGCAGTGGTCCCTTTTGAGCCGCAGTTGTTAAACGAAGAAGAAACTTTGTTGAAGAAATATAATATGCAGCTTATTAAAGCGCCAATGTTGCCTTGGGTTGCAGACAATAACGCTTCACTTAAAATAATTGAAGACGTTGTAAAAAATGGAAAAGGAAAATATTATGTGCATTGCTATCTCGGTAAAGACAGAGTTAATGTGGTGAAGAATTTAATTCTTCGCCTATCGGGCACTGTAAGTAATGTAAAAATAGAAAGCAGCAGAACATTTGAAACAATGGGTTCTTTTGAAAGAGGCAATATTTATGAGATTGATACATCAACATATATGCCTCCTTTTCCAACAGATGAAGAATTTCTTTCTTTTTTTCTTGCCGGTTCCATCAAAACTGTAGTAAATCTTATGGATTCAACAGTGACAGAAAATAAGCCATGGATACAGAAAGAAAGAACAGCTTTGGAACCTAATGGAATTATTTTTAAGAATATCGCAGTAAGTGATACAAGTGCCAAAGAGATTGAAAATATTATTGATGGTATTTTATTATTACCTAAACCTCTTGTGGTGCATTTTTGGAATACATCCTCCCCGCAAAGTAAATTGTTCAGAAAAATTTATTATCAAAAAACCAATTATCCTCAAACGAATTTAGTCAATCATGCTACAGAAACTTTTTAACCAGTTCTTACCCGATTCAGGTATTATTCAGCGGCTAACATTACCTGTTATTGTACTGGCGATATTAGTGGCATATTTAGCAGGATGGATGAAAGTAAAAAAGAACATTCGCACACCTTACACACGCAAAACATTTCACTTCATTATTTTTTCTGCTGCAGGTATTATACAATATTTTTATGGCTTGCATGCAGTAAGCTTAATGGGAACAATTGTTTCTGTCATTGTATTAACTGTTGTTATTGCCGGTGAAAGATTATGGTTATACAAGGCATTGGCAAGAGAAACAGATGCACCGCATCAAAAAAAATTTATCATGCTTCCCTTAATAGCTACTGCTTTGGGCGGAATACTTAGTAATATTTTTTTCCCGGTTACTGCATACATTGGATATTTTGTTGGCGGCTGGGGTGATGCGGTTGGTGAACCTGTGGGAACAAAATGGGGTAAACATCGTTATACTGTTCCTACTTTGTTTGGCGTTAAAGCTACCCGGAGTATAGAAGGTTCTTTTGCCGTGATGCTTGTGAGTATATTTATTTCATTTATTTGCCTCATCAATATTTCATCTTTCAGTATAAGTCATGTGTTACTTGCATCACTGGTATGCGGTATTGTTGCTGCATCTGTAGAAGCTATTAGCAGTCATGGTCTGGATAATCTCACTATTCAATTATGCGCATCTGGTGTGTTGAGCTTGTTTCTGCATTTTTTTAATTGAGAAGTAGTTTTTTGGGATTGGCTTTTGAATAAGCATTAGGCTTCTGTTGTGTCACTCACTTTTACTTGAGGTAATTCTATTGAGCTTCGAAAATAGATGTTTCATTCTTTGTTTGTCATGCTGACGCAGAAAGCATCTATGCTACTTTTATTGATTCAAACAAATTGGTAAATACTCCTAAGCCTTATTATATACCTTCAAAACGGATTCTCTCAATACTGAACCTTTATCGCTGACTACAAATTCCAATATCTCTGCAAGTGCAGAAGGCTTCACCCAAATATCAGGATTTACATCTGGCATACTTTTGCGACTGAGTGGTGTATCAAGTGTGCTGGGTACAACAACAGTAGCCGTAACATTTTTTCCTTTTGCTTCTTCATTCAAAAATTCTGCAAGTTTAAACAGTAATGATTTGCTTAAACCATAAGCTATCAAACCCTTTCCCTGCGCGGCATTCAGAGCTGGTCTTGCACCAATAAAAACAATTCTTCCATCGTTGTTTTGCAGCATGTGCTGATACAGAGGACGCGTTACATGATAAGCCGTATCAAAATTTAATGAGAGTTGCTTTTTTATGTCTTCACTTTTTGTTGCAGCAATATCACCGGCAGCAAAACCGCCAACAAGCAATAAAGCAGCATCAATTTTTTTGTATTTATCAATTATTGCTTGTACAAAAGAATTTGTTTCTTCTTCGTTGGTTAAGTTCACAACCTGTACTTCAAGATTCTCATTAGCAGCAAAATCATTTTTCATCGCTTCTGTAACCACAGTGGCAATTACCTTATACCCTTTATCTAAAAATTCTTTTGTAACAGCAGAGCCAAGATTACCATTGGCACCTGTGATAATAATTGTTTTGCCCCCGTCCCCTGAAGGGGAGAAATTTGGTGTCATAATATTTTTATTTTATCAACTAAGATAATTCTAATCGGCTTAGTTTCATGATTTGCTTTTACCCGGCTATTTATCAAGGGTAAAAAATTTGCTGTCGGGTGCATTACAGTTTAGAGGATTTATGTAAGGAACCTTAATCGTGAATCGCCAGCAAACTAAACAAGTTATAATCGTGAAATAAAAAAGCAGTAGCTGATAATTATCTGCTAACTGCTTTCTGTTTTAAGGTATGAAAAAGATACTTAGTTCTTTTCATGCGGCGTTATATTTTTCGTTTCGCTGTCATCTACTTTTAAAATTTTTTCCTTGGATTGTTGGTCCTTCATTAAGACAATATATACAGTTTTATCCCTTGTTTCATACTGACGGATTTCGGTTATATTATCATCATAATATTCGCTTTTTACCCTATGCCTTATATCGAGAGGCAGTTTATCTTCCGTGTAGACAAGAAGATTATAAAGCCACCTGCCTTTGTCATCATACACTATTCTTGTATCAATTCCCTTCGAAAGGAAATTGGCAATATACCCATCTTTAGTTTTAAACCATCTTTCGTCTGAGACATTTTTATGAGAATGTATAAAATGTCTCACAGCATTTATATTTACCTGTGTAACTTTTACATACGTAAGTTTTGTTTCAGACTTGTTTTCATCCGGTGATTTTAATGATATATCTCCCGAAATAGAAGAATCATTAAATACCAGGTCATTATTGCTTTGCGCTCCGGAATTTTCTGATAAGGTTATCATTAAGATAGCTGCCAACGCGGAAAATATCTTTTTCATTTTTTTAAGTTTGTATTTTTTAAAAATTTGTTTCTAACGATATAAAACTATATCGCTGTGCAGCGCAAATCCAGCGCAGATAGGTATTTGAAGAGAGTCGTTGGGTATTTGACGGAAATAAAAGGTAAATACAATTGAGAATTAGCAAGTGAGTGACGAGTAAGAGTAAAATTTAAATAAAGAATTTGAAGATCAAATCTAATTTGGATTGTGAATGAGAACAAGACACTAAAATTGAAGACTGAAAATTGTCAACTCAGGGCTTAGGATTAGTGAACCATTTTAATAATGTTTCTTTACGACTGCGGGATACATTTACAGAAGATCCATCACTCATGATAACATAGCCGCCTTCGCCGCGAACATATTTTGTTACTTCTTTTATATTAACGATGTAAGAATGATGCACACGAACAAAGAATGCAAAATTTTCCAATTGTTCCTCTACTTCTTTTAACATGCGGCATGCAATAATTTTCTTTTTGTTTTTAAGATTGAAATAAGTGTAGTTATCATCGGCTTCACAAAATAGTACTTGTTCAACGGGTATTAATTCATAACCATCAGAAGTAGGGACGGGAATTTTAGGAAAAATATTTTCTTTATTATGCATCTTGTTCAGCAACATTTGAAATTGCTCTGAAACGGGTAATTTTTTTTGTGTTTGTATTTTGTGTACTGCTGTTATAAGTTCTTTGGGTTCAACGGGTTTTAGCAAATAATCAAGAGCACTAAAACGAAAGGCTTTAATAGCATACTGGTCATAACCGGTTGTAAAAACAACAGCGAAAGGAATTTCGGAAAATTGCTCCAGCATTTCAAAACCATTCATGTGGGGCATTTCAATATCGAGAAAAACAAGATCAGGTTTAAATTTTTCAATTGCTTTAACACCTGTTTCTGCGTCGCTGCATTTATCTATTACCTGCACATCAGGGCAATATTCTTTTAGCAACATACTCAATGTTTTGAGGCAATGCATTTCGTCATCTATAATAATGGCTTTAATCATAACAAACAGGTATTTTGATCAGGACTTCTGTACCGCCGGGGTTGCCGTCAGGAAGAACAAGATCGGTGATTGATATGGAAGTTCCATTTTGTTTCTGTTGCTGTAACATGGCGATGCGATCACCTGTAATTCGCATGCCCATTGATTTATGTGTTGATGCAGACTTACTTTTCAGTTCTGCTGCCTTCTTTCTTCCAATACCATCATCAGTAATTTTGCAGAACAATACTTCTTTC
>WNGE01018869.1_pt1 | contig 12087 bp, 14 predicted proteins | sample 5400651 | NCBI WGS metagenome assembly WNGE01 (sample SAMN13153370, study PRJNA577476) | soil metagenome | isolation source: 60 cm soil or saprolite under grassland replicate 2 | place: USA:California | collected 2016-06-15 | reverse complement strand
TCGGGCGATTCACCTTTTCGGGGTAGTAGCGGATTTGTTCGCCAGACTCGCCCTGCACCATGTCGGATTCTCCCCAGGTGTGCTCGATTGTCCCATCACTCCCGAGGATGCGCTCTCCCAATCCGTAATGCTTGTTGCCGAAAGTGGACTGCCAGGTCACAACGATGTCTTTCGCGAAGTCGAGTGTGACTGCAATCGTGTCCGGCACTTCACGGCCATCCTTTTCTGAGAAGATGCCGCCCGACATGTAAGCCGCCGTTGGCAGCGGCAAGTCAAGCGCCGACATGATCCATGCGATCTGATGCACCATGTTCTCCGTCACATTCCCGCCGGAAAACTCCCAAAACAAACGCCAGTTGATCAGACGGTAGGGATCGAAGGGGCGGTCACGCCGGCCGTTCAGAAACGCACTCCAGTTAACGTTTTGCGCGGAGCAGTCCGAAGGGATCGGCCGCACCCATTGGCCCTTTCCATGCGGAGTGTTACGGCTCATCCAGGACTCCACCTGAGTCACTTTGCCGACAATTCCATCTGCGATCCATTTTCTCGCGTCGGCCAAAGTCCCTGAACTCTCAAACTGCAGACCAATTTGCACGACGCGCCCGGAATCTCTGGCAGCCGCGAGGCACTGCTCGGCTTCGGGAATCGACCACGTCATTGTCTTTTCCGCGTAGAGGTCCTTGCCGGCGGCCAGAGTATCGAGAAAATGCCGCGCATGCGTGTGCAGCGGGCTGGCCACAATGACGGCATCGAGATCCTTCATGTCGAGCAGTCGCCGATGATCCTCAAACGTGCGAATACCAGGGACCATCTTGCTTGCTTCATCGCGGCGTCGACTGTAAACATCGGCGACGGCTACGAGCTGAACATCGCCGACTGATTGTGCTTCCCTAAGCAAATCCTGCCCACGATTCCCCACGCCGATCATCCCAACGCGGATGCGGTCATTGGCTCCCGCCTCTCGCAAGAGCTTCTTCATGCCCGCCCAACTCTGGCGCGATGCCTCTTCTGGAGAGCCCCCGCCGTGCCAGTGAGTTTCAAGGCTGACGGCGTAGTGATAGCCGTCGCGTTTCAGGGCCCTGAACTGCCCCGCCCAGTCAATGATCCCATCTCCCATCGGCGCCCAATCATAACCTTTTGCGCTTTTGACCGCGTCCTTGCAGTGGCAGTGGCCGATACGATCTTTGGGCAAAAGATTGTAGCCATCGGGAAACGGAATCTCGCCGTTGGCGGCCGCGTTCCCAGGATCCCAGTTCAGCATGAGATGCGGAGACTTCACCGCTTCCAGAACTTTGGCCGCTTCCGCACCCGTAGTTGTATTAAGACCGCCGTCATTCTCCAGCAGCAGGGTGATGCCCTTCTTGCCCGCTCTGTTTGCGGCATCCAGCAGTTTCTGATTGATGGCCGCGCGGTACGGAGCCTGATCGTCCAATCGCCAGAAATCGAAGCAGCGCACGCGATCGGTACCGAAGGCTTTGGCCATTTCGATCCCCCGCCCCAGCACCTCGTCCTGCTGATCGAACGTAAAGCTCGCATGAAAGTCGACAGCTTCGCTGTATCTCGATCGTGGAGCGCCCTTCCAATCCACTTTGAACAGAGGACCAGCAATATCGGTCACGCGCAGACTGTATTTCTTCAGAATGCGCTGCGTTTCTGCGACTTCCTTCGAATCAAGGTTAACGATGTTCTTGTTCCACATCGTACGCAATTCAATCCATCTCATCCCGAATTCGCGCGACGCAACCTCGCAGGCATGGCCAAAATCCTGGCTGATCTCATCATTGATAATGGAAACGCGGAACGACGATGCAGATTCCGCCAGCGCGTAGCAGGAAGGAGAAACTACAACCGTTGCGGCACCCATCGCCCCCATTCCCGCCAGGAATTCACGACGCGAAACTAGCAGAGGCATATATACTCCCTTCTGCTGAAAGTCCATCATATGTCAACGACAGGATTTCATTCAGGGTTCGTCCATAGATGTGTGCCAGTGTGTACAGCCGGTGAATACCGGGAATCACATCCTTGGTTTCCGATGCGATGTAATTCGCTAGGAAAAATTACAAAAGTGGGTTGGCGGTCTTTTCTCGCAATGCCAGACTCGCTGCATGAACATCACGGAAGGTCAATCCAAGTTCCTGACGGATGGCACGCAGTTCTGTACCTGGTTTTGACCGCTGGCGCTTCCCGTGGGATCGGGGGATTATTTCTTTCCGACTCTCAGTTTCGCCCATCTCGCCCGCTGTGCAGCTCGGATGTTCGCCAACTTGGTAGATAAGTTCGTAGGCGATATCCGACAAAATGTACACGCTACTGGCATCTTTACTCGCGTTCAGTACCCGCGCGTGCAAACGCTCGAACACAGTGAGAAGACTTTCACGAAAGCATATGAGGAATTTGAGAAGAAAATTCCAGCGGCACGAAGAGCGTTGGAAATAGAATTTCGGAAGATACTCGGCGTAGAGCAGGACGGAAATTATAAGGCTTCGAGTTAAGCAAGTTAATAATGTGTCGGCTTTGTTCCCCTAGGCGGTCTGCGTTTTTGATCTTGGGGTTGGTTTGTGAAAGGGATAATTCCGAATATTTTTTTGTTTATTGTTCAGTGACTTAAGTTAGAATTCGCGCAACCTCGCCGAAACCTCTGGCGCGCAAGTCCGACTGAGATTCCGAGCTAGTACTCGAATTTGCCTTCAAAGCGCGTGCCCGTCTCCCGTGGCTCGCGCGGGGAACAGTTTATGACCCGTCCCACCATGCTTCTCCTTCAATCGCTGACCAGGTCCGGGATTCGGATGTTCGCCCTGCTATTGACCATGACAACAGCCGCCCTTGCCGGCGTGACCGTCTATTTCCCGGTGTCCGGCTCGACCGTAACGTCGCCAGTTCACATTCGGGCTGCGGCCACCTCCACTTATCCGATTACCTACACGCGTATTTACGTGGACAACGTGAGTGTGTGGGGGTCGGCGGTAAGCCGGTTCAATACTTATCTGAACATGAAAGCCGGAAACCACTACGTCGTGGTGCAGGCGTGGGACAGCAGCGGCGCGGTCTTCAAAACTCCTCTCAATTTGGTCGTGCATTTGTTGGACAGCCGGCATCAACTGCTCTCGATGCCGTTCCTCGCGGGAACCACCCACGTGAGGGGTCGCTATGGCTTCACGCAAAACAATTTCCTGCTTGAGGGCGCAAACCGCATCCGAAACTTCGCCGCCCCCGCCATTTTCGTTTATCTGACTCCTTCTTTTCGCGAGGCATACCCAGATAAGCAGGCCAACCTCTGGCCTTCCGTTACCCCCGCTTCGCTCACCCAACTGGCACAGACCGCGCCCTATAAGAGGCTGTTCAATATGCCGTTCAGAACGTTCGTGATCACTGCCTACACATTCGCCAACGACGGCAATGTTGCGGGATTCGCCACCAATCCCAGCATGGCAGTCACAGAAGAAAAGGAGTTCTATGACCTGACCCGCTATCTTTACGCGACCTATGCCGGCACCGGAAAGACTTTCATTTTGAAACACTGGGAGGGGGACTGGGTAGGATTGCAGGGCTACGATACCTCGAAAAACATATCGCCCACCATGGTGAACGCCATGATCACGTGGCTCACGGCCCGACAGAACGCAGTGGCCAATGCACGTCGAGACGTAGGCGATCCGCTCGGCATCGGCGTTTTCCATGCCGTGGAAGTGAATCGGGTCATGGATTATGTTCTGTACGGCATGGTACGCGTCATCAATGCAGTGGTTCCGGTAGTGAAGCCCGACATGGTTACATACTCATCGTACGATTCCAGCGTCGCCGGTACGAGCTCCACCACGACCGCCGCCGTGATGAATCAGGCGCTGAGTGCCATTAAGAACCTCACACCCGATCCTCTGGGCTTGGCTAGCCACCGGATTTTGATTTCGGAGTACAGCTTGTCTGAGAACGTATTCCCCACGGAAACCATTTGGCGCAGCCAGACTATTCTTCAGACATCGAAATCCGCCGGTCTGCTGGGCGCATTCCTTTGGCAGATCTACGATAACAATTGTAAAACGTCCAGCGGCGCGTACTATCCCGCCGACTCCAGTTGGGGCAGCCCTCGTCCAACCAACAGTCAATGTCGAGGTCAGTGGCTGGTGCGCCCCGACGGAAGCGGCAGCAGTGTACTCACCGTTCTATCACCGTACTGGTCCACACAGTAATCGTTTTTCTAGGCGGAGATCTGTTTAGCTTAGTGGTCTGGAAACGACCTGTTGACGAATGCGAAGCTGCCGTGGATGCATGGAGTTCTGATTCGGTACAGTCGACGCCCCAGGAGTTCCTCGACAATGTCTTGAAATCTCAATTGCGTAACTTGCTGTTGCCGTTGCTGGAGCGCGCAATGGGCACATTCGTTTTCCTTTGTTGGGCTTGGAAAGCAACGAGGAAGAGGTGTTTCCTCTTCGGTGCCGTGGTGGATTTGCGCCGAAGATCGATCAGCCAGGATAACTACTGATAAATCGCCGGGGTAAACACTCACGGTCCGAAAGGCGGAACGACACGCAAAGTTGGCCCGTCAGTTCAGCCATGAGAATCCGAATCGCCTGTAATAGCGAAGCGACCCGCTAATCCGACAACGACGAGCAGAAGGACCATGCCGACGAGCGCGAGCACCATCTTCTTGAATCTCTGGTTGGTTGGTCTACGTGCTTTGGACGCCGCGCTAGGAGGCCAGGCGCAGCAAGGCTGCGCTCGCTGCCAACCACAGTCCAAATCCGACCACGTTCAGGATGATCCGCCACCGCATGCTGTCTATGATGTAGTTATATTTTGCATTCATAACCGACCTCTCCTCTTTAGCCTATTGGACGCTGAGGCCAGCCCAACGTTAGCTCCCTTGCATCACCTTCGTCATTCACACATGTTTAGATACGAAACCCGCGACAAAAAGGTTCCCGTCAGCCCGGTCGTACTGTCTGTTGTAGACGGATCGCGATCCTCGCTTGTGCAGAATGGGTGCAGTGACGGAGGAAAAACCGAAAGGCCCGCACGCCGTCTATTCGTGCGAGCCTCCGGCAGCCCAAAGGGCGTGTACGACCTCATTGAGTATGCAGCATACCGCACGAAGGTTAACGGCAGGTTAAATTTTCGCGGGACTGCGCACTAGTTCCGTCAACCTCTTAAGCCCCAGTTCAACGAGTTTTGAGCTGCTAACTGGATCTCACCTGTGAACCGGTTCTGAGCGCAAAAGCCTGATTGCGCCAACTGACCACGAGAGCCATTCCAGCGTTGCACCTAAGGAGTGGTCTGTGAGATGACGGGTCTATTGTGCAAATCTGCTGGGCGCGGGGATTCAAGCGAGGGCGGCAGCTCGACACGCTAAGGACCCACGACCCGACCATGAAACGCTTTTCACCCACGAACGTGCCATGTGGGTGAGGTCGCCCTTGCAATAAACTTCTACTCCCCCCTGGAACTGCCCTTGGCAGGACAGGTTATGCAAAAGCGTCACGTCGATTCGCTGCTGTACAGCTCAATTGCGCTGTTGGCATTTTCCACCCTCGGATTCGTCTACCTTCTCTGGGAGACCTACAGGATGGCCGCGAAATAGCTACTTGCTAAAGAATTTTGCAGAGGTGTGTGAGAGATCGCGGGCCGATGGGCGAAAAAATCCCCGCACGGCGAGGGTAGAAAAAACCATGCGGGGATGGAAGGTTGAAAATGAGTGGGAAGCGTAGCACACTCTGGCTGTGAATATCTTTGCGGAGCGGATTATGCAGAGAATCAAGAGTGGAAAGCCCCGTCGCCAGGAGAAATTGTTCGGTGCTTGGGAAGAACGGGGCTTTTTCCTTCGCGTTGGGGAATAAGGGGGATTCTAAGCCCCGCCCGCCTGTGCAAATCTCAGCCCTATTGTGCAAATCGGCGCTGGCTCTGACATAATCTCTGCCCGTGAATCTGGCGCTCGTAATCTTAGGTGTACTGGTAATAATCGGCTTGGCGGTTGCCCTTATTCTGAGCGATTCGCCTCGCAGATCGAGAAGGCGTTAGGGCGAAGGTGAGCGAAGTCTGAAAAATGGCGAAGTTATATCCGCAAGTGGAATCATTTGGAGATAGCCGGTCCTTGTCGGGCGCTTCGGTTGGAACAAGAGCGACCCGCTTTATTCCGCACTCTCACCGGGGTACTTCTCTTTCGCAATTCTCTCGGCAATGGCGAAGAACTGTTCGCGCTCAAATTGCCCATTTCGGTCTACCGGGGCTGAGGCAGTTGCTTCAACGATGGCCGGATGTAGCATCACTGAATCGTCAACGTCACTTGGTTTCATCCACTTCTTGAAGCCTTCTTCGCCGACATCGTTGACAAGAAAATAGAACGCCAGCACCCGACCGTAGAAGAATGGCTGCCTTGGATCATCTTTGTAGTGCTCTAGAACTGCGAACACGCTGCGATTCAGTGGATTGTCAATCGGTGAGACTGTAGTTCCGGTTAACACAAACTGATCTCGGACTTTCGCGGGCATGTGCTCGTACAGAAAACGCGCGGATGGATGTTCGGCGATATTAACTCCACGCTGAGACGGATTCTTGGTCGGCAATCGCTGCGATAATGCTCCTTGGAACAGTGAAAGGGCAAAAGCCATCTCACGTACATCTACAGCCTGGATTTCCGGCACGGGCGGTGACGATATTCTCATGCAATTATCCTGTTCGCTGAAACTCTAAAAATAGCAAAAGTTATGTCCGCTCATGTAACTTTTTGGAGAGGCACCAGCCTTCGCGGGCGCTTCGATCCGGTTGGTCACGTCGCTTTGGTCGGTTTTACATCAATCCCGTACAACGAGAGGAGTTCATCGACTGTGCGCCCGTAAACAACTGCGAGCGTATACAAACGCCAGAGGCTAGGACTGGCGTTCTTTGCTTCGATGGCATGCAAGCGGCTAGGAGCGGTGACAAAACGATGATCGTTGTGTCGTTTCGCAATCTTCAAACTTGCGGCGTGCACATCACGCATGGACAAGCCAAGGTTCTGACGAATGCTCCGAAGTGCTGGGCCGGGTTTTGATCGCTGACGGCGCACGTTTCAAAAATGGCAAAGTTATGGATGACGCTATAACTACTAAAAATCGACCCCAACCCTTCTCGCGCCCGCTTGGATCACCCCGTGTCTATGTTCCAGTCCTCGATGAATTCCTCTCGCCGTCGTCCTACCCTGCCCTAGCTTGAGCTGTTGCGTGGCATCGCGGACGGCTTTAGAGCGTCCACCTTGCCATCGTATCCAAGGCGAGATCAATAGCGGAGCGTTCTTTCGCGGTTAGAGGTTCGGGTTCTCGATACCGGCGGACGATTGCGTGAATGACAATTTGCACCCGTTCTCGGATTTGAGAACGGTCAGGATCGAGGCACCTTGCTAGGAGGCAAATTCTAGGAATCAGGCCAAGTTATAAGATGCCTGTGATCGGGGGGCGTGCTTGGATCGGCCCGGTGGGGGACGCCACTATTTCTGAGCCGCTCTCCATTTGCGCCAACGAACCTTAGTTGCCTTTCTGATATTTGCTAACCCTGCTGCTGAGATGTGGCGTTTGGGAGCTATTGAGACAACCTTCTGCTGACCTTTCACCTTGGCCCAACGTGCTTTCTGTGCGGCAGAAATTCTTGCTCGTGCGGCGGCACTCATCGTCCGGCGTCCTCGTGTTGCCCCTGTGCTGTTTAATCCACTCAGAGCCTTGATCGCGGTATCCAGAGCGTTCACCTGCTGTGCTGCCTTATCCCGCTCAGCCTTCAACTGCGCGATTATGTCCATGTGTTCCTCTCCGGGCGAGGATTGTACAGGAGAATCAGGCAAACGCGCTCTGGTCGTCTCGTTTTTCCAAGGTTGACTTCGCATCACCTGCCAGTGACACTATCCAAAAGCTTACGGTATTGGAATGCCCAGCCCACCTACTCGGTCTGGCCGAGAATCGCTATGAGATCGCTCACGTGGGTGTCGGATAAACACCTTACGGGCTGGGCCTGCTCCGCGTGCGACTGGACTTTTCCGCTTCCTTCGCTTCTCAGCGATCCTGAGGCAAAGAAGGCTTACGACAGACTCGCCTCGGCCAAGTTTCAAAGACATGATTGTGCTAGGCACCGCCCGTCGCGTCCCTCGCCCCCGAAAGTTTCATCAACCGTGCCAAAGGGCTAGTGAGGCGCGGTTTCAAGCCCAAAGACGCGGCTGCCCGCGGCATGGAACGGGCAGGGATACTCGCTCAGCGGCATCACGTTTCCTGCCACCGTGCCAGCCAATCAGAGCATTTCTTTTGGTGTAACCTTCGCTCCACAGACGACGGGGGCGTCCTCAGGCAATATCAGCTTTGTCAGTAACGCGTCGAACTCTCCCAATACCGAAATCTTCACCGGCACGGGAGCAGAAGCGGTGCAGCATAGCGTGAGTCTCTCGTGGAGGCCCAGTATTTCCCGAGTGGTGGGCTACAATATCTACCGCGGGACTCGGTCTGGAGGACCGTACTCGAAGCTGAATCGGTCACCACTGCCCGGCACAAACTACACGGACAGCGCCGTTCAATCCGGGATAACTTACTATTACGTGGCTACGTCTGTAGGTTCGAATTTGCTGGAAAGCGCCCACTCCAACCAGACCACGGTAGTGATTCCCACACCCTAATTTCCCCACCGCTCAACATGAGCCATGACGTTGCCCAGAATGAGTTGCTCGATAGTTCCCACGGAGTTGGTTTCTTGCAGAGATTGGCCTACCGCAATGACAGGCTTCAGCCTCGTTCCGAGAGCTTCAAATGCGTTTGCCAAACCTTCAGTACAGGGAAACCAGCGAGTGTGTAATGGCATGCACTGTGAGTGCGACCCGATTCTCCACTCCAACCTTGCGCATCAACTTGGCTACGTGCGCCTTGACCGTGCGCTCCCCGATGCCCAGTGGGGTGCATTTTATTGAGATGGCTAGTGCTGAACGGGAAAGCGAAGCAATAATGCCCGTAATTGAGCAGCCCGGTTCAAAAACTCCATAACAGGCCGACCAATTTCAAATTCTTCGTTCATCCACTTCTTAATGCCTTCCATCAATGATCTGTTAGCCGGTTCAAAGAAGCGCAAAGTAGGGGAGTAGCGTAAACCCTCTTCCCAGATCCGCAGCCTTCACAAGGGGGGCGTGTGTTTTGTTTATGCTACAACAGGAATTTTACAAGCCACTGGAGAGCATATGAGCTGCGTATTGCGGACGCTGACATGTGTTTGCGTTGGTCTGGTTCTCATTGGGGCATTCGGTTGTGGCGATGCTGCTGACTGTGGCCCGGTTGGAGTTTCTGTGTCGCCAAATACGGCAACCGCCGACCAGCCGGGCAATCAGCAGCAGTTCGTCGCATTCAACAGTTTTCCGATCAAGCGAGGCTGCCCTGCAATTACGGCGGCAATCCTTAATAATGTCACCTGGTCCACTTCCGACCCAGGCAATGTTTCCATTAGCAATACGCAAGGCCCGACCTGCGGCGTCGCAACCTGCATAAATTCGGTCAGCAGCGCGGTGACGATCACAGCCGCGCAGCCCCGACAGGGCGGCAGCACGTTTACCGGCACCGCATCGCTGACATGCAAATGAAGACGAGATTATTCTCAAGCGCAAAGTGCAACCAACAGCGTCCGCAGTTGTGCTAAGTTTTGAGCTTCCAAGACACTCGACTGGTTTTGGCCTAATGCCTTTGGTTCAAAGTACGGCCCATGTGGTACGCCAAATCTTTTCAAGCATTTGTGGATACCTCCTCTGTGAGTTGTTTCGGCGCGGTGACATACTGGTGACATTCTGCGAACGCGCCATCCAACCGGCCAACCGCTTCGGCTAGGAAGCCGGGCGACAGGTGCTGGTAGCGCGCCGCCATTCGCAGATCCTTGTGGCCTAGCAGTTGGGCCACGGTGTGAATATCGGCGCCTTTCATGCGAGCCCACGATGCGGCAGTGTGACGCAAATCGTGAAAGTGAAAATCCAAGATGCCAACTTTCCGGCAGAGGCGTGCGAACGCGACACTAACCCACTCCTTAGCTAGTCCGGGGAAGAGCACATCCGTCGGTTTTGTTTGTTCTGAGATCGGCAGGGACTCGATCGCTTGCAACGCTAGTTGATTGAGGTAAACGATGCGGCCCTCGCCGTTCTTCGTCTGCGGAAGCAGGGCGCGAGCTCCATTGAGATCGACGTCCAGCCAGCGCAGTTTAAGAATCTCCCCCCGGCGCATTCCCGTTGCTACGGCCATCGCAATGATGGGGCGCAACCACAACGGGGCAGCTTCGATCACAACGCGCAACTCTCCAGGCTGCAAGTAACGTACTCGCCCCGGAGCTGGTTTGGGCGGGCGCATGCTGCGCGGGATTGGATTCGCGGGGAGATATTCCCACTCTTCGACGGCGAGACGCAGGAGATGCTTTAGAACATTCAATTCCTTTGCGACGGTGGCGCTAGAGACGCAAGCGCAGCGTGCGGTGATATAACGCGCTACCGTGGCCTTGCGAATCGCGCGCAGTTCGCCGGCAAAAAAGGGCTTGAGGTGATCTTCCACAATGCCGCATTCCCTTCGATAATTGGCTGGGCTGATGCGTGGCTTCTGATGGTTCAGGTATTCCTGCGCCACGTCGCCGAACATTTCCGGCCCAGGCGGTCGAACTCCGTGGGCCTTGGCGGTTTCTTCGCGTGACACATATCCGCTGCGCAGGTCACCGGCTTTCGTCTTATTGGGCGCCTCGACCTTTCGACGACGGCGGTGCCCATCGGCATCCTGATAACTGATCCAGTAGCCAGGACGATCTTTGCGCGTATAAATTCCATCACCGTTTCTTGCCATGTATTTTCCCCTTTAGCCGGTGTTTCCGTTTTCGCAGCAACGCCCGCACTTCGGCAGGCGAGAAACCTTTTTGGTAGTACTCGTGGTGGGGAGATGCAGTCTTCCTGTAGCTATAGCGTGCCTGGATGTTGTGTTTCTCTTTGGCTCCAGGCTTAGAGTCATTTTTCTTCTTTTTGCATTTCTTGCTGCAACATTCAGCCCAAGGCGTGCCAGCAAAAAACCAGATGCCGCATTGGACGCACGTTCGCAGGCGCTCAAGTAGACCTTTGCGAGCGAGCTGAATCAATTGAAACACCTTAGTCGTCTTGGTGCCCGTTGGCATGTCGCAAAAAACCGGAACCGCTTTGCCATCTTTTTCAGTCCAGCCTGAGAGATAAAGATAAAAGCCGTGCGGTTCCAGCAGAGCGTTGAACCGACGCTGCTTCTCTTCCCATTCCGCGTGCGCAGAGGCTGAATACTTCACCCCTGGCTGTACTGCTGCCCAAGTGCGTGAAACCTCATCCGTCATTGCCCTGAGTTGCAAGACAATTCGTTGCAAGGGTTCCACGAGACTGCGCATCCGTGGCTCTGTGGTTGCGAGATTGAAGTACTTGGCGAGGAAGGGGCCATCTTCCTTCGCGTCAAATGGTCGATTGCCTGGTTCTTTCCTTGAGGGCCGCATTAAGTTGCTTTTATTTTTTTTGAGGTCTCAAGATCACACGTTGCGTTCTCAAATATCCTTCACGAATGCTAGGACGGCATGCAAAGAAAAGCAAGCACAAACTGGAGGACAGAATGGGAAAACTTCACTCTATTGAAAGCGCGGCAGAATTTCTCGGAGGTCTGAGTCCCTGGACGATTAGAAGATGGCTGACTGATGGCAAGTTAACTCGTGTGAAGTGTGGCGCTCGGACAATGCTCATGGAGAGCGAGCTGATCGCCATGGCGAAGCCAGAAACACCGGCTCAGGCGGCGGCCCGCAATAGCAGGTCCGCGCGCGAGCGGGGATGAGCCAATGGCGCACGCCTTCCACGAGGAATCATTGCCGGATGCCTATTTGTACTTTAAACAGGAGCTCGGCAGGCTCACCAGGCCGAATAGCAAGGGCTGGGCGCTAGGCCGATGCGTTTTCCACAAAAGCAAAAGCGGGAAATCCTTCTCCGTAAATATCCGAAGCGGCGCTTTTCACTGTTTTGGCTGCGATGCCCGCGGCGGTGGAATTATTGACTTTGTGAAGTTGCGCGATAACTGCGACTTCAAGAGCGCGTGCCAATCGCTCGGAGCGTGGCGCGGAGATGTCACG
>WNGE01008887.1_pt1 | contig 12089 bp, 9 predicted proteins | sample 5400651 | NCBI WGS metagenome assembly WNGE01 (sample SAMN13153370, study PRJNA577476) | soil metagenome | isolation source: 60 cm soil or saprolite under grassland replicate 2 | place: USA:California | collected 2016-06-15 | reverse complement strand
TACTACTACTTCCTCCGTTACCCCCATGACTCGGACGAGTGGGGGCGGCCGCGAAGGACGAGCGCGCTGCACACACGGATGCAGGACCTCGGCGCGGTCTTCGGTGTCAAGCACGCCTGGGAGCGGCCCGACTACTTCCAGCCCGGTCGCGACTGGCGGCGGGCCGGCGCCGACCAGCGCACCTTCGGATTCACAAGGCCGCCCTACTTCGACCTGCTCGCCGAGGAACATCGGGCGTTTCGCGAGCGCGTGGGCGTGATCGACATGAGCTCGTTCGGCAAGATCGAGATCAGGGGTCCCGGCGCCCTCGGGCTGCTGGAGCGGGTCGCGGGCAACCTGGTCGACCGCCCTGCCGGCAGCGTCGTCTACACGCAGCTGCTGGAAAAGGACGGCGGCATCGCCGGCGACGTGACGATCACGCGCCTCTCAACCGATCATTTCCGACTCGTCACGGGCGCCGGTTATGTCGACAGTGATCTCGGCTGGCTGCGCCTGCAGGTCCGCGACGGCGATCCGCCCGTCGAGCTGCGCGAATCGTCGGACGAGCTCTCCGTGATCGGCATGTGGGGCCCGCACGCGCGCGACGTGCTGTCGCGAGTCACTCCCGACGACATTTCGGATGCAGGGTTTCCGTTCATGCACGCGCGACGTTTGCTCGTCGGCGGATTCGAGGTTCTCGCGCAGCGCGTCACGTACGTCGGCGAGCTTGGCTGGGAGCTCTACGTCGACCCCGAGCGGGCGGGACAGGTGTGGGACCGTCTCATGTCGGCGGGCCGCGAATCCGGGATCACGCCGGGCGGCTACCGCGTCCTCGACTCGCTGCGAATGGAGAAGGGATACCGCTACTACGGCACCGACATGGGGCTGCTTGAGAGCCCGTTCGAGGCGGGCCTCGGGTTCTGCGTGCACGGAGACAAGTGGCCTTCGCTCGACCGCAAGCCGGCGCGCCGGCTGCGCACGCTGGTGGTCGGCGACGAGCGATACATACCTATATATGGGGGCGAAGCGGTGCTGAGCGAGGGACGCGTGGTCGGGCGGCTCCGCAGCTGCGCCTACGGCTTCACCGTCAAGAAGAACCTCGCCTACTCGTACCTGCCGGTGGAGATGAAGCCTGTCGCCCAGGTCGACGTCGAGGTCTTCGGCCGGAAGGTCCCCGCGACGGTGACGACCGACGCGGTCCTGGCCAGGGAAGATGTCGGGCAGCGCGCGCGCTGAGGAAGCGGCGGCCAAAGTCTCTTTGTGGAGGGACCGGCCGGTCACGATCTCCCCTCTGTCGGGTGGGCTGACCAACGAGAACTTCCTCGTCGAATGCGAGGGCACGCGATACGTGATGCGCCTGCCTGGGCAGTCGACCGACCTCCTGTCGATCGACCGCCAGAACGAGGTCTACAACACCAAGGCGGCGGCCTCGACCGGGATCGCGCCCAGGGTGCTGGAGCACCTGGCCGGGACCGACGTGATGGTGCTCGAGTTCATCGACGGCCCGACGATGTCGGCAAAGGCGCTGCAGTCGCAAGAGATGGCGGCGCGGATGGCGCAGTCGTTTCACCGCCTCCACGCCGCGCCGCGGTTCCTCCACGACTTCAACATGTTCCGGCTCATCGAGTACTACCTCCACATCGTCGAAGAGCACGCGGTGACCATCCCCGACGACTACCGCGAGTGGCTGCGAACGGTCAATGCAATAGAACGCGCGGTCGCGGTGGCGGCTCTGCCGAGTGTGCCGTGCCACAACGACCTCCTCTGCGAGAACTTCATCGACGACGGGACCGCGCTGCGCATCGTCGACTACGAGTTGAGCGGCAACAACGACCCTTGCTTCGACCTGGGCAACACGGCGCAGGAGGCGGAGTTCGACCAGGAACTGCGGGCCGCGCTGTGCGCGGCCTACTTCGGCAAGCGGGACGTCCGCCAGCTCGCCCGCATGAACCTGTTCGCCCTGATGTCGGACGTGGGCTGGACCCTGTGGGGCTCGATCCAGAACAAGATCTCTGCGGTCGACTTCGACTTCCGCGCCTACTACGCCGGGCGCTGGGAGCGGGCGCTGGAGGTCCTTCGCTCCGACCGCCTCGAGCGCTGGATGGCCGAGGCCGCGAATTGACGTAACCCCCGGCCGGTGGTACGTTCGCCGCCGGTATATCGCTCGCATATCGGCCACGCGCGAGGACAGGGGGTTGGGATGGCGGTCGCGGACGCAGTCGAAGTCCGGTCGCAGAGCGAGGAGGCCTACCGGCGCCTCCTCGAGCGCATCGTGAGCCTCGAGATGCGGCCTGGCTCGGTGGTCAACGAGGCGCGGCTGCGCGAGGAGCTGAAGATCGGCCGGACGCCGATCCGCGAGGCGCTTCAGCGCCTGGCCCGGGAGAATCTCGTCCGCTCCATCCCCCACCGCGGCACTTTCGTCACGGACGTCAACATCACCGACCTGGCGCGCATCACCGAGGTGCGAGTGGTGCTGGAGGCGCATGCGGCGCGCGCGGCGGCGGACAAGCTGACCAGGCAGGATCGCCAGGCGATCCACGAGCTCCTCGAGCTCCTGCGTCGTGGCCACGTGACCGACCAGCGAGAGCTGATGCACCTCGACCAGCAGGTCCATCGCCTCGTCTACCGCGCGGCGCACAACCCGTTTCTCGAGGCCACGCTCGAGCGCTACTTCAACCTCAGCCTGCGCCTGTGGTACCTGGTGCTCGACCGCGAGGTGAGGTTGCGCGAGGCGGTCGACGAGCACGTCGAGCTGCTGCAGGCCATCCTCGCGGGCGAAGGCGACCGGGCCGAGGACATCATGCGTCGCCACGTCTCGGGCTTCGAGCGCGAGATCCGCAAGGCTCTCGTCGAGAGGTAAACGATGCCGAAGATCTTTTTCGCCACCGACCTGCACGGTTCCGAGGTGTGCTGGAAGAAGTTCCTCAACGCCGCCCGCTTCTACGACGCCGAGATCCTCATCTGCGGCGGCGACATGACCGGCAAGGCGATCGTGCCGGTCGTCTCCGAGAACGGCCACTACACCGTCGCTCTGGGCGGCGCGCAGCAGAGCGTGCCGGTCGAGCAGGTCGCCGACGTCGAGGCCAACATCCGGCGCAAGGGCTACTACCCGCTGCGCATGAGCGTCGAGCGCCTGCACGAGCTCGACCAGAACCCCGAGATGCGCGCGGAGTGTTTTCAGGAGGTGATGCTGGAAGGGGTCGAACGGTGGATGGGGATGGCCGCCGAGAAGCTTCGCGGCACTGGCGTCCGCTGCTTCGTGTGCCCTGGCAACGACGACGAGATGGAGGTCGACGAGGTCGTCCGGCGGGCCGAGCTGGTCGAGCTCGGCGAGGGCCGGATGGTCGACATCGACGGCTTCTCCATGATCTCGACCGGCTGGTCCAACCCGACTCCGTGGAAGACCCACCGGGAGGACTCGGAGGAAAAGCTCGGCGAGCGGATCGAGTCGATGGTCGCGCAGATTCCCGACCCTGCTCGCGCGATCTTCAACCTGCACTGCCCTCCCTTCAAGTCGGGCCTCGACGAGGCGCCCGCGATCGACGCCGACCTCAAGCTGCTGCACGGCGGGCGCGCGCTCCGGCCCGTCGGCTCGACCGCCGTCCGCCAGGCGATCGAGAAGCACCAGCCGCTGCTCTCGCTGCACGGCCACATCCACGAGAGCAAGGGCGCGATCAAGATCGGGAAGACGCTGTCCATCAACCCAGGCAGCGCCTACGAGGAGGGAATGCTCATGGGTGCGGTCATCCAGCTGGACGCCAGGAAGGGCATCAAGAGCTACCAGCTGGTCAACGGATGAGGAGGTAAGGAGGAAGCACATGGCTGACACGACGATGGGGACTGCGTCGGCGAGGCCGGCGCTGTTCTTGCGCAACGCGACCGGGCTGGTCAAGGCCTGGTCGACGTTCGATGCATTCGTCTATTCGTTCTGGTCGGTGAACCTGATCACCCTCGGCCTCTATGGCATGTCTTACGTGTACTGGGTCCCCGACGGCCAGCTGCTGGCGGCGATTCTCATCTTCGGCGTGCTGACGACGTTCCTCGTCGTCACCTACGCGATGCTGGTCAGCGTCATGCCGCGCACGGGCGGCGACTACGCATGGCAGAGCCGCGTGCTCGGCGGAGGACTCGGCTTTGTGCTCTCCATCACGGGGTGGTGGTTCACCCTGTTTCTCTGGGCGCCCATCTACGCCAACATCCTGAACGTCCAGTTCTTCCTTCCTCTCGCGTACACGCTTGGCTGGACGGACCTTGCCACGTTCATCACCAGCCAGACCGGCGTCTTCGTGTCGTGCTTGATCGTGCTGGCCTTCGTCAGCGTCGTGGTCACGCTTGGCATGGAGGCGTACGCGCGCATCCAGAAGATCTGCTTCTGGATCGGCATCGTCGGCCTGGTCGTGGTCTGTGGCCTCCTGCTGGCCTCGAGCCAGAGCGACTTCCAGAACGCGTTCAACCGCGAGGCGGCATCGCTGTTCGGCGCGTCCGGCAACGCCTACCAGACGACCATCGACCTCGGCACCAAGGCCGGCTACACGCAGCACGACTTCAGCGCCATCAACTGGGGCCCGATCTTCCTGGTCCTGCCGTTCCTCGCCTTCTACCTTCTCTGGCCCAACTGGGGCGCCACGCTGTACGGCGAGGTCCGCGGCGCCAAGGACATCCGCAAGCCCTTCTGGAGCATGTTCTGGGGCCTGTGGGTCACCATCGGCATGGTCGGATTGTTCCTGATCCTCATCGTGAAGACGATGGGCTGGCAGTTCTACAACGCGGCCAACGCCGCCTGGTACAACTACGCGTTCTACGGCGGCGACGCGCCGCCCGTCGCCACCTGGCCCTATCCCGTGATGTTCGCCGGCTGGCTGGTGGACAGCCACATCTTCCAGGCGCTGCTCATCATCGTCATGGGGCTGTGGTTCTTCGGCTGGGCGGGAACCCTCTTCCTCTCTTCGACGCGCGTGATCTTCGCGGCCGCGTTCGACCGCGTCCTGCCGGCGTGGGCGGCCAACATCTCCTCGGGGCGACGCGTGCCCTACGGCGCGCTCGTCCTCATGATCGTGCCGTCCATCGTGGTCAGCGCCATCTGGGCCTACAAGCCGGACTTCCAGAGCGTCTTCCTGGACGCCACGGCCGTGCTTGCCCTGACCTTCCTGGCCACCGTGGTGGCCGCCGTCATCCTGCCCTGGCGGCGCAAAGACCTTTACGACGCCTCACCAATCGCCCGCTTCAAGGTGGCCGGAGTCCCCGCCATCACGATCGTGGGCGTGATCACGGGACTGTTCCTGCTCTTCATGCTCTACCAGTGGTCTTTCAACCCCGACAACCTCTACGGGACGTCGTTCCAGAAGACGCTGAGCTCCGTCTGGTACTTCGTCGGAACCTACGTCGTGGCGATCGTGATCTACGTCGCCGCGCGGATCGTACGCAGCCGGCAGGGCATCGACCTGAGCCGGATCCACCACGAAATTCCTGTTGAGTAGCAGCACCAAGGCCGCCGGGCGCAAGTCCGGCGGCCTCCGCTTCTAAAGAGATGCTCGAGTACACCCTCCGGACCTACCAGAGCCCGACGCGGCTGGTGCAGCGCCTGGGCGCCATCCAGGAGCTCGGCGCCGAAGCGAGCCGGCTCGGCATGCGGCGACCGCTGCTCGTCACCGACCCGGGCGTCAAGGCCGCCGGCCTGCTGGACACAGCGCTCGAGGCGCTGCGCCGCTCTGACGTGGAGCCGGTCGTCTTCGACAGGGTGCGCGCCAACCCCGGCGTCCAGCTCGTGGACGAAGGCGCGGCCGAGTACAGGAAGGAGGGGTGCGACGGCCTGGTCGCGATCGGCGGCGGGAGCTCCATGGACACTGCGAAGGGCATCGGCGTGGTCGCCGCGCATGACGGGTCCATCGTCGAGTACGAGTGGGGGCACAGCCCGATCCGCTCCCGCATCCCGCCGATGATCGCGGTGCCCACGACCGCCGGCACCGGCAGCGAGGTCACGCTTTGGGCTGTCATCACCGACCCCAAGCGCAAGATCAAGTTCAACGTCGGTGGCACCCCCCACATCGCCTCCTGGGTGGCCGTCATCGACCCCGAGCTGACTGTCAAGCTGCCGCCCGCCGTCACCGCGGGCACCGGCATGGACGCGCTTGCGCATGCGGTCGAGTGCTTCACGATGTCCTATCACCAGCCGTTCACCGATGCGGTGGCGCTGCTGGCGATGGAGTACGTCGCGAAATACCTCCGCGTCGCCTACTCCCAGGCCAACAACCTCGAGGCCCGCTACCACATGAGCGCCGCCGCGATGCTGGCGGGGCTCGCGTACGGAACGGACTCCGCGGGCGCGGCGCACGCCATGAGCCAGACCGCCGGTGGGGTCCACGACGCTCCGCACGGCGCGCTGACGGCGCGCCTGCTCGGGCCGGTCATGGAGTACAACCACTCGGGCGAACCGGAGCGATTCGCGCGGATGGCGACGGCCTTCGGGCTCGATGTGCGAGGCGTGTCGACGTGGCGTGCCGCCGAGATGGCCGTCGAGTACGTCCACCAGCTCACCGTCGACGTGGACATCCCGGGCATGCAGGAGCTCGGCTTCAGCGAAGACGAGATCCCGATGCTCGCCGACAAGGCATTCGCCGATCCCCAGACCATCGGCAACCCGCGCGACGTCGACGCCGCCGCGTATCGAAAGATCTACCGGCAGGCCTTCGACCTCGGCCAGAAGCGCCGCTCCGACGGAGCGAACCAATGACGATCGACGTGGCGCGCTCGGTCAAGAAGATGTTTGTCGACGGCGAGTGGGTCGAATCCGAGAGCGGTCAGCTCTTCGAGGCCGACAGCCCGGCGACCGGCGAGGTAATCGCCCAGGTTCCCAAGGGCACGCGCGCCGACGCCGGCCGCGCCGTCGAGGCGGCGCACCGAGCACGCGGGGCGATGGCCGGGATCAAAGGCTTCGAGCGTTCGCGACGGCTGTACCGCATCGCGGACGCGATCGAGAAGCGCCGCGACGAGCTGGGCCGCCTGCTCACGCTCGACCAGGGCAAGCCCCTGAAGGCAGAGGCGCTGGGCGAGGTGGACGAGTGCGTCGAGTACTTCCGGATCGCGGCCGAAGACCTGAAGCGCCTGGAGGGTCGCGTCCTGCCTTCGGCCAGCCCGACCAAGCTCGTGCTGACGCGGCACTACCCGCGGGGCGTCTACGGGATCATCACGCCCTGGAACTGGCCGCTGACCATGGCGGCGGAGCTCATCGCCCCCGCGGTCGCCGCCGGCAACACCTTCGTCTGGACACCAGCCTCCTCGACCAGCGTCATCTCGGTGGCGCTGATGGAGTGCATCGCCGAGGCGGACTTCCCCGCGGGAGCCGTCAACCTGGTCACCGGGCCTGGGGCCGAGGTCGGCGACGAGGTCGCGGGCCATGCGCTCGTCGACGGGGTTGGCTTCGTCGGCTCGACCGAGACCGGCGCGTCGGTGGCCAGGCGCGCCGCGGGCAAGCACGTGATGCTCGAGCTGGGCGGCAACGGCCCGCAGGTCGTCTTCGCCGACTCCGACATCGGCAAGGCGGTCGAGGGCGCGATCGTCGGCTGCTACCTGTGCGCGGGCCAGAGCTGCACCGCCGGCGAGCGCATCCTGGTCGAGGAGCCGATCCGCGACGAGTTCGTCGCCCGTCTTGCGGATGCGGCGCGGGCGCTGCGGCTCGGGGATCCCTTCGCCGACGACACCACGCTCGGCCCCCTGAACAACGAGGGCGTGGCGACCAAGATGGACCAGCACATCGCCGACGCTCTGAAGCGCGGCGCCAGGCTCGTGCTTGGCGGTGAGCGAGCCAAGGGCTTCCCGACTCGCCTCTACTACCACGCGACGATCCTCGACGGCGTCGAGCCGGACATGCGCGTCAGCCGGGAGGAGACCTTCGGCCCGATCGCGCCGATCATCAAGTTCAAGGACGAGCAGCAGGCGCTCCAGCTCGCCAACGACTCGCCGTACGGCCTGCTTGCCGCCGTCTATACGAAGGACCTTTCGCGCGCGCTGCGCTTTGCCGACGCTCTCGAGACCGGCTGGGTCAACGTCAACGAATCGACCAACTACTGGGAGGCGCACCTGCCGTTCGGCGGCCGCGCGGGCAAGAAGAGCGGCATCGGCCGCGTGGGCGGCCGCTTCGCGCTCGAGCAGATGACCGACCTCAAGACGATCGTGATCGAGATATCGCCTGGATGACGCGGCCGCACGAGGACCCGATCGAAGAGTCGAAACGGATAGCCGAGGCGGCCAGGCACAAGAAGGTCGGCCTCAAGCTCCTTGGCGGCGCAGGCGTCCACGCCCACTCACCGAGCGCCCACAAGGCCCCCTTGAAAAGGAAGTACGGCGACCTCGACTACGTGATCGCCAGGCGGGACCGCAAGGCGGTGCTCGAGCTGTTCAAGGAGCTCGGCTACGAGGCCAACGACCGCTTCAACCTGATGCAGGGCGACCGGCGGCTCTATTTCTACGATGCCCACAACGGCCGCCAGGTCGACGTCTTCGTCGACGTCTTCCAGATGTCCCATGCGATCGACCTGCGCGGCCGGCTGGCGCACGAGCACCCGGCGGTCAGCCCGTCCGATCTGCTCCTGAGCAAGCTGCAGATCTACGAGGTGAACCGCAAGGACCTGATCGACATCGCCGCCCTCATGCTCGACCACGCAGTCGAAACCGGCGACGCCGACGACACGATCGAGGCCGCGTACGTGGCGCGGGTCGCCGCCGAGGACTGGGGTTTCTACCGCACGCTGCAGGTCAACATCGCGCGGCTGCGCGTGCTTCTCGAGGAGCTCGACGAGATCGACCGCGAACTGGTCAACGCCCGCCTGGACACACTGTGGAGGCACATCGAAGACAGGCCCAAGCCCCTCAAGTGGCGGCTGCGCGCGCAGGTGGGCGACCGCGTGCGCTGGTACGAGCTGCCTGAGGAGACCCGCTCGCCCTATCAGCCCGAATGAGACCTTGACCGACGGGCTGCCGACCCACGCGCGCTGCGTCGTCATCGGCTGTGGGATCGTCGGCAACAGCCTCGCGTATCACCTGACGCGGCTCGGCTGGCATGACTGCGTGCTGCTCGACAAGGGCCCGCTGCCGAACCCGGGCGGCTCGACCGGGCACGCGTCCAACTTCATCTACCTGGTCGACCACTCCAAGGAGATGACGGCGCTGACGGTGGAGAGCGTCCGGCAGTACATGGACCTCGGCGTCTTCATCCGCTCGGGCGGGATCGAGGTGGCCCGATCCAGAGAGCGGATGCAGGAGCTCACCCGGCGCATGGCCTCGGGCCGGTCGTGGGGCATCGACGGCATCTCGCTCATCAGCGCTGTCGAGGTCAAGGAGCTGGTCCCGTACATCGACGAGAAGGTCATCCTCGGCGGCTTCTACACCGAAGGCGTCGGCGTGGTCGACTCGCTGCGGGCGGGCACGCTGATGCGCGAACAGGGGATGGCTGCCGGAGCGCTGCACGTGGCCCCGAAGACGGAGGTGATCGGCATCGACGTCGAGCGCGGCCGCGTGCGGCGCGTACGCACGACGCAGGGCGACATCGAGACCGAGGCGGTGGCCATCACGTGCGGCGTCTGGAGCCCGCGCCTGGCGCGCATGGCCGGGACGCGGATCCCCTTGACGCCCGCGGTGCACCAGATGATCGACATCGGCCCCGTGCCTCGGTTTCGCGGCGCGAAATCAGACATCGAGCACCCGATCGTCCGCGACATGGACACCAACATGTACGAGCGGCAGGCGGGCGGCGACCTGGAGGTCGGCTCCTACGCCCACAAACCGATCCTTTACGACCCCGAGGACTTGCCGCCGGTCGATCAGGCCGCACTCTCGCCGACCGAGTTTCCTTTCACCCAGGTCGATTTCGAGGAGCAGATGCAGCACGCCCTCGAGCTGATGCCTGAGATCGTCGGCGACGAATCGGTGGGCGTGAAGTACGCCATCAACGGAATCCTCTCCCTGACCCCGGACGGCATGCCCGTGCTGGGCGAGTCGCCAGACGTCAAGGGCCTGTGGTCGGCCGCGGCCGTGTGGGTGAAGGAAGGGCCGGCGACCGGAAAGGCGGTCGCCGAGTGGATGGTGCACGGCGAGTCCGAGATCGACCTCCACTCCTCCGACATCGCCCGCTTCCACGAACATCAAAGGACACGCGCGCACGTACGAGCGCGAGCCGCGGAGGGCTTCAACAAGACGTATGGCGTCGTCCACCCGAGCGAGCAGTGGGCGTCCAACCGCAATGTCCGGCTGGCGCCCTTCCACGTTCGCCAGCGCGAGCTGGGCGCTGTGTTCTTCGAAGCCGCCGGCTGGGAGCGGCCGCAGTGGTACGAGTCGAACGGGGCGCTTCTCGAGGAGTTCGGAGAACAGGTCACACGCCGCGCGGCGGAGTGGGACGCGCGGTGGTGGTCGCCGATCATCAACGCCGAGCACCTGGCCATGCGGCAGCGGGCGGGCCTGTTCGACCTCTCGGCGTTCACGATCTTCGACGTGGTCGGGCCCGGCGCTCTGGCTTCGGTCCAGTGCGCCGCGCTGCGCCAGATGGATGTGCCTGCCGGCCGCGTGGTCTACACGCCGGTGCTGAGCCCACACGGCGGGTTCAAGTCCGACCTGACGATCATGCGGCTGGGCGACGAGCACTCCGGGATGTCGGACAGGAAGTGGTTCCGCGACCGGCTGGTCGCGGGCGCCGAGATCGCGGACATGACTTCGTCGATGACGACCATCGGCCTGTGGGGACCGCGTGCGCGGGACATCCTGGCCAGCACCACGTCCGACGACGTCTCGAACGAGGGCTTCAAGTTCGGCACCTGTCGCGTGATCGAGGTCGGCACCCAGCGAGTCCTCGCGTCGCGCATCTCGTACGTCGGCGACCTGGGCTGGGAGCTCTACGTGCCGATGGAGCAGGGCCTCAAGCTCTGGGACACGCTGTGGGAAGCGGGCCGCCCGCACGGCATGGCCGCGTGCGGAATCGGCGTTTACGGGACGACGGGGCGCCTGGAGAAGTGCTACCGCGCGCACGGCAACGAACTGGAGACCGAGTACAACGTGGTCGAGGCCGGCATGGCGGCGCCGCGAGTCAAGGAAGAGGACTTCACCGGCAGGGCGGCCCACCTTCAACATCGATCGGAGGATCCGGCGGCGATCCTCTGCACGCTGACAGTCGACGACCACACGTCCAAGAGCGGCGAGAAGCGCTACATGCTCGGGCGCGAGCCGATCCTCACACGCGACGGCAAGAGAATCGTCGACCGGCGCGGCCGCGGGTCGTACGTGACCAGCGCCGGCGCCGGGCCGTCGGTCGGCAAGCACATTCTGATGACGTACCTGACGCCCGAGCAGGCCGTCGTGGGCAACCAGCTGCTCGTCGAGTACATGGGCGAGCGCTACCCCGTGTCGGTGGCCGTCGCCGGCGCGACTCCCCTGTTCGACCCCGAGAACGCGCGCATCAAGTCATGAGAGGAAACCCGGATGGTTTCCTCTCATCGGCCGGGCGCTTCGCGCCGGGCCTGCTCTCCTTCCGGTATGCGGTTCGGATCAATTGAGTAGCCTTCCAGCGACCACGCGATGGGTCCCAAATGCAACGCGGGTTGCGGCCGAGATGAACTCGGCCGCCCTGGCAACCTAGGCTGCTCGGGACCACATAGGAGTGCGCGTAGCGGTCTGCATCAAACGGGTGCCGATCACTGGTGGACGGATCGTCCTCACCGACGACGCGCGCGCCATCAACACCCAGCACCTGGGTTTCACCATCAGCCCGCACGAGGAGTGCGGCGTCGAGGAGGCCGTGCGCCTGGTCGAAGCCCACAAAGGTGACTCGGTGGTTCTCACGCTGGGCCCGCCCGAGGCGGTCGAGCAGCTGCGCGACGGGATGGCTCTCGGCATCGACCGCGCCATTCACCTGCAGAGTGATGGCTCTGAGTGGGACGGCGAGGGCACGGCGGCGGCGCTGCTCGAGGCCCTCCGCGCGGATGAGGCCGCGAACGGACCTTTCGACATCATCTTCTTCGGCAACGAGTCCGCGGACGCAGGCGGTTTCCAGGTCGGGATCCGCGTCGCCTATGAGCTGGGGCGGCCCTGCGTGACCGGCCTGAAGAAGGTCACGGTCGAGGAAGCGA
>WNGE01029063.1_pt1 | contig 12090 bp, 9 predicted proteins | sample 5400651 | NCBI WGS metagenome assembly WNGE01 (sample SAMN13153370, study PRJNA577476) | soil metagenome | isolation source: 60 cm soil or saprolite under grassland replicate 2 | place: USA:California | collected 2016-06-15 | reverse complement strand
GCGTTCGGAACCCCCGTAGTACTCTGAGCGCGGGAAAGCCGCGTACCTGGGGAAGGGGCAACGCTCGAAAGAGCGCCAGAGGGCACCCTTTGACAAAGGTGCCCAGGGTAGGTGTCATCGAGTTCAGTGTATAAAGGGGCGCGTGATGTGTGAAGCCCGCACTATCCTACAACTCTTACGTGAGCGAGGCAAGAAACGGTTACCGTTAGAGCGCGTCTACCGACTGTTGTACAATCCTGACCTCTTCCTCATGGCCTACGGTCGAATCTATCGAAACCAGGGAGCCATGACCAAAGGAACAACGGAGGAAACCGCAGACGGAATGGCACTGGACAAAATTAAGGCGATCATTGATGATCTGCGTTACGAACGCTATCGATGGAGTCCAGCCAGACGCGTCTACATCCCAAAAAAGAACGGCACCAAACGCCCATTAGGGGTACAATCCTGGTCGGATAAATTAGTTCAAGAGGTCATCCGCCTGCTCTTGGACGCCTACCTGGAACCTCAATTTAGCCCCCACTCGCATGGGTTCCGACCAGAGCGAGGATGCCATACAGCCCTGCGGGAAATCTATCAGAACTGGGCGGGCAGCGTCTGGTTCATCGAGGGCGATATATCGAAGTGCTTCGACGCGCTCTCTCATGAGCTGTTGCTCTCCATGCTGCGCGAAAGCATCAAAGATGAACGGTTCATCCGCCTCATCAGCGGACTCTTCAAAGCAGGCTACCTGGAAGAGTGGCGCTGGAACCAGACGTACAGCGGCACCCCGCAGGGTTCGATTGTCAGCCCGATTTTAGCGAACCTGTACCTGGACAAGCTGGACAAGTTTGTCGAACAGGAACTCATCCCACAACACACGAAGGGAAAGCGGAGGAAGCCAAATCCCGCATATGAAAAACTCATGCACAGTGCCCAATATCAGGCCAGAAAGGGGAGAAAAGAACAGGCCCAGGCACTGAGGAAACAAGCACAGAAGCTGCCTTCACAAGTTCCCGACGACCCTGACTATCGACGACTCCGGTTCTGTCGGTACGCCGACGACTTTCTGCTGGGATTGTATGTTAGATATCATTAGGGACCGAGGATGGGGGTTGTCACCTCCACCTGGATTCCTGCGTGATAATATCTAGTAGAGATAGGAGCTGTCATCTTCTCTTCGGAGGTGCTCCATGACCGAGGTCCGCTGGGGACAGTACCCGCTGGTGGCACAGCACAAGCTGGCACGAAATTGGCTTCAGAGGCAGGCTTACTTGCAGCTTGCCCCAAAAACGGTGGACGCGTATGGACGTTGTCTCAATGATTACCTGAGCTTCTGTGCTAAGCAGAACGTCCAGCCGGAAGCCGTTACGCGTGATCTGGTTGCTCTTTACGTTCAGGACCTGGCTCACCGTCCCAATCCAAAGGGGGCCAATATTCTCTCCTTTGAGAGTGGCCGCGGGTTATCGAACGCAACAATGCAGCAGCGCATCACCGTCTTGCGCTTGTTTTGTGACTCCCTCATCGAGCAACAACTGCGTCAAGACAACCCCGTTGGTCGGGGCCATTACGTGCCTGGCCGAGCCTTTGGCGGCATACGCGACCGGGGGCTGCTTCCCCATTACCACAAACTCCCCTGGCTTCCTTCGGACGCGGAGTGGCAAAACGTGTTGCGCGGACTGACAGAGGAACCACTGCGTAATCAGGTCTTGCTGCTCTTAGCCTACGATGGGGCCTTACGCCGTCAGGAATTGATCACTCTTGAGATCGGCGACTTTGATTTCGCGTACCGTCAGATCAGGATTCGTGCCGAACACGCCAAGAATGGGCGAGAGCGTATTGTCGGATATGGCACCATGACCAGCCGCCTTCTGGAGGCATACGTTCGCCACCGGCGGGCGCTCTCATCCAAGCCTGGTCCGCTCTTTTTGTCAGAATCTCATCGCAATACCGCCAGCCCCCTTGCTCTGGTGACCTGGTCGAAGCTTGTTCAGAACATGGCACAACGGGCCGGCCTCCCACAATTTACGACCCATACGCCACGACATCTTCGCCTGACCCATCTGGCCAGGGCCCACATGGATCTGCACCAGATCGCCCTCTACGCCGGTCATGCCTCCTTGCAGACGACGATGCTCTATATTCACGCAAGCGGAGTAGAACTCACTGAAGCAGTGAGCCGAAGCCTGGCCACCTTTGAGCACTGGATCGAGACGAGCCTGGAGGAGAGCAAGACATGAATACCCCTATCACCCCTCTTCCCGATCTGCCCCTTCCTGGCCACTGGCCTGTAGATGTGACGCACTATGATCGATCACCAGACTTGAACGAAGCTGAACGTGCTGAGTTGGAACGGCTCATGGGCCGCAAGCCGTTCCAGCTCCATCCGTCCAGTAAGCTGCTCCTGCACCGCTTGCTCTTGCCTCTGGAGGAGGTCTTTGCTCTAACCCACCTGCACCCGCATATCTGCGGCGAGACCTCGCGTGTCATGCTGATGGAAATGTACCTTCGTGGTAAGACCTTCTGGGCCTGGTCCGACGAGGAATGGAGAGAGATCATTGGTTCCAGTAACAGCACTTTTGCCCAGCGATATGGAAGAACATATGGGACACACCAGCAACATCCAGCGCGTCGAGAGCTGGTTGTCCTCGCCTATCTGCTCTGCTCTCCCATCACTATCGATCCTCTCCTGGGTCCGTTTGCCATCGCACCCATTGCGCGGAAAGTCTGGGGCGCCGAGATCCTTGATGCACAGGTGAAGCTTCTCACCGCCGTTCTCAGGAAGTGGGGATACCAGGAAAAACATCCTGTGGAATTTATCGCGTGTACAGGCTATCTGCTCTTACGCAACCGTAGCCCTCACCTGGAAACGCTCGACTACGAACTGCTCGAAGAGATCAATCAGACCTGCACCATTCCCTGTGTGCATGACTACCTCTTTCAGATTTCTCGTGCGCTCTGGGCATTGAGCCTGATTCGTCAACCGCTTCCCGATCCCAAACGAGGAAGTAGACCCCGAACATTGGAGACGGATGGTCAGATTTCAGAGAGCTGGCTGGCGTGGTGCCAACGCTGGCAAGCATACAGCCCAGCACAAGAGGCAGGACACACCTACTACTTGCTGCTCAAGGTGGGTCGCTGGCTGAATGCACATCATCCCGAGGTCAGCAGTCCCGCCGACTTTACCTACGAGATCGCGACCGAGTTTGTGGCAGCCGTGATGGACATGAAAGTTGGTGAGTGGATCAGCCAAGAGAAACGCGCTCGCTTACCAAAAGAGCGCCTCGGCCAGCCCCTGCGGCCCAATGCCAAGGCCCGGCTCCTCAAGTGCTTGCGGGTATTTTTACGCGATTGCCAGGAATGGGGATGGATTCCTGTCCGGCTGAACCCTTCTCGCGCCTTGCAGGCTCCACGCTCCCTGCGCAATCTGATTGGACCAGACCCCAAGGTGGTCGAGAGAGATCGGTGGGCAAAGCTCTTGTGGGCGGCCATGAACCTGGAGGCGGGCGATCTTCCTACGACTGGGAGTCATGTGCTGGTCTATCCGCTCGAAATGATTCGCGCCCTCGCTGTGGTGTGGTGTTTTGCTGCCTTGAGATCGGATGAAATTGTACGGTTACGCGTCGGCTGTATCAGGTGGCAGGATGAAGATGTGAAGGTGCCAGAAACCGGGGAGATCTTACCAAAGGACGCGGTCTGCTTTTTGGCTATTCCGGTCAACAAGACCATGACCAGCTACACCAAGCCGGTCCATCCCCTGGTGGGGAAACGCATCAACGAATGGGAACGGCTGCGACCAAACGAACAGCCGCGTCAGGTAGACGGGAAGACCAGCGAAATGGTGCCATTTCTGTTCTCCTATCGAGGCGTGCGGATTTCAAAGGCGTACATCAATCGGTGTTTGATCCCCTATTTGTGCCGCAAGGCAAACATCCCAGAGGAAGACAGCCGAGGAGCTATTACCAGCCATCGGGCACGAGCCACCATTGCCTCTCTGCTCTACAATGCCAAAGATCCGTTAGACATCTTCCAGCTGCAAAAGTATCTGGGTCACAAGCAACTCTCTTCAACGCAAAGCTACCTGCAAGTAGATCCGACCAAGTTGGCCACTGATGTGGTCAAGGCAGGGTATTTGGAACAAAATCTGGCGACGATTGAGGTCCTGCTGGATCAGGAGGCTATCATGAATGGAGAAGCGGCCAGAGGAGGCGATTGGAAGTGGTACGATCTCGGTCACGGTTTTTGTGCGAATCCATTTTGGGCAGAGTGTGCCCACCGGATGGCTTGTGCTCGGTGTCCCTACTACCGGCCAAAGCTGGCGACGATGGAGCAGCTTGTCGAGGGCAAAGCCAACCTGGTGCGGATGCTGGAGTTTGTGCAGCTGACCGAGGACGAAAAGCTCCTGGTCACGGAAGGCATCGAATTGCACCAGGCACTCATGGAAAAATTGGCTGATGTGCCGACGCCCGCCGGGCCAACGCCACGCGAGTTGGAGGCCAGTCGAAAACCGGAGAAGAAGGTCATTCCGCTCAAGTCAGTGCAGCGCTCTAAGAAGACGTACCAGGACGAGACGTAGGGGCGGAAGGGCGCGAGAGCCGACAGGCTCATCAAGCATCCCTGGGAGCTTGAGGCTCGGTCGGCGTATTGAAACGCCTGCTCATGCCAGGGGCGCGGAGCAAGCGATGCCGAGAGAATCGACCCTTGACTGGGTGGGTAGACTCGCAGAGCGAGAGCGACCGGGGACGGTTGTGAAGGGCGGCATCGCCCGCGCTCCTGGCTCGCAGAACCGTGGGTCTGGATGGCGTTGTGTCTCCCTCACTGCCGTGGTAAACGTACGGAAGGGAGCATCGAAAAGGGGGGCAAAGGGGTTGACTTTTGATGATACATAATGATTGGCCCAAAGGAGGAAGCAGAGGAGATCAAGCAACGCCTCAGAACCTTCTTGCAAGAGGAACTCAAGCTCGAACTCTCTGAAGCCAAAACCTTGATTACTCATGCAAAGACAGAAACAGCGCGGTTTCTCAACTACGAAATCCATACCATTCAGAAGGATACGCACCGCGATCAACGCAATCGAAGAAGTTTGAATGGAACCATTGGATTACGTGTTCCAAGAGAAGTCATCAAGAACAAATGTCAGAGCTACAAAAGGTACAACCGAAAAGTGCAACACCGAACGGAGCTGATCAACGACAGCGATTTTACCATCATTGCGCTGTATCAGGCAGAATACCGGGGACTGGTGGAGTACTACCGGTTGGCCTACAATCTCCATAGCCTGACAGAGCTTGAAGGGACAATGGAAATGTCGCTCACCAAGACACTGGCAGCCAAGTACAGGGTGTCAGTGCCAAAGGTGTACAAGAAATATCAGGCGATCTTTCAAGATGGGAAGCAGTGCTACAAAGTGCTGCAAGTCCTGATTGAAAGAGAAGGCAAGAAACCGCTAGTGGCCCGTTGGGGAGGGATTTCGTTACATTGGGATATCAAGGCACCGATCAAGGATTATCGGATGTTTCTGGGTCCAGGTCGATCAGAGTTGGAAAAGAGGCTCCTTGCCGACACCTGTGAATACTGTGGCGCTACAGGAGACACCGAGCAGATCGAGGTGCACCATATTCGGGCACTCAAAGACCTGAAGACCTATGACGGTCGGGAAAAACCGGCATGGGTCAAAATCATGGCGGCGAGAAAACGCAAAACGCTCGTGTTGTGCGTCACCTGCCACCAGGATGTGACGTATGGAAGACCGATGAGACGCAAGCCTATGTCCATCTCACGTAAAAGATGATGCTGGAAAGCCCATTGCAGTAAAAGCTGCACGATGGGTTTGGGGGAAGGGGGTCGAAAAAGGGCCGCAGTTCTATGGTACCTCGTCGGCTCCCCATCCCACAAGAATCTTGCCGCCTGCGTCTCGGTCCAACTTGCCCAAAGCCTTGCTCAGATCCGTCGTGCAGAGCAGGCCAAAGCCTCCGCAGAGGAAAAACACCTCAGCGAAGAGCAACGTCCTGCAAGGACGCGAGCCGTCCAACAGGCACAGCATGCTCGTCAGGCCGAGCGAATAGCTCGTTATGAGCAAATGATGATGCTACAAGAACAAGGCATGAAGAGCGCTGATATTGCTGCTCAAGTGGGCATGGCCGAGCGCACGGTTCGAGGGTGGCTCAGTCGTGGAGACATTCCTTATTCTGGTCCCCGAAGGGCTCGAGCGCGTCTGATTGATCCCTACAAGACCTACCTGCTTTCGCGCTGGCATCAAGGGTGTCGCACTGGATCACAACTGGAAAGAGAACTGAGAGCAAAAGGCTACAAAGGCTCACAACGAGCGATGTATCGCTACCTGGCCACATTGGAATCATCTACCTCCAAGCGCGGTTCTTCATTAGCCACAAGAGAGACAGCCATGCAACCCAATCCGCTCTTGGCTCTCTCAGCACAACAGACAACTTGGCTCTTTTTCCGCAAGCAAGACGATTTAAAGGAAGAAGAGCGGGAGCGTCTCCAACAGTTGAGGCAGGCAAGCCCACCCATTGAGGCGGCCTACCAATTGGTGAAGAAATTTTTACAGATGGTGCGTGAGCAAACAGGAGAACAGCTTGATGCATGGCTCTCTGAAGTCGAAGCCAGCCATCTCGAAGCGTTTGACTCGTTTGCGACTTCTGTGCAACAAGATAAAGATGCGGTTTTTGCAGGATTGACGCTGCCGTGGAGCAACGGTCCTTTAGAAGGGAATGTGAACCGGCTCAAGCTCATTAAAAGAAGCATGTATGGTCGCGCGGAGTTCGATCTTCTCAAGCTTCGAGTGCTCCATCGGAGCAAAAAGAGTCAGGACAGAAAGAACAAGAAGAAGAACAATCAAGGACAACAAGTGGGTCGTCTGAAGAAACCGAAGTTGATGAAAAGCGGCAGAAACTTTCAGCATACCATAGCTGGGATCAGCGAGGTTGCGTAAGAATCAGCTTATGAGTCAATGTCATTTGTCAGGATACTTGCGCAGTTTGCCAAATAATGTGCCACGCTGCCAAGCGCTTTCAGCGGACTGGCTCTGCCACATAAAATGGCGTGATACCATCTTCTTGTTTCGCTATGATTTTCATCGTCTTTTTGCCTCTGTTTTTTGGCCTACTGTCAACATATGCGGCAGAAGTGCCATTTTATGTGGCAGACGATGAAGTCGCTCTAGAAGGCGCTTTTCAAATGTCAGTGACAAGAAATGTGGCAAAATTGATGCATTTCCTGTCGTTGGATCGAATTCTCTATTTCATGAGGAGCGCTGAGAAAGATGAGCGACAATGTCTCGGCACTTTAGGTGGCAGAGATCGATGCTCGATAATCATCTCGAAGCGCCTCTCAAGCCAAGTGTTGGCATTATATCTGGCAGAAATCTGCCATTAATCAAGTCCAAAAGACACTTTATTGCCGACGTAGGCGGAGAAATGCCAGAAAATCTGCCGATACCTCGACTAAGCTTGGCCGGACTACAGTCATAGCACCAGTAGATAAGTAGCCGACGATCGGAAAGTTCAGGGTAGTTCATTGCGTCATGACTCTCAGCGAACTGTGACGGGAGTCATGCATCGCTGCCGGACGCCGGCGCCGCTCGGCGCCGGTCCACCAATAGCCTTACGGACGCGACTTAAGTGCGCGCCAGCTGCGGGGGGACGAAGTTAGGCTGGGGCGCCGGATAGGCCAGGTCCAGTGTGGTGCGGAAACCGAACGTTTGTTCGGCGGGGGCGATATTCACAACCTCGTGACCGTTGACCTCGAGCCTGACCCTCGCCGGCCCCATAGGCGTCAAGTTAAGCCGGGCTCCCAGGCGCCCAGCAAGCGGTAGGAGGTACTCCAACGAGTGGAACGCTTAGGAATGGAACAGCCGCCCTGCACACTTTGGGCCATCAGGCGAAGGGCGCGGCCCAAAGGCAGATGGTCGACCAGTCCATGCACCAAGGTGGGAACCTGCTCGCGGAGCACCTCTGCCACGCTTGAGAGACTCCGATGTGGGTCATCCCAACAGGAAAGGAGCACCAACCAATGCTGCACGACCATGGCCAGCAATTTGGCATAGACCTCACAGAGAATGCGCCAGGGATCGCTGGCCTTCCAGTCGTCGAGCAAGCCGGACTCTTTCCAGAGTTTGAAAAGCAACTCGATTTGCCAGCGCGCACGCACGAGGGCCAGGGCCTGCTCAAAGCTGAGCATGCAGACCGGCACATTGGTCAGCACAATCGTCCAGTGCGCCAGTTCCCACACCAGCGGATTGACGGGCTTGCCATGATCGTCGGCATAGGCGCGGATGCGCTCCTGCCGCTGGGCGGCGACTGCGTCGGGGACGCGCTCGGCCAACAAGCGCACCCCACTGACCAGCTTGTTGGCTCCTACCTCCACCAGCAGTTCCATGCGCTCTCCCACCACCTGAGGCAGCAGAGTCAGCAAATCCAGCCGCTGCTTGTCATGCCACAGCACGATACCCGCCTTATAGCGCATCAGGAAGAAGACGCCGCTCTGGCTCAGGGAGCGCAGCCACTTCAAGCTCCAATAGCCCAGGTCGGCGATCCACAAGCTGCCAGGCAAGATCACCTGCTGGCGCAAGACACTGGTGAGTTCATGCTGGCGTCCCTCTTGCAGATAGGGTCCCTGCAAGCGACCTGCCAACAAGTCCCAGCGCACGGTGATCTTGAGGGCGGCTTGCGTCTTGGCGTCGGTGCCGGCTTTGGCCGCCCGCCCTCCGCAGCCGCGCCAGACGGGGCGCAGCACGCTGGGCAAACTAATGCTGCTGCCATCTTCGATGAGGACGGCCCGAAATTGCTGCAAGAGCGGCAAGCTCACCGCGTGGGCACACACCACATACTCGACCGCACGCCGCAAGAGCGCCAGCAGCCAATTGGCGGTGCGCTCGCTAAAATGGCAGTCCAGCCCTTGTTTCTCGACGCTGACTCCCAGGCTGCCGGCAAAGCGCGAGAGGGCACTGGGTCCGGCTTGCGGTTGCTTCCACCAGCCCAGCACCAGGATGAGAGCCAACTGCATAAAGCTCAGCTTGCGTTGGCGCATGCCAGCGGCTCGGGCCAATTCGACCGCATCGTGTTCAAACAACTGTTTCATCATGCGACTCTCATGCGTGGTATACTCGTCATCGGTTCACTCCTGTGAGAAAAGAGAGTAAGCAAATTTTCCTCTCTATCTTCTCACAGGAGTCGTTTTTTGTCACTTGGATGCTGAGCTCATCAATTCTTAACTTGACGCCTATGGGGGTATAGCTTGACCACCCACCACTGGATCCTTTCACTCGCACCCGAGCGTATGCGCCTGTAGTTGAAGTTGAGCTGGTACATGCGCATGTGGCGCATGTCCAATCTGTCGTTGGCATCTCTCGTCGTGATGATAAGCCACACATCCGGGAAGAAGTTCTGGTCGGAATCCGCTGCGGTGACGGTCCGAACAGCAAGCGAGTCGACATCGAGGTGCCCGGCGTCGGCGTGCAGCGAGCCGGTGCCGCGAAGCCGGTAACGCCGGAGTTTGGCATCGAGCGTTTCGCCCATTGCGGGGATGGCCGGGGGGGCCTCCGGCCGCATATCCAGGTTGATTGACCTGGTGACCGCCAGATGCCCCGTCAACCGCGCGATGGCGTTGTCGGCGTAGGACTTGGCCCCCGCGGCATTGGGGTGACCCAATGAGGCGATCAGGGCGTGCTGGATCCGCCCTATCTCCGCGCTGAGCAGCTCGCCTACCCGATCCCTCACGAAATGCGATGGGAAGGGAGGATCGAGGCTGTCCATGAGGGCCTGGCGCAGCGTCAAAGGCCCGTCGATTGAGTTCAGCATATCCCTGATCCACCGGGGCATCTCTCCTGGGGTGCGGTTGGCCGCCGTGCCAGGGGGCAGCATACTGTACAGGGCTCGCATAGCGTCGAGTTGTGGCGCCCGCGGGCACCGGGACACGCGCTCGTGCTGGGCAGGGTCGGTTGTTGGATGGGTGTAGTCCTCGTTGAGGAACGGTGACGTGGCGAAGCCGGAATTCTCCGCTGTGAAGCCGGACGGGACGAACAGCACACCCGGGCCACGCACCGTGGCGGTCTTGTTGGCGTCGACCACGGCCTGCCGGGTCCAATATTGCCATCTCCCCTGCATCCAGACGGACCTCGTCATGGCCTCCTGGACCATGGCGTTGACATTCCGGAGGCGGATCAGGCTCAGGCTATTGAACCACCAAGCGATATCGTCATCATACTCGTGCTGGAGGAAGTCCCGGATCTTGCTCCGGCTCGACTCGTAGGAGAATGGCGCGTAAAAACCGAAGTACATAATGACGGCGTTCGGGCACTTTCGACGCACGTGGCCGAGCAACCTGAGCACATCATCGTGGCCGACAGCGCGGATCTGCCCGTCCCATCGCTCGACGAACTCACCGCTCGACACATCTGGGTTGATGATGTCCTCAACGCCAATGTCGTTGACTCCGCCGTCGACCAGTGCGACGTCGATCGTCTCACCAAGCGCGTCCGGCATGAGGTCGACCTGCCCGTGGACGGTTGGGAAGGGCGCAGGGATTTCCCCATACAGACCGGTAGCGGGGCTTTCGTCGGTACCCTGGATGAACCTTTGCTCCTGCCTCCGCCCGTGGAACAGGGACGGGAACGTGTCCAGGAACTGCGTGTGCTGATCGACAAAGACCTGGATCGGGAACTGCGTGCGGTGGTCGAACACGCGCGGGATCCGGTCCCGGATCTGTGCTCCAGACCGTGACTGGTCCCATGCGACAATCCCTTCTTGCCTACCGAGTATCTCCGGAAGGGCACGCGCGATCAATGCGGTGAATCGATCCGTTCGGTTCAGTCCTTGGCCCCACATGAGGGAGTCGCCAAAGGCGGCAACTCGCGCCTGATCAGGCGGCGCTACACCGACGTCAGCCGGGCCAACCGCGTTCTGCCCCAACGTCGTGGCAGGTCGCTGTGGTATACGAGGTCGTTCCGCCATTCTATGCCTCCAGGGCTCAATCGCTCCCCGTGGTGGATTGCTACCGTACTCCGGTCGCAGGCCAATCAGGACCATGAACAAGAAGCGAGCAACGAAGTTAAATGCCTCTTGTCTACTCTTGGTGCATACTGTCTGCTTGCTACGCTTCTACTTTTCGAAGATAGAGATCAGCAAACGAGTGGTGTGCACCAAATCGAGATATGAGCCTTTTACAGTATAGCTTGGCTTTCTGAATTGAAGCTAAGAAAAAGCTGAGACAAAGCTGAGAAAGCAAGGAGGCATTGTTCTGGTACGGGAGGTGAAACTTTTTGACAGCATTTCAGGTCGCTGATCACTGTGCCTTTGCCAATCAGGGATACACTCGGCGACACCAACCCGAAGATTAGGCCAATCATCTATTCATGATGCTCGCGCCATTTTATGTGGCAAATGTGGCCGTTCCATTCTTGGTGAGTGGAGCCGAGAAAGATGAGCTAGCCATGTCTCGGCACATTATGTGGCAGAAACCACTAGGAAAAATCGTCTCGAAGTGCTTTACAAGCCAATCGTGGGCATTAATCATGGCAGAAACGCGCCATGATATTAGACGAATGACAGTCAAAACTTAACGTACTCAATGTTAATGATTTGCTCACGACTCGCGTCAATGATGTAGTGTGATTTGCCAGGATACTTGTCCTCAGAGGCCTCAATCAGACCTTTTATCCACCCCAGCTCAGAAATTTAGTGGGCTTGATACGAATGGGTTGCGAAAAGTCCTCAGCTGTGCGCTCTGGGTCTGCTCCCATCACTTTCATCAAGGAGGCATATTTTTCGCCATGGGCAGGACCCATCAAGTTACGTGATGGCTCGCTCAGGAGTTCTGCCTCCCCCTCGACGATGACAACATCCATTCCCTGCTTTGTTCCATCCAAGGCAAGCGTGATATGGGGATTGCGCTGCACATTGCGGATCTTCAGGTCGCCAGGTTTGCTAAAGATGAGAAAGGTTTCGCCATCCCATAGAAACCAGACCGGCACCGTATGCGGGCGTCCATCAGCTCGCACGGTGGTGAACCAGATGGTCGGCTCTTCACGTAAGCGTTGTTCGACATGCGCATTGTTGGGCTTCGTTTGATCTGCCATCATTCCTTCCTTTCAAC
>WNGE01007786.1_pt1 | contig 12092 bp, 8 predicted proteins | sample 5400651 | NCBI WGS metagenome assembly WNGE01 (sample SAMN13153370, study PRJNA577476) | soil metagenome | isolation source: 60 cm soil or saprolite under grassland replicate 2 | place: USA:California | collected 2016-06-15 | reverse complement strand
CGACGACCCGTATCTCGTCGTCGCCGCCGACAAGGGCACGGCGAAGTTCTCTGATCTGGCAAACGCCGTCGCCGCCGACTACGGGTTCTGGCTGGGCGATGCGTTCGCATCGGGCGGGTCGCAGGGATACGACCACAAGACAATGGGCATCACGGCGCGCGGAGCGTGGGAGTCGGTGAAATACCACTTCCGCGAACTGGGCGTGAACACCCAGGAGCACGACTTCACCGTCGTCGGCGTCGGCGACATGTCCGGCGACGTGTTCGGCAACGGGATGCTGCTCTCCGAGCACATCCGGCTGGTCGCGGCCTTCGATCACCGGCACGTCTTCCTCGACCCGGACCCGGACGCGGCGCGTTCCTTCGCCGAGCGGAAGCGGCTGTTCGCGTTGCCGCGGTCGAGCTGGGCCGACTACGACACGTCGCTGATCTCCACGGGCGGCGGCGTGTTCCCGCGCACGCTCAAGGCGGTCCCGATCACGAAGCAGGTGCGAGCCGTGCTCGACGCCATCGACAACTCCGCCGGGGTCGACATCTCCGACCACGAGATCAACCTGAAGATCCTGCTCGATCGCGCAATCGCGGCGGGGCGGCTGAGCCGCCCCGAGCGCAACGAACTGCTCGTGTCCGTCGGCGACGAGGTCGCCGCTCACGTCTTGCGCGACAACTACGAGCAGAACGTCATGCTCGCGATGACGCGTTACAACGGCCCGTCGATGGTGACGGTGCACGCGCGACTGCTCCAGGCGCTCGAGGACGCGGGCCGACTCGACCGCAAACTCGAGGCGTTGCCCACCGGTCGCGAGCTGACCCAGCGCGAGGCCGCGGGTGAGGGCCTGTGCTCGGCGGAGATGGCAGTCGTCGCCGCGTACGCGAAGATCGTGCTCACCGAGCAGATCGCGGACTCGACGGTGCCCGACGAGTCGTGGTTCCAGCGCGTGCTCGCGGGCTACTTCCCGGCAGCGATCGTCAGCCGGTTCGCGGGCGACATGTCCGCGCATCCACTGCGCCACGAGCTCATCACGACCTGCGTCGTCAACGACATGGTCAATCGCGGCGGTACGACGTTCGCGCATCGGGCCATGGAGGAGACGGGCGCCGACTCGGCGCAGGTCACCCGGGCGTACACGATCAGCCGCGAGGTGTTCGGCCTGGAACGGCTGTGGGCCGACATCGAGGCGCTCGACAACGAGGTCCCGACGGAGGCTCAGCACTCCGCGTACCACGAGATACGGCGGCTCATCGACCGGGCGACGCGCTGGCTGATCGACGTCCGCTTCCCGATCACCGACGTCGCCGGTGAGATCGAGCACTTCGCGGCGACGGTCGCCGAACTGTCGCCGCAGATCCCACACCTACTGCGCGGCTCGGAGCGGGAGAACCTCTACGCCGAGGTCGACCGCCTGGTCGGGCTCGGGCTGCCCCGCAATCTGTCGGTACGCATCAGCGAGCTGCTCACCGCGTTCCTGCTGCTGGACGTCGTCGAGATCGCGCAGACCAGTGGCCAGCCGGCGCACGAGGTGGCCCAGCTGCACTTCGCGGTGTCGGACCGATTCTCCGTCGACGAGATGCTGACCCGGATCAGCAACCTGCCGCGCGATGACCGGTGGTCGACGCTCGCCCGCGCCGCGCTGCGTCACGACCTCTACTCCGCGCTGTCGACGATCACGTCAGCGGTGTTGGCGTCCACGCCGGAGGACCTGCCGGCGACGAAGCGGCTGGCCACGTGGGAGAAGACCAACGTCGAGCGGGTCGGACGCGCCCGGGCGACCATCACCGAGGCGCTGGCCCGCGAGAGCGCCGACCTGGCCACGCTGTCGGTAGCGCTGCGCGTCATGCGCGGCCTGCCGACCTGAGTGGTCAGCTGTTGCGCTGGCCCACGCGCTCGACGACGGCGCCCGGACGGTTGGTGATCACCGCGTCGACGCCGAGGTCGAGCACGAACTCGACGTCGGCCGGCTCGTCGACCGTCCATACGTAGACGCAGTTTCCCCGCGCGTGGGCGCGGGCGACGAATTCCGGTTCCGCCCGCACCAGCGCCAGGCTGGGTCCGGCAATGCCGACGCTCGCCGGCAGCACGCCGTCGCGCCGTCCGGGTAGCAGGCGCTCGAGCAGCAGCACGGTCGGCACCTCTGGGGCGAGCAGGCGCACCCGGCGCAGGGCCGTCTGCGCGAAGCTCATCACCGTGACCCGCCCGTCTGCAGGCTCGACGGGGTGGCGCAGGCTGCTCGCCGGACCGGGCTGGCCGGCCCAGCCGTACCGGGCCAGTTGCCGCACCAGCTCCTTCTCGACCAGACCGCTGTACCGCGTCGGGTGCTTCGTCTCGACGAACAGCCGCACCGGCCGCGATGCGTCGCGGACGAGCCCGAGCAGCGCATCGAGGGTCAGCACGCCGCCACGGTGGTCGCGGTCGGGGGCGACGCCGGCGAGGTATGGCTCGTCGCGCAGCAGGTGGTCGGCGGTGTCGGGCCATTCCTCGTGCCAGGACGAGAAGTCCAGTGCGTTCAGCCTGGCCAGGTCGAGTTCGCTGACGAGGCCCTGGCCGTTCGACGTCCGGCTGACCCGGCGGTCGTGCACGCACACGAGGTGGCCGTCGCGCGAGAGCCGCACGTCGCATTCGAGCGCATCCACGCCGGAGTCGATCGCGGCCATGTAGGCCGACAGTGTGTGCTCGGCCGCCTCGAACGACGCGCCGCGGTGCGCGACCACGAGCGGACGGCCCGGAGGTTTCCTTGCCTCGCGCGTCGCTCGAGGTCTCACAGTCGCAATGGTCCCTTGGTTGCCCGGCGAGATCGTTTAGGCGACGTGTGGCGGCGCGCCCGTGTCGCTGACCATCGGTCGCTTTGACGTCGCCCAGGCGAGCATCCCGCCGTCGAGGTTCGCTGCCTGGAAGCCCTGCCGGTTGAGCCAGGCGGTCACCTGTGCCGAGCGGCTGCCCACCCGACAGATCACGACGATGTCGCGGTCCGGCGTCAGGTCGCCCGGCTCGATGGCGAGCCGCTCGGGCAGCTCGTTCATCGGGACGTGGAGGGCTCCGTCGACGTGGCCGGCCGCCCACTCGTCGGGCTCGCGCACGTCGAGAAGCAGGGCGTCGCCGGAGATCTCCTGAACCGAGACAGTCGGAACGTCAAATGGCTGCACGCGTCAAGTCTGCCGCAGGACGCCCTGGCCGTGGGCACGTGGGCGGGTCCTGGCGAGTGGAGTGGCCCGCAGCCGCGCATACGGCACCTGAGCCGATCGCGCCTGCAGCGCGATCAAGCGGTGGGTACGTGGGCGGGTCCTGGCGAGTGGAGTGGCCCGCAGCCGCGCATACGGCACCTGAGCCCATCGCGCCTGCAGCGCGATCGATTTGCTCTACTTGAGCAGCTTGGACATGCGGCGGTCGGCGAGCTCGCGACCCTCGGTCTGGCAGGTCGGGCAGTACTGGAACGACTTGTCGGCGAAGGAGATCTCGCGGACCGTGTCGCCGCACACGGGGCACGGCAACCCGGCCCGGGCGTGCACCTTCAGCCCGGATCGCTTCTCGCCCTTCAGCTTGGCGGCCTGCTGGCCGACTGACCGGGCGACGGCATCGGTCAGCACGTCGTGGATCGCCGCGTGCAGGCGGGCGACCTCGTCCGGCGTGAGCTTCGCGGCGAGCTTGAACGGCGAGAGCCGGGCGGCATGCAGGATCTCGTCGGAGTACGCGTTGCCGATGCCGGCCAGGACGGCCTGGTGGGTGAGCACGCCCTTGATCTGCGCGCGTTCGGCGCTCAGCAGCGTGGCCAGCTCCTCGACGGGCACGGCCAGTGCGTCCGGGCCGAGGTTGGCGATGCCGGGCACCGCGGCGACGTCGCGCACGAGATAGACGGCCAAGCGCTTCTGCGTCCCGGCCTCGGTGAGGTCGAATCCGCTGACCGGCCCGCCGGGCATCTCGGGCGCGAGATGCAACCGGAACGCCAGTGGTCCCTTGCCCGGACGCGGCGGCGCAGGTGGCAGCGAGTCGCGCCATTGCAGCCATCCGGCCCGGGCAAGGTGGATGACCAGGTGCAGGCCGTCGACGTCGAGGTCGAGGAACTTGCCGTGCCGGCCCACGCCGGTGACCGTGGCGCCGGAAAGCGCGGACAGCGGCGGGTCGAACGTCTTGACCGCGCTGAACGCGGCGGTGTCGGCGCGTGCCACGGTGCGACCGATCGCCCGCTCGCGCAGGAATGCGGCGAGCGCCTCGACTTCGGGCAGCTCCGGCACGCCGACAGCCTACGTCGCGACGGCGGTCAACCGTCCAGATAACGCTGCACGGACGGGGCGAGCAGCGCGGCCAGCTCGTCCTCGCTCGCCGACGCCAGCGGCTCGGCCCGCAGGATCGTCGCCGCCAGAGCGAAGCCGATCAGCTGGCTGAACGCCCCGGCCGCGCGCACGCGCGAGACGCCGAGCTCGGCCGAGACCCGAGGCAGCATCACGTCCTCGACGAACTGACGCATCATCGTCGCGCCCTGCTCGGTCGAGGCCGCGGCGCGCAGCAGAGCCTGGAGTGGCTGGCCGGTTGCCGGATCGCGCCAGGTGCGGGCGAAGAGCCGGACGACCCGCTCGCCGAGCTGCGCGCGCGGCCCGCCGTCGCGCAGCCGGCTGATCAGGTCGGCCGGGTTCAGCGGCAGGTTCATGGCCGCGACGAACACCTGCTCCTTGCTGCCGAAGTAGTGGTGGACGAGCGCCGCATTGACGCCCGCCTCGGCGGCGATGTCGCGCACCGTCGTCGCGTGGTAGCCACGGGACGCGAACAGCGTTCGAGCGGCCGCCAGGATCTTCGGCCGCGTGCTGCTCGGTCCGGGTCGGCGTCCGGGGCGGCCCTTTGACATCCACCGCATCCTAGCCTGTAATTGATCGCATGGTTAATTCTGCGATCGAGTGCGACGGCCTGGTCGTCGTGCGGGGCGGCGCCGAGGTCTTGCACGGCATCACCTTCTCCGTGACGGAGGGGACGGTGACCGGCCTGCTCGGCCCGAGCGGCTGTGGCAAGACGACGCTGATCCGGGCGGTGGTCGGCACCCAGATCGTGAAGGGCGGCCGGGTCACCGTGCTCGGCCGGCCCGCCGGCGCTCCCGCCTTGCGCACCGACGTCGGCTATTCCTCGCAGGGTGCCGCCGTGTACGCCGACCTGACCGTCGAGGAGAACATCCGCTACTTCGCCGCCGCGGTGCGCGCGCCGGCCGCCGACGTCGAGCGGGTGCTGGAGCAGACGGACCTGACCCGCCAGAGTCACCAGCTCGTCGCGCGGCTGTCCGGCGGGGAGCGCAGCCGGGTCAGCCTGGCCGTCGCACTGCTGGGGCAACCCAACCTGCTCGTCCTGGACGAGCCGACCGTCGGCCTCGACCCCGTGCTGCGCGACCACCTGTGGACGCTGTTCCACGAGCTGGCGTCCGGCGGGCTGACGCTGCTCGTGTCGAGTCACGTCATGGACGAGGCGGAGCGCTGCGACGAGCTCGTGCTGATGCGCGAGGGAGCACTGATCGCCCAGGACAGCCCGTCCGCGCTGAAGAACCGGACCGGGACGGACTCGATGGACGCCGCCTTCCTCGGCCTGATCCGCGAGGAGCGTGCGGCATGAACCCGAGGCTGACCCTGGCAACCACGCGACGGGTGCTGCTACAGCTGCGGCACGATCCGCGGACGGTCGTCCTGCTCGTGGCCCTGCCCGCACTGCTCATGCTGCTGCTGCGCTACGTCTTCGACTCGGAACGCGCGTTCAATGGGCTGGCCCCCGCGCTGCTCGGCATCTTCCCGTTCACGCTGATGTTCCTGGTCACCTCGATCACGACGCTGCGCGAGCGCTCGTCCGGCACCCTCGAACGGCTGATGACGACGCCGATGGCGAAGCTCGACCTGCTGCTCGGCTACGCGCTGGCGTTCGGCCTAGTCGCAGCGGTGTCTGTTGTCGCCGCGGTCGGGGTGTCGGTCGCGCTCGGCCTGGACGTGGCCGGCTCGTTCTGGCTGCTGCTGCTCGTGACCGCGGTCGACGCGGTGCTGGGCGTCGCGCTCGGGCTGTTCGCCAGTGCGTTCGCACGGACCGAGTTCCAGGCCATCCAGCTCATGCCGGTTGTCGTGCTGCCCCAGTTGCTGCTGTGCGGGCTGTTCCACCCGCGCGGCGAGATGGCGACGGTGCTGCGCTGGGTGTCCGACGCGCTGCCCGTCTCCTACGCCGTCGAGGCACTGCGGCTGGTGGCGGGGTCGTCGTCGGTCGGCGGCGACTACGTGCGCGACGTGCTGGTCATCGTGGCGTTCGTGCTCGGCGCGCTCGTGCTCGGCGCGGCGACCCTGCGCCGCCGGACCGGCTGAGACCGACAGAAGTCTGGGCATCCCGGGCGTTCTCCCTGCAACTGCACGATGACTCGGCGGCTGCCGGTTTCTAGGGTCGTCCCACCGCTGGTCTGCATATAGAGGTGTTGACGATGCACTCGGTCTGGAGCTATCGCTCGACGTCACGACGGACGACGGTCTTGCTCGCCGCCGGCGTGCTGGCCCTCTCGCTCGGCGCCGCCGCACCGCATGCGGAGTCCGATCCGGTCGCGCAGGCGCCACCGATCCGTCCGATCGATGCGCAGCACTGGCAAGACCAGCAGGACATGACCTGGAACGACTACCAGTCCATCCCCGGCGTCGACTGGGCGACGAACGGCGCGGTGCCGACCCAGCGTGCGTTGCGAGTGGCGCTGGTGGCCGTGGACTACCCGGACCAGCCGTTCGTCATCACCAAGCCCAAGCAGTCCGACCCGTTCGGGAACCCGCAGATCGATCCGGTGTCGCGCGATCAGGTGTCGCAGTTCTATGCGGACTTCTTCAACAAGCCGAGCCCGCTGAACCACTTCCACACCATCAACGGGTACTGGATGGAGCAGAGCGGCGGCCGGGTCGGCATCTCGTCGGTGACGCCGTTCGGTCCGTATCGGATGCCCAAGCGTTCCTACCAGTACGGCCTGAACGACATCGGCCAGACCCCGCCGGCCGGCTGCCCGGGCCAGACGAGCGTCACCGGCGCGCAGAGTGCCGTCTCGACGATCGCGGTGGGCTCGACGTCGTTCCTCTACGTCGGCGACGTCATCACGATTGCCGGGGTGTCGCCGGCCGGGCGGCAGACCGTGACGGCGATCCCCGACGCGACGCACCTGACGCTCGGCTCGCCGGTAACCGTCGCCGACGGCGCGGGTATCAACGACTGCGCGGGCACGAACCTCGAGACCGACGCCGATGCCCTGTGGCATGCCGACCAGGGCTGCACCGGACGCTGCGGATACGACGTCGTGCTGCGCATCTACGCCGGCTACGACGAGACGTCGGTGTGGCAGGAGTTCGGCGAGATGAAGTTCCAGACGCCGGACGACATTCCGCGCGAGGTCTGGGGCAACCCGAACCCGGCGCTGCCGAACACCGTGCCGAGCCGGTATGTGCCCTCGACCTCGTGGCTCGCCGGCTCGCAGCTGTGGGGCCAGTCGAGCGTGCGGCAGGGCGAGAGCTCCGGGACGATCACCCACGAGCTGAGCCACTTCCTGTTCAGCATCGGAGACAACAACAACAACCCATATATCGCGCCGTTCCACCGGGTCGGATCCGGGCCGTGGGACATGATGGATCGCGGCTCGTTCAACGGGCCTGGCGGGCCGCACAACCGGTGGGAGGTGCCCGCCCAGTTCGGCGCTTCGATGGGCGCCGAGCACACGCTGCGCAACAAGATCGGGATGGGCTTCGTCCCGTACGCCTCGGTGCTGCGGCTCAACCGTGACGGGCTGGCGCAGTCGGGTGTCGCCGTGGCCGACGTGATCGCGCGGGCGGTCAACGCCGAGCCGCTGCCGGGCAACTCGCTGGCCGGGGTGCAGGTGTACCTGGACGGCGCCGGGCAGGTCGACCACGAGGCTGCCTGCGACGTCAACACCGATCCGCTGTGCGACGGCGGCGGGCCGTCCGGGCGATGGACGAACTACACGCTGGAGACGGTGCAACGCATCGGGTACGGCTCCTTCGAGCCGGACAACGGCGTGCTGATCGCGAAGAACAAGGCGTTCCCGCCGGGCGGCCCGTCCACCGAAGGCTCGACGTGTGGCTACGGCTGCTTCACCTGGGTCGAGGACGCCCACCCGCAGGACATCAACATGGTCGACTTCAACCGGCCGGACGGCACCCCCGTGATGCGCACGATCGGCGACTATCGCCAGCTCGACGACGCGCTGTTCCACGCCGGTACGGACTCCGGCTCGCAGAACGAGTACGTGGATGCCGCCAACAGTCTGCACTTCTACGTGCTGGGCAAGTACACCGACGACAGGCACGTCCTGCACTACATCATCGGCGTGCAGAACCCGGCCGGCGCCGGCCCGCAGACCCGCGGCGTCGCGGTTACGCAAGGCATGCCGACCGGACTGAAGCTGGGGCTGGCCACCGACTGCTCATTCCCGGTGGCCAACACGGGCACCGATGCGCCGACCGATCCCACGCTGCATCCGCAGGACGAGCGGGCCTACCTGCACAACGACATCTACCGGCTCTCCACGTCTGTGCAAGGTGCTGGCTGGAAGGCGCAGCCGTACAACAACCTGTCCACCGCCGCGTTCGGTCAGACCGTCAACGTGCCGGTCTACGTCAGTCGCGTCCCGCACAGTGCCGGCACGAGCACGGTGACGCTCACCGCCACCTCGGTAAGCGACCCGAGCAAGAGCGCGTCGGCCACCTGCACCGTGCACGCCGCCGACACCACCGGATAACCGCGCGCTACTGGGAGCCCGCGGCGGGTTCGTTGACGACGCAGCGGTTGGACGCGATGCCGTTGGCGACGACGACGAGGTCGCTGGCGCCGCGTTCGAGCCCGGCCGGGACGTCGAAGTGGGTCGAGACGATCTGATCGCCGGTTGCCCGCCCATGCTGCTGTGGTCGTGCGTACGGGCGTAGACGACGTGTCCCGTTCGGCCGCGGCGTCTATCGGATGCCGGCACCACAGGGATGACGGCCGATCACGCCGTCCGCGAGCTGCTTTCCGGCACGGCACGGGGTGCGGCGGTGGCGCGGTAGCGGCCGGTGAGCCGGGCCACCTTCAGCGCCAGGTGCAAGGACAGCCGCTCGTTGCCGTCCTTGAGGTTGGTGCCGGCGAGTTGCTCGACGCGCTGCAGCCGGTAGTAGAGCGACGTGCGGTGCAGGTTCATCTGGTGCGCCGTCGCATGCGCGTTGCCGGCCAGGTCGAGGTAGGTCTCGAGCGTTTCGAGCAGCGGTTGGTTCGTCGGGTCGTCGAGCAACCTCTCCAGACCTGGATGGACGCTGGCCGTGCGCATCTCCTCGCCGGTCAGCTGCGACAGCACCCGGTAGATGCCCAGCTGCGACCAGAACGCGACCGGCCCGACAGCCGGGAGCTGCACGGCCACCCGGGCGGCGAGGGCGGCTTCGTCGTAGGAGCTGCGGACGTCGGACAGCTCGGCGCGTGGCTGGCCGACCCCGACTACTGCCCCGGCCACCGACGGGAGTCCCCGCACCGCGGTGTGCAGCGCGGCGTTCAGGTGCTCGGCGACGTCGTGCGGGCTGGGGCTGCCCCTGCGTTGCTTGCCGCGCACCAGGAGCAGGCCGTGGTCGTACCGCACCAGGTGCACCGCCTCGTGCGGGCCGAGCCACCGCCGGCTGCTCACCAGCGCCTGTTCGAGCGCGATCCGGGCCAGGTCGTCCAGGCGCGAGCCCGGCGTGACGACCAGCCGGGCGACGACGGCCGTCGTGGGCCCGTTCGCGGTGAGGGCACCCTCTTCGAGCAAGGTCATCGCGCCGTGCTGGCGCGCGTCCTGCTCGTCGGCCAGCAGCAGCCGGATCGCCTCGGTCTCGCGTTGGGACGCGAGCTCACCGGCCAGGTTCTCGCGGTAGAGCGCCAGCGCGAGGTCAGTCGTCGTCGTCGACACCGCGGTGATCTCGTCGTCCGTCATCGACTGGTCCGGGTCGATGAACCACACGAAGCCGAGGAGCAGGTCGCCGTGCCAGATCGGAATGCAGACGCGCGAGAGCATGTGCAGCGCCTCGCACGGCAGTGTGCGGATCGGCTCCTTTGCCTGCTGGACGCCGGCCTGCCGGAAGAACGCGATGACCTCGGCCGTGGTCTGCCGGCGCAGGATCGACAGCTGGCGCACCTCGTCCATCGGCTCGGTCTGCTCGCTGTACACGACGACCCGCTGCCGGCGGTCCTCGATCAGTGCCGAGCGACCGACCCGGCTCGCCACCGAATCCACGATCCGCTGTAACTCGGACATACTGCCGCCCCGGCTTTCGGACAGGAGTAGCACCACCGCGCTGCGGTACCAGCTGTTTGTCGGACGATACCGTGCGCATTGCCCGCCTTCGGGCAGTCTCGACAGACGTATGGCCGAGCGGCACGTCAGGTCCGTCAGTTGTACGACCCAGCGTTGCTGATTGCCTGCGCTGTCGCCACGACCGGAAGGGTCGGCAGGAACTGCGGCGGCCGACGGGCGTGGGTGGCCTGTTCGAAGGCGTAGGCGAAGGAAAGCATCGTGGGCTCGCTCCAGCGCGAGCCGAAGAACTGGACGCCGAGCGGGAAGACGCCGTCCGAGGTGAGCCCCGCGGGCACGGTCACGGCCGGGTAGCCGGAGAGCGCGGGCGGGCTGGAGGTGACGACTCCGCCGGTTCCCGCGACGCCGGACGGGTGGTTGATCTGCGCGGGACCGTTGGCGGCGGTCAGCATCGCGTCGAGCCCGTTCGCGGCGAGGGCCGTGTCGACGGCATTGCGGGCCAGCGTCCTGGCCGTCAGCCGATTCTGCACGTAGGCCGGGTCGGTCAGGTCGCCGCTCGTGGCCTGCGCCGCGAGGAAGTCGCCCTGGCCCGCGAAGGGCATCTCGATGTCCGCGTGCTGCTCGTTGAACGCGATCAGTCCGGCGAGGTCGGCCGGATGATCTCCCGGCGTCGACGCCAGGTAGGCGTCGATGTCGTGCTTGAACTCGACGAGCAGGGCCGCGTTCTGCGCGCTGTTGGCCTGGCCGAGGTTGATCGGCACGTTGTCGACGACGGTGGCGCCGAGCGCCGTGATGGTGGCGATCGCCGAGTTCACGACCTGGTTCACCTGCGGGTTGTTCCCGACCCGCCACACGCCGATCCGCTTGCCGCGGAGCGCATTCGCGTCCAGGTCATCGGCGTAATGCCGGCCGACGTATCCGGCCGCGTCGAGGGTCGCCGGGTCTTGCGGGTCGGTTCCCTGGATCACCGAGAGGACGAGCGCGGCGTCGGTGGCGTTGCGCGCGATCGGGCCCGTGGTGTCTTGCTGCGCCGAGATCGGCACGACCCCGGTCCGGCTGACCAGGCCGAGGGACGGGCGCACGCCCACCAGGCCGTTGATGCCCGACGGGCACAGGATCGAGCCGTTCGTGTCGGAGCCGATCGCGACGGTCGCGAGCGCGGCTGCGACGGCGACCGCCGAGCCGCTGCTCGAACCGCACGGGTTGCGGTCGAGGACGTACGGGTTGGCCGTCGCGCCGCCGACCGCGCTCCAACCGCTCGATACCCGGCCGTCGCGGAACGCAGCCCACTCGGTCAGATTCGCCTTGCCCAGGATCACCGCGCCGGCGGCGCGCAGGCGTCCGACGAGGAAGCTGTCGTGCCCGGGCTGCGACGAGAGCAACGCGAGCGAGCCCGCGGTAGTCGCCATCTCGTCGAGATCGGTGCGTGCCGTATCGATGTTGTCCTTCAACAGCACCGGGATTCCCTCGAGCGGGCCGCTGGGCTGCCCGAGGTGTCGGCGGAGATCGCTCAGCGCTGCGTCGCGCGGCGCATGCGGGTTGGTGCTGATCACCGCGTGCAGGTACGGATTGAGTTCCCGGATCCGGTCGAGATAGAAGCGGGTCAGCTCCAGCGACGTGATCCGGGCCGACGCCAGCGCATCCTCGAGGTCGGGGATCGTCGCCTGCTGCAGATCGATCCCGTTCAGCACGGCAGCAACGGGCAGTGCGTCGGCCGAACTCGTCTGGCCCGGCACGGCGACAAGCATGACGGCGACCGCTGGCGCGATTGCCGCAGCCGCGATCGCGCGGCGGACGAGCGGACGCATCGGGTTGCGCGATCCAGGCATCTGCTCAACTCCTAGTGTTGCGC
>WNGE01020543.1_pt1 | contig 12093 bp, 5 predicted proteins | sample 5400651 | NCBI WGS metagenome assembly WNGE01 (sample SAMN13153370, study PRJNA577476) | soil metagenome | isolation source: 60 cm soil or saprolite under grassland replicate 2 | place: USA:California | collected 2016-06-15 | reverse complement strand
GGTGGTATTGAGCGCCGAAGCGAAGCAGATCCAAGCCAGGCTCCAAAACGCAGAGAAATCTCTCGACGGAAACAATGCACGGGTCGCGCAACTTACCGCCGCCTTAGCAAACGCGACCGGTGCTAAACAAGACAGCCTGGATGATCAACTGGCACAGGCAAAAGTCCAGGCAGAGCTCGATCCGGATGAGGTGGACAACGCAAAGCAGGAATTAACCCGGGCAGGTGCTGCCGATTGTAGTGCCTACCGCTACGCGAGCGAATAGGCGTAACGATGTTCGCAGCGGTATTTCCCCAGGCTGAACGCCAACCATACAATAAGGATGAAAGGAATTCTTATGACTGCAGTGGTCTCCGCAGATTCTGCCAAGTCTTCAGTCTCTATCCAACCTCTTTGCCACGAAGAACTGCGAAAAATGGATGCCTATTGGCGAGCAGCAAATTACCTTTCCGTCGGACAGATCTATCTCTATGCCAATCCCTTGCTGCGCGAGCCGCTATGCCTTCACCATGTGAAACCGCGCCTTCTAGGGCACTGGGGGACGACACCGGGGCTGAATTTCATCTATGTACATTTGAATCGGGTCATCAAAAAGTACGACCTGAATGTGATTTACGTATGCGGACCCGGACACGGCGGACCGGGAATGGTCGCGAATACGTATCTGGAAGGCACCTACACTGAGCTGTACACCGACATTCAACAGAACGAAGAAGGACTGAGAAAGCTTTTTAAGCAATTCTCCTTTCCGGGAGGAATCCCCAGCCACGCCGCGCCTGAGACACCGGGCTCCATCCATGAGGGCGGAGAACTGGGCTATTCCCTGGTGCATGCGTGCGGAGCGGTCTTCGACAATCCTGACCTGCTGGCCTGTTGCGTGATTGGTGACGGCGAGGCGGAGACGGGTCCACTCGCCACGAGCTGGCATTCGAACAAGTTTCTCAATCCGGCGCGCGATGGAGCGGTGCTTCCCATTCTTCACCTGAATGGCTACAAGATCGCGAATCCGACTGTGCTTGGTCGCCTCACCGACGAGGAGTTGGCCTGCCTTTTTACCGGCTATGGATACAAACCTCACTTGGTGGAAGGGCACGAGCCGGAATCGATGCACCAACTCATGGCGGCCACCCTCGATATGATTATCGAAGAAATCCACGCCATTCAGAATGAAGCTCGCTCCAAGGGATCTACTACCCTTCCGTTCTGGCCGATGATCATTCTGCGCAGCCCCAAGGGATGGACCGGACCGAAATTTGTGGACGGCAAGCCGGTCGAAGGTACTTGGCGCGCCCACCAGGTACCTGTTGCCGACCTGGAGAAGCCGGAACACTTGAAAATCCTGGAAGACTGGATGAGGAGCTATCAGCCCGAGGAACCGTTCGATCACAATGGAAAACTCATTCCCGAACTTGCGGATCTTGCGCCCAGCGGTGATCGTCGAATGGGGGCGAATCCGCACGCTAACGGCGGGCTGTTGCGGAAGGCGCTGATAATGCCGGACTTCCGCAAATACGCGGTCCCTGTGCAGAAGCCGGGCACGGAGAATGCGGAATCCACAAGGGTGTTAGGCACTTTCTTGCGCGACGTGATGGAACTAAATCGCGAATCCCAGAACTTCCGAGTCTTTGGTCCGGATGAGACTGCGTCCAACCGCCTCGATGCTTTATATGAAGTCACCCAGAAGGAATGGATGGAGCCCGTCTTGGCCACGGATGAAGACTTGTCACGAGATGGGCGTGTATTGGAGGTCTTGAGCGAACACATGTGTCAGGGGTGGCTGGAGGGTTATCTGCTCACCGGCCGGCACGGCTTCTTCTCCTGTTACGAAGGCTTCATCCACATCGTGGATTCGATGTTCAATCAGCATGCAAAATGGCTGGAGGCCACGCACAAGATTCCCTGGCGTCGACCCATTTCATCACTCAATTATCTGCTTACCTCGCACGTTTGGCGCCAGGACCACAACGGCTTCAGCCACCAGGACCCGGGCTTCATTGATTTCGTTATGAATAAAAAGGCTGGCCTCGTCCGTGTATACCTTCCGCCTGACGCGAACTGTCTGCTTTCCGTTGCCGATCACTGTTTGCGCAGTCGGAATTATGTGAACGTGATCGTTGCCGGCAAGCAGCCTGAACTCCAGTGGCTCGATATGGAGGCAGCCATCGAGCACTGCACCAATGGGATTGGGATCTGGTCCTGGGCCAGCACAGATCAGGACAGTGAACCGGATGCGGTGATGGCGTGTGCGGGCGATGTCCCCACGCTTGAAACATTGGCCGCCGTCGACCTCCTTCGTCAACATTTCCCCGACATCAAAATACGGGTGGTCAATGTCGTCGACCTGATGACACTTCAATCGCCCAGCGAGCACCCCCATGGTCTTTCGGATCGTGAATTCGATTCCATGTTCAGCACCAATACACCTGTGATCTTTGCCTATCACGGATATCCGTGGTTGATCCACCGGCTGACGTACCGCCGCACCGGTCACGACAATTTCCATGTTCGCGGATTCAAAGAAGAGGGCACTACAACCACACCTTTCGACATGACGGTGCTGAACGATCTTGACCGCTACCATCTTGCCGGCGACGTTGTAGATCGCGTGGCCAGATTACGGAACGTAGGCGCCCATTTCAAGCAGATGCTTCGCGCCAAGTTGGTGGAGCACAAGCAATATGTGCGAGAGCACGGCGACGACATACCGGACGTAAAAAACTGGACTTGGTCGTACTGACGAATGAAGGTCCTGGTGCTTAATTCCGGATCCAGCAGCCAGAAAGTCTGCCTCTTTGACTTGGCCGAGATCCTGCCGGACGATCCGCCTGGGTGTCTTTGGGAGGCCAAGATCGAGTGGGACGGCGAAAGCGCCGCGATCGCGATCAAGAACTCCGACGGTGATGTGCAACGGGCCCAAGTTCCAATCTCGTCGCGCGGCGAAGCCCTGAAACAGCTGCTTGGCAATCTTTGGAATGGTCGTGAAAGACTGCTTTCCCAGCCTACCGACATCGACTTGGTGGGGCATCGGGTTGTACACGGCGGTCCGGAGTACGAGGAACCAATGTTGATCACGCCAGAGGTCAGAGCCAGAATTGCCGGTGCCTCGGCGTTCGCACCGCTTCACAATCGCGCGGAGTTGGAAGGGATGGAAACAGTTGAGAAGCTGCTGGGCCCCGTGCCACAAGTGGCTGTTTTCGATACGGGGTTCCATCGAAAGATGCCACTGCCAGCAGTCGTATACCCAGTTCCCTACGAATGGTTCAGTGGAGGCATTCGCCGCTACGGATTCCACGGCATCAATCACCAGTATTGCGCTGAGCGCACCGCAAAACTCCTGCACAAGAGTCTCATATCGCTCAAGCTGGTGACCTGCCACCTGGGCAACGGTTGTTCTCTTGCGGCCATTCGCGAAGGTCACAGCATTGACACCACGATGGGCTTCACACCTCTTGAAGGACTGATGATGGGAACCCGCTCTGGGTCCGTTGATCCCGGAATTCTCACGTACTTGATGCGCCGGGGCCAGATCAACGGGCAAGAAATCGATAACCTGCTCAATGAAAAATCAGGCTTGCTCGGGATTTCGGGTCTATCCGGCGACATGCGTCAAATCCTGGCAGCAGTTAAACAAGGCAATCCACGTGCAAAGCTAGCCTTCGACATTTACGTGCATCGGCTGCAGGCAGGTATCGGTGCGATGATTGCCGTATTGGGAGGGATTGACGCACTTGTGTTTACGGCGGGAGTGGGAGAGAACTCCCCGGAGGTGCGCTGGTCGGCCTGTAGCAAGCTGGGATTTATCGGTCTTAAATTGAACGAAAAAAGGAATGCGAGGCCATCTCCGGACGAGGATATCGCCGCATCGGATTCTCCTGTTCGTGTACTGGTGATCCGAGCGCAGGAAGACTGGGCCATCGCACGAGAATGCTGGAAGCTTACAAGCACCGGAAAAGCCTCGCAACTGACGCGATGATCAGTGGCGTATTCTTTGCTTGGCTGGCTTTCACGACCCTTGTGGCCGCGTAGACAAGATGTCGCACCGTCGGCGTACCGAAGATGCACTAACTATTGTTGTCCCGCTTTTTGGGAATGCAGAAGAGATGATGGGCGCTGGCATGCCGCACCTTTGCCATTATTCTCGGCCCATCAAACTCATCCTTTCTGTGGCAAGCGGCTCCCGCTGACGTGCCCGGAATGAATCTAAGCCGCACTTTGCTGAGGTTTGTTTGCCCAATGTTGTTGTCGAAGGACCATGGTGTTTCTTAGGTGATCAGGGCGGCTTCACATACTCATATAGGCGCATGTCAAACAAATACTCGGCCTGAGGGCGTAAAGTTTTTCATAGACCGTACCGCACGCCTGAGGGATCTGTTGCATCGAGGGTAATGCGCTTGCATTGCTTGCTGTGGCCCGCTAGGTTTCCTGGTTAGAGAACCCTTGTGATCACGGTTTGTTGTTCGATGCGATTGATATTTTTGCACTCGGTGAAATTACCTGTGTTGGAAGATTTGGTGAGTTGATTTTACCCGCGCATTCCGACTTCAAGGTTTGTTACCTTAGTTTACGATCTAGCGGTAATTACCTTCACTTCCCGGTGTTTCCGGCTAAAATCCCCCAATCAAGCGACATTGACGCGAATAAGCCTAATTTCCGGGGGCGGACTCTTGGTTCTCACCCCGGAATTTAGGCTCGCAGTCCAACAATAAGAGTTTCGGCAGTATCTTCAACTCCCCCGGCTGATTCTGTCTGGCTTGGGCCAGATCAAAAACTTCGCAGTTGAGGTGTGGGAGTTGAAGTCCGTATTTATCCTCTGGGGACTCCTGGTACTCGCCTGTACCGTTCCCTTGAGCTTGGCTTCTGCATTCGGCCAAACGGTTACCGTGTCGCCGACTAGCTTGTCTTTTGGAAATCAAGTTCTGGGGACGTCCAGTTCAGTAAAGAAAGTGACACTCAAGAACGGCCAGAGCACGTCCATTAGTGTCAGCAGCATCATTTCGAATCTGGCGGATTTTACCCGGAGCACTAGTTGCTCCACCACTCTGACTGCCGGCAGCAGCTGCACGATCTCGGTGACCTTTACCCCCACTGTTCTGGGCTTGCGTACCGCGACGCTCACGATTACGGACAGCGGCAGCAACAGCCCGCAAACCGTGGCGCTCAGTGGAACGGGAGTGGCTGCGGTAACGGCGGCGCCCTCGAGCCTTTCATTCGGAAATCAGCCGGTCGGGCAAAAGAGCGCAGCATCTTTGGTCACGGTAACCAATAACCAGTCCAAGAATTTGAGTATTGCGAGCATCACGACGAACCTCGCTGATTACACGGCTACTTCAACCTGCCCGCTTCGGCCGAAGACGCTTGTCGCCGGTTCGAGCTGTACAGTTTCTGTCTTCTTTACTCCTGTGATTACTGGCACGCGCACGGCAACGCTAACCATCGCTGACAATGCTAGCGTCAGTTCCACGTTAAGCCTGAGCGGCACCGGAGCGGCCACGCTGGTTTCGATTGCCGTGACTCCGGCAAACCCTTCGTTTGCGCTGGGGACTACACAGCAATTGCAAGCCACGGGCACCTACAGCGATGGCAGCACGCAGAATCTCACGAGTGCCGTGAGCTGGAACACCGGGAATCACAGCATTGCGACGGTGAACGCCCAGGGACTTGCGACGAGCGTTGCGGTAGGCAGTACAACTGCCACCGCTATATCGGGATCCGTGACTGGCTCTACCACGCTGAATGTCACGTCCGCTGCTTTGGTTTCGCTTGCGGTGACTCCTGCGATTCCCAGCATTCCCTTGGGCACCACGCAACAGTTCACCGCCACCGGCACATTCAGCAACGGCAGCACGCAGAACATCACGAACACGGTGCAGTGGAGTTCGGACACTACCACAGTCGCAACTATCAGCAATGCGGCTAATTCGCAGGGATTGGCAAGCGCGGTAGGCACAGGTTCCGCTAAGATCACCGCCACTTCTGGTTCGATTGCTGGCAGCACTACATTGACCGTAACTGCAGCGGCGTTGGTTTCGATTGCCGTGACACCGGCCAATCCATCGATTTCGCTAGGCACGACGCAGCAGTTCACCGCCACCGGAACATTTACCGATGGCAGCTCACAGAATCTGACCTCAACCGCGACATGGAGTTCGAACGCAACCTCCACCGCCACTGTAAGCAAGACCGGCCTGGCTACCAGCATCGCCACTGGGACCGCCACCATCAGCCGGTTCTTACCATCACAGCAGCATCGCTAGTCTCAATTGCGATTACTCCGCAATCTGCCAGCGTGCCCAAAGGCCAGACCCAGCAGTTCACCGCCATCGGCACCTACACTGACGGGTCAACCCAGGACGTAACGCAGACCGGTCATTGGAGCTCGAGTGCCGCGACCGTGGCGACGATAAGCAATTCCTCAGGAACGAATGGACTGGCCACCATGCTGGCGACAGGCACGACGACAATCGGCATCAGTTCAGGTTCGGTGACCGCCTCGAGCACGTTAACCGTAACGCCCGCCGCGCTGGTCTCGATCGCCATCAGTCCGCAATCGCCAACGATTCCGCTCGGCACGACCCAGCAATTCACTGCGAGCGGTACTTACACGGACAGCAGCACGCAAGATGTGACATCGCTCGTGACCTGGAGTTCATCATCTGCGCAGGTCGCCATCATCAGCAATAATTCCGGCACGAATGGGTTGGCCACCAGCGCGGGAGTGGGCACGGCAAATATCACGGCCACATCGGGCTCGGTTACCGCCTCAACTTCCCTCGCGGTTGGGCAAGCGGTCATCGTGTCGATTGCAGTTAGCCCAGCTACGGTGTCGGTGCCCCTGGGTTCGAGCCAGCAATTCGCGGCAACCGCGAACTACACGGATGGATCCAGTCAGGACATTACACAGTCAGCCACTTGGGCGTCTTCGGTTCCGGCGGTGGCCACGATTAACTCGTTTGGACTCGCAGCCAGCCTCTCGATAGGCAGCACGAATATTTCGGCGGGCTCAGGATCGGTGAGTGGTTCGACTACCCTGACCGTCACCGCAGCGGTGCCGGTATCGCTCGCCATCGCTCCTCTGAATCCCACGGCTTACGTCGGCTCACCACAGCCCTTCACGGCCACGCTGACTTACAGCGATGGCACGTCCCAGAATGCCACCAATTCGGTGACGTGGATTTCTTCCAACCTGAGTGTGGCGACAATCAGCACGAGTGGCCAGGCAAGCCCTCTCGCGAGCGGCACGACGACGATTCAAGCCACTTGGGGAGCTGACTCGCTGAGCGCTTCGACAACGCTATCGGTCATCTTGCCAACTGTTGCGGTTACACCGACGTCAGCTTCGCTTTCGCTTGCTGGAATCCAACAATTTTCTGCGACCGTCACTGGAAGCAATAATCAGAGTGTGACCTGGGGCCTCAGCGGTGTCGGGAGTTTGACTTCCGCGGGACTCTACACCGCGCCCTCAAACTGCAACACGAGCCCGATGAGCGCGACCGTAACGGCTACGTCTGTGGCCAACCCAAGTTCGGCCGGCAGCGCGGTCGTGACTATCAGCGCTTCGACTTGCACGCCGCCGCCTACGACTCAGGGCAACGCTTACTGCAGCGCCGGGGACGTGCCTCAGTTCGGCAGCAATGATGGTCCCGCCGCTCTTCCCCAGACCTGCTACTACACCGCCCTTGAGGCCACGCCCTCTCCAGGTACGGTGCGAACGGTGACAGATGTGGCCTCTTGGAACTCGGCTTGGGCAGCCGCAGTATGTGGCGACATCATCCAGATTCCTGCCGGAACTGCAATCACGGCTACTGCCAGCGCGGGTCTATCCATTCCGACTAAGACCTGCGACGCTAACCATTACATTACAGTTGAGACCAGTGCCGTCGGCAATCTACCCGCAGAAGGCAACCGGCTGACTCCCTGCTACGCCGGGATCCAATCTTTGCCTGGCCGCCCCTCGTATCCGTGTCCCACTGCAGTTAATTACATGGCGAAGATCGTGGCCGCTGCGACTTCGGGTGGAGGCACGCGAGCCATCACCATGTCGGCCAACAGCGCCTACATTCGCTTCATCGGGCTTGAGATCTCGCGATCAAGTGGCAGCGGGATCAACTCACAACTCGTGAACATGAATGCTGGCGGCATCAATCACATCATCTTTGACCGGGTATGGGGACACGGCAATACGACGGATGAGACCACACGGTTTGCGTCCATGAATCGTACCAGCTACTTTGCCCTGATCGACTCGACCCTTACCGATTTTTGGTGCGTCAGCGTAATAGGCGCTTGCACCGACGCGCAAGCCATCTCCGGTGGTGCAAACTCCAATGTCGCCGATGCCGATAATACCTGGAAGATTGTCAACAACTTCTTGGAAGGCGCGGCCGAGACCATTGAGCTAGGCGGCGGCTCTGCGGCTCTCATTCCTACCGGTATAGAGATTCGACTGAATCATATGTTCAAGCCGCTGACTTGGAACCCCGCAGACCCGAGCTACAACGGCGGAGTCGGCGGTCACGCTTTCATCGTCAAGAATCTTTGGGAGACTAAAAACTCCGACCGGGTGCTTCTGGAAGCGAACGTCTTTGAGAATGTTTGGGCGGGATTTTCCCAGAAGGGCAACGCCGTTACCCTCACGCCCAAAAACCAATCAGGGGGAGCAGGAATCAATCTCTGTCCTTCCTGCCAGGTCACCAACACAACGATCCGCTACAACAAGATTCATACCTCGATGCAGCCTTTTCAGATCGCCAACATAGGCAACGACAACGGAGCCTTTGCGACTGCAGGAAACAGCTACAGCATCCACGATAACGTTGCTGACAATCATGGCTATGCAACTTGTTATAGGTGCGCGACTAGCACTTCTACGATCGAACTGATAGAAGCAATCTCCGTTCCCTCGAGCTTCATCCTGCATGACGTCTCGCTGGACCACAACACCATCGTGTACGCCGGTGGCGGGATTAATCCGGCTGCTCTTCTCGGGCTGTCCGGGGCACAAGGTTCTTCAGGGCTGGAGATGTTCAATATCGGGTTTACCAATAACCTAACGATTACACGCGCCGGAACACAAAACTCCACCGGCAGCGTGATTACGACCAACTGTGCGTACGGGACTGCCGCGGGAGCCGCCACTGTCAATGCCTGCTGGAATCCGCAAACCCTTGGCGGCAACGCCTTCGTCACGAACGGGACAATTCCATGGCCTGGGACCAACTGCACGGCAGAAACCAGCTACAGCGGGATTTTCGTGGACTATGCAACCGGGGATTATCACGTCAAACCGACGAGTGCATGCAGTCTGACGGGCACCGACGGACGTGATCCGGGCGCCAACATCGATCTCGTGAATACTATGACCCTAGGCGTGCAATGAAGGGGATACTGATTATTTTGCATTCACGACCGCACCGATAGCAGCGGGACGGCCTCCGGCAGAATTTCTTTCAACCGAAGTCGGTGGTTACTTCACCGCGGGCTATTGCTACCCCGAGATTAGCCGAGTTTTGTTCGTCTGGTACGCATCACCCCAACCGAGAAGTCCATGAAACTCATCGTTTTGTACACAAAGGAGGATTTCCGTAATCTTTCCTGCGGGGCGGATGAAGAGACAAGCTGGGGACAACATGGGCGTTCAGAAAACCTCGCGTCGCCGACATAAACAGCTGATTCAGAACGCTGGATTTTGCTGGAAGGCTCGTCAACAAACACCCCCTTTTTAGGGCGAGTGGCTTGATCCCCAGTTGAGATATAAAGCTTCGTCATCGAAATAGGCGTCAGTCCTCACGAGTTCCGTTTTCTCCGGAATACTTGGTACTCTGACGGGTTCCGTGAGAGTTAATCGTCAGCTTCTCTTCGTCATTGCGGCGCTTACTTGCGCAATTGCACAGCAGCCTCCAGCTGGTGATTTCATCTTGGAACAAAATGTCGCCATGCCCATGCGCGACGGAGTCTTGCTCCGTGCCGACATCCTCCGGCCCAAAGGATACGGGCCGTTTCCGGTCCTCGTCTATCGCACGCCCTACGGCAAGCACTTCGCGCAGAAGGAATACACGATCTTTCGTCGCGCAGTCCAGCGCGGATATGCAGTCGTACTCCAAGATGTGCGTGGCCGGTACGCGTCCGACGGCGACTTTCGGCCGTACGAAAACGAGGGCCGCGACGGATACGACACCATCGAGTGGGCAGCCAAGCAGAGCTGGTCGAACGGAAATGTGGGAACCTTCGGCCTTTCCTATCCCGGCGCTGTGCAATGGCTGGCTGCGGTGGAGAGCCCTCCGCACTTGAAAGCCATGGTTCCCGCGATGACTTTTTCCACGCCCCGGAATTTTTTCTATGCGTCCGGCACCTGGGACATGTCGTGGATCGAATGGATATGGGACAACATTGCCCCCGATGTGCGCGCCAGGAAAAACCTTCCCGGCGCGAAAACGGCGGAAGAAGCCATTGCCGCGTGGAAACAGGCTGCGCCGAGAATGCTGAACACTTTGCCTCTGAAGCAGCTCGAGGATCTTCGCGGCGTCGCGCCCTACTACTATGACTGGCTTTCTCATCCCGCCGAGGATCCGTGGTGGGATTGGGCCGAATTGCGCAACAAATATGGTCATGTTCACGCCGCGGTACTGAATTTCTCCGGCTGGTATGACGACAACTACGGTCCGGAGGGTGCGACGACCAATTTCAACGGGTTACTGAAGTCGCGCGCAAACGATGGCGAGAAACGCACTCACCTCCTGCTAGGTCCCTGGGTGCATGGCGTCGATGCCACAGCGAAGACAACATCAGGGGAGCGCGAATTCGGCCCCGCCGCTGCTATAGATTATGACGAAGTCGTTCTCCGCTGGATGGACCGCTACCTGCGCGGCGCCGATAACGGGATTGGTAAGGAAAAGGCGGTGCGTTATTTCGTGATGGGGGATAACACGTGGCGCGATGCCGACGCCTGGCCGCCGCCAGCCACGCCGGTTGAATACTACTTGCACGCCCCATTGCCGGGCAGCAATCGCGGCACCATTTCACGCGATAGGCCTGCGCCTCATCAAGTTACTTCCTTCATCTCAGATCCCGGCAACCCGGTCTTGAATGCGTATGATTCCTCGGGGGCGCACGACTATAGAAAGCTGGCCGAGCGCGGCGACGTCTTGCTCTTTGATTCAGCACCCATGGAACGAGACCTAGAAGTCACCGGACCCATCGCGGTGAAGATCTTTGTTTCCTGTGATTGCCGGGACTTCGATCTCTGGGTTCGGCTTCTCGATCTCGCCCCAGATGGCACGGCGTTCAATCTTATGAGTCCGGGTTTGGACGTTCAGCGCGCCAGTTATCGTGAGATGAAAAAAGGCCGGCAGCTCCTAAGGCTAGGAAAGATTTACGAGCTTGGCCCCGCCTCGCTCCTGACCAGCAACGTCTTTCAGAAGGGACATCGCATTCGCCTCCAGATTTCGGGCTCGTTTTTTCCCAACTTCTCGCGCAACTTACAGAACGGAGAATTGGAAAACGACTCGGCAACGCTGCAGAAAGCCACGATTTCCATCTACAGCGATCGCCGCCATCCTTCCCGCATTCTTTTACCGCTAACGCATCAGCTTCAATGAGTTAATCACCAATGGGTTGTCGCAGGATCATGCCGTTTCACAGGCACGTGTCTAACAGTCCGCATTCGTTCGACTGCGCTCCAACCGTCAAGGAAAAGACGACCCAAGACTTGTGTCGAATTTGGCTCCAATGAAGTCCAAAGCAGGGCCTCGCGCCCGATGTCCGGGGGATACGGAGGCATTGGGAATCACCTGTGGAGACCCACGATATGGCGACTCTGATGGCGGATGTGGTGGACTCATCGATGGCTTGGGGAAAGACAAGGCGACCTTAAGATGTCTCGTTTTCTCCTAGTAAGCCAATATGCTCAAGGAGCGGCGCGTAGGCGCAGCACCGCGCCGTTGCCGTAATCGAGCAGGTAGAGTTCGCCGGCGGGGTCCTGGCCGAAGGAGCTGACGCTGAGATTGTGGTGGAGCACCGGCGTCAGACTCCAATTGCCGCTCGAGTCCTGCACCCCGGCCCAGATATGCCCACTAGAAAGGTCACCGAAGACATAGG
>WNGE01008873.1_pt1 | contig 12093 bp, 10 predicted proteins | sample 5400651 | NCBI WGS metagenome assembly WNGE01 (sample SAMN13153370, study PRJNA577476) | soil metagenome | isolation source: 60 cm soil or saprolite under grassland replicate 2 | place: USA:California | collected 2016-06-15 | reverse complement strand
CGGGTGGGACACACGGGTACCGCAATGGCGCCTGGTTGAGGCCGAGCTGGCCGACCTGATGGACCGCGTCACCGTGGGGGGCGTCGATCCCGGTCGCGCGGCGCGCGCGACCGCACGCGACTTGGACCGGCTGCTCGGAGCCACCCGGTGACGCCGGCAAGATGGCGGGTCGTGGCGGTGGCGGCGCTGGCGCTGGCCGTGCTGCCGCCGCTCGGCGTCGTGCAATGGGCGCGCAGTCGAGCGGCCCGCGTCCTGGCGGAGCATGACGCGACCGCCGTGGCGGGATACTTGACGCTCGTGACGCCCTCCGTACCGGGTGGCGTCGACTACGATCTGCCGCGGCTGCTGATTCGCGCTCGGGCGCTCGACGGCCTGCCGGGTCTGTCGGCACGGTTCGAGGTGTATCACCCCACCGCGCCGCTCGTTCGTGCGACGGCGCCGCCGCTCCCGACGGCCACGCTCGAGCGTCTGCGCCGCAGGGTCGCCGTCCGCTGGATCGACGAGGCGGACGTCGCGTTGGCGCCGCTGCTCGATCGCAATGGCTGGGATGTCGTCGGTGCCGTCGCCGCGGAGGCGGACGGCGGCGGCTGGCCGTTCTCACCGTGGTTCCTCGCCGCGCTGCTGCTGTTGCTGGTTGCCGGCGTGCAGGCCCTGCGGGGAATGCAGGCGACCGCCGAGGTCCGGCAGCAGGCCCTCAAGCAGTATTGGGCGGCGGCCGCGTTGTTCGGCCTGGCGGCGTTCGCGGCAGTGCGACTCGCCGCCGGCGACGCGACCGACCGTTGGCTCGGCGACGTACGACAGCTGATGCAGGAGGCCGTCGCCCGGGTGCCGGAGCTGCGCGGCGCCCCCGCCGGCCTCATGCCGATCGCCCGTGGCGCCGAGACGGTTCCTGCGGATTCGGGGCGCGCCGGCGCCCGGCGGCGCGACATCGGGGGCGTCAGCCGTGCGACCGTCGCCGTACGACTCAGTGCGGGCCGTTGGCTCGAGCTGCGAGCCCGCCCCGGCGAGGCCGGCACGGTGGGCTGGCTGCCCGCCCTGCTCGGCCTGGCGGCGCTTGGTCCCCTCGGTCTGTGGCTGGGCGCGTGGGCGACCAGCGTCACACCCCGCCACCGCCACGAGACCCTGGCCGGGTGGGGGTTCCTCGCGCCGTCGGCGCTCCACCTCGTCGCCTTCTCCTGCGTCCCCCTGCTGCTCGTGCCGTACCTGTCGGTGCACCGCTGGAGTCCGATCGAGCCGGCGCACCCCTTCGTCGGCCTCGGCAACTACGGGCGAGTCCTCGGCGATCCACTGGTGTGGTCGGCGCTGGGCCACACGCTCGTGTACGCGTGCTCCGTCCCGGTCGCGCTGGCGCTCGCGCTCGGCGTCGCCCTACTGCTCGCCGGCGGCCGGCGGAGCGCCCGGCGACGCCTCGGGATGGTGCCGTGGCTGTTGTTGCCCGCCGTGGTGCGCCGCATTTCGCCCAGCTACCTGGACGCCGCGCGCGTGGACGGGGCGGACGCCTGGCAGCGGTTCTGGCGGGTGACGTTCCCGTTGCTCCGTCCCGTCACGTTGTTCGCTCTCGTGACGGGGATCGTCGGCGCGTTCCAGGTGTTCACCCTCGTCGTAGTGCTCACCGCCGGCGGGCCGCTTCGCGGCACCGATGTGATCGTCTACCACATTTACCGCACCGCGTGGGAGCGGTTGCAGTTCGGTGAGGCGAGCGCCCAGGCGTTGCTCCTCTTCGCCCTGCTGTTCGCCGCCACCTGGCTGCAGCTCAAACTGCTCGATCGGGGGGTGGAGCATGCGTAGGGCCCTGCTCGCCCTGATCGTGGTCGCGCCCTTCCTCTATATGGTGGCGACCGCAATCACGGCCGGGCCGGAGGCGCTCACGGCGCTGCCGTTCGGGCGGTTCTTGCTCACCAGCGCGATCGTCGCCGTGGCGGTCGTGATCGGCCAGGTCATCACCAGCGCCACGGCGGCATACGCGTTCGCGCGGCTCCGCTTCGCCGGCCGCGACCGGTTGTTCCTTTGCTACCTGTGGGCGCTGACGGTGCCGGCGATCCTATTGGTGCTGCCCCGATTCCTGCTCATCGACTCCATCGGCTGGAGTGAGGGCTACCGGGGACTGATCTCGACCGAGCTCGTGTCGGTGACGGGGATCTTCCTCTTGCGCCAGTTCTTCCGCACGCTGCCGCGCGACGTGGAGGACGCGGCCCGGCTCGAGGGCGCCGGCGAGTGGACCATCTTCTGGCGCGTCGTTGTGCCCCAGGTGCGACCCGCGCTCGCCACCCTCGCCGTGCTGGCATTCGCGGACCAGTGGAGGAGCTTCCTGTGGCCGCTCGTCATCGCGCAGTCGGGCGCGCCGGTGGTGGTCGAAGTGGGGATGGCGAACCTGCGGGGGGGCTACGCGCTGAGCGGGCCGGATCAGCTCGCCGTCGCCGCGCTGGCGGTGGTGCCCGTGGCTGTGCTCTGCGTAGTCGCGCAGACGCACCTGGTGCGCGGCCTCGCTTCGCCCCTGCTACCTCCGCGCGACGGACCGGAAGCGCAGCTCCCAGTTGATGTCTCGTCCATCGCCGCCCCCGACCCATTGTAGCACCACGTGCCCGCTCTCGAGCCGCGTCACCGAGCACGGGACGTCCGCCTTGCAGCTGCCCGGCCGCAAGCCTTTGGGAACGGCGATCGTGACCGCGTAGGGCCGAGCATCGAGATTCTTCGATTTGACCCTGAGGCTGCGCGCGGCGGGATCCCAGGTTTCGTCGCTGATGTCCACGGCACCTTGCACCACGTGGCGGGTCGTGCCGATCACCTGCGGTCGACCGGCCGCGGGCCGGAGCGCCAGGGTCTGGGCGCTCCGCGGGTCGAGCCTGACCGCCAGGACGTCCTTGATGGCCGGGGCGGGCGCGTCGCGCCACACGTCGTACACGTCGAACCTGGCGCCATGGATGCCCAACGCGGAGAGCGGCAGGGAGAGATCCCGCGGCTCGTCATCCCAGTTTACGATCGCGGCCGTCCACCATTGGGGCGCGCCTTCCACCACCCAGGCGCGCGGGGGGCGGTCGCGGCGAACGCTCCAGATGCCGCCGCCGCCCAACACGCGCACGGCGAGCACGTTTTCGCCGCCCCAGTTCAGGTTCTCGCGCGCTACGCGGTACCGGCGGTACACCTGGGGCTCCCTGCGGCCCGGCTCGAAGTCGCCCGTCTGGCCGAGTCGCAGGCCATTCAGGAATGTTTCGTCCGCGTCGGCGATCTTGCCGAGCTCGAGCGCCACACTCTGCGGTTGCGTCTTTCCGTCGCCTCGATTCGGCAGGGCGAACCGTACGCGGTACCAGGCGACGCCCACGTAGCCGGGGTGACCGGCGTCGTCCCACCGCCGGCCCACCGGGATCGCCTCCCACGCCTCCTCGTCGAACTGGCGTGTTCCGTAGGCGGGATCGTCTCCCGTCCGGAAGCGCCACGGCCCCCCGATCGGATAGACCTCGTCGTCCACGACGATCGCTGGCGCCACGTTGCGCTCCGCCGTGCCGGCGCCGATGGGGCGCCCTGCGACGGAGGCGGCGGGCAGCGTGCGCTGCAGCAACGGCATGCGGTCGGGGGGAAGCTTGGGCAGGTCATCGGAGAGCAGGGCGAGCCCCCCGGTGACCGCCACGAGCGACGCCCACAGCTCAGCGGCGGCACGAGGCAGGGGAGGGCGCACCACGAGGCAGTCCGGGTCGTTGAGCCACGTCGAGCGGTGATAGAAGCTGCGCAACCCGGCGGCGCGCGCCGGCTGCTGGATTCCGCCCCAGCTCGCTTCCACGTCGGGGCCGACCCGCATGGTGCTGACGAGCCCTACCGCGTGCTGCAGCGGTGCGCCGCCAGCAAGGAGCAGGGCTTCGGTGCCCAACCCGTCCCGGATCGCTCCCAGACCCGCCCGGTACGCTTCGGCGTGCGTGAGCCCGCCGTAGTGGCTGTTGCCCAGGGTTGCCCAGCGCAGCAAGTCGACGCGCAAGTAGTCATAGCCCCATTCCCGTACCACCCGCCGCGCCAGGTCGAACAGCCATTGCTGCACCTTGGGGTGAGCGCCGTCGAGCGCGAACACCTTCCCGCCCCAGGCGTCGCGCGTCGCGCACACGATGGGCCCGTCGGCATCGCGCAGCAGCCAGTCGGCGTGGGCCGTCGCGATACCCTCGGCCACGGCGAACGGGGCGAGCCACAGGCCGGCCTTGAAGCCCCGGGCGTGGATCTGGTCGCTGAGCCAGGCATGGCCGTGCGGAAACCGCTCGTTCGGCTCCCAGTCACCGGCCGCGCGCTGGTAGCCGTCGTCGAGCTCGATGTGACGGAAAAAGCGTCGATCGAAGTGCGCGGCGCAGAATTCCACGTTGGCGATGACGTCTGGCTCCGTCACCGTGCCGCCCAGCTCGGAGCGCGAGCACCAACCCGTGGGTGCGACGGCCTGCGCCAGGCGCTCCTCGTCCACCGGGGAGGAGGGCACGAAGAGCGTGCGCAACGCATCGAGGCCGTCGCCGGCGGGGTCGAAGCATACGCGCAGGCGCGACGCGTCGCCGTCGGGACGGAGCGGCCGGGCCGGCAGCCAGTCGCTCACGGCCTCGAGCCGGTCGGGGGACAGCTGGACGCGGCCCTGGCCCGCGTCCGAATCGAAGGCGAGCGCGAGTCCGCGGCCGGCTCGGGACAGGCCCAGCGCGCCGTGACTCGCCAGGTCGCTCGTGCCCGCCTCCCCGATGGTGACGACGCGGCACGGCTCGCCCGAATGGAATCCATTGACGAGGGCCGCGAGCGGACCCTCTCCCGGCAGCGTCTCGACCGGCGGCAGCTGGAAGAACCTCACGCCCCTCACGGTCGGGAGGTAGCGATCGGGGAACAGCGTCATCGTTATGGCCGCCTGCGGCGCCGCGGCGCCGCTCGCCGCGAAGAACTCCGCCTCGGCCCACACGCCCGCCGCCCGGCCCCGCACCACCACGGCGTCCCCGCCTGGCGGGCGGCGGTTTCCCACGGTGCTATCTTCAAGGTCGGCGAGGGTGACGGGCCGGTCGCCTACCCAGGCCACGAGCTCCGCCGCGCGGATCAGGGGAACGGGCGGGCCGTCGCCGTAGTACCACAGCGACCAGCGGCGGTGGTCGTCGAGTTCGAAGCGCAGCCGCCCGACTGCCGATCCGCCCGACCGCCTGTCCGCCCCGGTCGGACTGGCGGACACCCGGACGGGTGGACGGAGGAGCGCCCCCGAAGTGGCGCCCGTCAGGAGCACGAACGTGCGTCGGTCCATCGTCACAATGTTGGCAGCCCTCGCAGGTTTGTCCACGCCGCTGGTCGCGCAGGAGACGCACGGCGGGCTGTTGACGCTCGGGCTCGCCTACACGGTCGGCAGCGGATGGCAGATCCAAGGCTTCGATATCGGCTACGGGCGCGGGATGCGCACCGGACCGTTTGCGGCGGTGTCGCTCGGTGCGCGCCTCGGTGAATTCATCGACCAACGGGCGATCATCGGCGGCTCGCAGGGGTTCGTCTTCGGCGCGACGCTCGCTGCCCGAACCCACGGCCTCACCGTCGCCGAGTTCGGCTCGGACACGGCGCCCAACCACATGGCACTCGAGGTCACCTTCGAGACGACGGGTTACGCTGGCGCGCACTCGCCGCTCGGGATCGGGTCCCCGTGGGGAGCGGTCTCCGTGCTCCCGGGCCTGCGGGTGGGCAATTTCGGGCTCGTGTTCGGCCCCACCGCGTTCTTCGGCACCGCCACCCTGGTCCGGCCGTTCTTGGGCGTGCGCTTCGACGTGCCGCTGGCGCGGCAGGAGCGGCATCCCTAGCTTTGCGACCGATGGTCGTCCCCTCCCTCGATACCGAGCATCCTGGTATCCGGGTTCTCGCCGAGGTGGCGTCCGTGCTGCAGGCGGGCCTGGCGCTGGGGGACGCCCTGCACGGCGTCGTGAACGCCCTGCGGCGCGGCCTCAACCTGCAGCGCTGTCGCCTCTGGCTCCGCAGCCCCGACGGCGCGCGGTTCGTGGCGGTCACTGCGCCCGGTGACGACGTCGAGCTGCCCGGGAACGCCCCACCCGTGGCGGAGTGGGTGCGTCAGGGACCGCAGCAGGAGGCGGTTCCGGGGGGCTGGATCATGCGCCTGCCGCTGGTCCACGATGACGAGGCGTTCGGCGCGCTCGAGGTCATCATCCCGACCGGGCGATACGAAGGCGTCGCGCACGACGTCATGCTGGTCGTGGGTCGGATCCTGGCACCGATGATCGCCGCCACGGAGCTGTCGCAGGACCTCGCCTCCGAGGTCGCGCTGCGCACGCACGAGATGGAAGCGCACCTCAGTTTCACCGCCCAGATCATCGACTCCCTGCCCGTCGGGTTGTACGTCATCGATCGCGGCTATCGCATCCGCGCGTGGAACCGCAAGCGCGAGACGGGGACACAGGGTGTATCACGCGAGGATGCGGTCGGCCGCGAGATCTTCGAGGTGCTGCATCGGCAGCCGCACGATCTGCTGAAGCGGGAGTTCGACCGCGTGTTCGACAGCGGCGAGTTGCAGCAGGTGGAAATGGAGTCTCAGGCGAGCGGCGAGGCGCGCTACTATCGGATCACCAAGATCCCCATGCGCCAGGACGGGCGCGATATCTCGCACGTCATCACCATCGGCGAGGACATCACGGAGTGGCGGCAGGCGCAGCAGCGTCTGACCGAAACGGAGAAGCTCGCCGCGGTCGGCCAGCTCGCGGCGGGCGTGATGCACGAGATCAACAATCCGCTCGCCACCATCCTGGCCTGCTGCGAAGCGCTGGCGCTCCGGACGGAAGACTTGGGGCCCGGCGATCGCCAGGGGTACGGCGAGTACCTGAAGATCATCGACGCCGAGGTCCAGCGCTGCCGGCGCATCGTCGACGGCCTGCTCGACTTCTCACGCCCCAAGGGCGGGGAAAAGAAGCCGGTTGACGTGAACGGCGTGGTGGACCAGACCCTCTTCCTGCTCAAGCATCACGCGCGGTTCAAGCGGCTCACGGTCGTGCGCGAGCTCACGAGCAGCCTGCCGTCGCTGCTGGGCGACCAGGAGCGGTTGATCCAGAGCTTCATGGCGTTGATGCTGAACGCGATGGATGCGATGGATTCCCGCGGCACACTCACCGTGCGGACCCGCATCAATCCCGACCGCGCCGATGAAATCCTCCTGGAGTTCATCGATACCGGCACCGGCATCAAGCGGGAGGATCTGCCCAAGATCTTCGAGCCGTTCTTCACCACCAAGCAGCAAGGCCGGGGGACCGGGCTGGGGTTGTCCATCTGCTACGGCATCATCGCCGAGCATCGCGGGCGGATCGACGTCGAGTCGCAGGTCGGGGTCGGCTCGAACTTCAAGGTGTATCTCCCCATCGGATGAAGATCCTCGTCGTCGAAGACGACAAGACCGTGGGACAGTACGTGAAGCGGGGCCTGGCCGAGGCCGGCTTCCATGCCGACCTGGTCGGGGACGGCGCCGAGGGCCTGCGGCTCTCGAGCGGCGGACACTACGATCTGCTGGTGCTCGATCTGCGACTCCCGCAGCTGTCGGGGCTCGAGGTGCTGCGCACGCTGCGCGACCGCGGCGACGGCATCCCGGTCCTGGTGCTGACCGCGCAGGATGCCGTCGATTTCAAGGTGCAGGCCCTCAAGATGGGCGCCGATGATTACGTGACCAAGCCGTTCTCCCTGGAGGAGCTCTTGGCCCGGGTGGAGGCGTTGGGGAGACGTCCGAAGGCGATCGCGCCCCCGGTGCTGCGGATCGCGGACCTGGCACTCGACACGGGCAGCCGGGAGGTGCGCCGGGGCGGTCGGCTCATCGAACTGACGCCGAAGGAGTACGCGGTGCTCGAGTATCTGATGCGCCATCCGGGTCGCGTGATGCCGCGGACCCTGATCACCGAATACGCCTGGGACTACCACTTCGATCCCGGTACCAACATCGTGGACGTGGTGATCACGCGGCTGCGCAAGAAGATCGACCACGCGCACGAGCCGAAGCTGATTCACACGGTCCGGGGCGTGGGCTACGTCGTGAAGGCGTGACGTGCAGACGATCCGCGCCCGGCTCACCGCTTGGTACTCGGTGGCCTTGGCTCTCACGCTCGCGGCGTTCGCCGCGGTGCTGTACGCGGACCGCCGGAGTGCGTCCTATGAGGACCTGGACCAGCGCATCCAATCCGAAGCGTCGCTCACCGCCGGCATCCTCGCCGAAAGCTACCGCGCCCGCGGTGTGCTGGTCCGCAGAGACAGTGCCGGGCGCTCGGTGCTCATCGGCGACCTGGCCGCGCTGCTCGAGGCGGTGCCCGACTTCCTCGTCATCACGGCGCACGACGGCACCCTGCTGTTCGCCTCGTCGGATGCGCGCGCCCTGACCTTCCAGCAGGTGGAACAGCTGCGGCGCCTGGCAAGCGCTCCGGTGTCGGGCCGGGCCTCGGGGATGCTGCGACTCGACCCCGACGGTTCCCGGATCCACTACGCCGTCCACTACGTCAGCGACGCCGGACCGCAGTTCGGTGCGATTCTCGCCGGCGCCAACGTGCGCTCGGCCGAGCTCGGCCCGGAGCAGCTGCTGTCCACGTTCGCCCTGATCCTGCCGCTCGGCCTCGTGGCGGCCCTGCTGATGGGGACGTGGATCGCGAGCCACGCACTGCGCGCGGTGGATCAGATCATCACCGAAGTGCGCGAGATCACGGATGGACGCAGTCTGCACCGCCGTCTCGCCGAGCCGCGGGTGAAGGACGAGCTGGGGCGGCTCGCCGCCACGCTCAACCAGATGATGGGTCGGCTGGAACGGAGCTTCGTCGCCCTGCGGCGTTTCACCGCCGACGCGAGCCACGAGCTCAAGACGCCGCTCACGGTGCTGCGCGCCGGCGTGGAGCGCGCCATCACGACGTCGAACCTCCCGCAAGACACCCTCGCCGGGCTCGAGGAGACGCTCCAGGAGATCAACCGCATGACCGAGCTCGTAGACGCGCTGCTCACGCTGGCGCGCGCCGACGAAGGGATCGCCCCGCTGCACCGCGAGCCCGTGGATCTGCGGGGCATTGTGGCGGAGGTGCAGGAGACCGGGGAGCTGCTCGCCGAGGAGGCCGGCGTCACCATGGAGGTCGCGACGCCCGCCGAGCCGATGGTGGTGTCGGTGGACGCGAGTCGCATCCGCCAGCTGATTCTCAATCTCGTGACCAATGCGGTGAAGTACACGCCCGCGGGCGGCAGCGTGCGGATGCAGCTCGGACCCGCCAACGGCCGGGTGACGCTGAGCGTCGCCGACACGGGAATCGGGATCGCGCCGGGAGATCTCCCCCACATCTTCGACCGCTTCTGGCGCGCCGACTCGGCGCGTACCCGCACCGGCGAGCGACCCGGCTCGGGACTCGGCCTCGCCATCTGCAAGTGGATCGCCGAAGCGCACGGCGGCCAGATCGACGTCGTCAGCCGGCCGGGGCGGGGGACGACATTCACCGTGACGCTCCCGCGGGCCGCCGCGCCCGCGTACTCGTAACGCCCGCGTCATCGCTTCGTCACCCGCGCTCTATTCCAGCGTAACAGCCGTCGGTCATGATGGGGGAGCCTCTTCAGGGGAGGATCCCTCATGTTCCGGCAGCTCGTTGCCTCCCGTCCCGATCCGGCAGGACCGGAGCTCAAGCGCGGCAGCGCCGTCTCGCTGCTGGCGCATGGGCTGGTCGTGGCGGGAGCGCTGTGGGCCACCGTTCGCCCACAGGCGACGGCGCCCGCGGCGGCGCGGGTCGTCATCACATGGCCCGACAACCCGATCACACCGGCACCGGACGGCCTGCAGCTCCCCGCGCCGTCCGGAGACTTCGGGCCCGTTCCCGTGAGCCTGCCCCCCGATCTCCCGAGTGTGGGCACACGCCTGCCGCTCGATCCGCGAATCTGGCTGACCACCACGGGCGACGGCGCCCGCATCACCGTGCCGCTGAGTGGCTCTGGCGACCCCTGGACGGGGGCCCAAGTCGACGAACCACCGGCATTGCTTGCCGGGCGGTCGCCCCGCTACCCCGAGGCGCTGCGCGCCGCGGGCATGGCCGGACGGGTGATCGTCCAAGCCGTCATCGATACCACCGGCCGTGCGGAGCCGGGTTCGGTCATCGTCGTCGAGAGCCCCGACTCGGGCTTCGACGAGCCGGCGCGCACCTACGTGCTCACCGCGCAGTTCCGTCCCGGGCGAGTACGCGGACGCCCGGTGCGCGTCCTGGTTCGTGTGCCGATCGAATTCGCGTTGAGTCGCAGCCGATAACTCGACGGGGTGCCCGGCCGGTGGCCGCGACGAGGCCAGGGCGTAGGTTCGCGCCCATCGGCCATGTCCGCCGGGTGCGGTTCGCCCCGAGCCCCGGGCCGCACGGCACGGGTTATGATGCAACGGTGCCTCAACGTCACCCCGCTGTCATCGTTTTGTAATGCGGGCTCCACTAGCGGGGTAAGCCTGATCTGCAGTATCTCATACGTAGACCCGAACGGGGACCGGAGGACGCGAGACCGTGTTCGACAACCTGATCGAATCCAAGCGACGGAAGAACCGTGGGCGGAGCGCCGGCGTAGGGGTCGTCTCGCTCTTCATTCACACGGTCGTCATCGCGGGGGCCGTGTACGCGACCCTCAACGCGGGCCAGACGGACAACAGCGTCAAGGTGGACACCGCGATGGTGTTCGTCGATCAGCCGAAGCAGGAAAAGCCGCCCGAGCAGCAGCCGGTGCAGCTCGACGTGCCGCTCAAGGGGTTCCAGACGGTGGTCGCGCCGGACGTGATCCCGACCAACATCCCGCCGGTGAACTTGCAGGAGCACTTCGACCCGAAGGACTATTCGGGCACGGGCGTCGAAGGTGGCCTCGCCACGGGCCTGGTGCCGACGGGGAACGAGGTGTTCATGGAAGCGATCGTGGAGGAGAAGCCCGCGGTGCTGTCGGGGCCGGTGGCCCAGTACCCCGAGCTGCTGCGCCAGGCCGGCATTCAGGGGCGCGTGATGGTGCAGGCCATCATCGACACGCTCGGCCGCGCCGAGCCCAACTCCATCAAAGTGCTGCAGAGCCCCAACCCCGGCTTCGACCAGTCGGCCAAGACCTGGGCCATGAAGACCCTGTTCCGTCCGGCGCGCGTGCACGGCCGGGCGGTGCGCGTGCTGATTCAGATCCCGATCGACTACCGTCTCAAGCAATGATGACGCTCGACCTCTCACCCGGTCTCGGGCCAAAGGAGCCCTCCGCGCCATGAGTCTCTCGCTTTACGACCTGTTCGTGACGATGGGTCCGTTTGCCAAGTTCATCGTCGTCGTGCTCGCGGTGATGTCCATCTTCTCGTGGACCAGCGCCTTCCAGAAGCTGTGGCAGATTGTGCGGTCGCAGGGAGAGACGCGGCGGTTCGCGCCCGAGTTCTCCCGCTTCCTCCAGGAGGAGCAGCTCGACGGGGCGATCAAGCTCGCCGAGAAGCAGAAGAAGAGCCACGTGGCGCGCGTCGTGGGTGAGGCCCTCGCCGAGGTGAAGCCGCTGCTCCGCGACCGCGCGACCATCACGGCGGCCGACATCAACTCCGTGGAGCGCGCCGTGGAGCGCGAGATCCTGATCGTCGCCGCGGAGCTGAAGCGCGGCCTCGGCATCCTGGCGACCACGGGCTCGACCGCGCCGTTCGTCGGGCTGCTCGGTACGGTGATGGGCATCGTGAACGCCTTCACCGGGATGGCCGCCTCGGGTGGGGGCGGCTCGCTCGCCTCGGTGTCCGCCGGTATCGCCGAAGCGCTCATCACCACCGCCTTCGGTCTCATCGTCGCCATTCCGGCCGTGTGGCTGTACAACTACTTCACGACCAAGATCGACTTCCTCTCCGTCGAGATGACCTACACGTCGAAGGAGCTGATCGATTACCTGATCAAGAGCGTCGGGTCGGAGTTCGGCCGGTCGATCTTCACGAAGGAATTCCAAACGCAGAAGGCGTCGCAGACCAGTGGCCCTATCAGCCACTAGCGCCCGGGCGGCGGTCAAGGCTGACATCAACGTCACGCCCCTCATCGACGTGATGCTGGTGCTGCTCATCATCTTCATGATCGTGACGCCCCTGATCGCCAAGGGCTTCCAGGCGACCATTCCGCGCTCCGAGAACCCGGAGAACCG
>WNGE01017246.1_pt1 | contig 12094 bp, 9 predicted proteins | sample 5400651 | NCBI WGS metagenome assembly WNGE01 (sample SAMN13153370, study PRJNA577476) | soil metagenome | isolation source: 60 cm soil or saprolite under grassland replicate 2 | place: USA:California | collected 2016-06-15 | reverse complement strand
GACTGCACCGGCACGTAGGCGCTTGACACGAACGTCAGTGGGAACACCATCAGGGCCAGCCCCTGTGCGGCCTGAGCGGTGCCGGCGAACATGCCGAGGGCAATGAAGAGCCACTCGAACGCGAAGCCGAACACGACGCACAGCCCGAAGGCGGCAAGCGCCGCTGCCACGGAGCCGTGAAGCCGGAAGCCGACGGCGAACCCGATGGCCGTGGTGATGACCAAGCCCCAGGTGAGGGCGGCGATGTCCGCGAAGGCTCGCCCGGTGAGGACGGCGCTCCTCGGGATGGGGAGGGACCGCAGGCGGTCCACGAATCCCTGTTCGAGGTCCTCCGCCACCCCGGCGGCGGCGCCCATACCGGAGAAGAGGACCCCCGTGGTTACGAACCCGGGCACCAGGAAGTCCACGTACCGAAGGCCCCCCGCGCCGATCGCCCCCCCGAAGACGTACCGGAAGATCAGCAGGAACATGGCGCCCTGGATCGTGCCCAGCACTACGAGTTGCGGCGTGCGGAGGAACTTAAGGATGCCTCTCTTGGCGATCGACCAGGTGCTTGCGCGTAGCATGGTCGTGCGCCCCGTGGCAATGGTTGCCGTAGACATGTGTTGTCTCCTTTCTCCTCAGGCGGCGGTGTGCCCGGAGCGGGCAGCGCTCGCGTCATCCAGTGGTTGGCCGGTGAGGGCCAGGAACACCTCATCGAGCGTCGGGGGGCGCAAGGCGATGTCGTCGATGGCTTCGCCCACGCCGTTCAGGGAAGTGAGGCCCGCCATAAACTGCTCGGTGCCGCCCTCCACGCCGACCGAGATCCGGCGGGTCCCCTCGTCCATCTGGGGCTCGCCGTCGCCCAAGCGTGCGAGGGATGCGGCCACATTCCGAAGGTCCTGACGATCCCGGACGTGGACCTCGATCACCCTGCGTCCGGCGCGCTTCTTGAGCTCGCTCGGCGTGCCCGAGGCGACGGCCCGTCCGTGGTCGATGATCACGATGTGGCTGGCGAGGTGATCTGCCTCGTCCAGGTATTGCGTGGTGAGAATCACGTCCGTGCCCGCATCAACCAGGGATCGGATGGCGTCCCAGAGCTCGATCCGGCTCCGTGGGTCGAGCCCGGTGGTTGGCTCGTCCAGTAGCAGCAGTCGCGGCGCGCCGACCCGGCTGGCGCCCAGGTCGAGCTTCCGCCTCATCCCTCCGGAGTACGTGCGCACCAGGCGGTCCGCGGCGTCGCTCAAACCCAGCTGTTCGAGCACAGCCGCGCTGTTTGCTCGAGCCGTGCGGGAGTCCCGGCCGAACAGACGGGCGACCATCTCCAGGTTCTCCCGCCCGCTCATCGCCGGCTCCACGGCCGCGTACTGTCCGGCCAGGCCGATCATGCGCCGTACTGCCTCGGGCTCCCGGCGGACGTCGTGCCCTGCCACGTGCAGCTCGCCTGCGTCGGGGCGGAGCAGGGTGGCCACGGCGCGGACGAACGTCGTCTTGCCCGCTCCATTCGGACCGAGGACGGCCAGCATCTCCCCGGGCTCCTGGACCAGGTCGAGCCCGCCCAGCGCTACGGTCTTTCCGAATCTCTTTCGGAGGCCCACGGCCTCGATGGTTGGAGTCATTTCTGCCCTCCTTATCTCCAGATATCGAACGATGTTCGCTTCGGCGAACGGCATTCTAGAGGCGCTCACCGCTGAGTGTCAAACGCCGTTAGAGAGTAGAACGCCCTTCGATCGGCTGATACATTCGGGGGAGGGAGGAGAACCCGTTGAATCGGGAATCGGACTCTGCGACATCTTTCCGAGCGGGCCAGAGCGAGGACATCCCGCCGCCGCCCTGGCGAGACCCTTCGAAGGGTCGAGCCCCTCGCGTCTCGCTCAGTCGTGAGGCGATCATCGACGCGGCCCTTCGGGTCCTCGACCGGGAGGGTATGGACGGCCTGTCCATGAGGAAGGTCGGCGAGGAGCTGGGGACAGGCGCCGGGTCTCTCTACTGGCACGTTCGGAACAAGGAAGAGCTCCTGCAGCTGCTATTCGAGCGGGTGACCCAAGAAGTACGGCTGCCGGAGCCCGATCCTTCGAGGTGGCGCGAGCAGGCAAAGGACCTGGCTCGAGAGATGCGCCGCGTGATGAGCAAGCATCGCGACATCGCCCGGATCTCGCTGGGAAGAATCCCGACCGGCCCCACGCTGGCCTTGGCCACCGAATGGGCCTTCCGGCCCCACGCTGGCCTTGGCCACCGAATGGGCCTTCGAGCTCCTTCGACCGGTGGGGATCCCGGATCAGGTCATCGCGTATGTCATGGACCTGATGGGACTGTACGTGGGCGCGTACGCGTTCGAGGAGAGCCTAGGCCTCGCCTCCCCTACCGGAGAGGAGTTGCCGCCCCATCAGATCCTGGAGATGCTTCGGAGCTATCTCTTGTCACTGCCGGCCGAGAAGTTCCCGCACACCACGAGCGCCGTCGACCTATTGCTGGGGGGCGATCCCGAGGCGCGATTCGAGTTCGGTCTCGACGTAATCGTGCGAGGAGTTGAGACATACGCGCGTGGCGACGAGCGCGCCCGACGGGTCCACTAGCATCTCGGCATGGTGCTTCGTGTCGTCGACGACTAGGCAAGAGGGAAAGGCCGCGGCGTTCCGGGCGCTCCACGTCGGCGAGGCGTTCGTGATCCCGAATCCGTGGGATGCCGGCTCCGCCCGAGTGCTGGCCGCGCTCGGGTTCAAGGCGCTCGCCACCACGAGCTCCGGCTTCGCCTTCACGCTTGGTCGTCTCGACGGCGACGTGACGCTGGACGAGGTGGTCGAGCACGCTGCGGCGCTTGACCGGGCGACGGACCTTCCGCTCTCGGTCGACCTCGAGAACGGCTATGGCTCCGATCCAGAGAGCGCCGCGCTCGCGATCACGCGGGTGGCCGGAGCTGGCGCGGTCGGCGGCTCGATCGAGGACTATGACCCCGACGGCCACATCTACGAACTGAACCACGCCGCCGAGAGGATCACCGCGGCGGTGGAGGCCGCACGCAGCCTGGGATTTCCGTTCACCCTGACGGGGCGGGCCGAGAACCACATCCGCGGCAATCCTGATCTCGACGACACGATCGCCCGGCTCCAGACTTTCGAGCGGGCCGGCGCGGATGTCCTGTACGCGCCGGGGCTGGGCAGCGTGGAGGAGATACGTGCTGTGTGCGAGGCGGTCTCGAAGCCAGTGAACGTGCTGGCGAGGCCCGACCTGTCCCTCGCCGAGATAATGGAAGCGGGCGCGCGTAGGGTGAGCGTTGGCGGCGGCTTGACCTGGATCGGGGTCAAGGCGATGGCGGACACAGCAATGGCGATTCGCGATTCAGGCGACCTATCCGCGCTGGCGGCGAGACTCCCGCTCGCCGTCTGGTTCGCCGACTGAACACGAACACCGGCAACACTGGCTGATCGACGGGAGCTGGGCCTTGGAGCGGGAGCATCCTCCATGGTGGCAGCGCGGTGTGATCTACCAGATCTACCCGCGAAGCTTCCGCGATGCGTCCGGAGACGGGGTCGGCGACCTCATGGGTATCCGCGAGAAGGTGGACTACCTGGCCTGGCTTGGGATCGATGCGGTCTGGCTCTCGCCCATCTATCCGACCCCGGACGTTGATCTCGGCTACGACATCTCCGACCACCTCTCCGTGGACTCTCGGCTCGGGACGCTCGAGGAGTTCGATCGGCTGCTGGCTGCCCTGCATCACAGGGACATCAGGCTCATTCTCGACCTCGTTCCAAATCACACCTCCGATCAGCATCCGTGGTTCCTGGAGAGCCGAAGGGTATCCGAAAGCCCCAAGCGCGACTGGTACGTTTGGCGAGACCCTCGACCGGACGGCTCACCGCCGAACAACTGGGAGAGTTACTTCGGAGGGTCGGCGTGGAGCTTCACGGAGCCTCCGGGCAAGTGGTACCTGCACTCGTTCGACCGCGCCCAGCCGGACCTGAACTGGGACAACCCGCAGGTGCGGCGCGCCGTGCAGGGCGTCATGCGCTTCTGGCTCGATCGGGGAGTCGACGGATTCCGCGTCGACGTGCTCTGGTTGCTGAGCAAGGATCCCGAGCTCCGCGACAACCCCGTGAACCCGGACTGGGGCGAAGGCCTGCCGCCCTGGCTCCGACTTGTTCGCGCGAACTCCGAGGATGGGCCGAGGGCCCACGAGTACGCGCGCCTCCTCCGATCGGTCGTGGACGAGTACCCGGACCGCGTGATGATCGGCGAGGTCGTCCTGCCGCCGGCGCGAGCAGTCACTTTCCACGGCAAGCATCTGGACGAGGCTCACATGCCGCACAACTTTGCGCTCGCCGAACAGCGCAACTGGACCGCCAATGAGATCCGAGCGGTCGTCGATGACTACGAATCGTTGCTGCCGCCCGGTGCATGGCCGAATTGGCTGCTAGGTGACCACGACTTCCCGCGCATCGCCACTCGGGTCGGTGCAGAGCGGGTTCGGCTCGCGCACATGCTTCAACTGACGCTCCGCGGCACCCCAACCTGGTACTACGGAGACGAACTCGGGCTCCCTAGTGCGCGCTTCTCGCCCGATCGGACAACACTGATCGACCCGCAGGCCTCCATGAGTCTCGAGCGGGATCGCCTGGTCGCCCGAACACCGATGCAGTGGACCACTGGACGCCATGCCGGGTTCTCGGAGGTCGAGCCCTGGCTGCCGCTCGCCTCAGATGACCCGCAACTCACTGTAGAGCGTCAGATGGAGGCACCGGGGAGCATGCTGAACTTCGTCCGGACTCTGATCGATCTTCGCAGGCGGTCGCCGGCCCTCTCGATCGGGACGTACCGATCTCTGCCGTCGCCTTCCGACGTGTTCTCCTTCGAGCGACGGCACCCCGATGGGGCAGTCCAGATCCACCTCAACTTCGGCGACTTGACGCGCGAAGTCCAAAAACCCAAGCAGGGGCGGGTCCAGCTATCCACGAGAGGCGCCACAATTCCGGATGCTCCCGAGTCGTATCGCATCAAGCTTCGAGCCAACGAAGGCGTGATGGTCAGCGAGGGCGAACTCGGATCGGGTCATCTCGTTGAGGTCGCCGACCAGAACGGGTGGCTCTGATAGCTTCGGTTGATCCCCGGAGATCGCGAAGTGGCCCATCCTCTATGCGCGCGCGAGTTGCCTCCGTCGATAGGGATCACACTACGGTGATGAAGGCCACTTCATCGGAGCATAGCCAGGCCACGGTGGCGCCGACCTCCTCGGGTCAGAGGAAGACGCCCCGGAGGTTGACCCCGAAAACACGGTCGAAGTCCTTCACGTCGAGCCCCGCCAGGGGGAAGCGGTCCGCGCTCGGCGACCTCCACGTAGACCTTCGTCATGTCGGCGCCGCGCTCGGACCCGATGTGCTCCTGCGTCTGCTCGGTGTGCTTATGCATGCGATACGCACGAGGGGATACAGCGACACCGGCAGGCACGCGGCGTGTCCCCTAGTCGAAGAGCTCTCGCTGGCGGTAGGCCAGTGCCTCAAGCGCGGTCATCGGGTAGGGCCCGAGCCGCCCGAACGCCAGGACGTGGTGGGCGCAGACCGGCACGTTCATCGAGTCGATCTTCGAAGCCGAGAACGTGATGGTGGCCATGGGTACCCGACCAAATCCCGTTGAAACCTCCATTCGCCCCCGAGCTTGATCCCGGCGTCGTCCAGCTGCACTCCTCGGAGTACCGGAACCCAGGTCAGCTTCCGAAAGGCGGTGTCCTGATAGTGGGGGTAGGCAACTCGGGAGGCGAGATTGCCCTCGAGGTGGCTAGCGGGCACGCTACCTGGCTGTCGGGGAAGGAGCATGGCCATGTGCCGTTCCGCATCGAGGGCGCGTGGGCACGGTTCGTCCTCCTACCCTTGCTGTTCCGGGGTGATCGGGCACCGCGTCCTGACCGTGAACACACCGATAGGCCGCAAGATGCGCCCAAAGCTCCTGTCGCATGGCCCGCCACTAGTCCGAGTCAAGCCCAAAGACCTCGCCGCCGCCGGGATGAACGGGTCCCCTGAGTCGTGGGGGTGCGGGACGGACTTCCCATGCTGGAGGACCAACGAGTCCTCGAGGTGACGAACGTGGTCTGGTGCACCGGGTTCCGCCCCGACTTCTCGTGGATCGACCTTCCCGTTTTCGGCGAGGAGAAGAGGGAGCCGATGCACCACCGGGGGATCGTCGTCAGCGAGCCCGGGCTGTACTTCGTCGGCCTGTTCTTCCTCTACGCGATGTCGTCCGGGTTCCTCCCTGGCGTCGGGAGGGACGCCGAGCACATCGCGAAACACATCGCGTCGCGCAACGGGAACGGGAACGGGAGCTACAGTGCGGAAAGCTAGCGTTCAACATCCACGGCCAAAGGGGCGCCAGCACTGCTGGGACTAATGTGTGCTCAATAAACCCTCGGCACGTTCAATCCGAGCTCTCGGCAGGGTCGAACTACATCTCCTCGATTTCCCCCTCATGCCTCCTCGGGGCGCGAACGAGTTCGCTGGGCCTCCAGTCGCCAACGCCGGGCACAAATGCCGGACAGACCCAGGTTCGAGTCTTCCGCACCCCGTCTGGGGAGGAAATGGATGGCTCACAGCGGAGGCGCCGGGGGGCGATCCATCGAACCGCCCCCCGGAGCGCCCTCCTCAGGACCCCTTCAGAAAGATGGGGTTCCCGACCGTTGTCGGCACGGATACGCCCAGGAACGTACCCCTGGTCTGGATCCGCCAGAAGGTGCCGAGCGGTCCTTCGTTCCCACCCCGGCTGGCATCGAACCGGAAAACGAAGGGATTGCTGGTGATGGGCACGGTCTGCACCGGTACCGACTCGTCGTTCCGGAAGATCTCGAGGGTCTGGCCCCCTCCGTTGTTCACCGTCACCGTGGCCTTGGCCCCGTCGGCGGCGAGGGTGTCACCGAACATGCCCTCCTGGCCGTCCAGGGTGACCGCCGTCATCTCCAGGGTTGGGCTGGGCGGGATCCCCAAGGGCGGGAGGCCGACGGCCCCGAAGGTCCGCACGTACGCATGACCGGCCTGGACGGCCTCGATGAGGGCAGCGCGGGACAGCTCGGTCGCGTACACCTCAGTGGAGGTCATGCCGTAGAACCCCTCCTTGGGGTTCGTGCCCTTGTCGTCGGAACCGCTCACGCCGGTCACCCTGTACCCCTGCCTCAACCGCATCACCCACGCGTCGATGGCGGTCTGGGTGAAGGGGTTCGCGATCGGATACGGTGTGAGATCGTACCTGGACGGATCAGGGATGATGATGGGTCCCGTGTGGACTTCCATCATGTCCACCTTGGTCCAGTCGATCTCGTCCCCCAGGGAGAAGAAGCAGCCTCGGCAGTACTTCTCCCATCGCTCGCCGGGGAAGAAGGTGGGGTGGGCAATGCTGAACAGGGCTCCCTCCTCCTTCGCCTGCTTCAGTATGTGATCCATGGTCTTGTCCAGGTACCCGTGCCGGTACTCCAGGGTAGTGGTCTCACCCAGCACGATGGCGTGCCCGTAGTAGGTGATGACCTCTCGCCCTGGCCAGATCACCATGTCTGGGTTGGCCCGTTGGATCGGCCCCAGCTCCTTCCAGTGCTGGCCAACCACGTACTCGGTGATCGGCAGGAAGTCCAGGCCGGCGGCTCGGGCCATCTGCACGACGACGGGGTACGAGGGCCCCTTGGGCCCCGAGTGGTAGGCGTGGACGTGGAAGTCCCCGTTGTACCAGCCCGCCTGGGGCCGGGCCACGTGGGTCGGGTCCACCAGATCCGGCACCAGCGGCGATCCAACCTCGGGAGCGGAGCATTGGACCTCAACCCGCCACCCCGCTCCAACCGAGCTGACGGCGGCGATACCCAGCTCCACGTTCCAGGTCCCCGGCTCGACCGGCCCGGGGCTGTAGGAGCGCGAGGCCGAGTCGGCCTGGACGAAGATCCGAGGCTGATTCTGATGGAGCTTCCCCTGGTTGCTCCCCGACCAGCCTCGGAACCCCTCGCTAGCGGATGTCCATGACCGCACGCCCCCGTCGCGGAGGGCGAGGTCCAGCGTGGTGAAGTCGAACTGGTCCCGGGGCGTACCCAGTTCGGACCACTCGTAGCCAACTTCGACCCTGGTGGTTCCGTCCTCCACCCGGAACGGCAGGTACTTGAACGTCTTGGAGTCGGAGTCGCTGACCGTTCCTGAGTACTCGACCAGCGGCTTGTCGGGAGCGCAGGCCTGCACATCATCTGCTGCCGCCGACGAGACGGCCCTGAGTCCGCTTGGGCTGAGCAACGAGATCCCCAGGACGAGACCCAGCACCAAGCCCAGGATGGTCCTGCGGCCATGAGCCAGGCGCCACCAGTGACCCCCTAGCGGTCGCCTTTCTTTCTGCGAGTTATCCATCGCTCACCCCTCCTGGTTCGACTCTTCTTCTGGATGGAACCGGTTGTGGTCCTCCTGCTCGAGCCCTACCGAACATTCCTCCCGTCGCACATCGAGTGTCTAGGCTCAAACGTGCTCATCTCGCTGCGCTGGCGCCCTCACTTTCATCTGGGTACATTCGGAAGTCTGCAAATCCCTTTGGGGGTTCACCAGCGGCGTGATCGTAGGAGGTGGAAGTCAGCCGGGAATCAGGGGAATCCCTACACCTTTGGGCCATCAGCAGCCGGAGCCAGGCAGCAAAGGCACAATCGCACCTTGATGCCTTGACAGGTCACCAGAGCGACGCCCACGCTTGAATCTCGGGTCTGACCGGGAGGGCCAATCGGGCCGAATGTGCCATGACCGTTGAACTTATCGGCCGCAAGGCCGAGATCGCCTTTCTTTCGAGGTTTTTGGACGATGTTCCGGCGGGGCCGTGTGCCTTGGTCCTGGAGGGCGAGCCCGGCATCGGCAAGACTACGCTTTGGAAGTGGGCGGTAGCGGCCGCGAAAGAGCGCTCTCTTCAAGTGCTCTCATCGCGGCCTGCCGGGGCCGAGACAAAGCTGGCCTTCGCCGGGCTTAGCGATCTGTTTGCTCGTATCCCCGACGAGGTGTTGCTGGAGCTTCCAGAGCCCCAACGCGGGGCCCTCGAGGTCGCGCTCCTCAGGGCGACAGTGAAACACCGCCCACCGGACCAGCGGGCGGTATCCGCCGCAGTCTTGGGGGCGCTTCGGGGAACCTATCGGGCTCCTCGAGACGGTGCGAGTAGAGCGGCAGCTCGAATCGCGACCCGGCCTGGCAATCAGCATTCCGCAGGACCGGTCGCATCACCTCGGAGTGGGACCGATGAGCATCGACGACATCGACCGGCTGCTTCGGATCCGTCTCGGCATCGGCCTCCCCCACCAAACCCTCTCGAGGCTCCACCGCGTCGCTGGAGGCAACCCTTTCTTCGCGCTAGAGATAGCCAGGGCGCAGGAACGAGGGCGGCGGCGGGAGCCCGGCGAGCCACTTCCGGTCCCCGAGAATCTGCTCGACCTGGTGCGCGACCGGGTAGACGCCCTTCCGCGGGCGGCGAGGCAGGTCCTACCATTCGTCGCTGCTCTGTCGGAGCCAACGGTCGAACTGGTGAAGGCAGCCACGATCGAAAGTAAGATGCTTGGACTGGAAGAAGCCGCCGACTGGGGAGTACTAGAGCTCGAGGGCGACCGGATCAGGTTTGCCCACCCCCTGTTGGCCTCGGCCGTCTATTCCGAACTGACACCAGGGACCAAACGCCGGGTCCATCGTCGCCTGGCCGAAGTCGTCACCGATCCTGAGGAGCGTACTCGGCATCTCGCCCTTGCCACCGTGGGCCCTGACTCGAAGGTGGCCTCGGGCTTGGAGGAGGCCGCTCAGATTGCGGATAGGCGAGGTGCCTCCGCCACCGCCGCTGAACTCGCCGAGTTGGCGATGGCTCTCACCTCACGCCGGGATCTTCTGGACCGTTGGCGGCGGGCCATCTGCGCCAGTGAGTACCTCTTCGAGTCCGGCGACACTTCTCGTGCGCGGGCCCTACTGGAGGAGGTCGTCGCTGCGTGTCGTCCCGGTTCTATTCGGGCCGATGCCATGAGACGCATGGCGTTCATCCGGTTCTACGACGGCATTGGCACCGCGGTCGAAACCCGATCGCGCATCGAGCAAGCGCTCCGGGAAGCGCCGGAGGACGCCTCGTTGACGGCCGTCCTCCTTCGGGATCTGGCATGGACATCCATGATGGTGGGTGACCTCCAGGCAGCCGTCACCCATAGCCGAGCGGCGCTGGCCGCAGCGAAGCGGCTCAGCGATGCGGACGCCCTCGCCGAGGCGCTGACCGCGTGTGGCATGAGCGAGCTCGTCCGCGATGGGGAGGTTCCGGCCGAGGTTCTTCACGACGCCGAAGAGATAGAAGGCCAGGTCGAGCGTCTTCATCTGGTTCGGCATCCAGGCCACCTTCTGGCTCTGGCTTCAAAGTGGTCGGGCGACCTGGTAACAGCTCGAGGGAGATTCGAAGCGCTCTGTAGGCAGGCGGCAGATCGAGGCGAGGAGAGTTCGCTACCCCTGCTCCTTTATCACCTCTCAGAGCTGGAGTGTTGGATCGGCGATTGGGGGAGCGCATCGCGTCACGCTGACGAAGCCTGTCGGACCGCCCTCCAAACGGGCCAGATGCCCATGCAAGCCTTTGCGCTCTATGCGCGAGCCCTGGTCGACGCGCTCCTGGGTCGAGCGGATCTTTCTCGAGAGGCGGCGGAGGAAGGCATGCGTCTCGGAGAGCGAACGGGAAGCGTGGCGGTGATGGCGTTGAACCACACGGTTTTGGGCTTTCTTGAACTCTCAGTGGGCAATGCCGGCGCAGCGGATCGGCACCTTCGGCCGATGGTGGAGGGAATGGTAGAGGCGGGGATCTCACCGCCTTCTTCCCTTCGCCTGTTTCCCGACGATATCGAAGCTCTGGTGACTGTCGGTGACCTCGGGAGAGCTCGGTGGGCTTTGGAACAGTTCGAAGACCGTGTCCGAGCCCGACGTTGGGTTTGGGGACGGGCCACCGCCGACCGGTGCAGAGGATTGGTGCTGGCCGTAGGGGGTGTGCTCGAGGAGGCGGCAGCTACTCTGGACAGGGCGCTGCAAGAGCACGACGGAGTGGGCGAGCCGTTCGAACGGGCGCGGACGCTGCTCGTCATGGGCGAGGTCCAGCGGCGCCTGAAGCGCAAGCGAGACGCGCGCGACTACTTGAGGCGAGCCCTGGAAAGCTTCGAGCTGCTCGGGGCCCGCTTATGGTCTCAGAAGGCGAGCATCGAGCTCGAGCGGGTTGGTGGAACGATTCGCAGCGCAGCGGAACTCACCGCGACCGAGCGGCAGGTCGCCGAATTCGTCGCTCGAGGACACACCAACCGGGAAGTCGCGGATGCTCTGTTCATGAGCCTCAAGACCGTTGAGGTGAACTTGACGCGGATCTACCGCAAGCTCGACGTGCGCTCGCGGGCCGAGATGATAGTCAAGATGCAGAGAGGATCCTGACCTCTCCGCCACCCAGGCATCGCCAGCTTCTCGAAGTGCCTACGTAGCCGTAGGGCAAAACGCTCCGCGGGTTGCTTCTCCCATTTCTAGCAAATGAGGACATCCTCGTCTGTTCACCTGAATGCGGTCTGGCGATTCTCCCAAGGTGATTATCCACCAGTCCAGACGCAGACCAAGCGAGAGGCGACCCAAGAGGGTCGGCTCGGGCGTAAAGCGCCTGCACGACGTCGCGGACGGGGCACGCATCCACAAGTCGCTCGATCCTGACAATGGGTGGACGCGTCAGGACATGCTCGCCACTCAATTCCAAAGCCTTGGTCAGCTGATCGCCTACGCCCTGCGCCGAAGCCCCTTCTATCAGGAACTCTACGGAGATCTCAAAATCGGGAGGCTCGCGCTCGAAGCTCTGCCGACGATTGATAGGCAAACGATGACCGCGCATTTCGATCGTGTGGTAACGGATCCCCGTCTCAGACTGGCCGACCTGGAAATCCACCTCCAGGGACTCAAGGGTGATGACTACTATCTGGGGGAGTATCGAGTGCTGGCTTCAGCGGGCAGTACCGGTCTCCGCGGCGTGCACGTGTTCAGCCGGAGGGAGTGGAGCACGGCGCTGGCCGGCGCGATCAGAGCCGGGGCACTCATGGGCGTGGCTCCGCGATTCCGCAGCAGGCCCCGGGTCGCCTCCATCGGCGCCCCCGAAC
>WNGE01022472.1_pt1 | contig 12095 bp, 13 predicted proteins | sample 5400651 | NCBI WGS metagenome assembly WNGE01 (sample SAMN13153370, study PRJNA577476) | soil metagenome | isolation source: 60 cm soil or saprolite under grassland replicate 2 | place: USA:California | collected 2016-06-15 | reverse complement strand
AGCTCAGTCCTCGTCCTCGTCACTTTTCTTGCCCGCCTTGCGACCACCCGGGCGGGCACCCGACCCCTTCGTCGGCACGCTTTGCCCGAGCATGACCTCGGCGAAGTCAGCGAGCGCTCCGTCGAGCTGCTGGGTGATTCGGCGTTCGGAGTCATGCTGCGAGTCGCGCAACACCCGCGCGAACTCGTTGCGGTCGGGTCTTGCGTCGACGCCGCGGTCGATCTTGTCGATGCCGTTCTCGATCGCGCCGGTGATCGAGCCGACGCCGGAGTGGACGCTGTCCTCGACCGACTTCACGCGGCCGGTGACCGACTCGAGCCGCTCGGCGATCTGCTCGATCCGGCCGGACATACCGTCCAGGCGCTCGCTCGGGTCGACTGCCGGGCGCGCCAGTAGCTCCTCGAACCGGCCGTGCACGCGGCCCATCTCGTCGTCCAGACGCTGCTGCAAACCACCGGAGAGCTCGTCGAAGCGCCGGTGCACCGAAGCGGGGTCGAGCGTGCCGGGCAGCAGGTCGACGGCGCCGTGAACGCGCGCCACGGTCGCGTCGAGCTCGTCGAGGCGGGCGTGCAGGTGCTGCAGCCGGTCGTCGAGCCCGTCCAAGCGTCCGGACACTCCTTCGAACCGGCCGGTCACGCCCTCCAGCCGCCCGTCCAGCGCGTCGAGCGGAGTTCCGACCCGGTCGCTGACGGCCGTCACCACGTCGATGACCCGGTTGAGCACCGTGTCCTGGGCGTCGATCCGCGAGAGTGCCTCGTCCAAGCGCTCCGCGATGACACTGACTTCGGTGCGATCGGGCAGCTCGGATAGGCGCTGCTGGATCGTCGCGACATTGTCGTGTGTCGAGGACAGGCGCGTCGCGCTCTCACCGGCGACGCCTTCCAGCGGCGAGAGCCGCGCCCGGATGTCGTCGAGCATGTCGACGACCTGTTGCTGCTCATCGGCTCGGACATCCGAGGCGCGCGCGAGCATTGCGCGCATTTTCTCGAAGCCGACTGGAGTCTGCCCATTGACGGTCTGGTCCACCGTGCTACTACCTCTCTGGAAACTGGGGCCCAAACGACCGGTGCGCTCGCACCAGGAGGTCGGCACGAGCGCGAAGGATCGCGATGGTACGGAGGGTGTAGGTGCACAGCATGCACCACTCGCCCATGCGCCGGAAGGGGTGGGTCGGCACCTTTCGTCGTGCCGTCAGATGCGGCCCGGTGTCGCCGCCTCGCGACCGGCGATGTGGTCGGCGTCCGCGAACCGAAGACCAAGATCACCAAGCAGTGAAACCACGTCACGCGTCGGCCCGCGGAGCAGGCGTGATCGAGACAGCCTGATGATCCGCTCCGTGAGCGGCACCGTTCGGTCGATCAGCATGCGCGTGCGCCGGGCTCGGGGTGACGCGTCGTGAACCCAGAACAACACGATGCCCATCTGGTAGAGCCACAGCAGTTCCGGCAACGCCGCGCGCAGTTCGCGGTCGACGGACAGGTCGGCTCCGTCGACGACGCGACGCATGACCGACACCGCGCCGTCGCGTGCCGCCGCGGATCCTTCGGAGAACGGGCTGAGCGGGCTGCTGGGGTCCGCGGCGTTCTTGAAGAAGTGCGCGGCGAACTCGTGATACGGCGCCGCGACATCCAGCCAGGCGTGCATGACGCCGGACAAGCGGTCCGCGAAGTTCCACGTGCGGGCGAGCACCGCTTCGCTGGCTGCCATGTGCTGGTGTTGCATCTGGTCGTAGAAGCCCCGGATCAGGTGTTCCTTCGACCCGAAGTAGTAGTACGCGTTGCCGACGGCCACGTGCGCTTCGTCGGCGATGGCGCGCATGGTGGTGCGCTCGTAGCCACGCTCGGCGAACAGGCGCAGGGCGGCCTCGACGATCTGTGCCCTGGTCTGCTCGCCCCTGCCGCCCTCGCCCATCAGCGGTGCGTGCCCACGTCTCGGTACGGATAGGCCGTTGGCAGCGGCGGCGCCTCCTGGCGGACGCGATTGCGCCGCAGGTGCGTGAACAGCCACAGGTTGCCGAGATGGATGCCGCCGAGCACGAGCAGGACGACGCCGACCTTCACCGACAGCGCGTCGAACACCTGCCGCGCGTCGTGCACGTTCGTCGACGGGCGCAGGTACCACACCACGAAACCGAAGTTGATCAGGTAGAAGCCGGCCACCAGCAGGTGGTTGACCGCCTCGGCCATCCGCCGATCGCCACAGAAGACGTCCTCGAGGAACACCCGGCCGTTTCGCGAGAGCGTGCGGCCGACCCACATCGTGAGCGCCACGCCGAGCAGCAAGTAGATCACGTACGTCACGACCACCAGACCGTCCTGCATGGCTATCAGCCCCTATCTTGAACACGTTCAAGTCAATGGCGCCACGGTAGCACGCATACTTGAACGTGTTCGAATCGAGAGCCGAACCGAATCAGGAGCCGAACGGCGGATCGCTCGGTCGCGGAAATCGCGACCGCTCTTGAGGCGTGGGCCACGAGGCCTTCGCTCCTGCCGAGCCGAACGCAGGCCGGGCTGGTTTGCTCCACCCCGCCGATCCGGTGCCGCCGCTCAACCCGGCTGACCCGGCCGGCGCGCCCGGCGCGCCGGAGCCGGACGATCCGCCCGAGCCACTCGGCCCGCCGGAGCCCTCGTCCTGCCGGGTCGCGGTCTGGTTCGTCGCCGACGCCAGGATCGCCGCGACGATGGCGACAAGCAGTCCGGTCACACCGCCGAACAGCACCGACTCGGCCGACGGACCATGGAAGACCGGGTACCAGAACCGGCCGAGACCTTGCGGGTCGCGGCTGTGCTCGTACAGGTCGCTGAAGGCGATGGCCAACCGGCCGATTGCGGCCAGCTGAGTCAGCCCGAGGACGAGGCCCCAGGTGCCGAACAGCACGGCGAAGAAGCTGCGCGGCGGCCGCATCGCGCCGACGAACGCGAGGACCACCAAGAAGACGACGACCACCATCCCGGCGGCGGCGATGATGCCGCCCAGCCAGATCGCCCGGTCGTGGCTGACCGGAGTGAATCGCCACGAGAAGTCGGTGAGTACGGCCTTGAGCTGGTGGTCGCGCGGCAGTTCGTCGGCGCGCGCGTTCTCGACAAGGTGCTTGACGATCCACTGGTTTCCGGCAGCCGCCACGAGTACCAGTTCGGTGACGGCCGCGCCGAGCGCGACCAGCAGGGAAGGTGAACGTCGCATTCGCGGAGCATAGGACCAACTCGCCCACACGCGAAGGGGCCGGGCGTGCCTAAATGGCGATTTGACGCCCACCCGCGAAAGGATGGACGCAACCGGCGAAAGGACCGCAGTGCCTGACGACGAACCGTCCGGCCTCGCACACGCCGCTGCGAGGCTGTCGACGGCGTGGCGACGCACGATGGTCGTGCTGCGCCGTGCCTTCCGTTGGGAGCACGGCCACCACGTCGACCGCCGGCTGGTCATCGTGGCGCTCGCGCTCGTCGGCTCGACGCTCGGCGTCGCTCTGGCCGGCAACGTGCATCACAGCGTGGGCCCGGTGCGAGTGCAGTTCGCGCTGCGGCCGACCCTGCACGGCGGCTCCGAGGTCGACGTCCCGCCGCTCGGCCGGCTGACCATGCGCAGTCACGTCGGGCCGCTGCGCGTGCGGGCGACGGTCACCGGCATCAGCCTGACCGCGGCGCAGCGCGTGCTGACCGGCGGCGTCGACAGCGACGAGCTCGCCAAGCAGGTCGACCGAGACGTGCGCGGCGCGCTGATCCAGCTCATGGTCAAGTCGCTGCTGGCTGCCCTACTGGGCGGCGCCGGTCTGGTCGCGCTGACGTTTCGCCGATGGCGCTCTACCGCCGCAGCCGTCGCCACCACCGCGATCGCCCTGGCGGCCTCAGCCGGGCTGGCCGCGGTGACCTGGGATACGAAGGCACTCTCGCAGCCGAAGTACACCGGCGTCCTCGCGTCGGCGCCGTCGCTGATCGGCAACATCGACGACATCCAGGATCGCTTCAACTCCTACCGCGCCGAGCTGTCGAGGATCGTCACCAACGTCTCCAAGCTCTACAACGTCGCCTCGACGCTGCCCACCGCACCGGAGAGCAACGCGATTCCGGTGTTGTGGGTGTCCGACATCCACGACAACCCCGAGGCGTTCAGCGTGATGGCGTCGCTGATCACCCAGTTCAAGGTGCAGGCCGTCGTCGACACCGGTGACATCAGCGACCACGGCACCAGCGCCGAGACCCAGCTGGCCACACCGATCGGGACGCTCGGCGTCCCGTACATCTACGTGCGGGGCAACCACGATTCGATCGGGGCGACGCAGCGGTTCGTCGCCTCGCGCCGCAACGCCATCGTGCTCGACAACGGCGACGCGGCCGACGTCGCGGGCCTGCGCTGGGCCGGCATGGGCGACCCCCTGTTCACGCCGGACAAGACCGATGTCCAGGACAAGGACGCCGACCGCGAGACGCTCCTCGCCAGCGGGCAGCGCCTCGCCGACAGCGTCGGCAACCAGTCGCCGCCGATCGACGTCGCGCTCATGCACGATCCGGCAATGGCCGGCCCGCTCTACGGGCACGTGCCACTCATCCTCGACGGGCACGTGCACCACCGCGCGTCCCACGTCCAGAACGAGACGCTCGAACTGACGCAGGGCTCGTCCGGAGGCGCCGGCCTACGCAATCTGGAAGGCGAGCAGCCGTTGCCCCTTGAGCTGTCGATCATCTACTTCGACGTGACGACCCATCGCCTGGTTGCCGTGGACGACGTGACGCTCAGTGGCCTCGGCGAAGAGTCGGTGCAGATCGAACGCCACTCGGCCGACTCGTACCTGCACGACAACAAGGCCACCGATACGTCATCGCCGTCCTAGTCCGGCAGCCATAGACTCGGCGGATGACTGACGAGGCCGCCGAGACACCGAACGCCGACGCTACGACCGCATCGCACGACAGCCCGATGTCAGCCGAACTGCGTGCCGCGATCGCACAGGACTGGGATCCGGCGCCGGTGATGCGGCATCCGGCACGTCCCGACGGCGCACCATTCACTGCGAACCGTCGCGCGGCGCTGTCTGCCGCCTTCCCGGGACAGCTGATCGTCGTGCCGGCCGGGCCGCTGAAGCCACGGGCGAACGACACCGACTACCCGTACCGGGCGGCCAGCTCGTTCACCTGGCTCACCGGTGAGACGGTCGAGAGCTCCGTGCTCGTCATGACGCCGAGCTCCACCGGTCATGACAGCACGCTCTACGTCGTCGAGTACGCCGCCCCGGGAAAGGTCGAGTACTTCACCGACCGCATGCACGGCGCGCTCTGGGTCGGCGGCGTGCCGACGCCGGCCGAGACGGCGGAGGCGCTCGGCATCACCACCCGCGCCCGCGGCGAGCTCGAGTCGGACGTCGCCGCATGGCGCGACCGCGACTGCGCCGTGCTGACCGGCTTCGACCCAGCCGTCGACGCACTGTTCGCGCGGGCCAATGGCAACAAGCTCGGCGAGGTCATCGACGAACTGCGGCTGGTCAAGGACGCGTGGGAGATCGCCCGGCTGCAGGACGCATGTGACGCCACCGCGCTCGGATTCGCCGACGTCGCCCGCGAGCTGCCCGTCCTGCTGGCGCGTGGTGGCGAGCGCGGAGAGCGTTGGCTCGAAGGCACGTTCTGGCGACGCGCCCGGATGCAAGGCAACACGGTCGGCTACACGTCGATCGTCGGCGCGGGCGTGCACGGCACCACGCTGCACTGGTGGCGCGACGACGGGCCCGTCCAGGCCGGGCAGTTGCTGCTCGCCGACATGGGCATCGAGACCGACGAGCTCTACACCGCCGACGTCACCCGCACGATGCCGGTCAGCGGCGAGTGGACTCCTGACCAGCTGCGCATCTACCGCGCCGTCTACGAGGCACAGAGCGCGGGCATTGCCGAGGTCAAGGCCGGCGCCGACTTCCTCGCCGCGCACAACGCGGCGATGTGGGTACTCGCCGACCACCTGCACTCGTGGGGCATCCTGCCCGTCACCGCCGAGGTCTCGTGCGCCGACGACCCGGAGCGTCCCGGCGCGGGGCTGCACCGTCGCTACACGCTGCACAGCACGTCGCACATGCTCGGCATCGACGTCCACGACTGCGCGCTCGCCCGCGAGCAGAACTACCGCAAGGGGACCCTGGCCGCCGGCTACGTCCTCACGGTCGAGCCGGGCCTGTACTTCCAGCCCAACGACCGCACAGTCCCGGCCGAGCTGCGCGGCCTGGCGGTACGCATCGAGGACGACATCCTCGTCACACGTCACGCCGATCGAGGTGTTCGGCCGCATCGCCAAGCTGCACCGGGCGCAGATCGAGGCGAGCGAGCACGCCTACCGGCAGCTGGGCATCTCCTCCGGCGACTTCGACGTGCTGGCGACGCTGCGGCGTGCCGGGCGACCGTATCGCCTGACGCCGTCCGAGCTGACGTCGTCGATGATGATCTCGAGCGGCGGCGTCACGCAGCGGGTCGACCGCCTCGAACGGGTCGGGCTCGTCGAGCGGCGGCCGCATGAGTCCGATCGGCGCAGCACGACTGTCGCATTGACGCCCGGCGGGCGCAGGCTGATCGACAAGGCGATGCCGCTGCACCTGGACGCCGAACGGGCGCTCCTCGTGGGCCTGTCGAAGGCCGACCGGACGGCTCTTGCCAAGCTGCTCAAGAAGGCGCTGGCCAACTCGGAATAGTTCGCTCGGCAGATACCTTAGCTCTAAGACTCTCAGAGCTAAGGGGATTTGCGTTGACTCGAACCTCGACCGTGGCGGTCACCGCGCTCGGCCCCGCGATCTGGGGAACCACGTACTACGCGACCACCAAGTGGCTGCCGTCCGGGTACCCGGTCCTCGACGGCGCGGTGCGCGCGCTTCCGGCCGGCCTCGCCCTGCTGGCGTTGCGGTGGCAGCTGCCGAGCGGCGTGTGGTGGTGGCGCATCGGCGTGCTGGGCATGCTGAACATCGGCCTGTTCTTCCCGCTGCTGTTCGTCGCCGCGGAGCGCGTGCCGGGCGGAATCGCGGGCGCCGTCGGCGCTATCCAGCCGCTGATCGTCCTGATGATGTCGACGGTGATCCTGCGCTCGCGCATCACCGCCACCGCGCTCGCGGCCGGCGTCGGCGGTGTCGTCGGCGTGACGCTTCTCGTCGTCCGCGCCTCGGGCCACGTCGACATGGTCGGCGTGCTCGCGGCGGTGGTCGGCACCGCCGAGATGGGACTGGCCATCGTGCTTGCGAAGCGCTGGGGCCGGCCGCCCATGTCGCCGGTGACGCTCACCGGCTGGATGCTGACGGCCGGCGGCCTGTTCCTCACCCCGCTCGCGCTGGCCACCGAGGGGCTGCCGCAACACTTGTCGACCACCAACTGGTTCGGCCTCGTCTACCTGGCCGTCATCGGCGGCGCCGTCTCGTACTTCCTGTGGATGCGCGGGGTGGGCGCTCTACCCGCGTCCGCGATGAGCTTCCTCACCCTGGTCGTCCCGCTCGTCGCGGCGACGATCGGCTGGCTCGCACTCGGGCAGAGCCTGACGCCGTTGCAGCTGCTGGGCATGGCCGTCGCGCTGGCCTCGCTCGTGGTCGGTCAGCGCGCCGCGGCGCAGCCCGCCGGGCGGCCGATCCCGGCAGCGGGACAATGGCGCCATGGCAGCACCGCGGCGGGTCTCGTCGACCGGAGACCTTCACCTGCCGCCGGGTCGCGGCCTGCCCGATGGGCTGACCATCCCGGCCGGCGAGCTGGTCGAGCGATTCAGCCGCTCGTCCGGACCAGGCGGGCAGTCGGTCAACACGACCGACAGCAGGGTCGAGCTGAGCTGGGACGTCGGTAACTCGGCGGCGCTCGGGGACCACCACCGTGCCCGGCTGCTCACCCGGCTCGACGGCCGGCTCACGAGCGGCGTGCTGACGATCAGCGCGTCCGAGCATCGGTCGCAACTGCAGAACCGGGCGGCCGCCCGCACCCGGTTGGCAGCGATGGTCATGGCAGCGCTCCGGCCCGAGCAGGTACGCCGCCCGACGCGCCCGTCGCGGGCGGCCAAGCAGGCGCGCCTGGACGCCAAGAAGCGGCGCAGCAGGCTGAAGTCCGACCGACGCCTGCGCGGCGACTGACCGGTCAGGCGTCCGTCCAGCGAACGCGCACGTCCGGGGCCTCGCGGACGGCCGCGACGCGCTCGGCCTCACGCTCGGCTTCGCGGCGCACGGCCGGGGGCAGCGGCGCGAACGGGTCGACGGTGATCTCCAGCCGGGCCTTGCCGCTCTTGGGACGCCACGTGCCGACCACCTCGCCGTCGACGAACAGCACGCCCGGACGCCCGAGAATCGGCCACAAGACCTTGTGCACCGCCTTGTCGGGCACGATCAGCAGGCGATCGCGGGCCTGCAGGTACGGGTCGAACGCGCCGAGCAGGCGAACCAGCCGGGGTGCCTTCGCCTTGCGCAAGGCGGCGAGCCGCTCCGGCGCTGCCCACGCGGGGCGTCCCTCGACGTCCACCTCGACCAGGTCGTCCGGCCACACCGACGCGAGGTCGGCCCGCCGCGCGCCGAGGTAGCCGGCGACGTCGCCTTGCGTCGCCGGGCCCAGCAACGTGACGTACGCGCGGATCAGGCGTTGCACCGCCGCCGGGTCGGCGCTGGTCGGGACGGCCGCTCCGGGCCGGGGTACGAGCACGGGCGGCGCGGTGCCGGGTTCCAGCTCGATGCCGGCGGGCAGGCTGCCCATTCGGAAGATCAGCTCGAAGACGTGCGTGGCCTGGCAGCTGCGGCAGTAGCGGTGCAGCGTGTCGGGCGTCGCCGCCGTTACCGCCGTGCTTGCGGCACCCTTGCCCATCGGTGCCGTGACGACCTTGCGCATCGCCTCGGCGCCGGCGGCGAATCCGGCCAGGCCCGGCATGCCTGCCTTCTTCATAGTCGATCCCGCGTCCACGCGGCCGAGCGCGTCCGCGTCGGACAACGGCCACAACGCGGCGGCCAGCCAGTCGAGGTCAGCCCGCCGATGCAGGTGCGGCGCGCCGCGCAGCGTCCACGCCAAGGCGAGCGGCTCGCCGGGGCCGACGCCCCGCAGCGACGGCGTGCGGCGCAGGCGCGCATCGAACGCGAGCCGCGCCGAGTCGCCGGAATCCTGCACGCCGAAGTCGAGCACGGCGAGCTTGCCGAGCGAGGACCCGTCGCGCAGCAGGCCCTGCGCACCGACGCGGTAGCCGATGACCTGCTCGCGCCGCACCTGTGGCATCAATGCACCTCGGGGCCAGGATCGAACGCGTAGGACAGTGTGACGTCGAAGGTCAGGTCGCCCGCCGCGTACTCGACGTCGCCGTGTAGCCCTTCGAATTCGCCGCTCCCGGAGCCTGGCACGATCTGGCCGGTCGTCTTGGCGACGGAGTCCTCGTGCCGTCCGCGGAGCTCGACGACGAAGGAGCCGGTGCGGCCGTCGAGCGTTCCGGTGACGCGTTCCAGCCCCACATACTCACCGACCAGGCTGGCCGGCTCTGCCGGATCGCCTTCGGTGTACGCGATGAGCATTCGGCTCGAGGACTCACCGACCAGATCGCCGCTGTAGGTCAGGGCGAAGTCCGCCTGCGCCAGCGCCGCCTGACCGTCCGGTGCGTCGTAGCGGGCCTCCTCCCAGGACTTCGCAGTGGCCGTGATGTTCGCGGTCTTGCGTAGCTGCGACTTGATCATGGCGTGTCTCCTCCAGTTGCTCGGTACCCGTCCATCCTGGCGCTCAAACCTGTCACGCAGTGACATGATTTACGGCAAGAATGGACGGCATGCGCGCGAGCCGCCTGATGTCGATGCTGGCGTTACTCCAGGTGCGCGGCCGGGTCAGCGCGCGGGCGCTGGCCGACGAGCTCGACGTGTCGCTGCGCACGGTGTACCGCGACATGGAGGCGCTGAGCTCGGCAGGCATCCCGATCTACGCGACACGCGGCCGCACCGGCGGCTTCGCCCTGGTCGACGGCTACCGCTCACGCCCGTCGACGCTGACCGGCGACGAGGCGGAGGCGCTGTTCCTCACCGGCCTACCGGGCCCCGCCGCAGAGCTCGGACTCGGCGGCGTCCTAGCGGCGACCGAACTCAAGCTGCTCGCCGGACTGCCGCCGGAGCTGCGCGAACGGGCCGCGCGCATCCGCGACCGGTTCCACCTCGACGCTCCGGGCTGGCTGCGCGAGACCGACCCGCCGCCGCATCTGGCCCTGATCGCGGACGCGGCGTGGGCACAACGCCGCGTGCAGGTGCGCTACGAGCGCAGCAATCGCGTGGTGGTCGACAGGTGTCTCGACCCGCTCGGCATCGTGCTCAAGGCGGGTACCTGGTACGTCGTCGCGAATGCCGACGGCTCCCGGTCGCCGCGCACGTACCGCGTCTCGCGAGTGCGGGAGGCGGTGACGCTCGACGAGACGTTCGAGCGTCCGGACGACTTCGACCTGCAGGCGCATTGGGCCGACTACCAGCTCGACTATGCCCGGCGGGTCTTTCGCGGTTCGGCGACGGTGCGCCTGTCGCCCGCGGGCCGCGAGCTACTGTTCCTGCTCGGCCCGATCGTGGCGCGTGCAGGGCGGGACGCGATGGGCGAGCCGGATGCGGACGGCTGGGCGCGCACCACGCTGCCGATCGAGTCGACCCGGCACGCGCTGCATGCGCTGATGCAGCTCGGGCCGGACGTCGAGGTGCTCGACCCGCCCGAGCTGCGCGACCTCGTCGCAACGGCCGCCCGGGAACTCGCGCGCCGCTATGACGGCTAGCCCGGCGGAGGCTGTGGCTCGCTCGGGCCGTTCTCGTGCAGCGTCGGCGCCGCCGGCTGGTCGTTCTCGGGGGGCGCGGCCGCGGGCCTGTCGGTGGGGAAGTCGTCGCGTACCCGCCTGAGGTGCTTGGTCATCGACCGGAACAGGAAGTAGCACGAGATCGCGAGCAGCAGGATCACCACGAGGGCGATCGGGCCGGCCTTCTTCGACTCGCCGCCGCTGTCGTCGGCGAGCACGGCCACTGCGATCGCGTACTCCGGCAGCATCAGGTCAGTACCTTGTCGCGCACGCCGGCGAACAGGTCGTCCTCGGGCACCGTGGTGTCGACGTGCGAGTGGACTAGCTCGAAGTCCTCGGTCGGCCACGCCTCGCGCTGGATGTCGAGCGGCACCTTGAAGAACCAGCCGTCGGGATCGACCTGCGTCGCGTGCGCGATCAACGCGGCGTCACGCCGCTCGAACCAGTCGGCACACGGCACGCGCGTGGTCAGCGTCGGAACCCGCCGTTTGTCCTCGTTGTCGAACCAGCGCTGCATCACCTCGTCGTACGGCGACTCGAGGCCGTGTTCGGTCATCGCCACGTGCAGCGCGACGACGCGTTCCTTGCTCCAGCCCACGTCGTAGTACAGCTTCAGCGGCTGCCACGGGTCGCCGGCGTCGGGGTACGCCTCGGCGTCGGCCGCAGCGTCGAAGGCCGCCATGCTGATCTTGTGGCACATGATGTGGTCGGGGTGCGGGTACCCGCCGTTCTCGTCATACGTCGTGACGACGTGCGGGCGGAACTCGCGGATCTGCGCGACCAGGCCCGCCGCCGCCTGCTCGACGGGCTGCAGCGCGAAGCATCCCTCGGGAAGCGGTGGCAACGGATCACCTTCGGGCAAGCCGGAATCCTCGAAACCCAGCCAGGACTGCCGCACGCCGAGGATCTCGCGCGCGTGATCCATCTCCGCCTTGCGGATCGCGGCGATGTTCGCCTCGATGTCCGGACGGTGCTGCAGCGCAGGATTGAGGATGCTGCCGCGTTCGCCGCCGGTGCACGTGACGACCAGCACATCGACCCCCTCGTCGACATATCGGGCCATCATTGCCGCGCCCTTGCTCGACTCGTCGTCGGGATGCGCGTGTACAGCCATCAGCCGTAGCGCGTCGGGCTCACGGGGCGCGAATCGATCACTCACGTCGCCTATTGTGGCTGATGGTCGGACAACGCTGCCGGCGAGGCGTCCACAGCGTTAGGCCGTCGCACAATCAGGTGCGGCGATGTTACGTTCGACGTTCGTCTGCAAACCCGCAAGGAGAGCTCGTGTCCACCACCGACAGCGTCAACAACACCAAAGTCACCTGGCTGACCCAGGAGGCTCACGACCGACTGTCGAAGGAACTCGACGA
>WNGE01010862.1_pt1 | contig 12097 bp, 10 predicted proteins | sample 5400651 | NCBI WGS metagenome assembly WNGE01 (sample SAMN13153370, study PRJNA577476) | soil metagenome | isolation source: 60 cm soil or saprolite under grassland replicate 2 | place: USA:California | collected 2016-06-15 | reverse complement strand
GTGTCCCACCGGTAGTGCCTGGTCATTGGATCTCCTCGGGCGGGGTGGCCAGAAATCGGGTGTAACGGTCTTCGGCTAGCTTGATGGCGTCGCGGTACCAGCGGGTCCAGCCCCCGGCCTTGTCACCCGCCACGAGCAGGACCGCCCGACGTTGCGGGTCGAAGACGAACAGGATCCGGATCTCGGTTCGCCCTGCGGAGCCTGGCCGTAGTTCTTTGAGGTTGTGCAACTGGGATCCGGTGACTCGATCCGCTGCAGGTCGGCCTAGGGAAGGGCCGCGCTCGGCGAGCAGTTCAATCGAGTCCCGTACCAGGCTCGCGCTGATTTCATCGAGGGCCATGTACCAGTCGTGTACTTCTGGGACCAAGATGATCTCCCAGCTCACTGGAAAATTATAACCTAGAAGTTAAGCCCGCCGCCTCAGATTAAGGGCTTGATGATCAGGTGAGCTGAGGTGGTACCGAAGCGTTGCGTCGGCGACTCGTCGGTCGCTGCTAGAGCGCGCCAGAGGGCGATGAGCCTCGACGGCTCTCGTCGAACGTGAATCAACGGTGCACTCTGCGTGATCAAGATGCGATCCGAAGATCTTTCAGCCAACGAGTGCTTCTGGCTGCTTCGCTTCGCGGTGACCTGTGTGTTCGCTGGTCAGCACAGCGCTTGGGCGGTTATGCCTCCTAAGCACTAGGCCGCAGGTTCGAATCCTGCTCGGGGCGCTACTCGGGGCGCAATGCTCGGGAGAGTCGAACATCCGCGCTACCGAGGGGATCCGGCGGTGGCGCACTCCTGAGAGCGCGTGCCGTGACTTTCTCACGGCGGCTAAATTCGGCCGAACCGCCTTGTGGTGCGCGGCCTAAAAGCGCTTTATGCAGCCGATTCCGCCAGCCGGGAGGAAATCCTCATTGTCACCCGGCCACGGCGGCGTTCGCTGTTTGCGGGCCGTCCGGCTATCGGCGAGCACTGTCTAGACGTGTTCCAGGCGCGTGAATAAGCTTGTAGCGATTAACTGCGTCGGCCGGGACCAGGAATGGAGAATTCGTTCCAGCGAGGCGTGGAGTCGCAACATACGTCCGCGATCTTTGCGGCGAGCCGCCCTATCGGGCTGTCACATCGTCTCGCTACCATGGCCGTCATGAGTGAGCTGCCTGCGGACGACACGCATGATGTGATCCACCGTGGCGGGCAGGTAGTTGCGGTCGTCGTGCCAATCGCGGAGTACCGGCAGTTGCGCCTGGCGCTGGCGGAGCAGCGGGTCAACGAGGAGTTCGATGCCGCTCGCGCCGATTATCTGGCACGCCAGAAGGCAGGGTGGTGCAATATGTCTCGCACGAAGAGGCGCGTCGTTGCTTGGGGCTGTCTGGCCGGTGACTTACCAGATCAACTGGGAGATCCAGGCTCTCAGCCTTGCCGTGGGATTCCTCAGTGACGACCCCAGCGGGGTCACTGCGCACCTTTGCTCGGAGTGCCTGCACCCTGCTGCACGGCAGATGAGGTCTTTGTCCTGACTCTCAAGCGGGCAGTAGCGCCACGCCGTAAACATCAAAGCGCTTGTCGCGCGTCACAATCGTAAGCCCTTCGATATGCGCCTGGGCTATAAGCATCCGGTCGAAAGGATCCTCATGGTGATAGGGAAGTTGTCCCGCCGCAACGCCGTGAGCGATACTTATGGGCAGCGGCAGGAAGCCGCCTGTCTGCACCTGCTGTTCAAGGTCATCCGGCGCTGCCAGTTTCCCCAGCGCCTTCTTGATGGAAATCTCCCACGCGCTCGCGGCCGATACGGCAACGAGGTTGGCGGGATCGGCGATCGCATCCCGCGCCTCGGTGGTCAGCCCTTCGTCGGCCAGCCACCAGAGCAAGGCGTGCGTGTCCAGTAGAAGCCTCACGGACGCTCTCCGCGAAATGCGGCATGGATCTCTGGCGGAAGTTCGTCGAAATCAGCGGTCATACTCACCCGGCCACGCCATCCGCCTGGCACGCGCTTTCGTGACGAATCGGCTAATGCCACAAGACGCGCGACCGGACGGCCTGCTCTCGCGATGATGATCTCTTCGCCAGCAGCAGCACGATCTAGCAACTGCGACAAGTGGGTCTTGGCCTCATAAACGTTCACACTTTCAGACATGCAACCAATCTAGATGTCTAGTCTAGTCAAGTCAAGTCAACCTATGCGTTGCTTCCGTGCGGCGGGCGGGCGCGACAGCGTGGCTGGCCACCTCAAGCCCTCGCCACCACCTGCTGGTCCGCCGCAGCCAGCTCGCCGTGCTGCGGCTTCTTGCGCGGCGTGACCATTCCGCAGCCTTGATATCCTTTATCAGCGATACCACCGCCAGAATTCCGGACGATCTCCGCGGCCGGCGTCTCCGTGAACGCCCTGGCGTCGTGCGTTTTACCGGGCAGCGGATCGGAAATGTATATAGCCGTGCCGTCCAGCAGGCACAGCAATTGCGCATTAAACCCGGTGGTGCCATGCTTGCGGCTCCACAGCTCGTCGCGGTCCTCGTAGGACCAGCAGGGCGTGATGGTGCCGTCGACCAGGCACACCCGGCCCTTCACCATCGCGATGGCCTCCGCCGCTTCCGGCACGAATTCCTCCAGCGCCGCTTTAACGACTGGTACCAGGGCGCTCACGATCCGCGACACGGTCGGCTGCGAGATGCCTCTCATATCACCCACAAATTCCTGCGTGCAATTCTGCCGCAGGTACATGCACACGAGTTCCTGCATCTGCGACAACATCAGGCCTGTAGTACGATGGTAGCGCAACGGTTCTCCTGGAGACGAGAATTCCTTCGACAGAACTCTCAATTCTCTCGGGAGAACCGTTGCCTATCGTGGCGACACGCGAACGAGCGTCATCACATTTTTCGAGAGTTTTGAATAATGTTCCATGTCTGATGTGCCCAGCGGAACAATCGTGGGCGCCAACCAGCGGAGTCTACGGTGAGGCTGTCTGAGAAGCCCCAGACATTCTTGATCGCCAAATCTCTCCGTACGAGGTGCCGTTTGTAGACAGCCCGACCACTATCGCTCATGTATTCGGATCTCTTAACTAGTTCCCGTGGCCAGAAGAATACGTACTGAGGCTGAGATATGTGAATCATCTGGTCATTTGAAGTGGTGCGGGCGCCCACCAACCTAGGCTTCCCGCGACATGTGTCAACGTTTACCCAGATGGAGGTGGATTCGGCGTCGGCGAGCGCGTGCCACGACCAGCCTTTGACAAATCTGGTCAGGCGGGAGTCGGCCCAGTTATGGTCTTGGTAGGCGTAGCCTTGGGCGTCGAACGTTGAGCCGTCGGGTATCGTTAGCTTGCCGTCCCATCGACCCCGGGGCATGGGCACCGACCAGTGCATTTCGTGTCCGGCATCATCGGTGACCAGGAGGCTATCACAGATTCGCCAAGGCGGCGAAATACGTCGTATCTTACCACTAATGGCCCAGCCGTCTCCCCGCAATGCCAATTTCCAGCCCGCGGAAGACTCGACTATCTCATGCCGCAGCGCCAGGTGACCTTCACTGGTCCAGCTCAGCTCTCTTTGGTCGAGCGGTATGCGATCATGAATCACTCGTTTACGGGGCCAGGTAATTGTGACCGACACGTACGGGCAATCGACAGCACCACCCAAAAGCGCAGTGGTATGCAAGGCGAGTGCGACGGAGAACCGGCTGGTCCCAATCTGCAGATACCACCACTCGAACCCATCCGATGGTGAACTGATGCGCCGATGGTTCCCAGTATGGGAACCTGGCAGTTGGTCTGTACCGGTCGCTGCCACTTCCGCGTCGCCTGCCCCCCGTGGCGAACCTGATCCCAAACCTGACCTGGGGTCTCCGTTGGCTAACACCAGGCCGTTGCTCAACCGCGAAGGAGTCACTGGCGGCTCCTTCCTCCCCGCTGAAGATTACCAAGGACAAGATTCGGGCAACTGGCCTGGAAAAGGCAACCAGGCTCGCCGATATGCCTCATCAGACGGTGTAGTTTCCCCTGCGAACCGCGTGCCGGTGCCTCCAAGCCGATCGGCTTGGAGGTCCGGGGCGATGGCACTCCGGGATGTTGCGGTGACGGAGATCCGTGAGGTGCTGAGCGTGTGGCTGTCAGGGTGCGGGCCCTGCGGAGGGGCATCGGCGCAGGCGGGGGTGGACCGCAGGACAGCCCGCCGGTGTGTGGACGCCGCGGTAGGCGCCGGCCTGACCCGTGGTGGGTGGACGGACGCGGCGAGGGTGCTGATTTTGACAGGCCCAATCTTTTCCGCCGAAGCGACGCTAGCTTGCGCTCATCTCCGTCTGTGAACCGCTCAGCGTCGGCGCACCACTCGGCAGCCAGCAGCGTCCAGTCGCCGCATTAGCGCCTCCTGCTTCGCGGCAGATTCATCCAGGTCAAGGCACTCATCATCCAGCGGCCGGATCGGCCGGATCTTGCCCTGGCGTACCAGGACCGTGCGAGATGGGTCCGTCATCCACGCCATGGCGGCTGCAATGAGTACCCACGATTCGGGCACGAATTCGGATTGGACGGCCTGCTTAGCCGCGCTGCTTGCGCTGCTCCCCACTACCTCAAGTTCGGGTGTGAGCATGACTATGACAGCCTGCGCCTCACTGAAAACCCGCTCCATTGCCTGCCGGCTCGAGAGCGTATCAGAACCCCATTCCGCACGCTCGAATCCGACCGGATCGAGTTCGAATGACTTAAGGAGCTCAAATATCGCACTCTTCGCAGCCCCTTCGCCAGCACACGCCACCGCTACCGCCGTGCGAGACTTCACCGTGCCAGTAGGCTCGCGCAGCTTGTTCGCAAGCTCCTCAGCGATGGAATCTCGTGCGGCGACGATGAGATCATCTCGCTGATACAGCGTCACGCCCAACTGCCGACAGACTGTTCGCCACTCCTGGAATCTGGGCGGGCCCGCGCGGGTGAATCCGACAACGACAGGAACTCGAGCCTCCAGGGCCGCCTGCATGACATCGGTGCCTCGCTGGGCATGTTCGGTCACCGGTGCGTCCAGATGCCCTACTGGAGGAAACAGCATGTCCGTCATGACCAAGTCATACGGTGCACCTTTCCGGAGTTCGCTGACGGCGTCCCTGGGATTAACGCGGGGTGTGATGCTGATATCAATATCGTGCTCGGCGAGTCTATCCTCGAGAAGCTGACTGGCATCCTTTGAGAAATTCTCATCGTCGTCGACCAGTAGCCCTCTCAAAGATCGCCGTGACGTGTTCGAAGTGCTGTCGGCCATCTCCATCACTTGCTTCCCGCCATCGGGTACACGGGCCTGAACCTTGGCAGCACAAGCAATGCCGCGTACGTCCACTTAGATCCATCATGAACATCTTCGCCGGTCAATCGTCCGCCGTAGCTATTGACGTATCGATTGAAGTAAGAAATTCCCCTGCCCGTTGGTTCACGAACCCGAGTTCCATCGTTCAGCATGCGAATAACAACCTCACGTTCATTCATCGACGGGTCTATGCGAACCGAGATAGGCGCTATTCGGCCGCCTTCCGCGGCGTGTCTCTCATCGATCGCGTTCTCGAACAACTGCCGAACTATTTCTCGCACCAGCCATTTGTTGCAGAACACTTCCTCCGTGAGCGCGGTAGTAACCGGTGGCTCTTGGACCAATAGGGGCCGACCCATGCTTTCGGCAGCTTCTCTGCTGCTCGTCAACGCCTCGGCTATGGCGTCGCCAACCCGGCAGGGACAATCGCTGAGCAATGCAAGCAAGCCGTTTCCCTCCGACTCCGCTACGGCGGAATACTTTGCGAAAAAAAACCGATGCCACCAAGTGATCAGCCGTCTTGCTTCGTCCCTTCGCCTGAATGCATTGTCAGCATCCTCGACAAACCCGACCAGCATCGAATTTACTTTCTGCAGGTCCTGCAGGACTTCCGGCGTGCAGGCCAGTCGCCATCGCTCGATATCCTCGTCTCCTCGGTCATACAGCCGCGCGAGCACGATATCTCTTATCTGCGGAAGCAACGGTAGAACCCGCTGCGTCAGGAACTCCTGCGTCGTCTGCCAATCCCTAAGCGTCGCCTTCCACATTTCACTGGATCTGCTGCGGTTCAGTTGAACCGCCACAAGCACCGACGACATCCGGGCATCGACGGTGTGGTTTATGACTGGCAGCCAGTAGTTTCCACGAAGGTCTGCCCATGCGTCTTGTGCCGACAGACTCGAAGCTTCCCTGCGGCTGCTATACCGTGTGTGGGCAAGCAGTTCACTTAGTGTGTTGGCGATGCTAAGCACGTCGCGGTCGGCCATCAGGTCGGCGTCATTCTTAATGTCGTCCAAAGCGCCAGAAAGGGCCCTCTCCGCGAACTGTGCGTCGTGTGCCGACCGGTGGTACGGGCGGCCCAACAATGACCGTATGCCCATGAGCAGGTCCAAGGCGATAGGCAGCATCTCAGGCCTGCGCAGGTACTGCACGAGCCATTGCCGGAAGTGGCTGAGATAGTCTTTCTTTGCTATTGCCCGGAACAGTAATGTGTACTGCCGACGCAAATCTGGTTCCATCGTGTCAGAATCGACATCCTCAAGTCGCGCCGTGAGCCTTCCGTGTAGCGCATCTCGCAGCTTCCTGTGGCGCAGCGGAGCCACCTTCAGGAAGCGCGGTTCGAGGACTAGCAGCCGCACGAGACTGTCGAGATCGGTCTCCGACATACTCTCGAGATCGTCCAGCAGGGTCAGCCGGACGGCCGTAGACAACCTCGCCGCTTCCAGGTTCCCGCGTAGGCGCATCAACCGGGCTGTCTGCGCCGGAGACAGGGCCAGGCCCAGCGCGTCGTGGGGACCGTCCTTCCTGCACTCGGCCAGGTTCTTCGGCGCCAGGCACTCCGCAAGCTTCTTCGCGTGCCTCTTGAGCAACTCCGAGGATCCCCGCTGAGATTCGTCAGAATATTCGCGAGAGTAGCGGCAGGGAAGGCATTCCCCCGCTGACGAGTATCCGACGTGAAACGATGACAGGAAGTGGATTTTCGCCGGTATCTCGCCCGCGACGGCAGCACCATCGCTTTTCCGCCGCCCGCTCGCGCCGCGTCCTTCCAGGTCCCGGCCGGCTGCGGGGCGCTGTCTGGCCACCGACCGTATGTTCCGCGCTCTCTGCTCGTCGAGCCGCTCAAGCTGGCTGGTAAGGACGAGCGCCAGAATCGAGGTCGCACCCGCTTGGCTCGCCGCGGTCAGCAGGCCCATGATTGTGTTCAGGGTGACTGATCCCCAGTCAACGATCAGAACGGCTGTCCCCTCGGGAAGCTCCTCAGCGGGCGGAAGAACTACAGCGCGGTCTGCGACAAGAGTTCTTGGCAACTCAAAAACTCTTAGCGGCAACGCATCGTCGAACTGGCGTAGCATGGCCGCCGCCATCAGCTTGGCAAGGTTGCTGGCCACACTGCCGGGCTCACCGGTGTAGAAAACAGCCAACTGGCTGATTCCGTCGTCGCTCAGCGTTTCTCGTATCCAATCGCCGGTGAGTTTCCTTGTGACATCGGCTATCAGGTCGCGTACATCGTCCTTCGCCAGGAGCGGAGCAGAATCAAGGAAAGTGTGAAAATGCCGTCTCGAATGTCGTGCTATATGACCAGTGAGCAGTGCTCCTGGTGTGCGTTCGCACCACTCCAAGAACGTGTCCCTGGATATCGGGTAGTCTAGTTGAGGATCCACGTACCTGGATCGTTCCGGCACCTGGACGGGGTCAATTGGGATCACATCGCTGTGCGCTCCGCCGATATCCAGTTGCGACCTTATCATGGATATGACGGGCAACTCATCACCAAGTATGGTCAACGGCTCACACGTTGACCTTCCGTCCAGGAGGCAGGCAATCCTAAATGGACGCGCTCCCGCCCTGACGAGGTCGTTTGCCGCATGACGCACGCGCTCTGCTGTGATGAGCGTTGAAGTCAGCACGACAAAGCGGCTTCCAGCGGCCACAAAGGGTATCTCCGGATCATCGTACAGTCCGACTTCGCCGGAGAATGGAATGACCGGCCCGGTTGACCCGAGCGCGGCGCGGAAGCTTTCAGCCGCCTTCGGCGGAAATTTCCCTACGATTGCCAGTGACACGTCGTCGCTGAACTCGCTTTCGAGCCTAGTGGCCAGGTGCCTGCCCAGGATGTAACCGGAAAGCCGCTCGCCGCCGAGAAAACCGATTACGGCAGCATCTGCCGTCGGCCACCGGACAGCCGCCAGAGTGGGCGTCGCGTAGATTTGCCCATGACTCTGTCCTCGGCGGCTGCCTACGTATGCCCGGGCGCTCCTCAGGACTCGCTGGCGGACCGCTTCGTCGACCGCAGCAGTGGACAACCGTAACCAAGCCCGGTCACCATCACAGTCCACCCAGTTCGCCATCCGGCGCAGGCTGTCGACGACAGCCACCTTCGACATCGCCACAAGGTCCGCGAGGTCATCGACCGAGTCACTGAACGTGGGGCGGTGGGCCAGGTGGGTAAGCAACGTGGACTGCCGCCTGTCCACGCCGAGCCAGCGGGTCGTTCCTCGCTGGTCAACCACCATCACCGGTACGCCTGCGACCTCTCCCGCCTGCAGACGCATGTCGTCGAAGGAACGGATGCGGGGCGCGATCTCGGTCGCCGACTGCCCCAAGCACAAGTTCACCAAGAGGCCGCGGTCGGCGATCTCCTCGGCAAGCTGCAGAAGTTCTGAGAAGAAGCCGTCGCTGGCGTCCTCGCCTTCTGGGACGTCTGACACGAGGCACAGGAAGGCTGTCTCATCCGGTGATACCCGTGTGGCGAACTTCCGCTGCAATCTGAGCAGGTCCTCCTTGTCCAGTGAGCCGTCGTCCCGCCACTTTGGCTCCACCACTGCCGCCGCCCTCGCCTTGCTTTTACCGACCGGCACACCGCTGTTCGCCGCGACCGATGTGCCGGGCGCCAGCACGATTTCAATCAGGGTGCCAGGCACGAAGGCCATGCGCGCGCTGGAGACTGGTGTCCGAGCACCGCGCGGGTAGATCATGCCTGCCGCGGCATTCGCTGATCGCACGAGGATGGCCCCGGCCGATTCCCGGACCACGCGGCGCACGCTGGCCAATCCGCGCGCGCTACGCCTTGCCGTCGCGCGCGGGCCCGTGCCCCCGGACCACGGAGACAACGACCACAGCAATGTCCGCTCGCTTCTGTGCAGCTTTCTGCCCAGGTCCGGAAGGTCCACGTTTGGCGTGCTGACGACTGGGGCCCTCAGCGTGGCGCATATTCCGCGGCCCGAGTCCCCGACTACCACCCTTACCGCTGCGGAGCCGTTGTCTTGGAGCCATAGTGCATACTCGCGGAGCAGATCGCGATCTCCGACCGCCGAATCCTGTGGCTTGCGCGTAACTGTCGCGATGACGCCAACAAGCGCCGCGGGCGGGCAACTAGCGCCCGGTGCCACTTCTGCCGCGTGTGATGCGACATTAACGACCAGTTCGCGCAGGACAATTGTCACGACCGCATCCACGTCACTGGTAGTCAACGACGGCGCTCGCAGCGCCAGAACACGTCTAATTTCATTCTCCCATGACGGGAACGCTGCGGCTGAACTCTGCCCAGTCAGCCATTGCAATGGCGCGATGTCCCGGACGCTCCGGGATCCCCCCTCCCAAACTAGCCCTCCTCGCCAGGTTCGAAGCCCGCCGCGTTCCCGCGCCGATGGTGACGCCAGATTCTCCTCGTGCCCGAAGCGAACGGTCACAAGTTCTTCCACTCGCGGAACGTGCGATGGCAGGACGGCATCGATGAATCCGCAGTTCGACATGAAGATAAATGCACTTCTGCGACGACCAACCGCCGACATGATGCGCGCTGCCTCACTCGCACGTGTGGCAGGTTGCTCAGCGAGGCCCCTCAGATGGTCCGTCTCAGTCCGGCTCATCCCTTGGAACGGCGTGCTCACTCGGACGCGATGCCCGTGCCGCGCCGCGCCCTCCACGAGCAGCGCTATTTGCGCGAGGGCGGTGAAATCCGCGTACTCGACCGCAGATAGGTCGATGTCAAGACCAGACCGTCTCACCCCCGTTCCCCAGCCTTGCTGAGTCCCCGTGTACGGCCTATGCGCGCGAAGTTTCTTTTCGACTTCCATCGGGGTGAGCATGGGCGGGAATATGATCACAGTCATCGCTACCTACCGGGCCTCCAAGGCAGCGGCACCAAGGTCAACTCTCCCATGGAGCTGCCAGAACAGATTCGATGGCCGAGCTCAAGCTCATGGCTTCCCGACGCGCGGCCTCGTCGAAGTCGCTGCCGGGCGAAGCAAATATTATCGACCGGGAGGCATTGATTATAAATGCCTTTTGAAGGCCTGCGACCGCGTGCACCGCGTCCGCAAGATTTCCACCCTGGATACCTATGCCGGGCATAAGAATCGGTAGCTCATGAGGGACGTGGTCCCGGACTCGCCGCAGCTCGTCCGGGTAGGTCGCACCGATCACCAGCCCGCAGTTGCCATTGTAGTTCCAGGTCTGTGCAACCGCTTGCGCAACTCGCATGTAGAGTGGGACGCCATCCACGACAAGATCTTGGAATTCGCCCGCGCCCGGATTTGACGTCCGAGCCAGAACAAAGATAGCCTTGTCTCTTCGGGCCAGAATCGGCGCTAGTGACTCGCGGCCGAAATATGGCTGCACCGTGGCCGCGTCGGCGCCCATTTGATCGAAGAGGAAACTCGCGTATGCCTTGTTGGTATTGTCGATGTCCCCGCGTTTGCCATCGACGATTACTGGCACGCCCGGGGCGTGATCGTTGATGTACTCGATTGTCTTTTCGAGGACAAAAACTCCCGCGCTGCCTAACGCCTCGTAATATGCGGAATTCGGTTTGTATGCGCAAGCGACATCACCTGTTGCGTCAACGATTTTTTCATTGAATGCCAGCATCCGGACCGCGAGATCGTCAGCTGGTCGCAGACTCGGCGGGACCTTCGATACATCGGTATCAAGGCCGATGCACAGGTGCTTGCCGGCCGACCATTGTCGGTCGATCAGGTCGCCGAAATCCCGGTGGCTAGCGTTGGCCATGCACGCCCCCTGCGGCTGCCATGAGGAGACAGTTATTACTCACGGTCTCAGTGAGTTTACTCTACCGTAACTCCACACTGGGGCACGATATGTCCTATATGACGTAATTCGTACAGGTCTCGCCCTGGCGTGTCCCGAAGCGGGCGGGTACAGCTGCCAGGCATCAGGCCGGTGCTTTGCCAGCGCCCGGACCGGTGATGACGCCGGCAATGGCGACGCGGACATGGGCGGCAAGCGTCCCCGTACTGGCACTGCTCGACCGGGCCAGACACCCGGCGCGACACGTCAGGTCCGCCGCCGGGCACCGCGGCGCTCCGCGTCCGCAGCGGTAAAGTCCGCTGGCCAGACGGTTGATCCATCAAAGGTCGCGTCGCTGAGTTTGACTTCCGAGAGCTTCGTTTCGCTGAGCACGGTGCCACAGATGTCTGCCTCCGTAAGATCGGCGTCGGAAAGATCGGCACCAGCGAGGTCCGCGTCACGGAGTATCACCCTGTCCAGGTGAGCGCCGTTGAGTGATGACCATTCCAGGTGGGATCTGGTAAAGTCCGTACCAGCGAAATGTGCGCCCATCAGATTGGCCCGTCGCAGATCACAGTTGTTAAGCGGGGGGACATCGGTGGTGCCCGATGGGCTCGGACTAGCGCCAAGGACGGTCACAGCGCCCTGAATATCAGGAGCGCGAGCACCTAGCGCGAGCAGCCGGTCTGGCCGCGTCCCGATTGGCGGCATGGCGGGGGCGGGTGGCCAAGGCGAGTTGTTCCGGACGAATGACGAGACGACGTTGTGCGCGGCGTGGCTATGGGCGGAGGAGTTCTCCGCGAGCATGCCGAGCAGGTAGATACCGCCGAGCCGCACCCCGGGGCTATCATCACCAATGCACGCTATGGCCTTTGAGAAATGATCTAATAGGAGCGTTTCACGTTCGGACAGCCGATGCGCACGCGCGTCTTCTATTGTATGTCGCAGCTGTCTCCAGGCGACGGTCGCCCCCGACAGGACCGCTAGGCCTGCAATAACTTGAATAAGCGCAACTCTTACGTTGTTCTGCAGGGCAAGCCGGTCGTTCTGCGCGGAAATACTTGCGACCCGGC
>WNGE01012031.1_pt1 | contig 12098 bp, 5 predicted proteins | sample 5400651 | NCBI WGS metagenome assembly WNGE01 (sample SAMN13153370, study PRJNA577476) | soil metagenome | isolation source: 60 cm soil or saprolite under grassland replicate 2 | place: USA:California | collected 2016-06-15 | reverse complement strand
TTTTGCGGTTGCATTGCCAATGTCCGAGCGCATTGACTTGATTTTCGCAGGCCAGACAGGCGCCGGTGATGCGCCGCAGCGATTTGAAAGCTCTGCGCGATTTCGCGTCAATAATCGACATCGTGTGGATTTGACTACGGGAGCGGCGCGCCTTTCGACCTTCGCGCCTGCGCAGAAGTCAGGTAGAACACGCGCTCTTACTCAAGGGTCCGTTCGCGCAGTTGACGAGTGGATTGTGCGGGATGGCGTCGTAGTTGTGCTTGGTGTCGACTACGCACGTTTCTTCGGTGCTGGGAACGATGCATCCGTTACACCGCGCCTGGGAATTCAGTTTGACGCCAACGCGCGTACCCGTGTGAAAGCAGCATACGCCCCTGGAAGCAACGAAGCCGAACAGCAAAGCACGGCGAGCTTCGAAGAAGGTGATGTGATCTTCAAACAAGCGCTCGTCCAGCCAGTCGCGTTTGTGGGTGGTCGCGCAGTCATGGGCCGCAGTCGGCGCCTGGAGTTCGGAGTTCAACGCGTACTCGACAATCATTCCAACATTGAAGCCACCGCTTTTCTGGATACGACCAGTGGGCGAGGTGTCGGCTTGATGGCTGCACCGCTTTCAGCTTTTTCCGGCGACAACAGTGCCGCGATACTGAATGTTGCCAATCAGGAAGGATCGGCGCGAGGGATGCGCGTAGTCTATTCAAGACGGCTGAACCGGGTGTGGAGCGCTTCCGCTGGTTATTCTTTTGGTCGTGGACAGAGGCTTTCCCCCACTGGCATCACTAATCCAGCTGATTTATTTGAAAACGGATTCTTTCAAACTGCTGCTATGCAGATTGCCGGCGACTGGTCAACTGGCATGCATGTGCAGACCGTATTTCGCTTCTCGCCACAGGCAACCGTGTTCGCGATCGATCCATTTGCAGGCCGACTGGCAGTTTACGATCCTTCTCTGAGTGTTCAGGTGACACAGGATCTACCCAGGTTCGGTTTGCCGGTTCGCGCCCAGGCGATCATCGACGCTCGCAATCTGTTTGACTTCCAACCCCGAACTACCAACGGTGAAACGGTGCTCGAAATTGGTACCAACGGTCGCTCGCTGCGCGGCGGAATCTCGGTCAGATTCTGAGGCAGAAGGCGGCGCCAACGTTCAGCCCGTCGTTCTCGCCATTCTCCAGTAAGCGGCTTCCTGTATCTCCAAATTCTCGGAGGAGTACAAAATCTTGGATGCCCGGCTGGACTCGAAATCGATTTCAAGCTTCCGAGGCACTTCTGAAAGTGGCGTTCAGATCGAAATACCTCAAATGGCCGAGGCTAATCGACTGAAGTGCGGCCGGCTTTTTACGGTTGGAACATAGGTTGCCTAAATGTGGCTGAAGTTGTGTGTTTGGACGGACGCGAAACTGAATGTTAACCATTTGATATGAAAGGTTCAGTGCTAACTGGTAAAACCTGGTGGTTGCTGGTAGCGGCGGCGCTGTTGATTGCTGCCGGGGCACTGAACTTTTATCAGCGATTGCGTCATCAGCCACCTCCCTGGGATGGCGTAACCTGGGTTGATACGTCGCAGGGGGTTATTGCCAAAGCGGTTGAGGCCGGTTCAGCTGCGGCTAGAGCACGCCTGATTCCCGGTGATCACCTAATCGCCATTAGTCCGAGCGGGCGCAGATGCGAAGGAATCGTTCGCGGTCCAAAGTGCGAACAGATTGCCGAAGCCAAAGACATTCAAATTTACCTGGATCAAGCCAAGGTTGGTGGCGAGATCCATTACTTTATCGAGCGGCCCTCTTATCCGGCAGAGACGCGGAACTACTACGCCGATCTTGATAATCTGGACGCGATCCCGAACTGGACCGCCCGTGATCTTTACATCAATCTGATCGGAGTTGTATTTCTCTTCGTCGGATTGTTCGTGGTTTTCAAACAGGGCGGCCGCGCGCCTTTCGTAATACACTTTGCCACTCTTTGTTTGGCGGCCTTCGTGTTTTGCTTCTACACCCCCATTGGAAGCTATAAAGATCTGGACTTGGCGATTGCTTTTCTCCGCAGTGCCGGCCTGATTATGTTTGCGCCGCTGTTCCTGCACTTCAGCGCGATCTATCCGATTCGTAATCACCTTTTCGAGGAAAGCCGCTGGCGCGCCGTGCTGCTGTACCTGCCCGCGATACTATTGATGGGAATCGCGACGGTCGTTTTCTTGCATGATGAATTGATTAAGATCGTTCCGACCAGGCTGCTTGATTATTCACCAAACTTCGCGGTTCGATTTTACAAAGCCGCTTTCATTCAATTCACAGTTGCCCTGCTCGTTAGTCTTGGTTTAATCATGCGCCGTTTCGCGATCAGCAAGAGTACGGTCGCGCGTCAACAGTTGAAATGGGTCGTCTGGGGATTAGCGCTGGCGATTGCGCCGCTCACCTTCCTATACGCAATCGGATACATCCTGGGAGCGGAGACCGCAAGCTCGTTGATTGACGCGGCGGTGTTACCGTTGATTCTGATTCCGCTGGCGTTGGGTTATTCCGTAGTGCGTTATCGCTTGATGGACGTCGAGTTGGTTGTGCGACGCGCGGCTGTTTACGCCTTCACAACGCTGGCCATCGCGGTGGCACTGGGCACGATCGTTTATTTTGCCGGACTTTACGCATTCAGCGGCGAAGTTGCTTCCACAGGCGAGATTACTTTGCGGTTGATTCTTTCGGTTGCGGCAATGGCTTGTATCGTCATGATCGCCGCGCCGGTAAAGAATTTCCTGCAAGAACGTGTTGATAGAATCTTTTATGGGCAGCGGTACGACCTACGTCGCAGTCTTTTGGATTTTGGCCGCACCATCGCCGCGACCACGGCCTTCGATCCGCTGCTCGATTCGTTGATCACACATCTGCGCGATGTCATGAACGTCGAGCGTCTGGCGATCTTCATCGAAGATGAGGGTGCGCCGTCCGGTTACCGCGTGGCGCGCACCGAAGGGCTGTCATCTCCGATTAACGTGCCTGCCGATTTTCGCGAGATGATCCGCACACGTTCGGCCGGGACGGGCGTGGTGCGTGCGGATGATTTAGAGCAGTCTCCGGAAGGCAACGGCTTCGTGCGCCGCGTTTTGCACTATTACGTTCCTTGCGTTGTGCGCGGACGCATGGTGGCGGTTATCGGTTTGGGCCGCTCGGCCGATGGCGCCCTGCTTTCTTCGGAAGACGTCGAGATTTTGCGCACTGTTTCAGGCTATATTGCAGTCGCGATCGAAAACAGCCTGCTTTATCAAGAGCAACAACAGCGGGCCGCCGAACTCGAACTCTTAAAAGAATTCAATGAATCAATTGTCGAATCAATCAATGTCGGGTTGCTGGCCGTCGATCTTGATGGGCGCATCACCCGTTTGAACTCCGCGCTCGAACAGATCTTTTCGCTGGCCCGCGATGAAGCTGTGGGCCAAAAAGTTGAAGGTCTTTTCGCGGAAGATTTCGCGGACACGCTGCATCAAGTGCTGGGATCGGACGGGTGGCAATTGCGCCAAACGCGCCAGATCTACAAACTGCATACCGCGACGCGCGCGGGACGTTCGCTGGTGCTCAACATCGCGCTGGCGCCGCTGTGTGCTGATTCGAACGAACAGACCGGAGCGCTGGTGGTTTTTGAAGATGTCACGCAGCGCTTGCACCTGGAAGAGCAACTGCAACAGCGCGAAAAGCTGTCATCGATCGGCTTGCTGGCCGCCGGCGTCGCGCACGAAGTCAACACGCCGCTGACTGGGGTTTCCTCGTACACGCAGATGCTGCTCAACATGTTGCCGGAAAATGATCCCAAGCATGCTTTGCTGGAAAAAGTGAGGCGCCAGGCAGATCGAGCCACTGATATCGTCAATAACCTTTTGAACTTCTCGCGTACCGGCAGTGCTGCTGAATTCACTAGCGTGGATATTCATCGGGTGCTCGATGACACGCTGCAATTGCTCGAGCCGCAGTTGCGCCGCAGTCAGATCGAAATCATCCGAGAATATGCCAAAGAGCTGCCGCAGGTTCATGGCAACTCCGTCAAGTTGCAGCAGGTATTTACAAATCTCATTCTGAATGCGCGCGATTCAATCGCCAATGGCCATGGACGGATTACTCTGTCGACGCAAAATGGTGATGACGATTTAGTCACAATCGAAGTTGCCGACAACGGGGTCGGCATTGCCGCCGAAGATATCGCCAAGATTTACGATCCATTCTTCACCACCAAAGGCGTTGGCCGCGGCACAGGACTCGGGCTCGCGGTGACCTACGGCATCGTTCAGGAACATTCCGGACACATCGGTGTCGCAAGCACGCCTGGCCTCGGAACAACATTTAGCATTACGCTTCCAATCACGGATCCTCGCGCGCGACTTCAGGCGGCTGCCCGTTAGTTCATAAAACCTTTCGGACTTTTCACAATTAGCTTTTTGCTGTTCGTTTCGGTAATAATCTCGCCTCCGTTAGAGATCTGGTACGGAACCGCTCGCCCAGGACGCGGTAAGCGGCTGAGATGGCGGCGAACTGCAGGCAAGAATGCCTGTGCTCGATTATGGCTAGAAAAGGTTCGGTGCTCGGCGTTTATGGCGAGGCAGTCGTGCGAGATGTGCTCGAGACGGTGCTTTCGTCCGAGGGCTATCGCGTTGAGCTCGCCAAGACCGGCGAAGAGGGCTTGGACGCGTACACGAAGCGTCCCTACGATGCGGTCTTGCTCGACGTCTCCATGCCGGGCATCGGCGGCTTGCGCGCACTGGAAGAATTTCTCAAGCTCGACGCTGAGGCAGTCGTGGTAATGATCACTGCGTACGCAACCTTCGACACAGCCATCGCGGCCTGGGAAAAAGGCGCATTTGGTTGCATTCGCAAGCCCTTTCAGAACGAACACATCACCGCCAGGGTGGCCGCGGGCGTTAAGCGGCGCCGAAAAGAAGAAGAGCGGCGCTCACTGCGGCAGGCGATGAGCCGCGAAGTCGATCGCGGAGCGATTGTTGGGCGCTCAGATATCATGCAGGAGGTTTTTCGCGTCGTCGAACAGGTCGCGCCTGCGCGTTCCACGATTCTGATCACCGGCGAGAGCGGCACCGGGAAGGAATTAATTGCAAAAGCAATTCACGAAGCCAGCCCGCGCGCGAACAAACCATTCGTGACCGTGAACAGCTCGAACATTCCCACCGAGCTGTTGGAATCCGAACTTTTCGGACACACCCGCGGCGCATTCACGGGGGCAGTTGCTGCCAAGAAAGGTCTATTCGAAGTTGCCGATGGCGGCTCGATCTTTCTCGACGAGATTGGAGATATTCCACCAGAGACCCAAGTGCGTTTGCTGCGTGTGATTCAGGAACGCGAGTTCACACCGCTCGGCGACACCAGCCCGCGACGCGTAGACGTGCGCATCATCGCCGCGACGAATATAGATTTGAAAGAGGCTGTGCGCGGGGGAATGTTTCGCGAAGATCTGTATTACCGGCTCTCAGTCGTGCCGATTGAATTGCCGCCATTGCGTGATCGGCGCGAGGACGTGTTGCCTTTGGCGCAACATTTCATACGCAAATACAATGAAGAAAACGGACGGCAAGTCTCTGAACAAATCGCGCCTGAAGTGCTGTCGCTGCTTGAGAGTTATTCCTGGCCCGGTAATGTGCGCGAGTTGGAAAATACAATTGAGAGAGCAGTAGTAATCGCGCCCAGCGACGAGATTTCACGCGAATGCCTGCGGCCGGAAATTGCCGATCCTCAAACTGCGCGTGCAGTTGTGCGCGAAGGCGCAGGGTCTTCCGCCGGGGTGGACGTGGGACGAGGGGTTAATTTCTATGATGAAGTGCGCCGTTTTGAAATCGATCTGATTCGCCGCGCGCTCGATCAAACCGGCGGCCACCAGTCGCGCGCCGCGCGCCTGCTGGGGATGAACCCGACCACGCTGAATTCGAAGATTAAGACCTATAACATCAATCTCCGGCCATAGTGGCGTGCTGTCACAACTGTCGGATTTAGCGTCTAAGGGAGGCGGCAACCCCAGTTCCTCGGGTAGCGGCACATAGTGCTCCCGAGCCTCACTTCCCAAGCGCGCCTTTCAAACCCAAATTTCTAATCAACCGATGAAGATTATTGGGATGGATGCCCAATAGGTTTGCGGCTTCTGTGTAGTTTCCGTCTGCTTCCTCAATTGCCTTGGTAATGACTCGCCGTTTAGCTTCTTTCAGCGCTTCGTGATATCGGGTAGGGGGAAGACTTCCGGCGTCGCCGGCTTCGCAGACAGCATCCGGCAGATCCTCAGGTGTAATCAACTCGGTTGAGCCGAGGACGACCGCGTGCTCGATGGCGTTTTCCAGTTCGCGCACATTGCCGGGCCAATCATAAGAGTGCAGTAATGCGCGCGCCTCGGGAGAAATTCCCTTCAATCGTCGTTTGCACTTCTTGGCATAAACTGACGCGAAGTAGTTTGCGAGCAACGGAATATCTTCGCGCCGCTCTCGGAGCGATGGGACCGTCAGCGACACGACATTGAAACGATAATAAAGGTCCTGGCGGAAAGTCTTGGCCTTCAGAGCCTGTTCCAGATCGCGATTCGTGGCTGCAATTATTCGCACATCAACTTTGATGGGCCGTGTGCCGCCAACGCGTTCGAACTCCTGCTCCTGAAGCACGCGCAAAAGCTTCGCCTGAATCGGTGGCGTCAGCTCTCCCACTTCGTCAAGGAATAACGTCCCACCATCCGCAACCTCAAACTTGCCCCGCTTCTGCGCGATTGCTCCGGTGAAGGCGCCTTTTTCATGCCCGAACAATTCGCTTTCCAACAAGGTTTCACTGAGCGTCGCGCAATTGATCGCAACAAATGGCTTTTGCGCGCGCGGACTGTTCGAATGAATAGCCCGGGCGGCCAACTCTTTGCCGGTTCCGCTTTCGCCGCGGATCAGCACCGTCGAACCAGATGGCGCTATCTTACCGATCATTTCGTAGACCTTCTGTATCGGCCGGCTTTCGCCAATCATTCGGTGTTCAATTTGGATCGCCTGATGCAATCGCTGATTTTGATCTTCCAGCCACTCCAGGTGGCGCGCGTTCTCAAAAGCCACCGACGCGATACCGGCAATCCCCGTGAGTAATTGCAGATGTTCCTCGTCAAAGGGAGTCGTTTGATCGGTCGTGTCCAGATAAATTACGCCCAGCACTTTTTCGAAAGAGAGCAATGGCACACACAGCACAGAGCCAACGTTGGACGCGATCAGACTGGCAGCTTCTGCCATACTTTCGTTTTCGAAGACATTATTACTCAAGACGGCGACGCGTTCATGCAAGACCTGGTCTGTGATGGTTCGACTGACTTTCATCGAGCTGTCCATCCCCGTGAGACGATTCCATCCGCAAATCGAAGTGAACTCATCTTCGTCTTCAGCGTAAAGCAGAATGGCGCCGCGCTCTGCCGGAATAACTTCGAGAATCAGCTCGAGCAGTCGCCTTTGCAGCTCGGAAAGCCCTCGCAGAGAATTAATCGTAGCGCTGATTTTCAGAAGCGTATTCAGATCGCGTATGACGCGCGAGGTTGGGCTAAGACCGGAAACTATCTCCGGGTGCAGATATCGCGCATGCTCCTGTGACAGTCTGACTGTCGATCCGCCACTCGGCACAGCATCATCCAGTTGCACGGGTCTGGTGACTTCTGCCTCAGCTTCATGAATGAGGAAAAGAAACATTACCCGGCCCACGGCAATTTGGTCGCCATGTGAAAGCGTCTGTTCTTTTACCGGGATCCCATTGACGAATGTGCCGTTGAAACTGTCCAGGTCAACAATCCTGAACTGGCCTTCGACTCCTTCGATAACGCAATGACGTCGCGAAATCGAAGCCTCGTTCAGGGAAACCGAATTGGCTGACTCGCGCCCGAGTGAGACCGGGCCGCGTACAGCGAATGAAGTCCCCTTCATCGATCCACTCAGGGCGACGAGGCGAGGATTAATATCTGAGGCGTTAGCTGAACTGTCTGACATTTACAGCGTGATGGAAGCGACCTGGTCGTATCGCGCCTGAGTGAATCTGTTTCCGAGCTCCGTCTTGCGCCGAATAGCATATCAGAACTGATAGAGCCAATCATTCCTGATATGGCGGACAACGGCGGTGGCAGTCTCTCTGTACTTCCGCCTGTACATCCTGCCAACCTGAATACCGCCCAAATGCGCTGATTTCTGCTTTATCGATTCGCTTTCAATACTTATTGCCGGCGCAAAAACCTACGGCACGACAATCGCACAGGCAACGGTTTACCGATTGAGTCCAGAACGCGGCAAACGGCCGATAACATAAAGGCCAAAGAGGACTGCGACCGACTCTTCGCGGTAACCAAAGGAGAATGTCATGAGAAAGCGAGTTTACATTTCTGTAGTTGTAGTGGCGCTGATTGGCTTGTTCGCAGCATCGACGGCCAAAGCTCAGATGAGCCGTCCCTTGATTGCCAACATCCCGTTCGAGTTCCAAGTCGGCAATATCACTTTACCCGCGGGCGAGTACACCGTCAGCCAAGTGTTTCCGTATTCTGGTCAAGCGGTGTTACGCCTTCGCAGCGAAGACGGCCGTGCCGTTGCGGTGGTCAACATGATTACCGTGCGTAGCAAGGCGCAGGATCGCGCCAAGTTGATTTTCCATCGCTACGGCAGCGAATACTTCTTTGCAGAGGCATGGAGGCATGGAGCGGGGGCGAGAGCACCGGCTTGCTGGCGCCGAAGTCACGCGCGGAGCGGGCTACTCAGCGCGAGCTGGCGGGGCTGAAACCACAGATGCAGGAAGTGGTGCTTAATATTGTCGAGAAATAACAATGCAGGCGACCCGCGATGAAATCCCCACGTAGACCGAAGACACATCAGCAGCAGCAACACTCCGCAAATCAATGCTAGCTGAGACCACACGGCAACCCGGAGCTCCACCCTCCGGGTTGCTCTTTCGAGTTGAAGCAAGTGGCCATGCCTGAGAATGCTTTACAGAGGTAATGGTTTTGAATAGGCTAGCGCTGCTTCTTCAATGAATAAGCTCGCGCCGCTATAGAAAATAGCGACAACATCCGACCTCTTGTATTGAAAGGAGAAACCGACATGGCTGAGAGCGGATCGCCCATCACTGTCGATGGTGGTGGTTCTGTGACGATACACTTTGACCACGCACATTACCATCCAGCCGGCGATGAGCATAAGCATAAAAATAATGAAGCTGAGATTGCTCGGGTCGTAGTAGACGGGAGAGATACACCTTGCCGGCCCAACGGTAAAATCGAAATACATTTGCAGAAGACAAATTCTTAGCGCCGCTGGAAGGCTTGCTGTTGCGGATTCTTCAGTAAGTGCTAGTGGGCTGACTTTACGATTCTCAACGCTCAGCGAACATTCCTAACTGCCTGCGGAGTTCTTGGATGTCCGAACGGCTGAAATACGACTTGTAGTTGTCGCTTCCCCACTCCTGCTCCAGGGCGGCGAGAATGCTAGATGCTTGCGACGCCAGTTGGCGCGCATGCGTTTTGTCGCCCGTCTTTTCGCTCGCGCGTGCTTCGAGTAGCATGGCGCGCCACTCTGATTCGTGCTGCCAGGCCGCGAATCGTTGTTGGGCTTCGGCGGCACCGATCATAGCTGCTCGGTTGTTCCCGGCAGTCAGCTCAATTTCAGCCGATGTCAGCAATGCTTCTGAAAGTGGCAGCGGATCACGCATGCTTCGCGCCAATTTCACGGCTTCTTCACCCCGCTTGCGCGCGGCGGCCACTTGTCCTGACCGTGCCTGAGCAAGGCTTAACGTACAGTTAGCACGAACTGCGACAGACTTGAATTCTGAGCCGGAAAGATCGATTGCCTTCTGTGCTTTGGTCGAGGCTTCTTTAAGATTGCCCAGGCTTAGCGCCAAAGCCGCTTCGGAAGCGGTTGCATCAGCCAGCAATTCCTTGTATGGGTCGCTGCCTGGTGGAGCGGCTATGGTTAATGCCTCAGCCAAAGCCGCCCGCGCTTTTTCATACTGTCCCAACTTCCAGAGCACGGTCCCGCGGTAATTTGCCGCATAACCAGCGATCGATTTGGCGTTGAGCGAATTTGCAATTCTATAGTCCTCATCAAAGTGAGACAGAGCATTCGAAAAACTCTGAGTGTGCAAAAATACAACTCCAAGCCCTTCGTGTGAAAGGGCGGCTGATCGCTGATCGCCGACCGCCTGCGCTAACTGAAACTGCTGTTCAAAAGCGTGTTGTGCCGCTTCATAATCTCCGACCTCGTCGTAGGAGTAGCCAACTATAGCGTAGGCTATCGAGGTTTGCTTCCCGTATCCTCCCTGCTGGTAGAACGGTAGGGCGCGCTGCGCAAAGGCGCGGGCTGCATCAGGGTCTTCTTGTTGTTTTCGCAGACTGGCAAGCGATAAAAGCGCTCGAGCCTCGTTGTACCTTTCTTTGTAAAGTTGTGCCAGACGAAGCGCCTCGCTAAAATTCTTATCTGCTTCGGGGAAGTTCGTCTTCGCAAGATAAGCGGAACCAATCTCAATTAGACCTGCGGTCGTCAGGTTCTCCATGCCGTTGGCTTGCGCTAGCTCCATAGCTTGCTTCGAGTACTGCTGCGCTTTACCAGCCTCGCCGACTATGACTAACATGTAACTGAATTGCTGGAGAGTTTTGATGTGTTGGTCTTTGTTCTCTAAAGCGACGGACCGTTCCAGAGCTCGTTGGAGTTGAGCCTGCGCTTCGTCGAGCTTGCCTTGTTCCCTAAGGAGAACTCCTCGCTGATAGAGCACCTCGGCTATCCCCTCAATCTCGTTTGAGATATCGAATAATCTTTGAGCCTGATCAAAGGCAGCCATGGCGTCCGCATATTTCTGACTGCGGCGGAGAGCAACCCCAAGCCGCAAGAACGCGGCCGCGTAACGCGCATTACGCTTAGTCGCTTCCTGATAGCTCTCGATGGCCTTGTCCATTTGTTCGTTCTTCTCGTAAGCCCGGCCAAGATCGACCAAAGCAAAGGCTTTCTCAGCATCAGGTACGCCGGAAGTGAGGGCGCGATAATCTTCCACAGCTTTCCCAAAGTCACGCTTGACTGTATCAGTGATCGCTTGCAACCGAAGCGCATCGAGTCTCGGCAAAATTGAAGAGTCTGGAACCAAGTCGCGGGCGCGAATCAATTCGTCCTTCGCTTTGTCGGACAAATCCAGTTCGGTCCATGCTTCCGCCAGACGAGCGTGCGCCAGTGCAAAGCGATCATCTTCCTGAATTGTTTGTTGTAGTATCTTGCTGGATTTGAAAAAGGCGGCTTCCCGCAACGCGTCAACGGCCAGATTGTACAGACGCTGCGCTTCCGGAGGAGGCTGATGAGCCCGCGGCCGTGTGAAATACCACAGCGCCAGGCCGAGAATCACTACTGCGAGCACGCCAATCGACAGATAGCCGACGGAAAGGCGGGGGCGCCTGAAGATATCGGAGAGCGTAGCCAGGGTACCCATCGGCCGCGTACCGCGGACCGGTCTGATGATGCGTGTGATGACGCGATCTTGTCCCTGCGGCAGTAAATCCGCCCGCGCCGTTTGCAATTCCGCAATCGATTCATCCGCGCTCTGATAGCGTGCCTCAGGTCTCTTGGCCAGAGCCTTTAGGGCGATGTGATCGAGTCCTTCCGAAACATCTGAATTGTAGCGGGATGGCGGCGGAGGATCGTCGCGAATCACCTGGGCGCAGATTTCGATGCGAGTTGCTCCGTGAAAGGGCGGACGGCCGGCAATGCATTCGTAAAACAGCGCTCCCAGCGAGAAAAGATCGCTGCGCGCATCAACGTCGGCGCCCGTCGCTTGTTCAGGCGAGAGATACATCGGAGTGCCGACAATAGTGCCTTCCTGGGTTTGGGTGTTGAGTAGAGTTTGTCTATCAGGGTCGGTTGAGCTAAGCGAACCGAGATTAATCTGTTTCGCCAACCCGAAGTCGAGTACTTTTACCTCACCGCGTTGATTAATTGCCACGTTCGATGGCTTGATATCGCGATGGACGACCCCATAGCGATGAGCTTCGCCAAGAGCTGCCGCGACTTGCTCGATAATCTCAACGGCGCGCGCAATCGTTAGCGACTCTTTCACCATCAAATCGCCGAGCGTTTCGCCCTTGACCAGTTCCAT
>WNGE01007653.1_pt1 | contig 12098 bp, 4 predicted proteins | sample 5400651 | NCBI WGS metagenome assembly WNGE01 (sample SAMN13153370, study PRJNA577476) | soil metagenome | isolation source: 60 cm soil or saprolite under grassland replicate 2 | place: USA:California | collected 2016-06-15 | reverse complement strand
GGTCGGTGGCGGCCAGGCGGCGTGCCGCCAGCCGCTCGGCGTCCCCGGCCAGCTCGGGGTGCGCCGCCAGCAGGTCGTCCAGCAGCGCGGCCCGCTCCGCCTCGGTGAGCGCGGCCAGCACCGACTCCTTTGCAGTCATTCCACCACCATCTCGTTGTCCCGGCAGCAAAGCACGCAGTCTCGCACATCCCCGGGACCGACTTGGCCACGCGAGTCCGCTCAAGTTGGTGGCGGTCGGCCGTCGTGTGGACCGGCTACCCTGTTGGTCCAGCGAAATCGAGCCCGCTGACCGGGCCGAGGGGTAGGGGTGACCGAGTGCGACTCGAGGATCTCGTGCCGGGCGCACGGGTGTCCGGGGTCCTTCCTGTCGGTGCCGTCACCGTCATCGCGGTGCACCCGTATGGTGACGGCGCCGTGGAGGTTACCTACAAGGATGGTGACAGCGAGGTCGGCCAGCAGATCCTCTACCGTGCTGACGAAGCCAAGCTGGCCGTGGCCGCCGTCACCGGTCCCACCTTCGACGGCGACGGCGCGGCGTTCCGGCTCGCCGCCGAGGCGCTGCGGATCAGGATGGCCGGCCAGCACGACATCATGCTCGCCGTCACCACAAGCGACCTGGAGCCGTTACCGCACCAGATCAAGGCGGTCTACGGCGAGCTCCTGCCTCGGGTGCCGCTGCGGTTCCTGCTCGCCGACGACCCGGGCGCCGGGAAGACGATCATGGCCGGGCTCTACATCAAGGAGCTGGCGCTGCGCGGCGACCTGGCGCACTGCCTTGTCGTGGCGCCCGGGGGCCTGGTCGAGCAGTGGCAGGACGAGCTGCACGAGAAGCTCGGGCTCCGGTTCGAGCTGCTCACTACCGACCTGATCGGCGGGGTCCCGGCGGGGGAGCGGGTGTTCACCGCCCACCCGCTGCTGATCGCCCGGATGGACCAGCTCGCGCGCAACGACGACCTGCTGGCGGACCTGGAGCGCACCGACTGGGACGTGGTCGTTGTCGACGAGGCCCACCGGATGTCGGCGCACTACTACGGCAACGAGCTGAAGACCACCCGCCGTTACGAGCTCGGCCGGCTGCTCGGCCGGGTCGCGCGGCACTTCCTGCTGATGACGGCGACCCCGCACGCCGGCAAGGAGGAGGACTTCCAGGCATTCATGGCCCTGCTCGACCCCGACCGGTACGAGGGCCGGTTCCGCCGCCACGAGCACGGGACCGACCCCGGCGACCTGATGTGCCGCCGGGTCAAGGAGGAGCTGCTCACCTTCGCGGGCAGACCGCTCTTCCCGGAGCGACGCGCCTACACCGTCCCCTACGAGCTCTCGCCGCTCGAGCACGAGCTGTACGAAGCGGTGACGCACTACGTCCGCACCGAGATGAACCGGGCCGACCAGCTCAGGCAGGCCGGCGAGGGCCGGCGCGGCAACACCGTCGGGTTCGCGCTCACCGTGCTGCAGCGCCGGCTCGCATCCAGCCCGGAGGCGATCCTACGGTCGCTCGAACGGCGACGGCAGCGGCTGGAGCTGCGGCTTCGCGAGACGCAGGCGTACGCGGCCGCTCTGGCGGGCGACCGGCGGATCGAGGAGCGGCTCGGCACGGACTCGGTCTCGGAGCTCGATGACGCGCTCGAGGAGCTCGGCGCCGAGGAGTTGGAGGAGCTCGAGGAGCAGGTGGTCGACACGGCCACCGCGGCCCGCACGGCTGAGGAGCTGCGCCACGAGATCGCCGCGGTCGGCGAGCTGGTGAGGCTGGCCCGTTCCGTCCGCCACTCGGGTTCCGACAAGAAGTGGACTGAGGTGCGCGACCTGCTCCTCTCAGGCGACGTGCACGACGAGGCGACCGGCGCGCTGCGCAAGATCATCGTCTTCACCGAGCACCGCGACACGCTGAGCTACCTCGTCGACCAGACACGGGCTCTGCTGGGCCGGACCGAGGCTGTCGCCGCGATCCACGGCGGTATGCCGCGCCCGGCGCGCCGCGCCGGGCAGGCCCGGTTCACCCAGGACCCCGAGTGCGTCGTCCTGGTCGCCACCGACGCGGCCGGCGAGGGCCTCAATCTCCAGCGGGCCAACCTGATGGTCAACTACGACCTGCCGTGGAACCCGAACCGGCTCGAGCAGCGGTTCGGCCGCATCCACCGGATCGGTCAGCAGGAGGTGTGCCACCTCTGGAATCTGGTCGCGGCCGGCACGCGCGAGGGGGATGTCTTCGCGCGGCTGCTGGACAAGATGGAGCAGCAGCGGCAGGCCTACCGGGGCAAGGTCTTCGACGTGCTCGGCGAGGCGTTCGAGGGGATGCCGCTGCGCAAGCTGCTCATCGACGCGATCCGCTACGGCGAGCAACCTGAGGTGCGGGCACGGCTCCACACGATCATCGACGAGCGGGTCGGTGAGGGCCTGCCCGCGCTGCTCGCCGAACGGGCGCTCCACCGTGACATGCTCTCGCTCGGCGACGTCGAGCGGATCCGGCTCGAGATGGAGGAGGCGCAGGCGCGCCGGCTGCAGCCGCATTTCATCCGCGCCTTCTTCGCCGAGGCGTTCGCCCGGCTCGGCGGCCGGATGGGCCGGCGGGAGGAGGGGCGCTACCAGATCTCCTCTGTCCCACAGGTCCTGCGCGGGCGGCGAGGGCTCGGTGGCCGGGTGGTCCTGTCACGGTACGAGCGGGTCTGCTTCGACCGCGACCACCTACGGCTGCCCGGCCGGGTCACCGCCGAGCTGCTCGCCCCCGGGCACCCGCTGTTCGATGCGGTGGTCGCCAAGACCATCGACGACCACGGGCACGTGCTCGCCACCGGCACGGCCCTGGTCGACCACGGCGACCCGGGCGAGGAGATGCGCATGCTGGTCGCGGTGCGGGAGCAGGTCGACGACGGCGAGCGCCCGGCACGCACCGTGTCCAAGCGGTTCGGCTTCGTCGAGCTCCTGTCCGACGGTCGTGCCCTCCAGGCCGGGGGCGCGCCCTACCTGGACTACGAGCCGCCGTCGGCGGAAGAGCGTCCTCGGCTCGCCGCGCTCGATCACCCGTGGCGTGGTGGCACGGCAACGGAGCGTGCGGTCGAGTGGGCCGCGACCAACAGCCTGCGGGCGCACCTCGCCCAGGTCCGCGAGCGGGTCGAGCGCGACGTGGCGCGGACCCGCCTGCTGGTCTGGGAGCGGCTCACCCAGGAGACCAACCACTGGTATGCCGAGTCGCAGGAGCTGGCCGCCCTGGTGCAGGCGGGCCGGGCGGTCCGCCTGCGACCCGAGACCGCCAAGGCCCGTGCCGAGGACCTGGAACGCCGGCTGGAGGCCCGCATGGCCGACCTCGACCGCGCCGCCCACCTGCACGCTCGGACCCCAGTGGTCGCCGCGGTGGCCCTGGTCGTACCGCAAGGGCTGGTGGAGCGGCTCAGCGGCACGACGGCGCCGGCGATCTCGCCGTACGCCCGCGACACGGCCGAGGTCGACCGGCGCGCGGTCGCCGCCGTGCTGGCCGCCGAGCGGGCCCTCGGCCGCGAGCCCGAGGTCATGCCGCACAACAACCCCGGGTTCGACATCCGCTCGAGGACGCCCGACGGGCACTGGGTCTTCATCGAGGTGAAGGGCCGCATCCTCGGCGCGGACGAGTTCCACGTGACCAGGACCGAGGTGCTCACGGGCAAGAACGCCGAGCGGTACCGTCTGGCGCTGGTCGCGGTCCACCCCGACGGCCCCGAGTACGACGAGGCCCGCTACCTGACCGATCCGTTCGCCGGGGTAGAGTTCGGCGACCTGAAAGTGACATCCATCGCACCGGCATGGCGCGATAGCTGGGAACAAGGAGGGCCGCCCCGGTGAGCACCGAGGACTCAGGCTACAAGCGCAAGCTCATCGAGGTCGCGCTCCCGCTCGAGGACATCAACCGCGAGGCCGCGCGGGAGAAGTCGATCCGCCACGGCCACCCGTCCACGCTGCACCTGTGGTGGGCACGGCGGCCGCTCGCTGCCGCCCGGGCGGTGCTGTTCGCGCAGTTGGTCGACGACCCGTCGGCGCACCCCGACAGGTACGCCACGCTCGAGGCGCAGGCCGCGCGGCGCGAGGAGCTCTTCGAGATCATCCGTGACCTGGTGAAGTGGGAGAATTCCAACGACGAGGGGGTCCTGCGCAGGGCCCGGAAGGAGATCTGGGACTCCTGCGACGGCAACCCGCCGCCGATCCTCGACCCGTTCGCCGGCGGCGGCACGATCCCGCTGGAAGCGCAGCGGCTCGGCTTGGAGGCCCACGCGAGCGACCTCAACCCGGTGGCGGTGCTGATCAACAAGGCGCTGATCGAGATCCCGCCGAGATGGGCGAACCAGCCTCCGGTCTTCCCGGAAGCCGCGGAGCAGCGGCTGGAGTGGCCGGGCGCGACCGGCCTTGCCGAGGACGTCCGGCGCTACGGCCACTGGGTCCGCGACGAGGCAGAGAAGCGGATCGGCCACCTCTACCCCAAGGCGAAGCTGCCGGACGGCTCCGAGGCGACCGTCATCGCCTGGATCTGGGCGCGGACGGTCACCTGCCCGAACCCCGCCTGCGGCGGCACGATGCCCCTGGTCCGGTCGTTCTGGCTGGGCAAGAAGAAGGGCAAGGAGCGCTACGTCGAGCCGGTCGTCGAAGGCAAGCGGGTCCGCTTCGAGATCCACGGCCCCAACGGCACCCCGCGCGAGGGCACCGTGGGCCGCAACGGCGCGGTCTGCCTCCTCTGCGGAACCCCCGTCCCACTCGCCTACATTCGCTCTGAAGGCAAAGCCGGCCGCATGAGCGCCCAACTCATGGCCATCGCCGCCGAAGGCGACCGCCGTCGGATCTATCTCCCGCCGAACGATGAGCACGAAGCCGCCGCCAACATCCCGCGCCCCCCCAACGTTCCAGAGACCGAGCTGCCGAAGCAGGCCCTCGGCTTCCGCGTCCAGGGCTACGGCATGACCCACCACGCCGACCTCTTCACCAACCGCCAACTCACTGCACTTATCACCTTATGCGATCTGGCTCTGGAGGCCCACAGCCAGGTCGAAAAGGACGCAGAGGTATCTGGTCGAGAACCGCTGAAATACGCCGATGCAGTGATAACCTACCTGATGCTCAGTCTCGGCAAGGTCGAGGATCGTTCCTCTACTATCTGCACATGGGACTGCTCCCCGTCCAAGGAAACCTCACGTGGCGTATTCGCTCGTCAAGCAATTCCGATGACGTGGGATTTTGCAGAGGGAAGCCCGTTTAACACCTCGTCGGGAAACCTGATCGACGGATTTAGCCTGGTCTCGCGTGTCATCGAGGCGGTTGCCCCGCGTGTGCAGGGCGAGGTGCGTCAGGATGATGCCCAGGATGCTAGGTACGATGACGCGCTTTTGGTCTCGACAGATCCACCGTACTATGACAATGTCGGGTATGCTGATCTCTCGGATTTCTTTTACATTTGGCTGAGGCGTTGCCTGCGGGATGTTTACCCCGAACTCTTCTCGACCCTCCTGACGCCAAAGACGTCAGAGTTGATCGCCGACCCGTTCCGACAGGGCGGCCAGGAGGAGTCCGAGCAGTTCTTTCGTGATGGGTTCGAGAGGGCCTTTGCCGCGATGGCTCGCGGCGCGCTGCCAGGCTATCCGATCACCGTCTTCTACGCCTTCAAGCAGTCCGAGTCGTCCGGTGATGGCGATATTGCGTCGACCGGTTGGGACACGTTGCTTGAAGGTATGATCCGCGCCGGCTGGATGGTCACCGGCACTTGGCCTATGCGAACGGAACTGGGCAATCGCATGCGCAATATCGACTCCAACGCCCTCGCTTCCTCGATCGTGCTCGCCTGCCGGGTTCGCAGGACGGACGCAGGAACGCTCGACCTGCGTGGGTTTAGGACTGCGCTCCGAGCTGAGCTGCCCGAGGCGCTGCGGAAGCTCCAGCAGGGGAACATCGCTCCGGTCGACCTTGCCCAGGCGGCGATTGGGCCTGGGATGGCGGTCTTCTCGCGGTATGAGCGGGTGACCCAGCCGGACGGGTCGCCGCTGCGGGTGCGTCGGGCGCTGAGCATCATCAACGAGGTGCTCGACGAGGTGCTCGCCGAGCAGGAGGGCGACTTCGACGCCGACACCCGCTGGTGCGTGCGGTGGTTCGAGCAGCACCGCTGGGACGAGGGCCCCTACGGCCGGGCCGAGTCGCTCGCCACCTCGAGCAACATCTCGGTCGCAGGGCTGGAGCGCGCCGGGGTGGTGCGGGCACGAGCCGGCAAGGTCGTATTGTTCAGCCCAGATAGGCTAAGATCCGATTATGACCCTGAGACGGACGTACGACCGACCGTCTGGGAAGCCATGCTGCACCTGTCCAAGCGGATCGAGGAGCAGAGCATCGAAGCGGCCGGCGCATTCCTGGTGAAGGTCGGACGGACCAGGGTCGACGTTGACGCGGTTCGGGAGCTCGCGTACCGGCTCTACAACGTCTGCGAGCGGAAGAAGTGGGCACAGGCTGGGCTCCGCTTCAACAACCTGGTCACCTCCTGGCCCGAGCTGGTCGCGGCGGCGCGCGAGGCGCGGCACGCACGACCCGCCACCGAGCAGGGAACGTTCGACTACGAGGCGGACGACTGAGACGAGTGAGAAGGGCCAGCCATGGCACTGAGTAACCGGGACCGGGTCGGCCGCGGCTTCGAGCTGCTCGCAAAGGGGCTCGAGCCGTTCGTCGACCAGCGCATGAACGCTGCGGCACCGTCCGGCACCGACTGGCTCGCCATGATCACTGTGCGGGACCGGCAGAAGTTCGGGACCTCCTGGGTCAACTCGAGGAGCGACCCGCTGTTCCTGCTGCGCATGCTCACCGAAGAGTGGCGGGCCTTCAAGGACGACCTGTCGCGCGGGCAGCGGGCGTGGGCGAGCGAGCTGCGCGAGGCCCGCAACCAGTGGGCGCACGGCGACGGGTTCAACGACCAGGACACCGCGCGTGCGCTCGACACCACGGCCAGGCTTCTGCAGGCGATCGGCGCGGTCGACGAGGCCGATCCCGTGCAGAAGCTCCTCGACGACCACCAGAGCGCCGTCTTCGAGAAGCGCAGCAGGAAGGCCGCCCAAGAGCAGCAGGCCACCGCGCTGAACGTCGAGGGGCTGGGCCTCAAGCCGTGGCGCGAGGTGATCGAGCCACACAGAGACATCCAGACCGGCAACTTCAGCTCCGCCGAGTTCGCTGCCGACCTCGCGAGGGTCGTCAAAGACGAGGGGAGCGAGGAGTACTTCAAACCGGTCCAGTTCTTCCGCCGCACCTACCTCACCGAGGGTCTGCGGGACCTGCTGGTGCGCGCGGCGAGGCGGATCGGCGGCGACCCGAACGCGACGCCGGTCGTGAACCTCCAGACCAGCTTCGGCGGCGGCAAGACCCACTCGATCCTGGCCCTTTACCACCTCTTCTCCGGGAAGCCGCTCAGCGCGTACCCGCAGGACCTCCAAGAGCTTCTCGCCGGCGTCGACCTGCCGGAGCACGTGCAGCGGGCGACCTTTGTCGGCAACCGCGTCTCGCCGAGCAAGGTGCACGAGAAGCCGGACGGGACGGCGGTGCGCACGGTCTGGGGCGACCTCGCCTGGCAGCTCGGCGGCCGGGAGGCCTACGAGCTCGTCGCCTCCGCCGACGAGACCCGCACCAACCCTGGCGAGGCCCTGGGGGACGTGATCGCCGCCGCCGCGCCGTGCCTGATCCTCATCGATGAGTGGGTCGCGTACGCGCGGCAGCTCTACGGCGACGACACGCTGCCCGCCGGCACCTTCGACACGCAGTTCACCTTCGCCCAGACCCTCACCGAGACGGTCAAGGCCGTGCCGGGCGCCCTGCTCGCCGTGTCGATCCCTGCATCGACCGACGACGAGCTGACCAGCGACCTGGAGGTCGGCGGCACCCACGGCCGCGAGGCGCTGAACAAGCTGAAGCACGTCGTCAGCCGGGTGGCCGACCACTGGCGGCCAGCGTCGCCGCGGGAGTCGTTCGAGATCGTGCGGCGCCGGCTGTTCGAGGAGCCCGGCGCGGAGGGCCGCGCCCACATCGCCGCCGTGGCCAGGCAGTTCCAGACGATGTACGTGCAGCACACCGGCGAGTTCTCGCGCGGCTCCGGCGAGCACGACTACGCCAGCCGGATCCGGGAGTGCTACCCGATCCACCCGGAGCTTTTCGACCGGCTGTACGAGGACTGGTCCACGCTGGAGCGCTTCCAGCGGACGCGAGGCGTGCTGCGCCTGATGAGCACGGTGATCACGGCGCTGTGGCAGTCGGGCGACCCGGCTCCGATGATCATGCCGGGCACGTTGCCGCTGGACGACGACCGGGTGGTCGAGGAGCTCACCAGCTACCTCGAGGACCGGTGGAAGACGATCGTCGACACCGACGTCGACGGCCCACGCTCGACGCCGGTCACGATCGACCGGGCGAAGTCCCTGTTCGGCAAGCGGCACATGACCCGCCGGCTGGCCCGCACGGTCTTCTTCGGGTCGGCGGCGACGATCCGGAGCGCCAACAAGGGCATCGACCGGCAGCGGATCTGGCTTGGGGCCGCCATCCCGGGCGACACGGTGGGCAACTTCGGGTCGGCGCTGCAACAGCTCACCGACACCGCCACCTACCTGTACTCGGAGGCGTCGCGGTACTGGTACGACACGCAGGCGTCGGTGTCGCGAACCGCCAAGGACTACGCGGACAGCCTGCGGGAGCGGCCGGAGGACGTCTGGCACGAGATCGTCGTGCGGCTCCGGAAGCGGGAGCCGAGCAGGCGGGGCAGCTTCGCGGCCGTTCACGTCGCGCCGGAGACGAGCGGTGACATTCCCGACCTCGACCAGGCCCGGCTCGTGATCCTCCATCCGCGGTACGAGCACAAGTTCAAGGCCACGGACTCGACGGCGCTGGAGTTCGCCCGGGCCGCTGTGGACATCTACAAGGCCAGGCAGCGGACCCATCGCAATATGCTGGTCTTCCTGGCCCCGGACGGCCCGCGGCTCGAGGACCTGATGGACGCCGCCAGGGACTACCTTGCCTGGCAGCACGTCTGCGATAAGGCCGGCGAGCTCGACCTGACGCAGACGCAGATCAAGCAGGCCCAGGAGCGGCGCGAGCAGGCCGACGAGGCGGTGGGCCTTCGCACCGAAGGCGCCTATATCTGGGTGCTGGCGCCCTCCCAACCCAACGCGGGCAAGCCCCCGGTGTGGGAGCCGGTGAAGGCGGACGGCCTGGCGGACAGTCTGGCCGAGCGGGTCAGCGCGCGGCTGCTCAGCCACGGCGATCTGGCCGTGCAGCACGCCGCCCCGAACATCCGCCAGTACCTCAACGGCCCGCTGCAGACGGTCTGGCAGGACGGGCACGTCACCGTCGGGGAGCTGTGGAAGCTCTATACCAAGTATCCCTATCTGCCGCGGCTGCGCGACCGCCGCGTGCTCGACGACGGCGTGCGCAGCACGCTCGACCAACTCGGCTGGCAGCAGGACGCCTTTGCGCTGGCCACCGGCTACGACGAGGGGTCCGGCCGCTACCACGGCCTGGCGTTCTATGACTACGGCACCTTCGGGGCGGTCACCGACTCCGCGCTGCTCGTGAAGCCGACACGCGCCGTCCAGCAGCAGGAAGAGGACCTCGCCGCTGCGCAGACCGGCGCCGCTGAAGACCAGCCGGCCTCCGTCTCGACGGGCACGTCCCGGCCTCCGCCGCCGCCCCCGCCCCCGCCCGGGCGGAGGCCCAAGAACCGCTTCGTCGGCGTCTACGAGGTGAGCTCTCCGCTGTACGCCCGCGAGCTCGCCAAGCTCCAGGAGGAGATCCTGCCCCACCTGACCGGCGAGGGCGCCGAGCTGAAGATCACGGTCGAGATCGAGGCGAGGAACCCGCGCGGGTTCAACGAGAGCAAGACCAGGGTCGTGGAGGAGAACGCACGCACCTTGAAGTTCGTCCAAGCCAAGTTCGACTTCGACGAGACCTGACCAGAGGCTACGAAGTGGGTGGCGTCCCGTGGAGCCGGTCGTAGACCGCCGACAGCATGGAGTTCCGGCGCCAGCTCACAAGCGGCCGCAGCTCACGGAGGAACGATTCCTGCCCGAAGGCGGCCGGTGCCGTGACGGCCTGGCACACGGCCTGCACGATCTCGCCGCCGTCGTGCCGCACCCCCAGGATGGCCTCGACCTTGTCGCGGGCCTCGGCCTTGAGCCGGAGCCTGCCATGGTCGTTGACGACGCACTCGGCCGCGATGCCGTACAGGAACTGCCGCGGCCAGTCGTCAACCGCGAAAGCGATCCTGGTGAGCAGCCAGGAGGCGTCCTTGGCGTCGCCCTCGGCCGACTGCAGCACGTTGCGGCCGAGCTGCTCCTGAACCGGCTCGGCCAGCCTCGAGCACCATGCCGGGCCCAAGTTGGCGAGCGCCCGGCACGCCTGGTTCTGCCGGGTCCAGTTGTGGCTGCGCATCTCGTCGACCAGGCGGGTGGCGAGCGGCCCGGCGGGGAAGTCGAGCCCCGCGAGCTCGTTGAGCGGCAGCGCGGCGACGTGCTGTTCGAGCTGCTCGGCCCACACCGGCGGCAAGGGGTCCGCCTCGTTCAGCTCCTGAACCACGATCAGGACCCGCACGTCAGGCTGCCAGCCGGGACCGGCGTCCGCCGGAGGCTCGAGCACGCTCGCGAGCGCCGCGCCGGAGAGGGGGCCGTCCAGACTTGCGAAGACCTCGGGACGCAGGCACACCAGGGCGGCCCCGCGCTCGCGCCAGGCCAGCCGGGCGGCGAGGTCGAGGGTGCCGATCAGCTCGGGGTGCGCCGCCAGGACCGCCCCGGCCAGGATGGCCACCTTGCCTGCCAGGTCGCTGCGTGTCGGGTCGATGGCGAGGTCGTCGAGCTCTTTGACGGCGGTGAGGACCAGGTGCCGGCGAGCCTCCGCGGTGAGCAGCGGGTCGATCTCGTGGGCGTACCGGCGGAGCGCGTCGGGGTCCCTCGGGAAGAAGGTCCGGTCGCTCGCGGCGCGCCTGACCAGCGCGGTGGCCCACTCCTTTCGGTGCTGCGCCGGCCGGGACAGGACGGTGTGCACCGCTGTGTCGAGCGCCGCCAGCACCTGCGTCCGGGACGGCGACGCGCCGCCCGGGTGCCCGTAGCGGTTGCGCTGGTCCCGGATGTGGGCGAGGTCCCTGTGCTCGTGGTCGCTGATCAGCTCGTGCTTCTTGGCCTTGTCGAGAAGGAACCCGTCGATGGCGTACCGCTCCTTCTCGAGCTGCACGAGCTCCTCGAGAAGGCTCGTGAGCTCGGGGTCCCGCTCCGCAGCCACCTTGAACCGGTACCGCAGCCCCTCGGCGACCGCGAGCCAGGTCATCACCACTGCCGCGCGGTGCGCACCCTGCTCGAAGCACCGGACGGCCTCGTCGAACAGGACACCGTCGACAGCCGGGTACCACAGCCTCGCCCGCAAAGCGGCAAGGTCGTCGTGCCCCGGGCCGACCGCCGTACCAGTCCCCTCAAGCGTCATAGAACGCATGATTCCACAGCGGGAAGATCCGCGCCTTTTGCGCACCATGAGAGGCGGCAGGGCGAGGCGATGGCGTCCGCGGAACGCGACGTGCGGCCCGACGACACGTCCTCCTCATGAGCTGACGAGGACCGGCTGCTACCCGCCGAGTGCTGCCGCGATGTCGCTGATGTTCTGGACCAGTCGTTTGACGAGGACCGGCTGCTACCCGCCGAGTGCTGCCGCGATGTCGCTGATGTTCTGGACCAGTCGTTGGCGGTTCCCGGGCACGGCGATGAAGCCGTGGTGCTCGTAGAAGTCCGCTGCTGCTCCGTCGATGGCGTCGACGACTGCCAGTCGCGCGGCGGCGACCTCGCTGGCCTGCACGGCTCGGCTCAGTGCGTCCACGAGCAGTTCGCCGCCGAAGCCTTGGCCGTGCAGGGACCGGTCCAGGGCAAGCCGGGCGAGGAGCACCGCTGGGATGGCATCCGGCGAGCCGCGTCCAATCTTCGGGGGGAGCTCCGCGCGGACGACGAGGTGGGCGGCGAGACTGAAGTAGGCGACCACGAGCCCGTCTCCGGCATGCCAGACGAAGGTGCGTGCGGTCCGCATCGACTGGGCGTGACGTGCATGGTCCCGCAGCCAGGCGTCAAGAGCGTGGTTGCCGGATGAGAACT
>WNGE01007264.1_pt1 | contig 12099 bp, 9 predicted proteins | sample 5400651 | NCBI WGS metagenome assembly WNGE01 (sample SAMN13153370, study PRJNA577476) | soil metagenome | isolation source: 60 cm soil or saprolite under grassland replicate 2 | place: USA:California | collected 2016-06-15 | reverse complement strand
CGGAGCGCTCACCCGCGGCCGGGCAACTGCACTCGAATGGGAGCCGCCGGTGGCGGCGTAGTGGCCGGCGACAAACGACAACGCGGCGGCCATCATCACGACCACCACCACCGCCGCCGCTGCCCCCGTGGCGCGCACGGACGCCGACCGGAGGACGACCGTCCGGCGGCGGCGCGGCAGCCAGATCTCGACCTCAGGCCGGTCGAGCGGGGTTGCGCGCAGATGGGCCGCGATCTCGGCCATCTCGTGCGCCTGGGAGCTGCACGCAGAACACTCCTCGAGGTGCGCAGACAGGCGCGCCGAGTCGAGCTCGGAAAGCTCGGAATCGAGCTGCACCGAGATCGACTCCCGCGCTCGTACACAATCGCTCGGAAGGACGGGAGTACTCATATACGACCTCTTCCCCACTTTAGACGCGAGTTTCACTCATCGGTTAGTCGAGGCGTGTGCCGTTCCACCACCGAGCCGAGATGCGCGCCCGCGGGCAGCACGCCGTAGGCCGCGTGGCCCCTCTTGACTCGCGACTCGAGGAACGCGTCGGCGACCGCCGCCGGCGCGTGCCGTATGAGCAGCGATCCCTGAAGCGCGACCGCAAGCCGCTCGACGAGCCGGCGCGCGGACCCCTCGTCCGCGTCGGCGAGCGCCGACTCCGCCTCCCGCTCGAGTCGCGGCTCGCCCGCGAGGCGGATCTCGTCGAGGACCGTCTCGGCCGAGCCGGGCTCGCGCCGGAACGCCCGGAGGACGTCGAGACAGACGACGTTCCCGGATCCCTCCCAGATGGACAGGAGCGGCTGCTGCCGGTAGATCCGAGGGAGTCCGGACTCTTCCACGTAGCCGTTGCCGCCGAGGCACTCGAGGGCCTCGGCCGCATGCGCCGGACCGCGCTTGCAGATCCAGTACTTCGCGACCGCGGTCGCGATGCGTGCGAACGCCGCCTCACGCTCGTCAGTGGCGCGCCGGTCATAGGCGCGCGCGAGCCGCAGCGCCGTCACCGTGGCGGCCTCGGACTCGACGCAGAGGTCGGCGAGCACGTTCTGCATCAACGGGTGCTCGACGAGCAGCTTCCCGAACGTCGAGCGCTCCGCCGCGTGCTGCGTCGCATACTCGACCGCGCGGCGCATGCCTGCGGCGGTGCCGAGCACGCAGTCGAGCCTGGTGTGCACGACCATCTCGACGATCGTCCGGACGCCGCGCCCCTCCTCACCTACGAGCCGCGCCCACGCGCCGCGAAGCTCGATCTCCGCCGACGCGTTCGAGCGGTCGCCGAGCTTGTCCTTGAGCCGCTCGATGTGGAAGCCGTCTCCGCGCGGCATGAGGAAACACGAGAGGCCGCCGGGCGCCTGCGCGAGCACGAGGAACGCCTCGGACATCGGCGCAGAGCAGAACCACTTCGCGCCGTCGAGCACGTACTCGTCGCCGCCGATGGGACGCGCCGCGGTCGTGTTCGCGCGCACGTCGGAGCCTCCCTGGCGCTCGGTCATCGCCATCCCGCAGAGCGTCCGCGCAGTCAGGCGCGGCTCCCACTCGGCGGCAAGCTGCGGAGCCGCCGCCCGCAGCGCAGGAACGGCGGCGTGCGTCATCGAGATGGGGCAGCCGTGGCCGGCCTCGACCTGCGACGCAAGATAGAAGAGTGCCGCCCGCGCAACATGCGCCCCCTCGCGCGGATCGGTCCACGAGAGCGAGTGCACCTCGTGGTCGAGCGACAGGCCGAGCAGCTGATGCCACGCGGGATGGAACTCGACGACCTCGTCGCGCCGAAGCTTCGGGGGATTCTCGTTCGCGAGCCGGCCCCACTCCAGCGGCTCGCCGCCGAGTGCCAAGGCGAAGGCTTCGCAGCGCTCCGCGGCCCACCCCGCACCCTCCCGCTCGAGCGCCTCCGCGAGCGGTCGGTTCTCGGTGAAGAGATCGGTCGGGACGGTAGCCGCCACCCCCAGACGATACGCCTCGTTTGCAGGCGGGCAAGAATGCCGCGGTGGACGTCTCGATCCGGCTGCGATCGATCGGCGGCGCCGGCGGACGCTCGCCGGTGCTCGTCGTCCTCGACGGGCCCGAATACGTGCGGCGCGCGTCGCTGATTCGAATCGTGAACCGGCTCGTCGAGACGCGGGCCGTGCCGCCGCACCGCCTCGCCCTCGTCGTCCCGGACGACCGGCTCGAGACGTACTCGGCCTCGGCGGCATTCGCCCGCGAGCTCGCAGCCGTGCTCGACCAGCATCTCGGGAGAAGCCGCCGCGTCGGACTCGGCGCGAGCCTCGGCGGCCTGGCGCTCCTGCACGCACACCGACTCGAGCCCCGTGCATTCGCGGGGCTCCTCCTCCAGTCGGGCAGCTACTTCCGGCGCCGCACCGACCGGCAGGAGTCGGGCTTCCCCCGCTTCTCGCGGATCGACCGGTTCGTAGGGACGGTGCTCAACGCGCGCGACGAGGGTCGACCGGTGCCGACGACGATCACGTGCAGTCTCGACGAGGAGAACTATGCGAACAACGCGGCACTCGCGCAGGCGCTCGCCACGCAGGGCTATCCCGTCGACTTCCACGCGGCCCGCGGCGGCCACGACTGGCCGACGTGGCGGCGCGGGCTCGAGTCCCACCTCGGACCGCTGCTGAGGCGGGTCTGGCGATGAAACACCTGATCGGGCTCAGTCTCGGCACCGAGGACGACTGGCCGGCGGCGTTCGAAAGCATCGCCGCCCGTCTGGGCGCGTTCGAGTGGCGCGGCTCGAGGCACGAGCTCGAGATCGAGCGGGTGCTGAACGAGCCGTTCGACCTCCGCTACAAGCCCCGCTACTCGCTCGTCGTCGACCGCGTCGGCTGGTGGTACCTGCTGCCGCGCGAGTGGCTGAAGAAGATCGCGCTGATGGACGACGTCTACCTCCTCAACAACCCGTTCACGTTCCAGTCGATGGAGAAGCACTCCGCGTACTGCGCGATGATGCGTCTCGGGCTGAAGGTGCCGGACACGTGGCTGATCCCGCACAAGCGGCCGCCGTTCAACGAGCGCTTCCCGGCGACGGCCGCACGCTACAACGTCTCGTTCGACCTGACCGCGATCGGCGAGTACGTCGGTTACCCGATGTACCTGAAGCCGTTCGACGGCGGGCAGTGGCGGGGCGTGACGCGCGCGCGCAATCACGAGGAGCTGCGACGGCGGTACGACGAATCGGGCGAGCAGCTGATGCACGTGCAGAGCGCGGTCGACGACTTCGAGGTGTTCGCGCGGAGCCTGTCGATCGGCGCAGAGACGATGGTGATGTGGTTCGACCCCGACAAGCCGATGTACGACCGTTACCAGGTGCGGCACGACTTCCTCTCGCCCGAGCAGGGCGCCGAAGTCGAGACGATCTCCAAGGTTGTGAACGCATTCTTCCGCTGGGAGTTCAACTCGTGCGAGTCGATCGTCCGCGGCGGCGAGGTCTTCCCGATCGATTACGCGAACGCCTCTCCCGATGTCGCGCTGACGAGCCTGCACTACTACTTCCCGTGGGCGATCACCGCGCTCGTACGCTGGTGCTCGTTCTGTCTCGCGGAAGGGCGGCGGATCCGGATCGACGTCGACCCTCGGCCGTGGTTCGAGGTCGCCGACCGCGAGGGACCGACCTACGAGGAGAAGCTACGCGATTACCGCGCCCTGGCCGACGACTACTTCCAGGCGGACGCGTACGCCGAGTTCTGCGCCGGCCCGCTCGCACACCTCGACGAGGCGGCGCACGACTGGTTTCGAAGCGAGGGCTTCGACAAGGTGCTGGTCGACACGGTCCGCTCGACGTTCCCGTCGCACGAGCATGAACGGTTCATCGAGCACTATCGCGGCCTGCTGGCCGCCTGGGCGAGCGATACCTACTAGGCCCGGCGGCCGGGCAGCCAGTGGTCGTGCCTGCCGCGCGGGCCGATTGCCGGCAGCGTCCCGTTGACGAGATCCGTGATCCGCGAACGCAGGTCGGCGGGAACGTGCGTCCCGAACCGCTGCGTCGCGTCGGCGACGAGTGCGTCGATCAGACCCGACGCGGACTTCCCGCTCGTCGCGTTGGCGATCTGCGCGAGCGTCTTGCCGGCCCGGAGCTGGGTCAGGAGCGCCGACTCAGTCGTTCCGAGGTAGCCGGCCGCCGCGTCGAGACCGCCGCCGTGGTGCCGCGGACCGCCTCCGAATGGGCCGCGGCCGCTGTGGGTCACGAATTCGTTGAACCGCTGGGTCAGCGTCGAGCCGAGCTGATCGGCCTGCGCCTGTGTGAGCTTGCCCGCGGCCACCGCATCGGCGAGCTCCTGCTTCTCGTGGGCAACGAGTGCGGCGACGAGCCCGGCGGTCGACTTGCCGCTCGTCGCGTCGGCGACCTGAGAGAGCGTCTTGCCGCTCTGGAGCTCCGTCAGGAGGTTCGCGGTCGTCAGCCCCAGGTAGGACGCGGCTGCGTCGAGATCGTCGCCGTGGCCATGTTCCCCGCGGCTCTCGAGCGCGGACTTGACCGTATGGCGGTCGCCGCCGCCCTTGCCTGCGAGCGCAGTGCCGCCGCCGACGAGTGCGAGTAGGCCGATGAGCACGAGCGCGAGCTGCGTGCGCCTCATGGGCAACACGATCGTGCACGAACCTAAGACCAGCCTGTGAGCTTTCTAAGAAGCCGGCGGGCCGCCCGGGGCGGCGGCCGACTCCGCCCACGTGATGCTGAACGACGAGCCGTCGCTCGAGAGATCGCCCGGCCTCGCCCCGGCGGCGGTGGCCATCGCCCCGAACCGGCGCCCGAAGAATCCGCCCGCCGACGCCTGCAGGTCGATCGCGGTCGGGCTCCAGGCCGCGTCGCTGATCGTCCCGGTGTAGCCCGCGGCAGTCGCCTTCGCCGAAGTGAAGGAGACCGTCCCGAAGTTTGCGAGCGACAGGGTCGTGCACTGCCCCGAGTTCGAGCACGCCGACGGCGCTTCGGCGATCCACTCCGCAGAGGAAGCAGCGAGAGTCGCGAGGGCGCGCCTCTTGCCGGTCAGGATGGCCATGCCCCAAAGTGACCGCGCCAACTGAAGAGCCGGGTGTGCCCGGGGTGAGGGCTCGTTGAGAGCTAACCGGGGTCGTCGTTGAGGATCGTGCCGATCGCCTGCGCGTCGACGAGATCGGCGTTGACCGGGTTGCTCAGATTGACGAAGAACTGCTCATCAGGCTCGAAGATGCCGTCGCCGACAACGGCGACCGTGATCGTCTTGCTGGTCTCGCCTGCCTTGAAGGTGAGCGTGCCGCGTACCGCCGCATAGTCCGTGTTGTCGGCCGTGCCGTCGGCGGTCGTGAAGTCGACCGTCACGTCCTGCGACGACGCCGCCGAGAGCGTGACCGTGAAGACGAAGTTCGTGGTGGTGGGGACGCCCTGAAGGTCCGGGCTGCCCTCGAACATCGAGACGTCGGCGATCGAGATCCCCGGCACGACCTGGCCGACCGGAGCCGAGACGGCGCTCGCCGAGCCCGCGCTGTTGGTGGCGACGACCTGCACACGCAGCGTCGACCCGACGTCTGCAGCCTGGATCGTGTACGTCGTGGTCGTCTCGCCCGCGATCGGAGCGCAGCCGTTCCCCTGAGGGTCGCAGCGCTGCCACTGGACCGCGAGCGTCGGCGCCGGAACACCGCTCCACGTCCCGAGGGATGCGGTCAACGACGAGCCCAGCGCGACCGTGCCGCTGATCGAGGGCGGGCTGGTGTTAGCCGGCGCGGAAGCCACGACGGCCGTCACGGGCGAGGTTGCAGACGCCGTTCCCGCGATGTTGGTCGCGACGACCTGCACGCGCAGCGTCGACCCGACGTCCGCAGCTTGGATCGTGTACGTCGTAGTCGTCTCGCCCGCGATCGGAGCGCAGCCGTTCCCCTGAGAGTCGCAGCGCTCCCACTGGACCGCGAACGTCGGCGCCGGCACACCGCTCCACGTCCCGACCGACGCGGTCACGGACGAGCCCTGCACGAGGGTGCCGCCGATCGATGGGGACGTAGTGTTCGCCGGCGCGGACGCGACGATGGGGCTCCGGGCCGAGACTGCGGACGCGGTCCCCGCGGCATTGGTCGCCACCACCTGCACGCGCAGCGTCGAACCGACGTCTGCAGCTTGGATCGTGTACGCCGTGGTCGTCGCGCCTGCGATCGCGGTGCAGCCGTTCCCCTGGAAGTCGCAGCGCTGCCACTGGAACGCGAACGTCGGCACCGGAACCCCGCTCCACGCGCCGACCGATCCGGCCAACGGCGACCCGACGGCCACCGTGCCGGTGATCGAGGGCGGAGTCACATTCGCGGGCGCCGTCGCGACGACGCCGCTCGCCGGCGAGGTCGCTGAGGCCGTCCCCGCGGCGTTGGTCGCGCTCACGCGCACGCGCAGAGTCGCACCAGCGTCGGCCGGTTGCACGACGTAGGTGGTGCCGGTGGCCCCGGCGATGTCGACGCACCCCGAGCCGGCGGCGTCGCACCGCTGCCACTGGTACGCGAAGGTCGGCGCAGGCGTCCCCGTCCAGGTGCCCGCCGTCGCAGTCAGTGTTTGGCCGATGGTCGGCGTGCCGGCGATCGCCGGCGGCGCCGAGTTGACGGGCGCGACGTTGACCTCCGCGTCGTACTTCTTGCCGGCCGGGACGATCACGGTCTGATCGCGTACGAGGTCGCGCACCCCGACGACACCGGTGCGGACGGTGACTTCGGACCCGGTGCAGAAGTCCGCGGTCAGCCAGACCGTGCCGCGCACTGTCGCGGCGGCGTAGCGGCCCTTCGTCCGGAAGCGGCCCTTCGCGTTGCCCCAGAGGCTGCGGATCGGTTTGGCAGGCGCACTGCGGCCGGCGAGCTTCCGTGAGCAGACGCTGAAGTCGCCGCCGACGAGATGGAGATCGGTGATCCGTCCCTTCCCGGCGCCGGCGGGCGCGACCTTCGGCTCGAACACCTGGAAGACCCCCTGGTAGAAGAGCCCGGAGCCGTCCGCGCTCGTCAGGCGCACGACGCCGCGAAGCGCGTCGACGATCGTCCGCAGCGGCACGACGCGGGCGCCGTGGAGCGCGTTGAAGCCCGGCTCGCCGGGAAGACGGACTTTCACGAGGCCGCTGACTCGGGCCACGACGACGGTCTTGCCGGCCGTCGGCGCAGGCGGAGCCGGCGCAGCAAGCCCCCGCGGGGCGAACGCGAGGAGCGCGGCGAGAAGGAGTGCGGCGAGGGCCCAGACCCTGAGGCGTACCAACCCGCACCGATCGTAGGTCGGCGGTGCCGGGGCGTCAAACGCGAGGCTGCCGCGCTACCTGATCCGTGTGGAGAACACGTCCGATCCGAGTGCCCCGTTCGCCTGGAGCGCCAGATTCGCAGCGAAGAACGGCTGGAACGACGTGCCGGCGGTGTCGAGTGCCTGATAGTCGCCCAGGAAGTATCCGCCGGCCGGGGGCGCGGCGGCATGGTCGAACGTCGGCGTCACCGGCGAGCTCGCCGACCACGTGTGGCCCCCGTCAGTTGACGTGGTGAACCACTCGGTGGTCATGAATGAGCCGTCCTTGGTCGACGGATCGGCGCGGAGGTCGTAGTAGAGGATGCCGACGCGCCCGCGGGCATCGACGGCGACCGCGGGAGTGAACGCGTCCTGCGCACCGGCAGGCGTGTCGTTTGCCTTCACCGGCATCGACCACGTCCGTCCCTCGTCGGTCGACGACGTGACGAGCACGTCCGTGCGCTTCCCGTTCGAGAAGCGGACGTCCTGCCACGTCGCGTACAGCGTCCCGTCCGCTTCGACCGCGAACGACGGAACGGTGTCCCCTGTGCGGAGACCGGGGACAGGCAGCGACTGCATGTCCAGCACCAGTTGAGGCGCAGTGAACGTCCGGCCGCCGTCCGTCGAACGCGTCACCCACAGGTTCTGACTGTTCTTGCCGAGGCTGCCGTTCTGGAAGTAGGTGCCAAGGACAGCGACGTCACCGTTCGGGAACGCGACCGGCACGTTGCCGATCGTCTGCTTGTTCGTGCCCGTCGCGAAGACGACTTGCGGAGTCGAGAAGCTCGCGCCGCCGTTCGTCGAGCGCGAGAACATCGCCGGGCCGGTGTACGTGCCGACAAACGGCTGTCCGAGTGGATCCTCGATCAGCCTGTCCCAGGCGAGATAGACGTTGCCGCGGTTCGGGCTCGAGGCCCAGTCGTCTGCCGCCAACGCGTTCTTGTCGTTGAAGAACTCGAACTGCCGGTCGATGATCACCGGGACCTGCGCTCCCCACGTCAGGCCGCCGTCGGTCGACGTGCTGACGAAGAGGCCGTTGTCAGGGCCGGTGTCGTCGAAGGCGAGGCTGAAGGCATACACGCGGTTCGACGGGCCGAAATCGACCCAGGGGTCTGTGGCCCGCTGGAACTCGCCGCCGGCGAGGATCGTGATGCCCTGGACCGGGCTGTTGGTCCAGGTGCGTCCGCCGTCGAAGCTCGCGCCGAGGACCAGGTTGCGTGAGCCGCCGGTCGTCCAGCGGTCCTCCTGCCACATGCCGACGACGTTGCTCCGGTTTAACTGGTTGACGGAGACCATCGGTTCGACCTGCGAGTCGAGCGTCACGCTTCCGCTCGTCGTCAGCTCCTCGGCGGTCAGCGGGGCAGTGACGCCTTGATCCGTCGAGACGCGGACGAGGGAGTCGAACGGCGGCGCAAACGCGATCGCCGGACCGGCCGTAGCGTTCGAGTCGCCGGAGACGCCGGCGGAGAAAACGGCGCCGTGGAAGGTGCGGCCGCCGGGACCGCGTGCCGCGGCAGCTCCGGCGACGAGGGCGAAGGCCAGCATGATCGCGGCCGCGCAGATGAGAGAGCGTTTCACGGACGGACCCTCCTCTCGTGCTCGTGCGGCGAAAGGCCGCGCCGGCAGCATCCCACAGTGATCGCGGCCCGGTCTAGACTGTCGGAGACGGGCGGCGGTGGGGCTGCCCGATCGGGCGACGGGGCTCGGCACCTCGTACTCATGCCCACGTCTTCCAAGACATCCGTCCTCGCGCTCGAGGGCCGCTACGAGCCCGGCACGTTCTTCGACGAGATGTTCGAGGCGCCCGGCCTGCCGCGGCCGCACTACCGCGCGCTCGCAGACCAGCTCGCGGCGCTCAGCGTCGAGGAGTTCGAGGAGCGGCGGCACGCAGTCGACGTCTCGTTCCTCAACCAGGGCATCGGCTTCACGGTCTACGGCCAGGACGAAGGGCTGGAGCGGATCTTCCCCTTCGACCTGATCCCGCGCGTGATCCCGGGGAACGAGTGGAACCACATCGAACGCGGTCTCGTGCAACGCGTGCGTGCGCTCAACCTCTTCCTCAACGACGTCTACCACGGCCAGCGAATTCTGCGCGACGGGCGGATTCCGGCAGACCTCGTCTTCGGCGCGCGTCACTTTCGCCGCGAGATGATCGGCGTCGACCCGCCCGGAGGCGTCTACGCACACGTCGCCGGCGTCGACATCGTGCGCGACGAGCACGGCGAGTATCTCGTGCTCGAGGACAACCTGCGCTCGCCCTCCGGCGCCAGCTACATGCTCGAGAACCGCTCCGCGATGAAGCGCGAGTTTGCGCCGCTCTTCGAGCGCTACGGCGTGCTCGCGGTAGACCAGTATCCGCAGGAACTGCTCGCCGCGCTTCGCGCCGTCGCTCCCGCGGCCGCGGCGATGCCGACCGTCGTGCTGCTGACTCCGGGCGTGCACAACTCCGCCTACTTCGAGCATTCGTTTCTGGCCCGGCACATGGGCATCGAGCTGGTCGAGGGCGGCGACCTCCTCTGCCACGACGACGTCGTCTACATGCGCACGACGCAAGGGTTGCAGCGAATCGACGTGATCTACCGGCGCGTCGACGACGAGTTCCTCGATCCGCTCGTCTTCCAACAGGACTCGATGCTCGGCGCGCCCGGCCTCCTCAACGCCTATCGGGCCGGCAACGTCACGATCGCGAACGCGCCGGGGACGGGAGTAGCCGATGACAAGGCGGTCTACCGCTACGTGCCGGAGATGATCCGGTACTACCTCGGCGAGGAGCCGGTGCTGGGCAACGTGCCGACGTACCTCGGCGTCGACGAGGCCGATCGCCGGTACATGCTCGAGCACCTCGACGAGCTCGTCGTCAAGACCGTGGACGGCAGCGGCGGCTACGGGATGCTGATCGGCCCGGTGGCGACCGCCGAGGAGTGCGATGCATTCCGCCGCCAGGTCGAGGCGGAGCCGCGTGAGTTCATCGCGCAGCCGACGATCGCGCTGAGCCGGATGCCGATCTACCTCGAGGAGCTCCGCCCCGCACACGTCGACCTGCGCCCGTTCGTCCTCTCGAGCCGCGTCACGAGCGTCGTTCCGGGAGGCCTTACGCGCGCCGCGCTGCGCGAGGGCTCGCTCGTCGTCAACTCCTCGCAGGGCGGCGGCAGCAAGGACACCTGGGTGCTGCGCTCCTGATGCTGAGCCGGGTTGCAGAGTCGCTCTACTGGACCGGTCGCTACATCGAGCGGGCCGAGGACACGAGCCGGCTGCTGCACGTGAACTTCCATGGGCTACTCGACGCCGACCTACCGGACCGGGGACGCGCCTGGCGCGAGTTGATTCTGTTCCTCGGCCGCGACGACACGTTCCGCGAGCACTTCTCCGACTACACGGCGCAAACTGTCACGGAGTTCGTGCTCTGGCATCCGGCGAACCCGGACGCCGTCACCGCCTGTGTCGCCCGCGCACGCGAGAACGCGCGCGGCATGCGCGAGCAGATCTCGAGCGAGATGTGGGAGCACTTGAACCGGCTGCACCTGCTCGTCTCGCGCAGGCGGCCGGCCGCCGTGCTCGCCTCGCCGCACGATTTCTTCGTCCGCATCCGCGAAGGCTCGCACGCCTTCCAGGGCGTGATGAAGGCGACGCTGCCGCGCGGCGAGGCGTACGAGTTCCTCGAGCTCGGCGCGCACCTCGAGCGGGCCGACGCGACCGCGCGGCTGCTCTCGGTCAAGGTGCCGGGCCTGACGGGGGCCGAGCCGGTGCCGGTGACGCACGCGTCCCTGTCGAGCCTCCTCAAGTCCTGCGGCGCCTTCGAGGCGTTCCGCAAACAGGAGAGCGACGAGCTTCGCGCCGCGCGCGTCGTCGCGTTCCTGTTGCTCGAGCGGCGCCTCCCTCGGGCGGTGTGCTTCTGCCTCGAGCAGTGCCTGAGCGCGATCCGCGCGATCTCGGGAGAGACGCTCCGGCCGGACCGGGCGATCGGCCGCGTCTTCGCAGAGCTCGCGTTCACCGACCTGCATGAGCTGGACGAGACGACCGCCCTCCTGCTCGGCCGTGTGATGCGCGGCCTCGCCGACGCGGCAGATGAGATCGCGGCCGGCTACTTCACGACGCGCGTCGTCCCACCGGGTCCCTACGCCCAGCAGCAGCAGCAGCAATGATCCTGCGCGTCGAGCACACGACGGAGTTCGGCTATGACGGCCCGATTGCGGAGGCCTACACGGAGCTTCGCCTGCGCCCGCTCGAGAGCGGCGGCCAGCACTGCTCGTCGTTCCGGCTCACGACCGAGCCGCCGGGCCTGCGAGTGCGCGAGTACCGCGACCACTTCGGCAACGACGTCCACCATTTCGACGTGCTCGAGTCGCACGACCGGCTCGCCGTCACGGCGGTGAGCGAAGTGATGACGCCGGGATACTTCGGGGGCGACCGCCGGTTGCCGACGCCGCTCGAGCTGCACGACTATCTCAGCCCCACGGGGTACGCGCCCTTTGCCGGCGGCGTCCGGGACTTCACCGCCAGGCACGACGGGACCGGGAGCGGCGTCGGGCGCGCACGCGAGCTGATGGACGCAGTGCGCGCCGAGCTCGTCTACGAGCCGGGTGCAACCGACGTCCAGACGCGTGCCGATGAGGTACTCGCTCTGGGCCGCGGGGTCTGCCAGGACTTTGCGCATGTGCTGCTCGCCTCCTGTCGCTGCCTCGGCATCCCCGCACGCTACGTCAGCGGCTACCTCTACGACCCGAGCCTCGAGGGCGACGATGCAGCGTCTCACGCGTGGGTCGACGTCTGGGACGAGGAGCGCGGCTGGCTCGCGCTCGACCCGACTCATGACCGCGAACAGACGGATTCCTACGTCCGCGTCGCGGTCGGGAGGGACTACGCCGACGTGCCGCCGACCCGCGGCGTCTACAAAGGTGCGGCCAACGAGA
>WNGE01009929.1_pt1 | contig 12104 bp, 7 predicted proteins | sample 5400651 | NCBI WGS metagenome assembly WNGE01 (sample SAMN13153370, study PRJNA577476) | soil metagenome | isolation source: 60 cm soil or saprolite under grassland replicate 2 | place: USA:California | collected 2016-06-15 | reverse complement strand
TACTCTGTCTTGATAACATCGGCGCCAAGCTCGGCCGCGATGCGGGTGTGCAGCATCAGCCACTGAGCATCCCGTGCATTCTGAACTCCTGCGCCACGAGCGACCGATTCAACGATCAGGGGCAGGCCGAGATGCTCACACTCGCGAGAGACCCTCGCAACGCGCTGGATTTCGCTTCTTTCAAATTTCGCATCACCACTGCCGATAACCATAAACGTGATGACCGCGTCCGCGCCTGCCAGGAGGGCGTCTTCCGGTTGTGCAACGAGGCAACTGCGAAAGGCGTCAGGAGGAAGCTTGCTGGCTGTGCCCATCGCGGTAGTCCAGTCAAGCCTGGCGATGAGGCCTGGCAGGTTCTCCTGTGCCGGCACTTGCGCAAGCTCTCCAATCATTCCCAGGTTGAGAAGAAGGGCGTCGGCGTTGCCTTCCAGGAAGCGGCTAATCTGGCGCCGGGCATTTTGCGTCCCCAGAATCGGCCCGAGAACAAGCCCGTGATCGAATGCCACGACCAGGCTGCCCCGGCCGGGGCGGAGAACACGGCTAAGGCGGATGGTTTTCCCGTATCGGCTCACGGTAAGGGAAGTTGGTGAAACGATACACCAGGCGGAAAATTTAGACCCTGAACCGCAGGCTGTCAACTATACTCTTGAACAGAAATTCGTGATAGGTCATGATGACCGGGACTTTCAGGCATGACCGCGTCGCGAAACATGTCGTGGCGAGAGGGTTAGAAGCCAGGCATTTCGTGAGAAAAGCGCGCCCTGATGCCAAGGCCTAAGCCAGAATGGTAACTATACGTGATGTTGCCGGTGAGAGCGGCTTTTCCGTGACTACCGTTTCCATGGTATTGAACAATGGTCGCGGCGCTACTCGCATTTCTGGGCGGACCCGCAGTCAGATCTGGAAAGTGGCGCGGCGCCTGCGATATCGACCCAACCTGCACGCTCGCTCGCTGCGCAGCAAACGCACCCACACAGTGGGCGTGGTTGTCTTTGATCTCACCGACCCTTATTGCACACAAATCTGGCGAGGCATACAAAACCATCTTCGCCCTATGGGCCTTTTTCCAATTGTCACGGATCTGCAGGACGATCGTTCGCAGTTTCAGCCGTGCCTCGACATGTTGCTGGGGCGGCAGGTGGAAGGCATCATCGCAATCGCAAACCCGCTCTACCTCGACACCAGGCTGCTGTCCGAATTTGCCCAACGCGGTGTCCCTGCGGTCGTCATTGGCCGTGAGTTAGCTAATATCCCGGTAAGTTCGGTGGTTGTGGATAATGCAGCGGGGACACGGCAAGCGCTTCAACATCTGTACAACCTTGGGCACAGCCGCATTGCCTTCATCAAAGGACCCGCGATCCTGGTCGACAGCGTGCAACGGTGGCACGGGCTTGAAAGTTTTGCCGAGGAGGTGGGGTTGAAGCTCGACCCCAGGCTTGTCCTGGAAATTAAGGGCCGAAATTCCACTTACGCGGAAGCCTGCGAACTGACCGAAGAACTCATGCGCCGCAGGGCCGATTTCACTGCCCTGGTTGCGTTTGACGATCTCACCGCATGCGCCGCCATTCGCGCGATGACCAAAGCCGGCCGCCGCGTGCCCAAAGATTGCTCCGTGGTCGGATTCGATGACATTCCCAGCTCCGCCTTCTACAATCCTCCGTTGACCACGGTGCAACAACAACTCGAGATGCAGGGTTCGTTGGGAGCTGAAATCATGGAAGAGCTGATCCGGGCAAGCGCCGAAAATCGGCCAGTCCAACCAAAGCATCGCAAGGTTTCACCCAAGCTCATCGTGCGCGATTCCACGTGTTCTGCGCCACGCTCCTGACCTAGACGTGGCACGTAATAGCTATGTGTTTGTTGTTGAAACGTTACAGCAGAAAATCGCATGAGCTACATAGCTAAGGCCGACCTTTATCGGTGGTGCAGGATTCCTGCAACAGACCTGCTAATGCATCCCGGCTTGCGAGTGCGGTTTCGTATCGTGCGGAATTCCGCCGAAATGGGTCTGCTTATGGCGAGGGAATTAGTGGAGGTAATCGAAGCCAATAATGAGCAGAACCTTGTCACGCGGGCGATTGTCCCCTGCGGGCCCAAGTGCTGGTATGTTCCGTTCACAGATCGGGTGAACTCGCGAAACATATTCCTGCGCAATTTCTTTGTATTCCATATGGATGAGTGTCTGGACTGGCAAGCTCGTCCGTTACCGGCAAATCACCCTTACAATTTCCGCAGCTTCATGGAGAAATACTTTTACGATGGGATCAGACCCGATCTCGCCGTTCCCCAAGAACAGAGATTCTGGTTGCTCCCGTCGACGGCCGAGCAGGTACGAGCCGCTATTGATGCTGCCCCGATTGACATTACCGTAGGCGGTTGGGGCCAGGATGGGCATGTGGCGTACAACCAGGCCCGGCGCCATCCGTATAGTCCCGTCTCGATTGAAGAGCTCGCGAACTCAAGCATCCGTATTCAGGAAAATAATTTCGATACTGTGCTGGCTTTGGCGCAGCGCACGTTTGGCGGCGCATATCAATTTGTTCCGCCCATGTCGATCACGTTGGGGATCAAGGAATGTCTCTCCGCCAGGAAAGTGCGCGTTTACAGCGACACAGGCTCCTGGAAGCAGACCGCACTGCGAGTTGCACTATTCTCTGAACCTACGCCCGAATATCCGATGACACTTCTGCAGCGGCATCAGGACGCGATCATCACTGCGACTGAGGAAACGGCGAGCCACCCGATTAGCGAGAATCCCGACTGGGAACTTCTGTAGAAAGGGAGTCATGGAGGTACTGCGAATCGACGAACGGCTTCCTTTTCAGCAGCTCGTAGGGGTCGGCGGGTTGGGCACGGGGATTTTCTTCTCACTCGAGGGAGAGCACACACTCGGGAGGAACGAAAGCCGGCCAGGCAAACTTCTAGACGTAAGGGACTATTGCAAGCTGCACATTGTGAGTCACTATGTCGCGAAGTTGCTTGGAACCCAGTCTTTTCGCGTATTTCCCGTAGGTAAAATAGGAAACGACGCTGCCGGCCAATTTGTTCTGAGGGGATTGGCCGATGTCGGTATTGACACCGGTTTTGTTCAAACGGTCACAGGGCGGCCCACCTTGTTTAGCGTGTGCTTCCAGTATCCCGATGGCAGCGGGGGCAATATTACGACCAACAATTCGGCGGCGGACGAGCTCTGTGCGAAAGACCTCGAGGAAGTTGACAGCTTGTTTGCTTCGAATGGCTCGCGAACCATTGCGCTCTCGCTTCCAGAAGTTTCCCTCGAACTACGCCGGCATTTTATCCAACTCGCCACCAGGAAAGGGGCGTTCCGGGCAGCGTCGTTCGTTTCGACGGAGATTGCCGCTGCGAAAGAGTTGAGATTATTCGAGCAACTGGATTTGCTGTCTCTGAACGAGGGTGAGGCAGGCGAGCTCATCGGCGACACCTTTGTGTCAGAAAATCCAGAGAGCTTTCTGAAGCAGTGTGTTCGATTTGTTGAAGCAGGGTATCCGCATCTTCAGATTGTGGTGAGTGCAGGTAAGGCTGGCGCGTGTGCTGTGAGTTGTAAGCGCTCGAATTACTGCCCTGCGCCGCAGGTCGAGGTTGCTTCCACAGCCGGTGCGGGAGATTGCCTGCTGGGGGGGATCCTTGCCGCCATGGCCAGAGGCGTCCCTCTGCTAAACTCTTGCTCGCCAAGGAAAACCCTTGCAGAACGTCCCCTGGAAACAGCACTCGAATTTGGGGTGCTGCTTGCCAGCTACAAGGTGACCTCGCCACATACGATTCACCCCGATACCTCCTTCCCCGCGCTGGTCCGATTCGCGAATGAGAGACGAATCGAACTCGCTCCTTCGCTACAACGGGCATTTCGTTCGCAACCAAAACGAGCAGTTTCACCAACGATGTAGTATAGAGGGCGCCCAAGCGCGCCACGAGAGTCGAAGCAGCCATGGGTGGCTATCTTCACCTGCGAGTGGAGGCAATGCACCCCGCACCTTTTCGCGGATACGCATGCCCTGGAGGCAGAAGCTCGCGAGACGAAGTATCCGGTGAGCAGTTTTTTCTTGACAGCCGATGTCCAGTGGGTATAAAGAAAAAACCGGCTTGGTGAAACGTTACACCTGATCGTCCCCGATACCTCATGAGTTGCCTGCGGACTCCAGCGCGTAGTGCGCAAGTAAAGCTACTTCTCTGCTCGTGCCTCTTGTGTTTCGCCACCCTTCCTTTCCTGAGCTGCAGCCGTAAGGGCTCCTCTCAATCAAATTCTAGCAGCAGCATCAGTGTGAGCGGCGGGAGTCCACTTGTGATTCGGACATCGGCAGCGGAATTCCGCCTGTTCCCAAGTGGTTATCTGCAGGCCGCTCTTTTGCGGGACGGAAAAGCTGTACGTCTGGACGACCCACGCCCGGAGGCCACGGCCGACGCCCTGGTGAGTAATGGCAAAGAAATCGGCGACTTTGTGCTCGACCTCGCAAACGCCCGAATCAGCGACGCCTCTGGCCGTCTCGGGGCACGAGGCAAGCGAATCGAGGTTTTAGGCAAAAGTCCTTCTTCGGCAGCCATTGAAAAAACCGTGATCGTTGAGTTCTATGATGACTTCCCCAACCTCACGCTGGCGAGTACGTCCTACAAAAACTCGAGCAACACGGATCTGCCAATCGACACAATCATTACCCAAAAACACACTCTGAATGCGTCATTGAGCGACTCTGGGGCTTCGCCGTATTCGATGTGGTCGTTTCACGGATCGAGTGAGGCTTGGGGCAAAGATGACGTCATGAAGATCAGCAACAAGTTTTCGCGGTCGAATGCGATGCAAGTCGTCATGCACAACGATGAGAACCAGACAGGCGGCGGCATCCCCGTGGTGGCTTTCTGGACGGGTTCGGTCGGCGAGGCGATTGGCCATGCCGAAACCGTGCCGCTGAAACTGAGTCTTCCAGTAAGAACCGGGCAAGACGCACGGGTGAGCGTAGCGGTTGTGACGGACGACGGAACCAAGCTGAAAGCAGGTGAAACATTTTTAACGCCTCTGACCTTTGTTTCGGTCTTCCAGGGCGATTTTTACCAGGCGCTCAGCCTGTATTCAAAGATGCTGCAGGTGCGTGGTCTAAGTCTGGCACACCCCAATGCTGCAGACTACGAAGCTAACTGGTGTGGCTGGGGTTACGAGATGGATTTCACTCCCAAGCAGATGCTAGGGACGCTTCCGAAGCTGAAAGAACTTGGGTTGAAGTGGGCCACGCTGGACGCCGGCTGGTTCCGTGCGCGCGGAGACTGGGAGCCGCGAACTGACACCTTCCCTGATGAATCCATGCAGAAGATCGTCAGGTCATATCATGACGCTGGCATCCATATCACCTTGTGGTGGATTCCGCTGGTTGTGGAGGACGGTCACGGAAAGGACATCCTGAATCACCGCCCGTACCAGTTATCGAACGTGGTAAGGGATCATCCCGACTGGCTGGTCCTGGATAAAAATGGACAGGCGGCCCGCGTCACTGCTGATCTGGCCACTCTTTGTCCCGCAGTTCCCGAAGTTCAGGAGTATTACAAGCACCTCACCGAAAAATTCATTCGCGACTGGGGTTTCGACGGCCACAAACTTGACTTCGCATATACCGTTCCCGCCTGCTACAACCCTAAGCATCATCACAAGTCGCCGAACGATTCCATCGCTGCAGTGGCCGATGTTTACAGGATCATTCTGGAAACCACCCGCGCGCTCAAGCCGGAGAGCGTTACCCAAGCTTGCCCCTGCGGAACGCCCCCGAACCTGGCGTGGCTGCCATATATCGACCAAGCGGTCACCGCCGATCCCGTCGGCTCCCGGCAAGTGCGCCTTCGCACCAAGATGTACAAAGCTTTGCTCGGGCCTGCGGCCCCGGTGTACGGAGATCACGTCGAGCTCACCGAAATTGAGCTTAGCAATACCCAGCATGAAGTTGATAAAGGAAGAGATTTTGCATCCGCAGTGGGGGTCGGCGCAGTGGTTGGGACCAAGTTCACGTGGCCGGGCTATGGACCGAAATTTAAGACCGTGAAACTGACTTCCGACAAGGAAGCGCACTGGAAAAAATGGATAGATATTTATAACAGCAAGATGCTTTCTCGCGGCCAGTTCCTCGGCCTTTACACTTACGGCTACGACTGGCCTGAAGCGTACGCTATCGAGAAAGACGGCAACATGTACTACGCCTTTTATGCGCCTGATAAAACGAAGTCGTGGTCTGGAGAGGTTGAACTCCGGGGCTTGAGAGCCGGCGCGTCTCACGTTGTGGACTATGAAACAGGCAAAGATATGGGCGTGGTTAATGCTAGCAATGCCAGGCTCAAGGTTTCGTTCAATGAGCACCTGTTGTTGGAGGCTAGCCCGCAGTAAGAAGTTCGAGACGTACAGTTTCAAGAGAAGACTCAAATTGTTGAATGCTGCTTACGTAAGCGTTTGGACAAGGAGGCTGACTGTGTCGCGCTTATCTAAATTCTATTGTCCGGTGCTCCTGTTTTTGGTGCTTATCCTACTCGCAAGCTTGTGCTGGGCGCAAAAAGACACCGGCAACATCGTGGGCACAGTCAAGGACAAATCAGGAGCCGTTTTGCCCAGCGCGAAAGTGGCCGTTGAAGACGTGGAGCGTGGCACTGTCTTCCGCACGACGTCGAATGGAGACGGAGAATTTAGCGCGGGCCCGCTCAAGCCGGGACGGTATCGCGTCATAGTCGAAAAAGGGGGATTCAAGAAAACCATAGTTGGCCCGATCGAGCTGAACGTCCAGGAGCGGCCATCGGTGGATGTGGTTCTCCAAGTCGGACAGGTCAACGAGCAAATCACAGTTAACACACTAGGCCCTCAACTCGAAACTCAGAACTCCGATCTAGGCCAGGTTGTCGGCAGCCGCCGGATTGAGACGCTTCCTCTGAACGGCCGCAATTATGCGCAACTCGCGCAATTGAGCGTGGGGGTGGCCCCTGCCGAGCCCGGATCGCGGGCGGAGAAAACCTTCGGCTTCAGCGCGAACGGGGCACGCGCACTGCAGAATAATTTTCTGCTCGATGGCATTGACAATAATTCCAATCTCGGTGACCTGCTCAACGAAACTACGTATGTTATTCAGCCGTCCGTAGATGCAATTGCAGAATTCAAGGTGCAGACCAATGCATACAGCGCTGAATTCGGTCGCGGTAATGGCGCAATCATGAATGCCATTATTAAGTCTGGCACGAATGAGCTGCATGGCGATGTTTACGAGTTTCTGCGCAACGAGAAGTTTGATGCCAGAAATGCCTTTGACCAATTTGGACGCCAGCCTTACAAGCAGAATCAATTTGGATTCACCCTAGGCGGACCGATTGTCAAGAACCGGACATTTTTCTTCTTCGACTATGAGGGACTACGGGTGCGCCAGGCAACGCCCATTCTGCAAGTGATTCCAACGCCTGAGGAAGTTGCAGGTGACTTCAGCGGCAATCTTCTGAGCGATTTCGCGCCTCAGTTCGATCCGAACACCGGGGCTCCAATCGACGGGACGATAGCTCTGGACTGCAGCGGAAATGCAACATTTCTCGGCGAGATCTTTGACACACGGCAGACCCAGGTCTCTAACCTGAATCCCAACGGCTTTTGCGGCGTCCCGATTTCGTCGGGCGGAAACCTGAATGTCTTTAGCGGTGTCGATCCTCTTGCGGCCCGGCTGGCCGCCTTTCTGCCGGCTCCCAATAGTAGTATCTCGGGGGCAAACTTCCTGACCGAGCCCGCGAGAAAGGAATCGCGCAACAACTTCGATGTGCGCGTGGACCACAAAATCTCGCAGAAAGACGACTTCTTTACACGCTTCAGCTACGAGGATCAGCCCAGCAATATTCCATCCACCTTTAACAACGTCCTCGACGGCGGTGGTTTTTTTGATGGCATTGAGGATAATTCGTATCGTAGTGTGGCATTGAGTGAAGCCCACCTGTTTGCCCCGAATCTGATCAATGAGTTTCGGCTGGGTTACAACCGGATCAACTCGCATCGCTACCAGCTTAACTTCGACAAGAACATCGCGGGCGACCCATCGTTCGGAATCAACTTTCCCGGTGTGCCGTTTGCGCCCTTGAATGGCGGTCTTCCGGAAATTGATTTCGGCGATGGCACCGCCACCATCGGCAGCGCCACCTTCTTGCCGTCTCGGGAAATACAAAACAGTTTCGTGTTGAGCGACAATTTCACATGGGTGCGGGGCCGACACTCTCTCAAGTTCGGCACCGAACTCCGGTACGAACAGTTTACGCTTTTCCAGCCCGCCGCTTCGCGCGGCAACCTCGGTTTCGGCAGCGAGTTTACTGACAACCCTGCATCACCCAGCAGCGGAGGCTCCGCTTTTGCTTCGTTCCTGCTCGGGATTCCCGATTTTGGCGAAATTACCAGCCTGCACAACGTGGATTACCGGCGCCAAATCTACACTGGTTACGCGCAGGACGACTTCCGGGTTGCTCCCCGTCTCACGCTGAATCTCGGCTTACGCTACGAATTTTTCAGCACGATCAAGGAAGCCCATGATGAGGCGGCAACTTTCGATTTTGCTACGCAGTCTCTGCTCGTGCCCAAAGGGCAAAACATGCAGCTCACGCCCACTCTCGCCCAGAGCATACCGCTTTTGCGCACTGGTTCGCGCGGTCTGATCAATCGAGACTTAAACAATTTTGCGCCGCGAGTGGGACTGGCTTACCAGATTACCGATAAGCTCGTGCTGCGCAGTGGATACGGAATCTTCTATGGGGGACAGGAAAACGGCCCATTCTCCAATCCCAGCACGGGTTTTAACCCTCCATTCTTCTCGATTGAATCGTTCAATACCAATTGTGGAGCATCTTCCGCCAACCCTAATGCTGTGGACTGCTCGATTTCCAACTTGAACGTGTTGGCAAATGGCTTTCCAGCCGATTCGCTCACCGATCCCAACACTCCACAATTCTTTTCAGTCGAACCGAATCTGCGAACTCCTTACACCCAGCAGTGGCATCTCGGAGTGCAGTATCAACTGCCGGCAGAGACTGTGCTGGAGGTTTCCTATGCCGGATCGCGAGGTTTAAAGCTGTTCGCTTTCTACAATGGAAACCAGGCAGTTCCCACGGCTGACTCAACTGCGGCCTTTGCTCCACGCCGTCCGGTGAAGAAGTCTCTTCTGGGCGCCGGTCCGTGCGACTTGGCAAATCCCGATAACTGCGACGAGGCGTTCGATACAACCATCGCGACATTTCGTTCGAACGCGTTCTCCAATTACCACTCCCTGCAGGCCCGCCTGGAGAAGCGCCTGACGCGCGGATTGCAGTTCCAGGCCTCCTATACTTACAGCCATGCTCTTGATACTGCCTCCAGCGCCGACCTCGGCTCCTTTGCCTCTGGAGATTTCCGCGATCAGCGCTTTCCGCAAAGGGAGTATGGGAATGCCGATTTTGATGTGCGACACCGCTTCGTTTTCAGCTATTCCTATGAATTGCCTTTTGGAAAGGGCAAGCACTTCGCGGGCAATGCCAGCGGCGCGTTGAATCAGGTGGTCGGAGGCTGGCAGGTCGCCGGAATTACTTCGGCGTCAACTGGGAACTATTTCACGCCCACTGATATTGAGACCGACCTCTCAAACTCCGATGGCGGCGGCAATGTGGCCAATTCTGCCCGTCCTGATCGCATTGGCGATCCTAACGCCAAACCATGCATTCCCGGAACTCTCTTCAACACGTGCGCCTTCGCCACCAACAGGGTGTTGGGGACGTTTGGCGACGCGGGACGCAACATCATCCGGGGTCCTGGATTCCAGAACTGGGATCTCTCGCTTTTACGGATCACGGCTTGGACCTGCGCCCTGGACAGAGTGGCTGCCCGGTTGACAATCTCAACTCGAATTGTTCCTGGGGATTCCCACAGTCGGCTCGGGACCCCAGATTCATTCAACTTGCTCTGAAGTTTTATTTCTGAGCCGGATCGCGACGCACCAGCATGTTCAGCGAACAGGCCGTGCCGATGGAAGCTGGTCCGAGGCTGCGACGGGCGTTGGGACTCTGGGACTTGATTCTGTATGGGATGATCGTGATCCAGCTCACCGCGCCCATGCCGGTCTACGGCGTGATGAGCCAGCGCGCACGCGGTCATGCTGTCACCACCGTTCTGATCGCTATGGTCGCTATGTTGTTTACGGCGATCGGCTATGGACGGATGGCTCGTGCCTATCCTAGTGCCGGGTCAGCCTTCACCTACGTCGGATCAGAAATTCATCCCGCCCTCGGTTACGTGACCGGATGGAGCATGGCGATGGATTACATGCTGAACCCCATCGTATGCACCATCCTCTGCAGCAAGTTTGCGCTTAATTTCCTCCCGAAAATTCCGTACGCGGTCTGGGTAGTTTTCTTTGTTACGCTGTTCACAGGCCTCAACCTGTTCGGCATCCGGACTTCGGCACGGATCAATGGGGTTCTGGCGGCAGCGATGGGAGTGGTAATTCTCATCTTTCTGGCTGCGGCTGCACGGTATGTTATGAAAATCCCCCACGACAGCGCTGCTTTTTTCACTCGGCCCTTTTATGATCCGCAGACGTTTTCCGTGCCAGCGGTGCTGGGTGGGACATCGCTTGCAGTGCTGACCTACATCGGCTTCGATGGGATTTCGACACTCTCCGAGGAGGCCGAGAATCCCAAGCGCAACATTCTGCTCGCCACAGTTCTGGTTTGCCTCATTACCGGTGTGCTGGCCTCCATCGAAGTTTACGCCGCGCAACTGGTGTGGCCGAGTTCGCAGTCCTTTCCGGATGTGGTGGACACGGCGTACGTTCACGTTGCCGGCCGCGCCGCCGGGGCGTGGCTGTTTACCATGATTAACATTACCTTGCTGGTCGCAACGGTAGGCTCTGGCATGGGCTCCCAGCTCGGAGCTGCACGGCTGCTATACGGTATGGGAAGGGGAAATGCCCTCCCGAAATCCTTTTTCGGAGTAATCGAACCCACGCGGCGCATTCCTCAGAACAATGTCATCTTTGTGGGTTTATTCGCGCTGGCGGGAACTACCGTCCTGACCTTCGAGCGCGCTGCCGAGTTACTCAATTTCGGAGCGCTGCTGGCATTCATGGGAGTGAACGCCGCATCATTTGCCCGTTACTATTGGCGCGCGAGGCAAAGGACGTTGGCGAGCTTGTTTGTGCCAATCCTCGGTTTCACCATCTGCCTGCTGCTTTGGTTGAACTTGAGTAAACCCGCGAAAATTGCAGGCATCATTTGGATGCTATTGGGAATCGGCTATGGTGCGTTCCGAACCCGCGGGTTCCGCTCGGAGCTGGTTTCGTTTGAGGTTCCCGAGGAGACAGAAGCACGAGCGGGAGTAATCACGACTTAGCGCGTTATCTGGTTTCAAGAAGGAAGGAGCCTTTGTAAGTCGGGGCTGAGGGGGATATTGTGGCCGTTATCATGCGTCTGGTTCAGCAGTTTGAACATTCGAAGAAACAGGAGTTCATCGCGCTCGAGAAAGAATTTGCGGGGCTGGAAGATCGTGGCGTTCTACCCAGGGGGGAACGATTGCTCCCTATCTCCAGCCGCGATCCGGCAAACACTCTTATCTGGCAAGCCTCCTTCAAAGACCTGTGTGCGGCGCAAGCGGCCCTCAAACTCTTCGAAACCAACCCGGAGCACACCGAACTGGCCAACAAGCAGAAGCACTTTTTCAAGGATGCCTGGATAGAGTTTTACGAGATTCTTGAGTGCTAGTACGGCGTCCCACAACAATCAATTCGGCATCTCACGTGATTGGTTGTTAGTCAGTCTCGCGAAAACTGGCTTCAAGGCTGGGTAAAGCGTCCGATATATTTCGTATTGGCGTCGCATTACGTCCATTGCCGCTGGATGTGGCGATACGCGCGTTGCAACGTGCACTGCGCACTCGCACGCATCCTCTACTGAATTCCAGACTCCATGGGCCACTCCGGCCAGTAGCGCCGCTCCGTGGGCTGCGCCTTCCTCCGCTTCAACGATTTCGACCTCCTGGCCGTAAATGTCTGCCTGAATTTGCTGCCACAGAGTTGAACGGGCGCCACCTCCCCCAAGGCGAATGCTGCGAACGGGTACCTCCATCTCATCGAAGA
>WNGE01007261.1_pt1 | contig 12104 bp, 11 predicted proteins | sample 5400651 | NCBI WGS metagenome assembly WNGE01 (sample SAMN13153370, study PRJNA577476) | soil metagenome | isolation source: 60 cm soil or saprolite under grassland replicate 2 | place: USA:California | collected 2016-06-15 | reverse complement strand
GGTCTGCTGCTTGATCAGTACAGTCGCAATGGCTGCTATTAGCGTCTTGCTCTCGCCTCTGGGCATGCCAGCGCTTACAGCCCCCTTCGTGCTGGGCGCATGGCTGTTCATTTTACCAAAAGCTGGCTTCCACGTGCTCCATCCAGTTGCGTTAGCGGAGGTCACAAACCCTGAGCGAATTCGACATGGCTATCTTGAAAGGGAACGCGCTTCCACTGGAACGGGGGGTACAATTCAACCGACGTCGTGATGATGTTTTCTGACAGAATAAAGCGTTGGGAAAGGGCCGCCGCATCCTCACCGCCTTCAGGCGTGGGTAGGGCGGTCCCATGTGAGCGTTTCTTCCTTCGGCGGTGACAGGTTTCGGGAATGGAGCCATTTTCCCATTGTCTCCTCCTGTATTCAACCGTACGGTAACTCTCCTGCCCTGCTACTTTCCTACGTCCCGGCACTCGTCTCTTCTCCTGCCCTTGCTCTGGGAAGTGGCATGTACGATTAACTATCTTGCCCCTCGTGTCATCGATGTAGACTCTGTTGCCCAATGGCCTTATCTCATGCAATTACCTTTTCTAAAGCCGCAAAAGGTGAGAGGCGTGTCTTGGGTTGAGGAGCCTCAACAAGGGAGGTGTCCGTGAGCCAGGAGACGGTTCGTACCATGTTGAGAGCAATGGCCGTGAAACTATGTTGCAATCGCGTTTTGGCCAGTCCGATGTAGCGTGTCCGACGCAAACCACTGCGATGAAGGGCCTGGGCATGGGTACTCTCAACACCTGCACGCATGGCATACTCCTCTCGAAAAGTCGCTGTGTTCTGTCGCTCTTTAGCGGCTCGTAAGGCTTCATAGCGGTCCCGAGGCAACACCACCAATTCTCGCGGGGCCATCTTTGCACGGGTACACTGTGCACGCACAGGACAGGGAGTGCAATCATGAGCAGAGAACTGGACACGCACGCCACCGATCACTCCTCGGCTTTGATCTCCATTGGGCAACCAGGAATAATTCGTCTTGCCAGCAGGACAGATCACGGTTTCTTGATCCCAATTGATGAGGAATGATGCCTTCTCAAATCCTTCTGCTGCTTTGGCCTGCCAACTGGGATCAGCAGCAACTGGACCCAGGAGCGTGATACCATAGTCTTGTTGACTGCTTACCAATCCTTCCGCATTGGTGTAGCCAGCATCGACGAGATGGACTTCTGGCAAGACCTCACGCTCAGCTAAGGCTTGATGCACTCTTTCAAGAACCTGGTCATCCTGGACAGAGGCCTGGGTCGTCTCGACATGGACAATGAGACGAGGAAACTCTTCATCACAGGTTTGCGGTGAAATGGACTTTATAGCCGACCCAGTCCATTCCACGTTTCGTGCTAAAACGGGCCTCTGGATCAGAGGGTGAGGCAATTAAGTTGCCTGGAATATCTACATCCTTCTTCTCTCGAAAGCAGATCGTCTCAACAGAGAGGTCGGTCTATTGTTCTGTCCAGACCCGACGTAAGATTTCAAGGGCTGGCAGGTCTCTGAGCCAGGGCAGATCCGTGGCACCATCGACGACTTGTAAGAGCTGAACTCCATCGCGTCCTATCGTCGCCCCCAACTCCGCGCGCTCAGTCTCAGCCTTGGGAAAGCGATAATTCTCCATACGACGACCATAGCGTTCATACCACTCAGGAGCCGCATGAGCACAAAGCCAATCAGGAGCTACTTCCGCAAGGACATTGAGTGCATACCGCATCGTTTCTCCTACTCGTTCCAGCCGATTGAGCGTTCTGACGGCGGCAAGAATATGAGTGGAATCAGTTCGTTGATGACCTCGTACTTTGAGGAGCCCTTGCGTTTTGAGATGAGTCAGCATCCCATCGAAAAGCTGCATCTCCTTGCCGCCTGCAATTAGGCGGGCGCGAAATTTGCAGAGCACCGAAAAGTCAAAGCCAGGATCGCTCAATTCAAGCGCAAGAGCATACTTCCAATCAATACGCTGTTGAACAGCTTCAGCAGCTTGTCGATCCGTCAATCCTTCGATGAACTGGAAAATGCAAACCAGAGCCAGCCGCCAGGGCGCCTCAGCTGGTTGTCCACACGTGGGAAACAAGCAGGCAAAGTCTTGGTTCTCATAGATGACCCCCAATTGGTCTCGAATGTGCATGTACAACGTTCCTTTGGGGTTGATTACCCGAGCGAGACGAGCAGTTTCTTCAGGAATCGTATCTGGTTCTGGCGGGGGGAATGACATCACACATCTCCTCTCACGGCTTCAAACGGCTTTTCCCTATTTTACCAGATATCCCTTCCTTTTCGCGTCGTTTGACTATTGGGCAACAGAGTCGAGGTATGTATCAGGCCAACTACTATGGTAAGCTTATGCCGCTGGTAGTCTCTCTCTTCGCTGATGCCGATCTTCTCACACGTCATCGCGAGTGGATGCAGATCCAGAATACGGGACCGATGCGAATTTACGAGCGCGTGGCTGAATACATAACGGCAGAGCAGAACCTTGGTCGCATTGATAAACAACGTGATCCCCTCTTCATCGCAGCCTTCTTACTCGGTCCCTGTTTTCAATATGTGTTCATGCGCAGTTTCACAGGAGCAGATCCCTCTCCGATGACTCAACAGAAGCTTGTGACTGAACTGGTACAAACGCTTATCTCAGGCGTTTTGCCAGCCGGTCAATAAAAAGGGCTCTCCTCCATATTAAGTGTGTCTGCTTGCTTTCTCAACTCCATCTCAGCTTTTCCACAGGTTCAACTCAGAAAGCCAGGGTATACTTTTGTTTAATGAGTCAAAACAGAAGCTTCGGCAAACCCCCCCTAATGCAGGCACACAACGTGCTCGAGTTGGCCTACCTGTCCTCATGTACGAACGTCCTGATCTAGTCATCGTGGCTGTACAATAAGTCGTTCAAGTCGCACACACGGGGCAGCCAATTGTGTCGAAATAATACCTTCTCTCAAAGGAGAACAACCATGAAAGAGAATCAAGTCATTCTCAAGCGTCAAAAGGACAGTATGTCGTTCAAACTGGATGAGGTGCGTCCACTGGTGTTCTTCGTCATCCTGGCGTGCCTTGTGGGGTGGATACCCTACATTTTCGCACTAGTAGGAGCCCACGACATCGCCGCAGCATTAGGGGACAACGGTTCACCTACCAATTTGCCGTTCGGACCGCTGGTCGCCGCAGTAATCGTAGTGGCATTCCTGGGCCGCGTGGGTCTCAAAACCTGGTGGCATCGGCTCACGACGTTGCGCGCGGCACCCGGCTGGTACATCCTGGCCTTCGTGGCCCCCGTGGTGATCGTGAGCGCCGCCGTGCTGACCAACTCCGCATTTGGCGCACCGCTGCCTACAGCGTCTCAACTCGCCAGATGGACCGACCTTCCTGGCGTATTCGTCCTCTACCTGCTCCTGGTCGGCATTGGCGAAGAGGTCGGCTGGATGGCTTTCGCCGCGTCACTACTGCTGCGTCGCCATACCTTCATCAACGCCTGGTTGATCCTGGCTGCCATCCGTGTCTTCTGGCATCTGCCGCTCATGATTAACGGCCAGCTGTCGTGGACCCTGGGCATCGGCGGGGACATCGCGTTTCAGTTCCTCATGCTCTGGCTCTTCCGGCGCAGCGGCCGGGTGTGGCTCCTCGCGGCGATCTGGCACGCGGTGCTCAATACGACCGCCGGCGGGTTCTTCTTCCACATGGTGCAGGGTCAGGACCAGACGCGCCTCGGCCTGCTCTTTACCATAGCGTATGTGCTGATGGCGGCGACTGTGTATCTCTTCGACCACAGTCATCTCGACAGTGCAGATGAATCCATTCGGGCCGGTGCTGCTGGCGGCACTGTAGTGGGTTAAAAGCAGTGTGTAGCGGCCCTTGCCAGGCCGCTACTTTGATACCGCGTTATTCTTCTGACTATTACTTTTACCCGCATTTGTGCCAGAGTCTATGCTCTTGATGATCTTACTGCTATAATGGAGTACGAAATCGAAATATCCTACCCGATTAAAAAAGAGGTACAGAGGGAGGAGAAACTTTGTTTTTGTGGATGTTCTAAATGAATCACTATTTATAGCGCATACACCAGTAGAGATCGGTGCTGGCTTTCATAATATCGGGAGCGGAGTCCTGCGTGCTTCTCATAAGGAAATGATTGATAAGATAGAAGCTCATTACGGAGAACGGTGCGGTCATATTCCGTTTGATGCCCGGCGTATTCGCGTGTTAGTCGATAATCCTACACCAGATATTGATGCGCAGGTAGCCTATCTCAGTCAACTTTTTGGCAAAGAGATAAAAGCAGTTACATTTGAAGATTTGAAGGCAGAGAAAGAAGCGTTCTCCGTAGAGAGTCCATTAATAGTCCCTTACGTAAATGTCCCCGAGACCGAGCAACGTATAAAAGGAGCTGTGGGTGGGACTGCGTGGGGAATGCCCAGTAATATGGTCCATTTGCTGAAAAATAAGGCTGATTTCTATCGCTTTGCCGATGAAATAGATCTTGCTGGTTTTCGGACTCCAGACTACAAAATTTCAGATATCTACGATATAAGCACAGATGCAATGGAATTTCTTTCTGAAGTAGAGGATATCTATAGAAAAGCGGGTCTTGCACAAAAATATCCACTGGGTATTGTCCTGAGAGCATCTGAGTCGGATGGAAATTATGGGAGCTGCCTGGTATATGAGAGAGATGGTTCTATCATTGTATTACCGGATGGAGATGCCAATTATACACAATCCTATACAAATTGGAATGATGCCATTGTTGCCTCACAGAAATGTCTGTTTGCGGCCATGAATGTACAGAAGGAGCAACGGGTTGTTATCAGTCGTTTTGTTGACATCGCTGATTCTCCCGGTATGTCAGTTGTTATTCTGGAGGGGCAGGTAGAATCTCTGCGCTGGAACGGTCAGCTCCAGGGGCAGGATAGCAAAGCCTGTGTTGGCACAAGTTCATATATCCCCAAAGATTCGTATTTGCGTCATGTCCAGCAGCGCGATGAGGATCAAACGACGATCATATTTGAAAGGCTTTTGAAGCAGGCGGCAATGAGATGCGATATTGATTTTGCATCGATACGTGGTATTGCCAATATAGATATCATCGTTCCCGGCACATTAGAGAGAGAGTTACAGAAAAGGAGAAAGCAGGAACCTGGACACTATCTGGCCGAGTGCAATCCGCGCTGGACCAATTATACCGATGCGATTATGACCGTCATGGGTGCCAATAGAAAAACACCGACCGTCAACAATATGCGCACCGTGATCCAGGAAGGGATCTTTACCATCGATAAATCCATTTTACCTGCAAATGTTGATCCGCGCGTAGTGAGGGAATACATCTGGAAGATAGACGATATTCTCAAACAGGATGGTACGAGAATCATTTGCCGCATGACAAAAAATCCTTTCGGGCTGATCTTTGCTGGTGATATACGAAAAGCCCAGGAGGAGTTTGCCAGTGTGGTGACTATGCTGGCATAGGTTGTTTCATGTGATCTTTTTTGACATTGTCCTCGGCCACTTTGTGGTGTGGCATACGAAAAGCTCAAAAAGTTTTGTGATGTACTCAGGCGGCAATGGCAAGTCACAATGGAAACTTTGTTGCAAATGAAACGTAGACCATTCTAGAGACTACACTTATTGAACAATGTACGTAGAAGGGCGATAGATCAGCAATTATGGATGCAAAACGACGAATGTTTCTCAAATATGCGGGACTAACCAGTCTTGGCAGTGTCGTGATGAGTGGCAGTTCTGTGTTGTATGCGACAACAATCGAACCGGACTGGCTCGATGTGGTAACGGTACCCCTTCATCTAGCACGCTTAGATCCTGCATTTCACGGCTACCGTATTGTACAACTAAGTGATATACATGCAGATAATACATGGATGGATGCTCAACGTCTCTCTCATATTGTACAAGTAGCAAATGCGCAAAATCCCGATCTGGTAGTTATTACCGGTGACTTTGTCACCTATATTCACGACAGAATGAAAGATACTCTCTCGACATTGAAAGCATTACGAGCGCGAGATGGTATTTTTGCAGTGCTGGGTAACCATGATTACTGGAGTGATGCTACGATTGTCCGTACACTCATCCATTCTTACGGTATCCAGGAACTCAAAGATCGTGTCCATACGCTCTATCGTGGCAAGGCTATGTTGCATCTCGTCGGTATGGATGATTTATGGGAACAAACCGATCACTATCATGTTTCTATCCATGCACAAAAAGACGTAGTTACCTCTTTACTAAATCCGCTACCAGAGCAGGGAGCAGCTATTTTGCTTGTACATGAACCTGATTTTGCTGATATCGCTGCAACGACTGGTCGTATTGATCTCCAACTCTCCGGTCATTCTCACGGAGGACAGATCCGCTTACCAGGCTACGGAGCCTTACGTCTTCCTCGCCTGGGCAAAAAGTACCAGGCCGGACTTTATCATGTCAACACAATGCTCCATTATACCAATCGAGGACTGGGGATGATGGACATCCAGGTTCGTTTTAATTGCCGGCCAGAAATTACGACATTTGTCTTATAACTAGTACTCGTATGGTCCGATATCAAATCCTTTTCCTTGCGGACGGGCTCTGCCATCAAAATCGGTTGATGGTGCGCCAACACTTGTGCCTGCATCAATGGCGGGGCTGTCGGCTCGTAGATGATAATCACCACTACCGTCGATCTGGTAATTCACAAATTGAACATTCTCAGTGATGGTATTGATATCTTTGTTGTCAGCGGATGATGGCCAGTTATAATGCTCATCACCAAACGGTGCATCTCCATTGCCATATACAATGTTATTCAGATACTGATCATGCGATCCGACGCCTATTCGTTCTCGTATTCCTAAAAGCGCATTGTCAATACTAATATTATTGGCGACAATAAAATTATTTCCAATATCTCCTCCCGTATCATCGGTATTGGTACCGATACTAATTCCATGCTCTTTATTGCCAAAAGTGAGATTGTTATCAACAACGGTTGCATCAGCTGCATGCCACAGATTGATGCCACAGCCCGCATTGTCGTAGCTGATGTTGTTTATAATATGTCCTCTGGCAGTTGAATGATAAATGCCATGAACATACTCGCATAGCTTCGGGTACGTGTCTCCAATATTATTGACCACATTCCCAATAATATCGTCGTCATGGGCGGTGTAATCTCCATCATCGATTCCTGCACCACCGATAGAATCGCAGCCACCGGGAATATCATGAACATGATTGCCAATAGTACGAATAAACGAGCCGAGGTTAGTGATACCATCTCTACTTCCCGTACTGGTAATATCGAAGCCGATGATATCAATATAATCAGCACGAGTGGTCCACGGATCTTTCGTGCCTGTCGTTTTTATTTTCGCGCCCCATTTTATATCAGACATAAACGTAATCGGCGCTTTAGAGGTGCCATCTATCTTGAGCACAACGGGTTGTGTGTATGTTCCTGGCAATACATGTACGGTTGTTCCTGGCGTAACAACCGTAGCAGCTTTTTGGATAGTTGCAAATGGATGGGCCTGTGAACCATCATTAGTGTCATCTCCATTTGGAGACACATAATAAGCCTTCCCTCCTGTGCGCTCTGGCTCTTGTGTGATCACTGTTGTTGGCGATATAAAATGGGCCTGGCCTCCTGGAGCCGGTTGTCCTCCCCCTTGTTGTATGCGCGTGAATAGTATGACTAGAGAAGCCGTAATGAGAACAACGATCAATAACAGACAACCAAAAGACTTCTGACGAATACGCATATATCTTCTCTGAGCTTTCTTCTCATTTTTTTTGGTAAAACTAGCAAAGAATGTATATCTCCGCTTTATAGGAAGTATACCTTCATACTATCAAGATTTGATCAAGAAACTGTACTGTTTGTGTCGTCCTGCCATTGCTTTCCTCCCTAATTATGCTCCTCTCCCTCCTGTATTTTAGCATATGGATCTGTCCAGTTTTCTGCCCCCATTATACTTATCTCTCCAACCATATTCCTATATTGAGTTCCAGCGATTTCTGGTAGACATGATGTGCCAGAGCTACATCTTCTATTGCCAGCCCAAAGGGATTCACCAGCACAATCTCGTCGAGATGGCTTCGTCCTCTTTTACTACCCAGGATAACCTCTCCGAGTTGCCCATCGATATGCCGCTTTTGCTCTCCATCCTTGATGCTACTAACCACCTCGTCTGGTCCGATAATCTGTCCTGCTCTATACATTCGCCCGATCAAACGTCTGGGATCGTTTTTGACGAGACCCCAATCATCCACGACAACCTTATTCGCCCGAAAAACCACCTCTGGTAAAGGATCGTCAAGTGAGATATTGACCAGAATAGTGCCTGGTTGTAACCAGTCGAACTGAATATAACCCGTTGTTGTGGTTGTTACGGGTACAACCAATTGTGCTGCTTTAATCGCCTCTTCAGCGCTTGAAGTTTCTTGAAGTTCTACTTCGTGTCTGTGAAGTAGTGCCTCGACTTCAACTTTGAGGGCTGCTATTCTTGCGCTATTTATATCGAATATGCATATAACACGTAAATGAGGAAGCCGTTTTACCAGCAGTTCGATATGGGCCTGAGCTAGTATCCCCGCACCAATGATGGCTATACACTCAATTTCTCTTCCTTTGAATGTGTCTGCGGAGAGTGCGGTCACGCAAGCTGTACGCAAGCTTGAGAGATAAGCACCCTCCATAATGCAGTTGATCCGTACCGATGTCCTGTCGTAAATCATTGTAAGGCCACTTGCGCGTGGTAAGCCACGCGATGGGTTAGCAATATTTCCGTTAATGATCTTCGTTCCTGCACTGTTCAGATCTCCTCCAATATACCCTGGCATATTCAAGCTTCTTACCTGCTCATCCCGATCATTCACCCATCCCAGGTAGGCTTCATCCGGTAAAATCGTTTGACCCGACCCATGTAGCTTGAAAAGATCACGAATCACCGCTACGACATCGATGCTGGCGCATGCTAACTCTACATCTTTCCTGCTGAGATAAAGGATTTTATCTTCTCTGGGATTCATCACTGTTTTCTCCATTCATGGCTATTTGTAAAATCTATTCATCGTATATAAGGCAGTTTATACGTGATGTCCTGGACTGGCTCTAGATGCTCTTTTGACACATGAAGCCCTTGTTTTTGTATCCAGTCGTCATTAAAGATAGAGTTTTCATAATTGTCGCCACTGTCAGCGCATACGCAAACAACATTTTTAACTTCAGGGTGAGCTTGCAAGTACCGAGCACAGGCGGTTAATACTGCACCACTTGATCCGCCAACTTTGATCGCCGTAGTTTCCCATAGAGCACGGCAAAATGCGAAGGCTTCTTCGTCTTTCGCAAGCATATACAAATCGTATAACTCGTTGCTGATAAAGCTAGATGGTCTGGATGAGCCAATACCCGTCAATTTACGTGGGGCCGGGGGAGTGCCGAAAACAACAGACCCATGAGCATCAACGCCAATAATAGATGTTGTTGGACTGACCTCCCGAAAGAATCGTCCGACGCCTGCCAGTGTCCCCCCTGTAGACACAGCCATAAAAAGAGCGTCCACCTCTCCATGCATTTGACGGTATATTTCAGGACCAGTGCTAAGGTAGTGGATGTGCGGATTGGCGGGGTTCGCGTATTGATTGGTCCAGACATATGTGTCAGAACTCCTGCATAACGCCTGCACACGTTCCAGCCGTGAGAGCAGATAGCCACCATTTTCATCGGGGTGATTTACCATCTCAATCTGTGCACCGAGTGCTTGCATCTTTGCGAGATTTTCCTGTGTCGTTTTTGGGTCAACGACTGCAATGAACTGACAGCCTCTTAGCTTGCAGAAGAAGCTAAGCGCTACGCCCAGATTGCCAGATGTTGATTCTATTACGACCGATCTCTTATGCAAAAGATCTTGCTTCTCCAGTGCTTGTATCAAACCATAACCTGTTCGATCTTTCACCGAGCCAGTCGGATTTGCGCTCTCTAGTTTAAGGTGGATTTTACGAGCAATACCATCTATCACAAGGTAAACCGACACCATTGGCGTGTCACCCAATTGCTGAGCAAGTTTACGTAATTCAACTGGTGCGAGATCCGCAATTGCAGCGGTATTCATCGAGGCCTCCTCATTTTCTTGCGCTCTCTTAAAGAGCTTCAGGCACTTATCCTTCATCTCCTCAATTCGTTTCGCTTGTTTGCGCCTTACGTATACATGCGCACACACGTTCGGTCAGAACGGGGAGATATTCGGTTCTACTGGTTATGTGGTTGCCGGGTAGCATATGGGTCTCCACATCTCCTGCTTTCGCTTTTACCACTTTCTGCCATCCTACGGGACGCCAGGGTTCTTCACTCGTCCAGAAGAAGATGATTTTACCCGAATAAAGATCAGGTGCGTAATCTGTCGCTGACCAGTCATACATATTGAGATAATCTTGACGCAGGCTCTCAACCTTTGGAACCAATGCCTCAAACTTGAGGCGCAGAGGCGTCGAGATTATCCTCCCTGGCTCAATACTTCCTGAGAGTTCGGAAATTCTCAGTTGTCTATAATGCGAAAATCGCGTGAATCTGTATATATGTTGTAGGCAGAGAAACCATTCAAACTGCGTCTTCTGATTAATACCCACCAGGTTACAAAAGTGACTGATTGACCTGCGAACCCATCTATGACGTGCTGGAGCATCAGGGTCTACCAAGAGTAGAAGATCAACGGCCTGACCTTGCGCATGTAATTGTCGGGCCATCTCATAGGCTATAAGAGCGCCATTACAATACCCTCCTAACAGCACTGGTCCTTCTGGCTGGATGGTGCGCAGCGTTTCAAGATGTGCGGCTGCCATCTCCTCAAGGGATGGTGCAACCTTCAGGCCATCAAACCGATATGGTTCAAGCAGGTAGAACGGTTGCTCCGGCCCTAGAGCGCGGGCCAGTTCCAGCGTATACAGAGCACCGCCTTTCCATTCTCCATGCAAAAAGAAGAAGGGTTGCCTGGACCCACCCGCCTGCACCACAACATAGGGTGCCCGGTTCTCTGCCTGCTTCCTAGGTACTTCCTGCACCGCCGTGGCTACTTGTTCTATCGTCGCCCCAGCAAACAAGGTCGAGAGTGCCAGTCTTTTGCCGTAGCGCTGCTCTATGCGATCAAAGAGTCGTACGGCTTGCAACGAGTCGCCTCCCAGTTCGAAAAAGTCATCTTTGATCCCGATCGGATGCACTCCTAATAACTCCTCCCACATCTCCACCAGTTGCTGCTGTACAGGCACCACTGCCGCCATATATCCCTCTTCCTTCTCTCGTCTGCCCATCTCCACCACCGGGAGCGCTCCCCGATCCAGTTTGCCGTTGCTCGTTAGCGGCAGATGATCCAATATCACAAAGGCTGATGGCACCATGTAGGCTGGTAGTTGTTGCTTCACCTGCCCTTTCAATGCTTCAATGCTCACTGTCTGTCCATGCTGTGGTACCATATAGGCAACCAGGCGTGGCTCTCCCACTTGTTCTTCTCGCACTATCACTACTACCTCCCGCACTCCCTCGTGCTGACTGAGCACCGCTTCAATCTCTCCTAATTCGATGCGATATCCTCGCACCTTCACCTGGAAGTCGACCCGTCCGAGAAACTCCAGGTTCCCATCTGGCAGATAGCGTCCCAGATCTCCTGTCTTGTAGAGCCGCGCCCCTTGCTCCTTGCTGAAAGGATCGGCCAGAAAGCTTTCCCTGGTGCGCTTTTCGTCGTTGCGATATCCCCGTCCTACTCCGATCCCTCCGACATAGAGTTCGCCACTGACTCCCATCGGCAAGGCCATCCCCAACATGCAACTCTATGTGCTCGATCGACACCTGCAGCCACAGCCGATCGGAGTGAGTGGCAAACTCTATGTCGGAGGGATCGGAGTAGGACGGGGGTATCGCCACGACGAAAAGCGCACAAAGGAAAGCTTTCTCGCCGATCCTTTCAGCAAGGAGGAAGGAGCGCGGCTCTACAAGACGGGAGATCTGGGACGCTATCTGCCAGATGGGAACCTGGAGTTTCTCGGACGGGTAGACTTCCAGGTGAAGGTGCGAGGATATCGGATCGAATTAGGAGAGATTGAAGCGG
>WNGE01009774.1_pt1 | contig 12111 bp, 12 predicted proteins | sample 5400651 | NCBI WGS metagenome assembly WNGE01 (sample SAMN13153370, study PRJNA577476) | soil metagenome | isolation source: 60 cm soil or saprolite under grassland replicate 2 | place: USA:California | collected 2016-06-15 | reverse complement strand
GCCGATGCGCTTGCGTGGCGCGAGCGCGAGGCTGCACGCGAGGTGCCGGAGGCGCGGCTCGCGGTCGAGACCGCCGGCGCCCGGATCCGCGCCGGGGAGGAGGCGGTCTCCGCGTCCGAGTCCGCCCGGACGCTGCGCGCCGCCCGGCACCGCCAAGGCCTGTTGCCTCTCACCGACGTCCTGGACGCAGAGGCCGGCCTCGCCGGCGCCCGCGCGCTCCTCCTCGCGAGCAGGCTGGAAGCCCGCCTCGCCCGCGCGCGCCTCGCGCTCGCGCTCCACCAGCCCATCGAAGGACTGCTGCCATGATCATCGGTCGCTCCACGTTCGCCGCGCTCGCGCTCGCGATCGCGCCTCTCGCTCACGCCTTGCCCGCCGCGCCCATCGCCGCACGGGTACGGGCAGTCCGTCCCGGCGCCGCCGCCGGGGGTGGGCTCGTCCCCGCCACCCTCGTGGCGGTGCGGCGCGCCACCCTGGCGACGCGGGTCGCCGCCTCCGTCCGCGCGGTCCACGCCCGGGAGGGGGAGCGCGTGCGGGAGGGTCAGCTCCTGGTCTCGCTGAGCGACGGTGACGTGCGCGCCGCGCTCGCCGCGGCCGACACCGCCCTCGCTGGCGCGGCCGCGCACGAGCGGCGGATCCGCGAGCTCGCAGCGCAGCGTGCGGCGACGGCGTCCGAGCTGGAGCTGGCGGGCGCGCAGCGGGCGCAGGCCGAGGCCGCGGTGGCGGCGGCGCGCGCGACGCTCGCGTACACCCAGATCCGGGCGCCCTTCGCCGGCACCGTGCAGGCGCGCCGCAGCGAGCCGGGCGACCTCGTCGGCCCCGGACAGCCGATACTGGAGATCGAGGGCGATGCGCTCGAGCTGGTCGCGAGCCTCTCCGAGCCGGAGGCGCTCGGGATCGCGATCGGGACCGTGCTGGAGCTCGAGGCGAGCGGCCGCCGCAGCGAGGCGGTCGTCACCGCCCTCGCGCCAGGCGGGGATCCGCTGTCGCACCGCCGCGCGCTCCGGGCGCGCGTCCAGTCGCTCGAGGGCGAGCTCCGCTCCGGCGGGTTCGCGCGGCTGCGCGTGCCCGGCACGGCGGGCGGCGCCCCCGAGGCCTGGCTGCCGCGCAGCGCCCTCGTGGAGCGCGGCGACCTGACGGGCGTCTTCGTGGCGAGCGGCGGGCGCGCCGAGCTCCGCTGGATCGCGCTCGGGGAGTCCGCCGGCGAGCTCGTGGCGGTCCGGGCGGGCGTCCGGTCGGGAGAGACGGTCATCGATGCGCCCGGCGCGCTCCGGGATGGCGAGCCGGTCGAGGTGCTGCCGTGACCGCCGAGGCGCCGCTCGGGCTCGCCGGCCGGCTGGCCCGGCCGTTTCTCCGCTCCAAGCTCACGCCGGTCATCGTCATCGCCTCGATCCTGCTCGGGGTGCTCGCGGTCGTCCTCACCCCGCGCGAGGAGGAGCCCCAGATCGTCGTCCCGATGGTCGACGTGATCGTCCCGTTCCCGGGGGCGACGCCCGGGGACGTCGAGAGCCAGCTCGTCACCCCACTCGAGCGAAGGCTCTGGGGCATACCGGGCGTCGAGTACCTGTACAGCGCGAGCCGCGTGGGGGTCGGCTTCATCACGGTGCGGTTCAAGGTGAACGAGCCGCTCGAGCAGAGCCTGGTGAAGGTGCACCAGGAGCTCGCGGCCCACCCCGAGCTCCGCCCGCCCGGCGCGCTCCCGCCGACCGTCCGCGCCCTCACCATCGACGACGTTCCGTTCCTCGCGCTGACGCTCCACGCGGCCGAGCCGCTCCCGCCCGGCCAGCTCCGGACGCTCGCGGAGGAGGTGGCCCGCGAGATCTCCGACGTCCCCCGGACCGCCCAGGTCCGGGTGGTCGGTGGCGCCCGCCGCGTGATCCGGATCGAGCCCGAGCCCGAGCGGCTGCGCACCCTCCAGGTCTCGCTCGGGGAGCTCCACCGTGCGGTCGAGTCCGCGCAGGCGCAGCTCCCGGCCGGCGACCTGGTCGCGGGCGGGCGCCGCGTGGCGGTCGAGGCGCGCGGGTTCGCGCTCTCCGCAGCGGAGCTGCGTCGCGTGGTGGTCGCGGTCGGGGTCGGCTCATCCCGGCGTCCGTCGAGGCGACCGTCACGCGCAACTACGGCGAGACGGCGGCGGAGAAGTCGAACGAGCTGATCGAGCACCTCCTCATCGCCACGCTCTCCGTCATCGCGCTGATCCTGGTCGCGATGGGCTGGCGCTCGGCCCTGGTGGTGGCGGTCGCGGTGCCCGTCACGCTCGCCCTGACCTTGGTCCTCACCTACCTGAACGGCTACACGCTGAACCGCGTCACCCTCTTCGCCCTCATCTTCTCGATCGGCATCCTCGTGGACGACGCGATCGTCGTGGTCGAGAACATCCACCGCCACATGTACCTGCCCGGCCCGCCGCGGAGCTTCGCGCGGGTCGTGCTCGAAGCGGTCGACGAGGTCGGGAACCCCACCATCCTCGCGACGGTGGCGGTGATCGCGGCGATCCTTCCGATGGCGCTGGTCCGCGGGCTGATGGGGCCGTACATGCGCCCCATCCCGGTGGGCGCGAGCGTCGCCATGGTCTTCTCGCTCGTGATCGCGTTCGTGGTGAGCCCGTGGGCGGCGATTCGGATCTTCCGCCGGGAGGCGCACCTCCCCGAGACCGACGCGACCGGGCTCCACCCCGCCGACCCCGAGCGCGACGCGCCCGAGCCGCTCCACGACCTCCCCTCCGCCCACCCGGAGAGCGCACCCGAGGGTCGGGTGGCGCGAGCCGACCGCCGCCTGATCCGCTGGCTCCTCGGGTCGTCGAAGGTCCGGCTCGGGTTCCTGGCCGGCGTGGCGGTGCTCCTCCTCGCCTCGGTCGGGCTCCTCTTCACCGGCGCGGTGAAGGTGAAGATGCTCCCGTTCGACAACAAGCGGGAGTTCCAGGTCCAGCTCGATCTCCCGGCGGGCGCCGCGCGAGAGGAGGCCCTCGCCCTCGGCCAGCAGGTGGCGCGGCGGCTCCTCGCCGAGCCCGAGATCGAGAGCGTCCAAGTCCACTCCGGCGTGGCCGCGCCGTTCACGTTCGTCGGCATGGTCCGCCACAGCTTCCTGCGCGAGGCGCCGGAGCAGGTCGACCTTCAGGTCAACCTGGTGAGGAAGGGGGAGCGGAGGGCGTCCAGCCACCAGCTCGCGGTCAGGCTCCGCCCGGTGATCGAGCGGCTCGCCGCCCCGGTCGCCGCGCGCGTGAAGGTCGTCGAGATCCCACCCGGCCCGCCGGTGCTCGCGACCCTCGTCGCCGAGATCTACGGCCCGCGCGCCGGGGAGCGCGATCGGATCGCGGGCGAGGTCCGGGACGCGTTCCGCGCGGTTCCCGGCGTGGTGGACGTGGACTCGACCCTCGACCCGACCACCCCCCAGGTCCTCCTCTCCGTCGATCGGGAGAAGGCGGCACTGCACGGCGTCGAGCCCGCGCAGGTCGTGCAGACGCTGGCGGCCGCCGGAGCGGGCGCTCCGATCGGGATGTTCCACGGGACCCGGGGCGCGGCCCAGGTGCCGATCGTCCTCCAGCTCGCCCCGTCCCGGCGCAGCCACCTCGATAGCCTCCTCGCCCTGACGGTCCCCGGCGCGAGGGGGGTCGTGCCGGTCTCCGAGCTCGTCCGCGTCGAGGAGGCGCGGGAGGCGCCCGAGATCCAGCACAAGAACCTCATGCCGGTCGCCTACGTCACCGGGGACCTCGCCGGCGCGATCGAGAGCCCGCTCTACGCCTTGCTCGCGCTGGAGAAGAAGATGGTCGGGATCCGTTCCGACGCCGGTGAGCAGCTCCCGCGGCACGGCCTCGACCACCCGGCCGACACCGAGCGTCCGGCCATCAAGTGGGACGGCGAGTGGCACATCACGCTCGAGGTCTTCCGCGATCTCGGGTTCGCCTTCGCGGCGGTGATGCTCCTCATCTACGTGCTCATGGTCGGCTGGTTCCAGAGCTTCACGATGCCGCTCGTGATCCTCGTCCCCATCCCGCTCTCGCTCGTGGGCATCCTCCCTGCGCACGGGCTGCTCGGGTCGTTCTTCACCGCGACCAGCATGATCGGGTTCATCGCCGGTGCCGGGATCGTCGTCCGGAACAGCATCATCCTGGTCGACTTCGCCGAGCTCAAGCTGCGCGAGGGGATGCCGCTCGCGGCGGCGGTCGAGGAGGCGGTCCTGGTGCGGTTCCGGCCCATGGCCCTCACCGCGCTCGCGGTCATCGTGGGAAGCGCGGTGATGCTCGCCGACCCCATCTTCCAGGGGCTTGCGGTGGCGCTGATGGCCGGCGCGATCGCGGCGACCCTCCTCTCGCGGTACGCCGTGCCGGTGCTGTACTTCGTGCTCGCGCGGCGCGGTCGGGCGGCGGAGCTGCAGCGCGAGGGCGCGGTCGCGGCGAGGGCGGCGGAGCCGCCGCGGGTCGCCGTGGCTGCGAACGCGCCGCTGCGGGCGGAGGTAGGCTGAGCGGGGCTCGCCGCTGCGACGAGACCTGCTACGTGGCGCAGCTCTCGTCCGGAGCCAGCCTTCACTCATCGTTTCCCACCCGGTGTAGGACGCCGACGGTAGCTGCTGACGTGAGGGCGGCGCCCGATGAGAGCCGCGGGAGGTGGAAGGGTTCCAGCCCTACGAGTCTGGAAACGGAGCCGATGACGGAATCCAACGCCTTCATGCCGTAGCAGATAGGGTTGTCGGCGCCTCGGGTGAGATGCGGGTGGACAGCAGCTCTTCTCCTGCCGCGAAGACGCGCAGCGACGACTGCGCGAGCGGCTGCCAGGCCTCATCCGTCAGCGGTTGAGTCGCGATCAGCGTGACGATCTGGTCGCAGCCGTCCTGGCGGCACACGCGGCGCATCGCGTGCAACCGAGTGTGCGCGTGGACCACGAGGTGCGTGCCATTGGCGAGAACGAAGTTGAATTCGCCCAGTCCGGCCAGCGACGCGACCGGTCGGCGCAGCGCGGCGACGAGCGTCGAGGGATCGACTGGACCCCATCCGCTCACCGCCTCGTGGATGGCATCCAGCAGAAAGCAGAACGCCAGCTCGGAGTCGGTGTCGCCCAAGGGGCGGAAGCGCTCGGACCGGAACCGAGGGTCGGCGTGGATCCCGGGGAGCCTGCCATTGTGGGCGAACACCCAGGACCGGCCCGCCAGCTCACGCTCGAACGGGTGAGTGTTCGCCCATGACCGAACGAACTCCGGCGGATTCGCCCGGCGCAGGTGAGCGACGACCTGATCGCTCACGAGATCACGCTGCTCGAGGGCGGCGAAGCAGGCGCTCGATGCGGCCGGACCGCTGTCCTTGAAGACTCCAGCCGCGCTCCCCTGGAACAGGGCGACGCCCCACCCGTCCGAGTGGGGGCCCGTCGCGCCCCCACGTGGTCTCAGCAGCGCCAGGGAATGAGCGACGCTCGTTGGCCGCCGCGCGCTCATGGCGAACAGCTCGCACATCGTCGACCTCCTGCGCTGGTCATGTGAGCCGAGCCGCTCGCCATGGGTTCGGCGCGACGAAATGACCGGTAGAGGTTCGGAGGGCCGGGGATGGCGACCGGTCCACGGCGGCCGGCTCGAACCCTCGGGGACCCGCCTGGCTCGCACGGCAGAGACACCGAGCCATGCGATCCCATACCCCCTCTCCCGCCACGATTCTCGATGCCGTCCAGGCGCGCTACGCCACCCTGGCGGAGGGGTCCGACTCGCTGTCGTGCGGCGACGCGCTGGCTGGGGCGGCGCCGCTCACGGGCGAGGTGGTCGTCGACCTGGGCTGCGGGCGTGGCCGGGACGCGCTGCGGGCGGCTGCGCAGGTGGGATCGGCCGGCCAGGCGATCGGCGTCGACGCGAGCGGCGCCATGCTCCAGCAGGCGCGGTCGAACGTGCCCTCCGGCCTCCTGAACGTCCGGTTCGTGCAGTCCGAGCTCGCGGCCCTGTTCCTGGATGACCGCATCGCCGACGTGGTCATCTCGAGCTGCGCCATCAACCACGCGCCGGACAAGGCGGCGGTCTATCGGGAGATCCACCGCATCCTGAAGCCGGGCGGGCGGTTCGTCGTTGCCGACGTGGTCTGCGACTCCGAGCTTCCGGACACGGTGCGAAACGATCCCGACGCATGGGCGGCCTGCTATGGGGGGGCCATTCCGATGCGTGACTATGTCGCAGCGATCGAGGGGGCGGGCTTCGCGAGGATCGAGGTCCTGAGGCGCACCGCGCCCTATTCGAAAGCTGCAGTGCTCGTGCGCAGCATCACCGTGAGGGGATACCGACCATGATCGAGAAGGTGGAGCTCTCGGAGAAGGACCTCCGAATCCTGGTGCAATCGCTCGGCAACTGCCTGGTCACCTGCCAGCGCAAGGCGGGTCAGCCCGATGCGCCGTGCGAGGACTGCGACGCGGCGCGCGAGCTCCAGAAACGACTCCAGGACCAGCTCGCGGCCTGACGGCCAGAAAGGAGAAGCGCACGTGAAGATGCTGACCAAGCCGAAGCAGGGCTCGTGCTGCGTGCCCGAGAAGGCGGCGCAGTGCTGTGCCAAGGCGTCCCGACTCGTCTCGGGCTGCCACGATTGATCCACGCGGGGGAGGGCGTCCGCCCTCCCCCGCCCCTCCATCGATCGCCGACGAGGTGGGCGCGACCGCGTCCACTCCGGGACGATCCATCCCGAGGTTCGAGATGAACATGCACGTGAAGGAGATCTCGGGCGCGCAGTTCGACGCCGAGGTGCTCGCATCCGACGCGCCCGTCGTCCTCGACTTCTATTCGACGGAGTGTCCTCCGTGCGAGGCGCTGGCCCCGAAGTTCGACGCCGTCGCCGAGCAGTTCGCGGGCCAGGCGCGCTTCCTCAAGGTCTTCCGGCAAGCCAACCGCGAGCTCGCGCAGAAGCTGGGCGTGACCGGCAGCCCGACGCTGCTCTTCTTCAGGCGCGGCATCGAGGTGGCTGCTCGCCTGTCCGGTGACGAGATCAAGCGGACGGCGCTCAAGGCGTCCGTCGAGTCGATGCTCCAGGAGCCGAGACATGGCTGAGCGCTACGACGTCATCGTGGTGGGCGCAGGACCGGCGGGCCTCACCGCCGCCATCTACGCGGCGCGCGCGCGCCTCCGGACGCTCGTGCTCGACGAGAGCATCCCCGGCGGCCAGGTGAAGACCACGCACAAGGTGTCGAACTATCCAGGGTTCCCCGAGGACGTGAAGGGCTCGGAGCTCGCCGCGGCGTTCGCGAAGCAGGCCGAGCGCTTCGGCGCGCGCATCGCCCGTGCGATCGAGATCACGAAGCACGATCTCGGGGGACCCCTCAAGCGCTTCGAGCTGGACGAGGGGGAGGAGGTCGAGGCCCCTGCCGTGATCGTCGCGACGGGCGCGAAGCCGCGGGATCTGGGCGTCCCGGGCGAGACGAAGTTCAAGGGGGGCGGCATCTCGTACTGCGCGACCTGCGACGGCGCGTACTTCGAGGGGAAGGACATCCACGTCATCGGCGGCGGCAACTCGGCGGTCGAGGAGTCGCTCTTCCTCACGCAGTTCGCCCGCACCGTCACGATCGTCCATCAGCTCGACACGTTCCAGGCGGAGCCGGCGAGCGCGCAGGAGGCGCTCGCGAACCCGAAGGTGAGGGTGATCTGGGATTCGGAGCCGCGCGCCTTCCTGGGCGAGACGTCGCTCGAGAAGCTGCGCATCGAGAACGTGAAGACGCACGAGGTGCGCGAGCTCGCGACGGACGGCGTCTTCGTCTTCATCGGGATGGTGCCGCGGACGGATCTGCTGAAGGGCCTCGTCCCGCTCGCCGCGAGCGGCTACGTCGAGACGGACGAGTCGATGGCCACGCCGGTGCCCGGCCTCTTCGCGGCTGGAGACATCCGCGTGAAGCGGTTCCGCCAGATCACGACCGCGGTCGCGGATGGCACCATCGCCGCCCTCGCGGCGCAGCGCTTCCTGAAGGACCGCCGCTGAGGCGAGCCGAGTCGCCCCCGGGGAGGAAGGACTCACTATCAGGGGACGAGCCCGTAGTGGCGCGCACCCAGGCCGTAGAGCTCCCTCACCGGACGGCAGTCCGGCGCGAGCGGCGTCCCCTCGCGCTCGGCCGCGAGCGCGCCGCAGCCGCCGCCGCACACCGTCGCGAGTGAGCAGGCACGACAGGCCGGGATCGTCTCCACGCTGCGCTCGCGCCAGCGCGCGATGGCTTCGTCATCCCGCACGATCTCGGGATGGAAGCTGCCGAGGCGATAGCGCGGGTTTCCGACGGTCGCCGTGCAGCCGTAGAGCCCGCCATCGGGCGCGAAGGCCCACTCCTTCTTCGTCGCGGGGCACGCGTCGAAGTTGGGTGCGGGCAGCTCGCCCGTCTCCGCGAGGTGGCCGATGCCGTGAAACCGCGGCCGATGAAGCTTGCGCAGCGCCGGGTGCGCCTCGGCGAGCTCCACGAACCGCGTCCACAGCTCGACGCGGTCGAAGAGATCGTCGCGCCTCTGCCGGGAAGCGCAACCGAAGAGCTCGTAGTTGCGCCCGATCTGCGTCTTGAACCGCTCCTGGGGCAGATCGAGCCAGCCCCTGGCCTCCGCGACCGCCGCCAGCCCGGGGAGCTCCGGCAGGTTCTCCCTGTCCGCGACGACGCGCAGGTTCACCGGGACCCGAGCCCGCACGAGCGCGTCGATTCCTTCCACGATCCGCTCGAAGGTCCCGCGCCCGCTCGCGTGCGGCCGACGTCGATCGTGCACGGCCTGAGGGCCATCGAGCGTGACCTGGACCTCCTTCACCGGGCCTGCGGCGAGCTGGTCGGCGAACCGCGTCAGGTCGTAGCCGTTCGTGACCACCGCGACCTGGAGCCCGCGCGTCTGCGCGCCGCCGAGCAACTGCGCGAGCCGATCGCGGCGCGCGGGGGTGTCGATGAGCGGCTCGCCGCCGAAGATGGTGATGAAGGGCCTGACCTGTTCTTGCGCGTGGTACCTGTCGACGTAGTCGAAGAAGGCTTCCACGACCTCCGGCGCGATGAGGCCCCCACCCGTGGGATCGAACGCCTCCTGGTAGCAGTAGGTGCAGCGGAAATTGCACCCGAAGCTCGGCACCACCAGCAGCTGCGTCGGAGTCTTCGCGGCTTCCGTGAGGTACTCGACATAGGCGCGTGCGGTGAGCGCGCGGTCTTCCTCGTCGGATTCGACCACGAAGTCGGCGTCGCGCAGCTCCCGCTCGTTCACCGACGCCGGAAGCGATGCGCCGGCGCCGAGCCGCTGCAGCGCCGCTGCGACGGAGGAGTCGATCACCGCGGCCTGTCCCGACATGGGCTGGACGAGGAGCACCGCGTCGCGCCCGGGCACGGCGGCGAGGATCGCGGATCGAGAGAGCTTCATGTTCGACCTCCGCGCGGGGGGCGCCCTTCGTCAGAGCCGCGCCCGGCCGGAGCGGTTCGCCCTGGGGCGGCGGGCCAGGATCAATCGCACCTGCGGCGTCCCAGCGCTCGCAGAGCGCCGATCGTCTCGGCGAGCTCGCGCGCGAAGCGCTCGCACCCGAGGCAGGCGCTCAGATGACCCTGGACCACCAGGCGTCTCCAGGGATCGAGATCGCCGTCGAAGTAGTCCGAGAGCCGATCGCGGATTTCCTCGCAGGTGAGGCCGCTCGTGTGGGCGAAGCGCGCCATGCCTCGTCTCCCGGCACCGCAGGCTGCACGGGTGGGAGCCACCGGGAGCCGGCAGGAGTCGGGCAGGGCGCGGCACATCGTCGAAGGCCAGGGCTCACGCGCGATCCTGCGCGCCGGGGCAGCCACGTGGCGCTTCGGTCGAACCCGCAGCGGTGAGCGGGTGACCCGAGCTCGCACCCGGCCGTCATCCCCGAATCCTCCGGACGGGTCGCGGGCTCTCATGAGCATGGGCTCGGTGACGGTCTTGGGCGAGGCGAGGACCGGGTGTCTGCTCTGCGGCGCCGAGCTCGTCTACCTCGCGGCGCAGGAGCAGATGGCGTGCGCCGGCTGTGGCGCGCTCCACTCGAGCGCGGCGCGCTGCACGGCAGGGCACTTCGTGTGTGACGCGTGCCACTCCGGGTCGGCCAAGGACGTGATCGAGCGCCATTGCCGGGAGACCGACGAGCGCGATCCGGTCGCCATCGCGACGGCGCTCATGCGTCACCCGAAGCTGAAGATGCACGGGCCGGAGCACCACTTCCTCGTTCCGGCCGCGCTGCTGGCCGCCTACCGCAATCAGCGCGGCGATCGGCGGCAGCTCTCCGCGCACCTCGCGGAGGCGCGCCGCCGCTCCGAGCCGCTCGGCGGCGGCTTCTGCGGCATCCAGGGAGCCTGTGGCGCTGGTATCGGCGCCGGCATCTACGTGAGCATCGTGACGGGCTCGACACCGCTCTCGCCCGGGCCGCGAGGGCTCGCGAACGAGATGTCGTCGCGGGCGCTCGCGATCATCGCGAAGAGCGGCGGCGCGCGCTGCTGCAAGCGCGACAGCGCCCTCGCGCTCCTCGCGGCCGTGCGCTTCACGCGCGAGCGGCTCGGCGTGCCACTGAAGGCGCGCGCGCCGTCCTGCGAGCTCAGCGCGGTGAACACCGAGTGCCTGCGCGACCGCTGTCCCTTCTTCCCGCGCGCCAAAGAGAGCGAACCGCGTCTCGTCGGACAGGCTCGCACGTGAAGAGCAGGGCGCCGCGCCTCGCGCGGACTGGATCGGGACCGAGGATGTGGCAGAGCGCCCTGCTCACCTCATCGGGTGGCGCTCGGAACCGTGCGGTTCCGACAGCGGCTCTCCTCCAGCAGGGAGCGAACATGGGTATCTTCTCCTCGATCTTCGCTCCGAAGCCGCCGCAGGTCATGCCCCTGCACGTCGACGACACCAATTTCGTGAGCGAAGTGCTGCGGTCGAGGCTTCCGGTGGTCCTCGACGTCTGGAGCCCCGGCTGCGGACCTTGCCAGATGCTCGAGCCCATCGTCGTGCGCCTCGCGGGCCTCTATCGCGACAGGGTGAAGGTGGCGGAGCTGAACGCCGCCGAGTCTCCGCGGACCGCCGCGAGGCTCGGCGTGATGGGCACGCCCACTGTCCTGTTCTTCAAGGGCCATCGCGAGGTGGAGCGCGTGGTCGGGTTCGCCGGCGAGCGCTACTTGAGCGAGATCGTGGAGAGCGATCTCCTGCCCACGGCGCCGCCGCCCGAGGACGAGTGAACCGTTCACCCGGTCGGCAGGCTCCCACCAGCGCCATGCGCGAGCGCCTCCTCTTCCCCGTCCTCGTCGCCGTCGGGCTCCTCGGGCTCGGAGGCCTCGCGCTCTCCCAGCGGCGTGCGCCCGAGCGGCTGCGCGCACGCGCAGCCGAGACCGGAATGGCGGTGACGGACCTCGCCATACGCGAGATGGGCTGAGGCAGCTGCCGGGCCGCGGTCCTGCGGTCCCTGGAGCGGCTCGAGGGCGTGGCGAACGTCGTCCCGGGGAGGAGCGGCGTCACGATCGCGTATGACGCGGCGCGCCTCACGCCGGGCAGCATCGCGGAGACCGTGACGCGCGAGACGGGTTATGAGGCACGGCCGCGAGCGGCGACTCGCGATGGCGAACGCTGAAGAGCGGACGCCGCGCGGCTGCGCACCATGGATCACATGCCGGGGAGCCGCGGGATGAGCCGGCGCTTCGAGAGCTGGTAGTAGGAGCCCCACCCCTTCTTCAGCCAGTGACCGACAGTCGGCAGCGGGACCATCTGCTCCTTCTCATCGTCGCGGTGGACGTAGACCGCGCCGTTCCCCGTGTCGAGCAGGCAGGTGATGCCGAGCTGAGGGAGGTAGCTCTCGCGCTCGGAGCTGCCCGCCTCCAGGGCGGCGATGTTGTGGGCGGCGACGCGCGCCATCACCTCGGCCACGTGCCCCTGCTTCGCCCGCCAGTCGGGGCCCTGCAGCGCGGCGGCGTCGCCGACGGCCCACACGCCCGAGAAACCCGGGACCGCGCAGCCTTCGTCGACGTTCACGAACCCGGCGTCGTTCCTGGGCAGGTCCGAGGCCTTCACGACGGGATGGCCGTCTCCCGCGGCGATGAACATGACGAGGTCCGCGTCGAGCCGGCCGCCGCCCTCGAACGTCACGGCGCCGGGCTCGAATCCGGCGATCTTGGTGCCGAAACGCATGCCGATGCCGAGGCGGTTGAACATCGCCTGGATGGCCGCGACGGCCTTCTTCCCCAT
>WNGE01015822.1_pt1 | contig 12112 bp, 14 predicted proteins | sample 5400651 | NCBI WGS metagenome assembly WNGE01 (sample SAMN13153370, study PRJNA577476) | soil metagenome | isolation source: 60 cm soil or saprolite under grassland replicate 2 | place: USA:California | collected 2016-06-15 | reverse complement strand
GAGTGGGACGCGGGGAGCGAACTGACACTGAACGAGGCCGTCGCGCTGGCGCTCGGTGAGGAATGAGCTGGCCCGAGCCGGTCCAGCGGGTGGCGGCCGTCCTCGAGCAGGTCGCGGCCGAGGCGCGGCTGGAGGAGTTCCCGGACGGCACGCCGACGGCGGAAGCTGCGGGCGCGGGCGGTGGGGTGCAAGCTGGCGCAGATCGTCAGGTCGCTCGTCGTCGACGGCGTGTGGTTCGTCCACTTGCCTTCCTTCGCCCGCCTCTCGATCTCGGAAGTGACCGATCGACGATGTTGGCGTGCCCGGCTCGGCGCCGTCCGAGTTTCGTGCACTGCCAAGTTCAGTGGGCGGAGCCGCGCGATCTTTCACGGCCTTTTGAAAAGGAGCACACCGATCGCGGTCGCGCGCCGGGGGCGGACGCGCGCGAGGCGCGCAGGCTCGCCTTCCTCGCCTTTCGTCGCAGGCCGACAGCGCTCGGCCGGACTGCAGTGGACGGCCGTGTGCAACGACGAAGGTTTGGTCGCGACCACGTCAGACGGCGACACGCTTCGCCTCGCCGACCTCACCCGCTTTGAGCCCGCACCAGCGGAGCTGCGCTCGCTCGTATCGGCTGCCGTCCGCCACGTGGACGTCAAGCCGACCGTCCTCGGGCCGGCGGGCGAGCCTAGAACGGTTACCGATCGGACGAGGATTCGCTGGCGGAGTCGTTAGAAAGTCCAGCAGGACGTCCCAGCCTCTGTTGAACTCCTTTTTTGTTTGCGTGCCAGGTCCGATGAGGCCCCCGGGTGCGGCGACTACGTCGCAAATTCCCTTCACGGGGTAGCCCGCACACCCTCCCTGCGCGGCGCGGCGCGGCGCAGGCGCGGCAGGCAAGGAGTGTGTATTAGAGCGTGTTGCCTTTTTTGCAAGGCGTTGCAAGTCGTGCGACCCCGTTGAGAACATCGATGCCATCAAGCGCGCGACAGGAAGCGGCGTCATGAACTGGCCCATATCCGCCCGCCTTGCCTGGTCGAGCGCAGCGGTTGCGTCCGGTCGGAGCTGATCGACCTGCGCGAGTACATCGTGAGCTGTGGCTTCCGTGGCCATGCCTAGCCAACCTAGCTCTCCTCGCGGACGGGCCGCGGAGCTACCGCGGGTCTGAGGTTCACGCATATCGCCACCTGTGGCGGGACGCGACGAGAGACAGCATCACGGAAGTCGAGGACGGCGTTGAGGTCGGAGGCGCAGCGCCGCGGGAGCGCCAGGATGTCCGTCGAGTCGCTCATGGCCGCACCCGGAACACGCGCCGACCGATCACCTTGCCGCCCAGCAGCGCCGAGACGGTGAGGTGGCCGTGGCCGACCATCTTCGGCAAGACTCGGAGCGGGATCTCCCTGACCAACACGAGCCCGATGTCCTGGTTGTTCGCCGTGGCTACCCGCCAGCAGGTCGAGCCGCGAGCGAGGGCGACGCAGATCCGCCCGCGCGCATCGAAGGCGTCAACGGACTCCATCGAGCCGCTGGCGGCGAACCAGATCCGCACGCGCTCGCCCCGCCGCGCCGCCGAGATCGGGAAGTCATCGGCAGCCTTGAGCTGGAAGATCACCTTCGGCGGGGCGGGAGGCGGCGGGGGCGGCGCTGGCGGCGGCCTGGCGGCGGGGTTACGTCGAACTTGACAACGGGCGACCATTCCGGCCCAGCCGAGAAATCGCAGGCGTACGCCTGAACGTGAACGTAGTAGCTGCCCGGATTGCTTGTCGATGGCGACGATGAAAGCCATGTGGTCTGCCCCGATTGGAGAACGCCCGCGTCGATGATGTTCTCGGTGAAGAACGACCCATCGCTTCCAACGGCCGGGTTCTTCGCGAGTTCAACGACGTTCGGGCACCACCCCGACGCGATCTGCCAGGCGACGTATGGATGGCCGCCTTGGGACTCGGCGCGGACGATGACGACATTCTGTGCAGCCAGTCGAATGGAAGATCTCGCGCGGGACGAAGCGGCCGCTCATCCGAGGCTGGCAGGTGACGGACGAGCACCCCTACGGCAACGCAAGGTCGAGCGAGGACGCGATCCTGCAAGCCCGCGCTGACGGCCACGACCTCGGCTGGGCAACCGGGCGCTTCATCGGCTGGGAGGACGAGCGTGCCAAGGTGCCGCTGTACTTCGCCGCACTCGACGTGGACGTGCGCGGAGGCGGCGAGCACTGGTTCGAGGAGCGGGTAGGCGAGTACGGCTGGCCAGACGCGCCCTGGGACTGGACGCGAAACGGTGGGCGGCACCTGCTGTTCGCTGCTCGTCGCCGATGGCCGAGCCGCGTCATCGCGCCTGGAGTCGAGTTCAAGTGCGCCGGAACGTACATCGTCGTGCCGCCGTCCGAGGGGTACGTCATCGGCAACCCCTACCGCTACTTCGGGCCACTGACGCTGCTGGACGACTGGCTTCCGCCGAGCCTGTGGCGAGAAGTCGCGGTCGAGAGGAGGTCGTGGTACGGCATGACGTGGACTGGGAATCCACGGACGACCTCCTCCGCGACCTGTACGCGGTGCTGTCTGCCGCGCCGGTTGGCTCGCGCAGGCACGGCAAGCTTGCGGACGGCTCGCGCACCGCATCCGTGCTGTTCGCGGCCTTCACTGCGGAGAAGGACGGGCGAGTCGCGCCCGAGGCCGTCACAGAGGTGGCTATCGCCGCCTGGCGGGAGAACCCCGCAGGCGCATGGGGCAGCGAGGCAGAGATGCGCACACGTCTGGAGCGTGAGCGTAGGCGTGCGAAGTCCACAGCAGAGCTGCTGCGTCTGCCTGTCTCTTCTTCTATGTCTCCTGGAGGGGAAGCACGTACTGACTTAGGCCCACTTAGGGCCTGCTGGGAGACGCTGCGGAAGGATGCTCAGCACTCTGCTGGACTGGTGCTGGCTGCTGCCCGCTCGCGCGTCCCGTCTCCACACTTCCCGCACGCGGAGCTATCGGAGCGCTACTTGATGAAGGCGACTGGACTGCCTCGGACGACCGTGCAGCGTCGGCGCAAGTGGCTGCTGGAGAACGGCTTTCTGGAGCGCGGCCCTGACATTCCGAACCCGCCGAAGCGGCCGTCGTGGACGATGCGCCCGACGCCAGGCGGATTCGCCTTGGAACCCGTGCTGCGCCGCCGCGACGACGCGGCCTAACCCCCGCGCCCGACTTCGCCCTCGGAGGGCGCGACAGCGCGACTGCGCGGCTGACACGGGGCATCCCCGGCGGCGCGCCAGAAACGCGAACGGCCCGCGATTAGGCGAGGCCGTCGCGCGCGCACTCTCGTGTGTGTGGGGTTGCGCTGCTCAGGATCGTATCGCAGGCGTTCGCAGCATTTGCTCGCCCCGTTCGGGCCGAGATAGCCGAAGGCGGCGCCGCGGGGAACGCGGAGGTCGACTTCGCGCACGACCGTCCGCTCGCCGAACCTCTTCGTCAGCCCGGCGGTCTCGACGACGAATGGAGAAATCGATGCGGTGTTCATGCACCCATCGAAGCGCGAGCGCCCCGTCTGCGCATCGGCCGCAGGGCTCGATTTCTTCGTCCGTTCGGTCGGATTGGCCTCCTTCGAACGGAGGAGCCTATCCCCGCTCAGCCCGGAAGCGCCATGACCGGCCTGTCACGCCGGAGGTCGCGGGTTCGAGTCCCGTCGCTCCCGTAGAAAATACTCTGCAAATCGGCAGCTTTTGTTGCCGATAGTGGCGCAAACGACCGCCGCCTTTCTGACCGGTCACGCGCTTATCCCGCACGCGAATCCGGACGCGGTCCGGTCAGCGTAAAGCCCTGCAAATCGGCATGTTCTGCGGCCTGGACACGGAGTCAGAGTCCTCGGTCATCCGGCGGTGATCCGCAGGCGAATCGCCCAGCGGTGCTCGGCGGGGCGATTACGAATGGCCTGAAGCGTCGTGTAGCTCTGGCTGGTGTGGCGTGCGGCCGTGTCAGCGTGAGGTCGGGGCGATCTTGGCGCCCTGCTGTGATGATGCGGCGTGCTCGGCGCCGGGGACCGGTTCGACGTCGACATCGCTGGCGTGCAGCAGCTGGCCGCAGTGCGCGCAGCGCAGCTCGGCCTGAGTTAGGTGCCCGCACGTGCGGTGCCGGCGGAGGACGGGGGGGCCGGCCTCGCCCGCCGTCCAGCGGTCACCCCACGCGCTGATCGCGAGCAGGATGTCGGCCAGCTCCCAGCCCTTCTCGGTCAGCTGGTACTCGTGCCGCGGTGGTCGCTCCGAGTAGAGCCGCTGCTCGAGCACTCCATGTGCGACGAGCCATTTGAGGCGCCCAGTGAGCACCTTGCGCGAGATGCCAAGGTCGCGCTGGATCTCATCGAAGCGGGTCAGGCCGACCCAGACGTCGCGGATGATGAGCGGCGACCAGGGCTCGCCGGCGACCTCGAGCGTGCGGGCGATCGAACACGCCATGTCGCCGAAGCGTGTCCGCTGCATGCGAGCATCGTAGCTTAGTTCCCTTAGGAGACTTCTCTAGTGCTAGAGTCAGTTCCTTCAGGGAACCGAATAGCGAAGGAGGAGCGCATGACGATCCAGCGCATGGAGCATGTGGGCATCGTGGTCGACGACCTCGCGGCCGCCACGGCGTTCTTCGTCGAGCTCGGACTCAAGCTGCGGGGCGAGGGGCAGGTCGAGGGCGGTTGGGTGGACTGGTGGAGACCCCGGACGGCCACGGACGGCTCGAGCTGGTGAAGTTTCACGCCCCGTCGGGCCGGGGCGGCGACCGGCACGCGCCGGCGAACAGTCAGCACCAGGGCTGGGCCAGCGTTCGGGATGCCCCCGAGCGCCCCGGCCGTGTCTGGGCTACAGCGCTACTCCTCCGACAAACCTTGCCGACGCACCTCCTCTTTGAAGACGGGCTCCGGGCCGCCACTAAGGACCCGTGCTATCGCTGGATCGAGTCTGGCCGCCCTGGTTCTCAGGCAGTCGCGAGAAGCCAGCTGGCTGGCCGTCGGTCGAATAGCTCCACACAGGCTTGCCCAGAGTGTTCACGAATGTAGCTTGAGGTCAGCGCGGTGACGACTCAGCCCGCGTAGCTGTTTCGGATGACCAGCGGGCCGACGAGGCAGGCCTTATGCGGCGCGTTGTGTGACGGCCTCGATGTTATGCCCGTCGGGGCCGATCACGAACGCGGCGTAGTAGTTGTCGCCATATTCGGACCGGAGCCCGGGGGCCCCGTTGTCCTTGCCGCCAGCGGCAAGGGCGGCGCCGTGAAATGCGTCCACAGCGGCGCGATCCGGCGCTTCAAATCCGAGGTGCACCGTAGGCCCGACCGGGTCACGGCGGACGAGCCCGAAATCGTTTCGGCCGGCTGCTTGCATATCGACCAGCTCTGGCGACTCGAACGAGATCTCGTAGCCGAGCGGCGCGAGAGCCGCTTCGAAGAAACGGCGGCTGGCATCCATGTCGCTGACGTTGATCTCAACGTGATGGAACACAGGGCTTCGAGGCTACTCGATTGGTCGCGGCCTGCTCCCAGCGAGAGGCACGTGTCCTGCGCGAGTGTTCAGGAATGTCCCTTGAGTAAGGGCTGGCGGGCAGTCGTGCCGGGCCGGGCGGCAGAGGCTACGCGTTCCAGGCGAAGCGGGCTGCATGACCGTTCTTGCCGGCTGTGTCTGCCTCGATCCCGAAGGCGTTGATCCTGCCACGCTGGGCCTGCGCGATCGTCAGTGTGGTGCTTGCGGAATGCGCGACGTTCGTGACCGCCATTGCGACGTTCTCGTCGGCGCCGCCGAACTCGCGCACCTCGACATCGATCGCGTCGCCGACGCGGATCCCGTGTGTGAAGCCGTCGTCATAGACCTCGATCGGCGCCTGCTCGACGCCCAGCATCTCACCAACCAGCGGTCCGAGCGCCGCCGGGCCCCCTTGTTCCCCACTGAACACGGAGACGAGCTTCTCCCTCTGCTCGTCGCTGCCGTCGACCAGCAGCCCAACACGCCAGCCGCCGTCGAGCATCTGCTTCGGCGCATCGACAACCATCGCCGCCGCCGTCCCACCGACGTCGAGACCGTCGACCTCGCCCCGCTCGATTCCAAATCCGAGCACAACCACGCAACGCTCGTAGTCCGCGGGCAGCACCAAGCTCGTCGCGCTGCACGGACAGAGGACCTCGCAGGTGCACGACTCGTAGTAAGTGCCCTCCAACCGGTACACGCCCTATCGCCTCCTTCCACTCCGCGCACGGTACGAAGGAGCGATCTGCCACCGCGTCAACTAACGCGTCAAGAACCGCGCCAGCGCCCAGTCACCCACTCGCTTGGGCTCGCTCAGGTGATAGCCGCGTGAAGTGCGCCAGCGTTCACGAATGTCCCCCGAAGCGGTTTAGCCGGGAGCCGGATTTCGTGACAAGCCGCGTCGAGCTGACGGCCGATTACTACGAGTACCGGGCCTCGCGGCTGAGAGCGAGGGCGTTCTCGTATTCGTCACTCGTAATTCGAACGACGCCCGTTCGGAAACCGGCCGCGGCGTTCGCCTGGACGAGCGGGTTCGATGCTGTCGGATCGATTCGCTTCACGACGGTATCCATCGGCACAGCTGGGTCTCATCGCTCGACATGAGACAGCAACACTCCGCTCGCCGAATCGCCGTGATAGGCCGCGGCCTGCGACGGTGTCCAATCGTGGACCGCCGTCGCGAGCTCCGCGCGACCGATGAACGCTGCCTCGGGGGCGGGCACGTAGATCAGGGCGAGATCGCCCGGGGCAAGCGCGTCGCGATATCGCTCGTGGCGACCGACCCCCCACATCTTCGCCTGGACGACCGCGGTGGCCTGCTGCCGGTCTCCCTTGGAGAAGTTGAACAGATAATGCGCCATCCGCGGAGGGTATCCGGGTCTTCGACTGGAGCACAGAGACTCTGCGGTGCGCGAGCGTGCTGTCGCTAGACGGCAGTCGGGGATACGCTCTTGTAGTTACAGAGCCGCTAGTCCACCGCCTCTCCAGCCGGTCTGACCGTTCTCCCGTCCGCGAGGCGCATCAGCCGCCACGCTACGAGCCCGATCCAGAGGAACCAGATGATGCCCGAAGCGCGTACCGACGCGCCGTTGCCGATGCCGCTGAAGAGAACGCCCACGGCCGCCGAGACGGGCACAGTGAGGAGCGTCGGAAGCCACAGGCCGCGCCACTGCGGGAGCCGTCGGAAGGCGAACGCGAGGATGAGCGGCGCTGCGATTGTCGCCGCGACGGTAAAGCGGTTGTTCATCTTGTGCGCCGAGGAGTGCCACGAATCGTTCGTGCAGCCACCATCGATCCCGCGGCAGTCGAGTCGGAGGAAGCCCTCGAGGAACGCCGTAAGCCCTGTGAGCATCACCGCGCCTGCGCCGATCCGCCCCAGGACATCCGGACTGAGCGCACGCCAGAGCCCGAGGCCGAACAAGATGATCAGGATCCCGGTGAGGTTGTCCCCAATCTGGTTGTAGATCCAAGCCATGTTCGCGGTCTGCGCCCCGAGATCCGATAAATCGTCGTCCGCAGAGCTGTAAGCGTCCGGCTGCGCAAGCGCGCCCCCGATCCAGCCGATGCTGACTGTGACGGGCGCGAGAAGCCCGCAGATCGCGGCGGCGCGGAGCGGCATCCGCCGAGACGCAGTCAACGTCGCCATTTCGCGCCTCCCTTAACTAGAGCGCTGTCGAAGAAGGCGACTACGCGCCGCTCGTATTCCCTGGGCAGGGCGGCCGCACGCACGAGCCTCGCGAGCGACTTCCCGAGGTCCGGCTTTGTGCTTGCCACGGGAGCTGTTGCGCCCCCGGAAGCGGCCGCGGCGATCGCCGCGAGCGCCGTCGTTGCAAGGGCGAGCAACGTATAGGTGGTTCGACGGTTCATCGTTCCTCCTCGTTCTGCTCCACGGGGAGGCGGCCGAAGGTCAGCCGCCTCCCCCTTGCGTGGGATCACTCGTACTGGAGCGCCTCGAGCACGTTGAGCCTGGAGGCGCGCCGGGCGGGCAGGATCGCCGCCAGCATGCCGGCGAGGATCGCGACGACGACGAAGGCGGCGAGCGACTTGTACGGGAGCGCGAACACGACTCCGTACTGGGAGAGCGCGAGCGAGGTGAGTCCGGCGAGGAAGATGCCGACCCCGATTCCGAGTGCGGCGCCGATCAGTGCGGTGACGATGCTTTCGTGGCGGACCATCCGTCGGACCTGGCGGCGGGTCATGCCGACGGCCCTGAGCATGCCGATTTCGCGTGTTCGCTCGAAGACGGAGAGGACGAGTGTGTTGATGACGCCGAACATGCTCACGATCACGGAGAGGCCGAGCAGCAGGTAGAGGATGTTGAGGCTCCTCTTGAGGTTGTGCAGCTGGCCGTTCTTGAACTCGTCCCGTGTCTCGATCTCCGCGTTCGGGAAGGCGGCGAGCGCCTGCTCGAGTCGCGCGCTGTTCTCGTCTGTGGGGCCGCCTCGGATGTTCAGGAGTGTCCACTCGTTGTCGTGGTTCGCGAACGAGTCGTCGAAGGTCGTCTTGGAGATAGCAACTTCCCCGAACGGCGAGCCGCCTTTTGGTTCGTCGAAGATTCCCTTGACGTGGAGCCGGAGGGTCTTGCCGGTCGGCGTGGTCATGGTCAGCGGCGAGCCGACCTTCAGCGAGTGGTCGTCCGCGTAGCGGTCCTTGATGAAGGCGCCGTCGCGGCCAAGCTGGGCGGGGACACTGCTGGAGCCGCTCGACCAGGCCATGTCGACCACCTTGGTCAGGTTCCCGTCGACGCCGTTGACGCTGACCGACTTGCCGGCCCGCTTGGCCTTGGCGGTCCGGATCTCTGAAACGACCTCGATCCCGGGGGCTTTCGCCGCCGCCTGGGCGGCCTTGTTCGTGAGTGGGTTGTTGCCGGCGGTGACGGCGTAGTCGGCGACGAAGAGCTCATTGACCGAGCTCGTGAACGAGGAGCGGAAGCCTTGCCCGACGACGGCCACGAAGGTGATCAGTGCAAGCCCGATCATCACTGCGGCTGCTGTTGAGGCTGTTCTGGCCGGGTTTCGCACGGCGTTCTGGCGGGCGAGCCTGCCGGCAGTGCCTCCGAGGCGTGCGCCCGGGGTGCCGAGGAGGAAGGCGAGCGGACGGACGACGCGCGAGGCGACCATCGCAACGCCTACGAACAGAAGCAAGACACCGGCCACGAGCGCGAGCAGGCGCGCCTTGATCTCGACGCCGTCGGCGAAGACCCCGTAGGAGAAGAGCGCGACCGCGGCCGCGACCACGGCCGCCGCTGTGGGCAGCGCCCAGCGGGCGAAGCGCGACCTGGGCATGACCGCACCTTCGCGGACGGCGGCGATCGGCTCGACCCGGGTTGCGCGGAGCGCCGGCCGCAGACTCGCAAGCAGCGCGATCAGCGTCCCGACCGCGAGACTGACGATGATCGTCCGGGTGGCGAAGACGATCCCGCCACTTGGCAGCTCGAAACCGGTCGCGTCGAGGAGGGCCTTCAGGCCGGCTGCGATCCCGAGCCCGAGCAGGAGCCCGACGATCGAGCCGATAATCCCGACAACGACTGCCTCGAGCACGACCGAGCCAAGCACCTGACGCCGCGAGGCGCCGAGCGTGCGTAGGGTCGCCAGCTCGCGCATGCGCTGCGCGACCGTGATCGCGAGCGTGTTCGCGATCACGAAGCTGCCGACGAAGAGGGCGATGCCCCCGAAGCCGAGCAGGAAGTACTTGACCAGGTTCATGCCCGCCTGTGTGTCCTTGCTGTCCGAGCTCGCCTGGCCGGCGGCACTCTTCACCTGCGTCGTCGCGGAGAGAAGCGGGCGGATCTGGCGCAGCAACTCAGGATCCGACACGCCCTCCTTCGCCTGGACACGAATCAGGTCGAACTTGCCCCGCTTGTCGAATAGCCGCTGGGCGGTCGCGAGGTCGAAGACGGTGATCGTCGCGTTGCCGATCGAGTCAACGGAGCCAAAGCGGACTATCCCGCTGATCCGGTACCGGTGAACGGGGCCGTCCGCAAACGCGCCGACGGTTTCGCCGAGCTCGAAGTGCTGCTTCTCCGCGGTCGCCTTGTCGATCGCGATCTGCCCGTCACCGCGAGGCCACTGCCCGCCGACGAGCTGGAGCGGGTTCAGGCTCTGGTCGGCAGAGGGGTCGACGCCCATCGCGGTGCCGTTCCCGGCGGCCCCGATCGGCTTGCCGTTCGCGTTGACCAGCCTTGCCTGATCCTCGATCGAGCCTTGTGCGAGGCGCACGCCGGGCAGGCTCTCGACCCTGCTCAGCACAGCGGCTGAGAAGGGCGGCGCCTCCGATGTGTCGTCGCCGGTGTTGGTCGCTTCCTCCGAGCTGATCACGGCATCGCTCGCCGAATAGGACTCGCGGTAGATGCCGTCGAAGGTCTTGCTGAGCGTGTCGGTGAGCACGAAGCTTGCGGCCGAGCAGTCCCTTTAGGGCTACGCGGATCATCGCGCGCTCACCTCCTCCATCGCCACGATCACCTCACGCGCCGACGAGGGGCCGATGTCCTTGACGATCAGTCCGTCGGCGAGGAAGAGGATGCGGTCGGCGATCGCCGCCGCGTGCGCGTCGTGCGTCACCATCACCGTCGTCTGGCCGAAGCTGGAGACCGACTCACGCAGGAGGTCGAGGATCTCGCCGCTTGTGGTCGAGTCGAGGTTGCCGGTCGGCTCGTCCGCGAAGATGACCGTCGGGCGCGAGACAAGGGCCCGGGCGATCGCGACGCGCTGCTGCTGGCCGCCCGAGAGCTCGGCCGGCCGGTGCGAGAGCCGCTCAGTCAGTCCGACCTTCGCGCTCAGCTCCTCGACCCAGCCGTTCTTCGATTTGGCGCCGGACAGGTCGAGCGGCAGGACGATGTTTTCCCTTGCCGTCAGCATCGGCAGCAGGTTGAAGAACTGGAAGATGAAACCGATGTGCTCGCGCCGCAGCCGCGTGAGCTGCGCGTCGTTCAACTCGGTGATCTCGGTGCCGGCGATCGTCACCGAGCCGTCCGTCGGCTTGTCCAGGCCGGCGAGGATGTGCATCAAGGTTGACTTGCCTGAGCCGGACGGGCCCATCACCGCGGTCAGCTGGCCGCGGGCGATTTCGATCGAGACACCGCGAAGCGCGTCGACCGCGGTGTCGCCCTCGCCGTAGCGGCGCGTGACCCCATTTGCGGTCACGACGGCGGCGCCCGGCTCAGCGCCGCCCAGCCGGTCCTTCTGAATCACAATTGTTTCCATCCGATTCGCCTCCTTTCGTTTCGTTCAGTCACGATGGGCGCGCGGCGGGCGAACGCCAATGGAGCCAGCTGGCGTCTCGAGGTACGCAACGCGCACCTCGTTGGTGCGTGATTGCGTACGCGCCGGCGGGCGCTAGGCGTTGAGGAAGGCGAGGACGGCGAGTACGCGCCGGTGATCGTCAGAGCTCTCGTCAAGCCCGAGCTTGCGAAAGATGCTTGTCGCATGCTTCTGCACGGCGCGCTCCGTGACCACCAGCCGCTCGGCGATCCCCTGGTTCGAGCGCCCCTCGGCCATCAGCTCGAGCACTTCCCGTTCGCGCAGCGTGAGCTCCGCGAGCGGGTCGTGACCGCGGCGGCGGCCGAGCAGCTGGGACACGATCGTCGGGTCGAGCGCGGAGCCGCCCTCGCCGACGCGGCGGACGGCGGCCGCGAACTCCTTCACGTTGCTGACCCGGTCCTTGAGCAGGTAGCCGAGCCCCTCAGCCGAGTCCGCCAGCAGCTCTTCGGCGAGGCCGAGCTCGAGGTACTGGGAGAGGACGAGCACGCCGACCGACGGATAGCGGGCGCGGATCTCCTTGGCCGCGCGAAAGCCCTCGTCCTTGTGCGTGGGCGGCAGGCGGATGTCGACGATCGCGACCTCCGGTGCGTAGCTGCGCACCTTGAGCAGGAGCTCGTCGGCGGTCGTGCATTGTCCGACCACCTCGAAGCCGGCTTCGCCGAGCAGGCGGGTAAGCCCTTCGCGCAGGAGGACGCCGTCTTCGGCGACGACTACGCGCACGGGATCTCAGCCCTCACACGCGTGCCGCCGTCGACGGGGCTCCAGACGCGCAGCCTGCCTCCCAAGGCCTCCACGCGATCGGCAAGGCCACGCAGACCGGAACCGCCGCGCGTGTCGGCGCCGCCGACGCCGTCGTCGACGACCTCGACCACGAGTCGCCCGTCTGCGTGCCGAGGTCGTCGACGACGGCG
>WNGE01012366.1_pt1 | contig 12114 bp, 11 predicted proteins | sample 5400651 | NCBI WGS metagenome assembly WNGE01 (sample SAMN13153370, study PRJNA577476) | soil metagenome | isolation source: 60 cm soil or saprolite under grassland replicate 2 | place: USA:California | collected 2016-06-15 | reverse complement strand
AGCGCGCCGACTTCCTGTCCATGCACGCGCCGCTCAACGCCGAGACGCATCACCTGATGAGTGACAAGCAGTTCAAGGCCATGAAGACGTCGGCCATCTTCATCAACAACGGCCGCGGCCCCACCGTGGACGAGAAGGCGCTCATCGAGGCCCTGAAGCAGAAAGAGATCGCGGGCGCGGCCCTCGACGTGTTCGAGCAGGAGCCGGTGGACCCCATGAACCCCCTGCTCCACATGGACAACGTCATCGTCACGCCCCACATCGCCTCGGCCACGGCGCGCATGGCGCCCGAGACGCGGCGCCGGCTCGGCCGCGAGATCGCCACCGTCCTCCAGGGCAAGTGGCCGCGCTCGGCCGTCAATCCCGGCGTGCTCCCGAAGACAAGCCTGATCCGCTGGCAGCCCTATCCGATGGGGCGCGGCCCGAACCGCTAGCGCCGCAAAGGGGACGGCATGGGGGGCGTGATATCATCGCCCCTCATGCCGATGCAAATCGTGAGCACCCCGATCACGCGTGACGAGCTGCGGAGGATTGCTGGGCAGCAATTTGGAGACTTCGTCAAAGCGGTCGTGGACGTGCAACGCGGCACGATGGCTATCGGCGCAGAGCTTCACGCGGATGAAGAGGCCCTCTTGATCCAGCAGGGGGCCCGCCAGGCAGACCTCTGATCAACCTCTATCCCGATCGGGCCAGCGACGAGCTGATCGCGTTCGATTCGATGATCAATGTGCGCCCGTCGCAGGGTAATCGATCGCGAGGGGTTGACGACGCTGCGATACAGGGGCTGATTCGAGACATTGTGGGAAGACTCATCGCACCATGACTGAAGGTCTCCACCACCACCCCGATCTGGCCGCCGGCCGATGGAACCATTTCTCACTCCCGGAGCAGCTCGCCAACGTAGGCAGCGAGGTGGGGCGGATGGTTCGCTGGAGGGAGCGCGATCCACGACTCATGAGCCGCGCCTTCGATCGGGCGCTCGAACTGCTGGACCTTACCCTCGCAGATCCACGCTGGCGTGACCGGTTGCGGGAGATCGCCCGCGTGCGCGAGCTGCTCTGCGACGCCACGCTAGGCAAGCCCGAGTACGGCACGACCTTGGAGGACCTGGACCGATACCTCCTCGCCTTCGCGGTGGCGGCGAGGAACGGCCGAGAGCAGGCACGCCTCGGCTGACGGCGCATCGTCGCGCCTGCCGTTCTCCGCCTTCGACCACGCTCTCGCGCGGAGGCTATCCGGTCTTGCGCGGATCGGCCCGTGACTAGTCCGCCAGATCCGCGAAGAGGGGCGTGCTCAGATAGCGCTCGCCGAAAGACGGGATGATGACCACGATGAGCTTGCCCGCGCTCTCGGGCCGGCGCGCGACTTCGACGGCGGCCCAAAGGGCCGCACCGGAGGAGATGCCGACGAGGAGACCTTCTTCGCGCGCGGAGCGGCGGGTCATGGCGAAGGCGTCGTCGTTCTTCACCCGGATGACCTCGTCGTAGATCTTGGTGTTGAGCACGTCGGGGACGAAGCCCGCCCCGATGCCCTGGATGGGATGCGGGCCCTTCTGGCCGCCCGAGAGCACCGGCGAGGCATCGGGCTCGACGGCCACGCAGCGAAAGGCGGGCTTGCGCGCCTTGAGGACTTCTCCGACACCGGTGATGGTGCCGCCGGTGCCGACGCCCGACACGAGCATGTCCGCCTGGCCGTCGGTATCGCGCCAGATCTCCTCGGCCGTGGTCTTCCGGTGGATCTCGGGATTGGCGGGATTCTGGAACTGCTGGGGAATGAAGTAGCGCGAGTCCGTCGCCGCCAGGTCTTCCGTCCGTTTGATGCAGCCCACCATGCCCTCGCTCGCGGGAGTCAGGATCAGCTCGGCGCCGTAGGCGCGCAGGAGCATCCGGCGCTCCTTGCTCATAGAATCCGGCATGGTCAGCACGAGCTTGTAGCCCCGCGCCGCGCAGACGAACGCCAGCCCGATGCCGGTGTTGCCGCTCGTCGGCTCGAGGATGATGGTGTCCGGCTTCATCCGGCCGGCCTTCTCCGCGGCATCGATCATGGCCACCCCGATGCGGTCCTTCACGCTATGAGCGGGGCTGTAGAACTCGAGCTTGGCCACCACGTCGGCCTTGGCGCCGTCCGTCAAGCGCCGGATCCGTACCAGCGGAGTGTTGCCGACCAGCTCGGTGACGTCGTTGGCGATTCGCATGGACTCTCCTTGGATTACTTGGTAGTAGCCAGCTCACTCCAGATGCTACGGAGGCGGTCGAGGGCGGGCGCGGGAAGGGGGCCTTTGGCGGCGGCGGCCGCGGCGAACTCGAGCTGGGCCAGGTCAGAAGTGCCGATGAGCACGGTGGACATGGCGCCCGTGCTCAGAGCGAAGCGGAAGGCCGCCTCGAGCACGCTTTTCGCGAATCCTTCCGTCACGAGCGGCTCGAAGAGGCGCGCGTGCGCGGCATCGGTCGCATAGTCCGGTCCTGAGGCGATGGGGTCGACGGCCGGAATGGCGATGGGATGGCGCGCGATCTCCCCACTGAGCGCTCCCCCCGCGAGCACGCGGATGCCGATGGTGCCCACGCCCTGCTCGCGCCCCAGCACCGCGAGCTGATCGAAGTCCTGCGCGGGGAAGCCCGAGGGCACCGGTTGCGTCGCCGTGGGATTCAGCAGGTTCAGACAGATCTGCGCGGTGTCGATGGCGCCGCTCGCGAGCGCGCGATGGAGCGCGCCCGTCTCTCCGAGCGCCGTCACCCCGAAGAAGCGGATCTTGCCCTGCTCCTGGAGACGGCGGGCCGCGGGCACCACGGCGTCGAGCACGTCGCCGAGGCCGAGGCGCCGCTCGCTTCGGATCCTCGCGATCGGATTGTGGAGGTGGAAGAGATCAAGACGGGGGATGCCGAGCAGGCTCAGGCTCGTCTCCACGGAGCGGGTGAGGGCGCCCGGCACGTCGGCGAGGTCGGACGTGGTCAGCCGGCACTTGCTCCCCACGATCACGTCGGGGCGCAGGGCGCGCAGGACGGCGCCCGTGTTCCGCTCCGACTGCCCGCTCCCGTACGAGGGCGCGGTGTCCAGGTAGTTGATGCCGAGCTCGACCGCCCGCGCCACCGCCCGCTCGCGTTCGGCGGGCGCTCCACGCACCATGATGCCGCCGACGTCACCGCAACCGAAGGCGAGCGCGGAAACGTTGAGTCCGGTCCTGCCCAGCGTCCGGTATTCCATCGGGGTCTCCATTTGGGGTCAGGTCTTACATTCATGCCGCGCGTGTCCGAGCCCGCATTCTATCGCAGGCCCCCGACGCAGGAAGCCCGAGCTACTCCGGCTTCGCCGAGGCCCGCTCGAGCTCGGCCTGGAAGCGGGACAGCGTGCGCTTGAGCGCGCCGGCGCGCACCGGGCGGCCGTAGCGGGCGAGAGCGGCCTTGACGATGCTCATGGCGCGGGAATGCTCGCCCTTGTGCCAGTAGGCCCAGGCCATCTGGTTCCAGGTCTCCGCGAGGGGGGTAGTCGCGGACCACCCAGTGCAGGAGGCCGATGGCCGTCGCCACCACCTGCGGATCATCCGGGTGGTCGAGGATGCCCTGATAGGCGGCCTTGAAGAAATGACGCTCGCCGCGGCCGTCGTCACCGCGCGGGTAACCCTGCCAGGCGGCGAGGAGGTCGCCCAGGTTGTCCACGCGATAAGGTGTCTCGACGTCATCCCACCAGTCGGGGCGCGGCGCGGCCGAGACGAAGGCGGCGATGAACTCGCGCTGCCGCGCCTGCCGTTCTCCTTCAAGCTTGGCCCTTTCCGACTCGACGATGCGCTGCTGTCTCTCGCGGAAGTAGTGATAGCCGGCGCCCGCCACCACAGCGATGACGAGCACGGCAATCGCCCCGCGCCCAAGCCGGCGCACGCGGCGGCGGCGCCCCTCGGAATCGATGGTGCCGAAAAGCCAACGCGCGCCCAGCAACAGCACCACGAGGCCGGCGCCCGCGGCCAGATACGCCCACCGGGGTAGGCTCGCATTCCGCACCCGGAAGCGATAGTTCCAGGAGTGTGCCCCACCGTCATGCGTATAGAGGTCGCCCACGAGACGGTCGTCCTTCCAGGCCTCGACGCGGAAAACGTAGTACTCGCCGCCCGTGCTAGGGGGTACGGAGAGGGCGGCCGTGGTCTTCGTCGTTCGCTCGCTCAGGACCTCTCGCCCCGCCCCCGCCTGGCCGCAGGTGCGGGCGACGAGGGTATAGCGATACTCGGCGTCGGCCACGATCGGATCCCAGGCGAAATCAACCGTGGCGGTGGGACCCCAGGAGTATCGCGGCGTGTCGAACTGTGGCTGTTTCGTACAGCTGGTGAGCATGCCCTCGATCGCGCGGGCATTGTCTCCCGGACGCGTCAGGTGGATGAGCCGCGCCAGGTCCACGACCAGACGCTCCGGACCCGTGGCCGTGACCTCGAAGGAGAGCTGCGCCTCGTAATCACCGGGGAAGCGGCGGGGGTTGGCCGGATTCTCGTCGATGCTGACGTGCATCTGATACTTTCCCGGCTCCAGCGTCTCGAGCAAGTACGCGCCGGGCGCGTCGGATTTCTGGACCCGGCAGCCGACCCAGCGGTTGAGAGTGTAGCTATAGCAGGTGAAGTCCGGCTTGACCTTGGGATCGAGGATCTGGCCGCCGAAACGCAGCTGGAGTTGGATGTCTGCCTGGGCGACGGTGGCGCACGCGAGGAACGCCGCGGCGGCCACGGCCAGCCACCGCGGACGCAAGGCCCTCCGATTGGCTATGAGCCCAGGCCGAGTCCGCGCCGCAGCTCGCGCGCGGTGAGCGCTTTCCCGTAAACTGCGACGATCGAGCTCGGCTGCATCGGGAATCTCCTCGCGGCGCGGGTGCGATCCTGTTACTCTCCGTGCTCGACAGGAATACTCCTTGCCTACCGAAAAGTCCAGCGTCTCCGCCCCCCGCCTCATCGTCCGATTGCTGCAAGGCCTGATCGACGTGCGGCCAGGAGAGGTGGTGGCCCTCGCCTGGTCCTGGCTGTACTTCTTTTCCATACTCTCCGCGTACTATGTCATTCGCCCGATTCGAGACGAGATCGGGGCCGCGGGCGGTATCGAGAATCTCCCGTGGCTCTTCACGGGCACGCTCATCGGCATGCTCGTGGCCAACCCGCCCTTTTCCGCGCTGGTGGTGCGCCTCGCTCCCGTCCGCTTCATCTCGTGGACCTACCGCTTCTTCATGGCCAACCTCGTGCTGTTCCTGATCCTCTTCGCGACCACGAGCGGTCCCGCCAATGTGTGGGCGGGCCGCGCCTTCTACATCTGGGGCGCGGTCTTCAACCTCTTCGTCGTCTCGGTGTTCTGGGGGTTCCTCGCCGACGTGTTCAGCAGCGAGCAGAGCCGGCGACTCTTCGGCTTCGTCGCCGCGGGGGGAACCATCGGGGGCATCGTCGGCTCCTCGGTGACCTCACTGCTCGTCGAGCACCTGGGCAGCGGCCGGCTCCTCCTCGTCTCCGCCGTGCTCCTCGAGGTGGCGGTGTTCAGCGTGCGCCGGCTGGCCAGGATCTCGCGGGCCCTCCGCGAATCGTCGGGAGGGCCGGTGGATGACGCGGCGGTGGGGGGCGGGGTGCTCTCGGGGTTCGCCCACGCCGTACGATCGCCGTACCTGCTCCACCTGACCTTCTACATGCTGCTCTTCACCATCCTCTCCACGTTTCTCTACTTCCAGCAGGCCGACATCGCGAAGCAGAGCTTCACGAACCGCGCCGCTCGCACCGCCTTCTTTGCCAACATCGATCTGGCCGTCAACACCCTGACCTTCCTCATCCAGCTCCTCTTCACCGGGCGCATCATCAAGAAGCTCGGCGTCGCCCTCACCCTCACCCTGCTCCCCGCCTTGAGCGTCGCCGGCTTCCTCCTGCTGGGCTTTGTCCCAACGTTGTGGGCCGTGGTCATCTTCCAGGTCCTGCGCCGGGCGGGCAATTTCGCCGTGGCCCGGCCCACGCGCGAAACCTGCTTCACGGTGGTGCCGCGCGAGGACAAGTACAAGGCCAAGAGCTTCATCGACACGTTCGTGTATCGCGCGGGCGATCAGCTGGGTGCGTGGTCCTACGCGGGCCTGGGCTTCCTCGGTCTGGGACTGGCGGGTATCAGCCTGGCCGCGGTGCCGGTCTCCCTCGTGTGGCTGCTCAATGGATGGTGGCTGGGCCGTCGCAACGAGGCGCTCGCGCGCGAGGCGGCGCCTGGGCGATCCGTCGGGACGGGCCGCCCTCCCCACTTGACGACGCGGTGAGCCTCGTCGGACTATCCTCACGCAGCGAATCCGGAGCCGTCCCAAAAGCACAAGGAGGTGTGAGCCATGCGTAGACGCCGGTTCCTCGCCGCCATGGGCACCGCCGCCGCCGGTTTTGCGCGGAGGCCGGGGCCGGGCTGGGCCGCCGACAAGGACCCCATCCGGATCGGGTACTTCGGGCCGCTGACCGGCAATTTCTCGCAGACGGGCAAGGACATGACGGACGGCTTCACCCTCTTCTGGGAGGAAGTCGGCAACAAGGTGGCCGGCCGTGAGGTCAAGATCATCGTGGAGGATTCGGATCCGGAGCCCACCGGCGCGCTGACCAAGGTGCGCCGGCTGGTGGAGCAGGAGAAGGTGCACACCGTGGCCGGCGGACTGCTCGCCGCCACCGGCTATGCCATCGCGCCGTACCTCGAGCAGAACAAGATCCCCGCCGTCTACCCCGTGATGGCGCCGGACGACATCACCCAGCGCAAGCCGGTGCGCTGGGTGGTTCGGACGGCCGCCTCGGGCAGCCAGCTCACACACTCGCTCGGCGACTACGCCTACAAGCAGCTCAAGTTGCGGCGGGTGGCCACCATCAGCATGGACTACGCGTTCGGCTGGGAATCCAACGGCGGGTTCCAGCGCGTGTTCGAAGATTCGGGCGGCAAGGTGGTGCAGCGGATCTGGACGCCGCTGAACGTCCAGGACTACGCGCCGTATCTGGCCTCGCTGAGGAAGGACATCGACGGCGTGTACGCCTGCCATACTGGTGGCCTCTCCCCGCGCTTCGTCAAAGCCTGGAGCGACTTCGGCCTGAAGGGGAAGATTCCGCTCGTCGGGGTGGGGACGCTCACCGACGAGAACATCCTCAAGAACATGGGAGACGAGGCGGTGGGCGTGGTCACCTCGCTCATCTACAGCTCCGTGCTCGACACTCCGGCCAACAAGAAATTCTCGGCGGCATATGAGAAGCGCTACAACCGCGGCACCTCCCTCTACTCCGCCGAGGGATACACGGCCGGGCGCTTCTATCACGACGCGCTCAAGACCATCAACGGCGAGGCGGAGGACAAGGAGAAACTCCTCGCCGCGCTCCGCAAGGTGTCGGTGAGCGACGATCCGCGCGGGCCCATGAAGATGGACGATCTCGGCAATCCCATCCAGAACGTCTACATCCGCAAGGTGGAGCAGGTGGGCGGCAAGCTCCAGAACACCGTCATCTACACTTATCCCAACGTCTCGCAGTTCTGGACCTACAACCGGGAGGAGTACCTGAAGACGCCCGTCTACGATCGCAACTACCCGCCGTGCAAGTTCTGCGAGTAGGTGGATGCTCCGCGCCTGAGTCTGGAACGAGGTCACACAGAATGGCCGACGATCCCGCCCCCTGGCAGGTGCTCAGCAAGCAGCGGATCTACACGAGCGGGTGGATCAACCTCGATGTGTGGTCCGTGCGGCTGCCTGATGGGACGGTCGTGTCGGATCATCCCGTCCTCGACTATCCGCGCCCGGCCGTAGCGGTGATTCCCATCGGGGACGACGGTCGTGTCCTCATGATCGATCACTATCGGGTGGTCACGGGTACGCGCGGCTGGGAGCTGCCGGCCGGCCGGGTCGATCCGGGCGAGTCGGTGGACGAGGCCGCGCGTCGCGAGCTCCTGGAGGAGACCGGCCACTCCGCCACCATGTGGGCGCCGCTCGGGGAATATCATCCGTCGAATGGCTCGAGCAATCAGGTCTTTCATCTGAAGATCGCGCGCACCTTGACGCGCGAGTCGGAGCCGACGGATCGGAACGAGACGATGGCGCTTCGCTGGTTCGACCCGGGAGAGCTCCGCGAGCTTGTGCGCGGCAATGCGATCCGGGATGGACTATCCCTGACCGGCCTGTGCTGGGCGCTCGCGCTCGGCATCGTGGCCGACCGCGAGTGACCGGCTCATGATGGCGGTCTGTGGAGGCGACGGGCCGTGCTTCGCTTCGACCATCTCAGGATTCCCGTGTCGGACCTGACGCGCTCCCGCAGGTGGTACGTCGATACGCTGGGGCTCACGGTGGAGTTCGAGGTCCAGGACCGTCAGACGGTTGCCCTCCAGGACAGCAGCGGCTTCACCATCTTCCTTCAGGAAGTGACCGATCCTGTCAGGCCGAACGGGTCGGCACTGTGGTTCCAGGTGCCGGATGTCGACGGCACCTTCGCCGAGTGGCAGGGGCGGGGCGTTGCCTTCGCGCACGGGCCCCGCAAGTCGTACTGGGGCTACGGGGCCGAGCTGAAAGACCCCGACGGGTACCTGGTTCGCCTCTGGGATGAGCGCTCGATGAAAGAGCGTTAGAGCCCGAGGGCGTCGGCCACGAGCACCCGCAGCTCGCGGCGCAGCTTGTCGCGCGTGGCGCGATAGGCGGGCCGCTTGATCAGATTGGCGATCTCGTACGGATCTTTCTCCAGGTCGTACAGCTCGTCGAGCTCGCCGTCGCGCGCACGGTTGACCCAGCGGATGTACTTGTAGCGGTCCGTGCGCACCGCCTTGTAGGTCATGCCCACGAGCCAAGGCATGGCGTTCTCCGCCCAGTACTCGATGAGGAACGACCTGCGCCACCCCGCGCGCTTGCCCGCGAACAGAGGAAGCAGCGAGCGCCCTTGGACCTGCGGGCCGGGTCTGCCGCCGGCGAGCTGGAGGAGGGTGGGCGCGATGTCCTGCAGGATCACGAGGTCCGCGAGACGGGTCCCCGCCTTGATGCGCGGCGGGTAGCGGACCACTAAGGGCGAGCGGATGCCTTCCTCGTAGGCGAATCGACGGTCCGGTCCCAGGCCGTGCTCGCCGAAGAAGTAGCCGTTGTCTCCCAGGAACAGGATGATCGTGTCGTCGAGCTGCCCCGTGCGCTCGAGCGCCTCGAAGAGCATTCCCATACCTTCGTCCACCGCCGCCATCATGCAGGCGCGCAGGCGGACCTCTTCCTGCCCGCCCGAGTGGATGGCCTTGTGCAGCAGCTGCGCCTTCTCCGACTTCCTGAGCTCGAAGGCTTCCGCCCACGCCGGCTTGCTCTTCACGATCTCCGCCGGCGTGAGCACGTTCGGCCGCATGGGGAAGACGCAGTCGCGGTAGAGATCCTGGTGGCGCGGGGCGGCGCGATAGCCCTCCATGGCGAAGGTGCCATCGGCGGCCTGCTCCGCGTCCGGGTGCACGGCCTTGTGCGCGAAGAAGAGCGACCACGGCTTGTCGTGCCGGCGGCCCACGAAGTCGACGGCCATCTCGTTCATGATGTCGGTGACGTAGCCGGTGTGCTTCACGTACCGCCCGCCCTCGTTCAGCGTGGGGTCGTCGAGGCGCCCGTGCCCATCGTAGCTGACCCACACATCGTAGCCGGGGCGGGGCTGACCGTCGTTGCCCATGTGCCACTTGCCGATGTGCGCGGTCTCGTAGCCCAGTGTCTGCAGGGCGAGATGATAGTTGGGCAGGCGGTGGCTCGCCGCGTCGCGCGCCACGTTGTCGATGATGCCGTGGCGGCTCGCGTACTGGCCGGTAAGGATGGACGCGCGGTTCGGCGAGCAGATGGGCGTGGTGTGGAAGGCCCGCTCGAAGAGCGCGCCCTCGTGGGCGATGCGGTCGGCGTGCGGCGTCTTCATGTAGGGATGGCCGCCCGCGCCGAACTCGTCGAAGCGAAGGTCGTCGACGAGGATGAGGAGGATGTTGGGTCGGCGCGCCATGGTCAGCCGGAGAAGGTGAAGCGAGGATCGGCCGCGGGGATGTCCACCTCCGGCAGCTGGAGCTCACGCCGGACGATGTTGGCGCCCAGGTTGATGGCCACCGCCTTGTAGAAGGCGATGCGGCGCGAGAGCCCCTCGCGCCCGAAGCCGCAGTCGCTGGAGAGAATGAGCCGCTCGGGCGGCACGTACTCGAGGGCACGCCGGATGAGATCGGCCACCACCTCGGGCGGCTCCACCGCCGCCGTGGAGTGATTGACCACGCCGATGGCAATCTTCTTGTCCGTGCGGTATTTCCCCAGGAGCGGCAGGTCGCGCCCGCCCGTGCTCGCGCACTCCAGGGTGATGACGTCGGCGGTGGTCTGGAGCAGGTGCGGGAGCGCGCGCTCGTAGGACGGCCGCTCCCAATGGATGGGCTGCTGGCTCGGATTGCCCCAGCAGGTGTGTAGCCACACCTCGGTGTCGACGCCCTTGATCTCGCGATTCAGCGCGTCGGTCAGGAACTGCAGCTCGCTCTCCGGGATGCCGTCGGCCGCGGCGATGTGGTGGCGCGGCTCCTCGACCTGGATGACCCGGCAGCCCGCCGCCGCCACCTCACGGAGCTCCGCGTTGACGATGTCCGCGACGTCGAGGACGAGCTCGTGGTCCGAGGCGTAGTGCTTGCTCGTGATCATCTTGGTCATGGTCTGGGCGCTGATGGACCCGAACTTGACCGGCCGCGCGCTGAAGCGCTGCGCCACCTTGTAGAGGGCGGCGTACTGGAGCGGCCCACCGCGCAACCGCTCGCCCGCGATGGCAGGTTGATAGGCCTCCATCACCTCGTAGAGGATTCGCCCGGGCTTGATGGTCGTCCAGCCCGCGCCGGCGGCGCGATCCACGTGGCCCGTGATGCCGAGCAAGCGCTCGATCGGATAGAAGAACCACGACTTGCCGCCCACGGTGAGATCGAAGCGCGAGTCGCCGTCGGTGACGATGTCGAGCCCGGCCATCTCCTGCTCCCTGACGATGCAGCTCACCGCGTCCGTGTACTGCTCGCGGAAGCGTGAGTCGCCGAGCGCCTCCTTGAAGGGCCGCCCTCGCAGCACCTCGGTGAACCACGACGGCCGCGGCCAGGAGCCCGTGACGGTCGTGGGCAGGGTGAGATCGCGCGTGGCGTTCAACATGAGTCGGCTCCTCCCGGGCGGTAGGCTACACCAAATCCCGTCACTGTATCGGCCCCGCCACACTCTTGAGCCCGCCACGAGAAGGCGCTATCCTCCCCGCCGTGACTGCCGGGGCAAACGCCCGGGTCCCGTATGCCAGCGCTACCAGCGCCATGCTGGAGGTTCGTGAGTCCCGCCCGCCCCGCCCGCCTCGGCTGTTCGACCGGGTCCGAGAAGCCGCTCGTGTCCGCCACTACAGCCGGCGCACCGAGCGTGCCTACCTCGCATGGATCCGCCGGTTCATCTTCTTCTATGGCAAGCGCCATCCCGCCGAAATGGGCGCTTCCGAGATCACGAAGGTCCTCAGCTCGCTTGCCGTCGAGGGGAACGTGGCAGCGTCGACCCAGAATCAGGCGCTGAGCGCGCTTCTGTTTCTGTATCGCGAGGTGCTCGGACAGGACTGCCGTGGCTCGACGACGTGGTGCGGGCGAAGCGGCCGGCGCGGCTTCCGGTCGTGCTCACCGGACGAGGTCCGCATCCTCCTCTCCCAGATCCGCGGCGTGCCCCGCCTGATGGCCCTGCTCTTCTATGGCGCCGGCCTGCGGCTGCTCGAATGCGCCCGCCTCCGCGTGAAGGATGTCGATTTCGGGCGGAAGCAGCTCGTCGTCCGTGGTGGGAAAGGGGATAAGGATCGCGTGACGATGCTCCCGGCGGTCGTGAAAACGGAGTTGGCCCGCCACATGGAGGCCGTGAAGCAGCAGCACGAGGAGGATCTTCGCCGCGGGGCTGGGTGGGTCGAGCTGCCGTCGGCCCTCGCGCGCAAGTATCCGAACGCCGGCCACGAGTGGCCCTGGCAATGGGTGTTCCCCGCCACCCGTATGTACGTGGAGCCCGCGACTGGCCAGCGCCGGCGCCACCACCTGCACGAATCCGTCCTCCAGCGCGCCGTGCGGGAGGCCCTCCGGAGGGCGGCGATCCCGAAACGCGCCACCTGCCACACGTTCCGCCACTCGTTCGCAACCCATCTGCTGGAGGATG
>WNGE01007251.1_pt1 | contig 12114 bp, 7 predicted proteins | sample 5400651 | NCBI WGS metagenome assembly WNGE01 (sample SAMN13153370, study PRJNA577476) | soil metagenome | isolation source: 60 cm soil or saprolite under grassland replicate 2 | place: USA:California | collected 2016-06-15 | reverse complement strand
TGATGAGATACCGTGCATGAAAGGCAGGCCACCAGACAGGAGCCGCACTCACCGCAAAAGCCGTGATGATCAGCACTCCCGTAGCCAGCATCATCAGCTGCGTTAGAGAACGTATCCACTGAACGCGTTGTTCCGTGCTCCGTATTTCTGTCTGCCTGGAGAATTGTGAGCGTTGCTGCCAGAGTGCGACGGTCGTCAGGAGCAGCGCCAGGGCCAGCAAGACGAGGTAGCCTGTTCCCCACACCCCCCGTACCATTTCACAAACGGGCGTGCGCGGTGTATTGTCGCTCAGAAAGGTTAATTCTTGAACAGGACAGAAAGGATTTCCCGTTGCCGTAGGAATACTGACGAGGATAGTCTCCTTCACATCATGCAGTATTCCCAACCATGTGGTGGGTGGATGTGCGTCGAGCCCATGAAAGAGTGAGAACAGGGTCGTTATGGGATTGAGATGGTGAAGCATACTGTAGCGCAGGCTGGGCAAGAGACCGATAACGATGCCTGGTATTGTCGGCAAGCCCCATGGGAGCAGATCTCTCCAGCACAATACCAGGAGCAGCAGACCTGCACAGGCGATGATCGGCGCAGCGACCATGTCACTCCAGATGGCCAGCCCTCCAACCAGCCCCAGTACGAAATAAGCGGTGCAACGTATCAGCTTCCTGTGTCGGGAGAGCTCCTGCTGATAGGTCAATGAGAGCCATACCACAAGCAAGAGTGCCAGAGAACCAAACAGCAGCGTCTCAGCGGACCCTCCGGTCGCCAGCATCTGGCGCGTCAAATAAGGAATAGAGCCTACGCTGAGCAGGGCCAAAGTGATCAGTGCCAGTTGTTTAGAAAAGAGCAAACTGCTCAGGAGATACATCGTCACAAAAAAGCCCATGACCATGAGAACGACGCCGAGCCGTAATGCGAAAAGAGAAGGTCCACCCAAGAGATGAAAAAACAATGCCGCCAGGTACGCTTCCAGTGTGCCCATATAGTCCTGACCATAAAACATCAGAGGATGTTCTCCATGATAGGCGATATGTAACGCGATGATGCCCATTACTCCTTCGTCACTATTGGTTGGAGGCCAGTTCATTGCAATCAGCAACATGCGTAGCCCCGTCGCAAAAGCGATAATGGCAGCAGCAGCCAGTTCATAGTTTCCGATTTTCAGGTATTTCACAGATATCTCTCCACCCAGAATGGGTGCCTCCTCTCGTGTTAAGAAAGCATAGATGGGCCATATTCAACTCTCGTCGGTTTTCCAGGAGTTGTATCGGGCTTGAGATCTGCCAGCAGTCGTCGTGGTGAGATCGCTCCAACCTGAGATCAGAGAGGCAGCCCTGAGAGAGGCTTCTCTCTCTGGACTGCATCACTGTGAAGATCACCCCTGGTCCGAGAGCGGGGGTGAACGTAGAATCATCAGTCATCGTGGATTTTCTTTGCAAAGTGCTTTCCTCTCGTTTCGTTGTGTCTGCAACTGGTTCCACAGGGGCCAGGCGCAGACGGCCAACAGCGGGGGAAGCCAGATCCACAGCCCACGCAGATAGGCGACCTGGAACAGGTGCAGATGCGGAATGAGCGTTTTGACCGGAGCCAGAGAAAGCCAGCAGTAAAGCGTGAGCAGACTGAAGGTTGCCATGCGCTCGGCTCGTGGGAGATCGAGCACTCCTAGCACGCGTTGGAAGCGAGCGCTGCTCGCTTCGAGCAGGGCGCAGAGTCCAAAAAGTGTGATCGCATACCAGGGCCAGAACCAGGGAGAGCCAACAAGCAGATAGACGAGCCAGGCCATCGCCATCCAGCGCAGCAAGTCCGCGATGTTCTTGAGTCCCTGCGATGGTAACAGCGCCCACACAACCAGCCCTCCGTATGCAAGCATCAACGAGGTGATGCTGATCAGGTGAACCAGATTTTCCAGGTGCGAGCCGGAAAGTTGTGTGGCCGGGGCAATGTAGGAGCCTCGAAAGCCGGCGTAGAGGCGAAGCAGGAATTCATAGAGGGAGTTCTGCTCATGCGCGCTGCCAGGGTTGATCAGCAGGAAGTGTAAGACCTGGCCATGCTGCCAGAACGGAGCGTAGAGCACGAGGATGGTGCCCAGGTAGGCTCCCAGCGTCACCAGCAGGCTTCTACCACGTCGTGAGGGCTTCCTCCACAGAAAAAGCAGCAGTCCGGGCAGCAGCAAACTCAAGGTAATCTTGATACCAGCCGCCGCTGCCAGCAGGGCAGCCGCCAGCGCAAAGCCGCGCAGTGTCCCGGGAAAACGCACCAGAAACCAGAGCGCCAGCAGGACCAGGAACAGGATGGTAATGTCGTTATGGGCATTCACACCGGCTTCCAACAGCAGGAAAGGATTCCATGCGAATGCCAATATCGCGCCAAGGCGGCGACTGGGTGACAGAGTCGACGCACCGTCAGTCGGCAGTGGGAGCCGTTGACTGATCGACCAGATCAAGACCGTGGAACCCAGGTGAGCGCCCAGGCTGAACCATCGCAGCAGCAGCACCATCACCTCCACCTGCTTGAGACCCGCCAGCAGCGTCAGTTCCTGCAAGGCGCCGGTCAGCAAGAACCAGGCGGGACCATAGGCCGAAGGCTGATGGAGCCAGTAGATCCACACTTGCAACGGGTCGTTGTGCAACGCGGTGGGCAGAGTAGTCAACGGATTGAGATGGAAGAAGACTCCCAGGTGCATGTATCCGATGTAGGAGAAGATATCCTGTGAGGTCACCACAGGGATCAACGTGAAGAGGATGCCAAGAACGAGGGTCGAGCAGAGGATAAAGCGAAGTGAGACACGGCCAGCCAGCCGATGGATTGCCAGCAGGTAGAGCGAGAAGAGCAGGACCAGACTGGCAAAGAGTATCCCGGTCTCTTTCCAGGCCAGGGAGAGGGGGCCGGCCTGGCTCGTACGCATTCCTGGTTGAAAGAAGGCAGTAGGCAGTCCAGGGAAGAGCAGATGTGATGGAAGCAGCAACCAGGAGGCAACAGGCGTTCGGGGAAGCACATCATAGAACCAGAGCCCGCGCAGAGGCAAGGTCGCATCGACGAGCAGGACCGCTGCCCCCATGAGAACGAGCATCACCAGAGGAAAGACATGGTGTGGTTTTGCCGACGATGCCTCAGCAGGGATGACCACAGCAGAAATTGGAGGAGGTTGTACGTGCTTCTCACCTATCCTCTGTTTAGAAAAAAGAGTCCATGTCATTGTCTGATTCCCCATTTGGCCCAGAGCTGAAACCGAGAGACGTTTCCCAAAGAGCGCACCCAGCAGGACTCGAACCTGCAATCTCTTGAGTCGAAGTCAAGTGCTTTATTGAGCTACAGGTGCATCATCGACATATTACCAAACTTCTCACGTCATCTCAAGCCACACAGGACGAACGGATAGAGTACTCTCATTAATGAGCCACCCTCAACACGTATAGGATACCATAGAAAAGCGTCCCCTACCGCATCTTCATGAATGAAATCGCCGGTAAGGGACGTCTTCTGTGTACCTGGCGAGCATTCACCCTGCAAGGAGGTCTGGATGAGACCACCTGCGGGTAGCGTCGGTGGCTCGCTACCCGATCGTTGACGAGGATCCGGCTGCTCATCAAAGCTCGAAGAGCCGTCAGGAATCTGCTAACAAATGTGCCAGCGGCTCTGGAAGCGGATTGGCAACCAGATTTCCCTTTCTGGCCATGTCACGAAGCGTTGCTCGTTTGTCCTGGCTGGTCAGCAGGGCTTTGGCACCGTCGAGATCCATAAACAATCCCAGAGAACATGGAGAGTATTTTCGGTTAGCCCATCCAACGAACTCTTTGGCCGCGGCCTCAGATATGCCGCTGGCGGTGAGCTCCGAGGGATCGGCGGTCGTAATGAGCGAGACACGCCGCTCCGCGTCAAACCCCAGGATCAGGCTTGCCCAGAGCGCGTTGTCCGCAAACACACCAAAGACAACGGTGGTATTCGCCGGAACAAAACGTCCCACGGCAGCGCTGACATCTTCATAGCTGGCACCCACACGCCACTGGAGCCCGAGCATCGTCCTGGCCGGGCCGGGGTAGGTCACGATCCCTTCAGAATACTCGTCCAGGGTGGCATACATTCGATGTACGTACTCGTCCAGATCTTCGTCAGCCCTCCATGTATCCTGTGTTTGTGCGAAAAAGCGGTCGACCGCCCGGCGATCTAACACCACGACAAAGTCGGCCTTGCCGGCGTTGGCGCGATAGACTTTCTCGGCTACCTCCAGGGGGTGGTCGACCCGATCGACGTTTCGGACAATATCGGCGCGTTGGGAGTGAACGAACTTGAGCAACTCGCCGTTCTCGTGGATCAGGATGATGCGGGGTCTCTCTTTTGCCGATTCCAATATCATCGACTGTAGATTCCGCCAGTGATCCACATCAATATCAACCATCTGTACGTATGCATGTAACATCGTATCTTCCCTCCAGAGCTATAGAGTGCACTCATAGATCTTGATCGTGTACGGCGGGAGCATATCGCTCAGCGTGCGGCCATTCGCCTGGACCGCCCGGTCTTCCCAGATGTCCTGGGCCGCTTTCAGATCGACGCTCAGACCCACTTCCGCGTTGATGGATGCGGCTGTCGGATTGGCGACGAACACAACCAGCCGCCCGGATTCAGCGGTGGCGCGGTGAATGGCCACGTCGAGCCGGACATCGTTTCTGGTAAAGCGGACCATGTCCAGGCCCTGCAAGGCCGCCGCGAGCCCGGCATTCGTCAAGTCCGTCAGGTGTACGATGCGTCCCCGACCGACGCGGTGTACGGTCCCGATAGCTACTCCGCCTGCCGTCAAGGGCTGTTGATCAGCTTCTTGCAGCACGGACGCGAGCGTTTTATCCTGGCGCATGCGCTCGTCCATGTCAGGCAGGCGCGGGCCCAGAACGACCACGCCGCCAGCGCTGGCGAACTCGACCAGGTTGCGCTGCAGAGACGCGTTCATATACTCAAACGAGCTCAGGACCAGCGCCTTGAACCGCTGCCAGCGCTCCGGTGGTAGGGCGGTGTCCGAAAGCAGGAAACCGTATCCGGCCTCTGTCAACCCGCGATAACACCTGGCGAACCAATCGGCCTTGGCGAGTTGCACCGGCTGCTGGAAGCCGAGCGTCTTTTCGGAGACGGTCATAAAGTTGGGATATTCGGAGAAGCCGCTCGGTGTCTCCAGGAAGTCGCCGGGGAAGGAAACGAGCACGCTTGCCGCTTCCAGTCGATCATAATCCCGGTTCGCCAGCAGGAGCACATCGGCCTGCCGCCGCAGGTCCACAAAGTGGTGTTGTGTCGCCATTTCGTTAACGCGGCGGAACATCGCAGCCTTCTCTTCCCTCACCCGACCGTCCCGGCGCACCGGAGAATCCAGCCAGCGGTCCCGCTCGATGAGCATATAGCGACTGAACCCCTTGATGCCATGCATCAACGCCGCCTTGGTGACGAACGCTTCATCCTCCAGTTCACCCGGATGCAGGTACCACGGCCACACGCCGGCGATGAACTCGGGAATGTACGGATAACGGCTTGAGCCAACGACGTAGGAGACGACGGTTTTGACGTGGTCATACAACTCCTTGCGGGAGTAGATGTCGAAACCGACGAAATCCAGCTTTTCCTCAAGCCCTATGAGGTTGAACGGCGTCGTGAACCCGCTGACCGCGCCGCCCGGACCGAGCGGGTGCGGGTAATTGTGGAACAGAGCAATGTCGTCCAGCCCTCGCTCTCTCATCATGTTGGCCAGCCGGTCCAGACAATTGATCAGATAGCGCTCGCGGTATTCGATCCAGTCGGTGTAATACGGGATGTCTTCCTTCTTAGCCCCTTCGAACCGTCGCGGCGGCTCGACCTGGTCGAAAGTCGTATAGTGCTGTCCGTAGAGCCTGGCGAGCGCCTCGATCGTTCCATACTTGTTTTGTAGGAACGCGCGGTAGTTCTGGATCGAAGCGGGGCTGAAGTCGCATGCATACGCGTTGGCGTGGAAGAAAAAGGCCAGCTCGTTGTCAACCTGCGCGGCCACGAGGCCGCCCTGAGGGTATGCGTGTTTAGCGAGGATGGGACAGATGGCATCGTACCACAGGGCCGTCTCGTCGAAGAACTTGTCCGGCGCATAACTCAACGCCGGAATCGGACGTGGGACTTGAGTCAGAACAGCCTTGCTGCCCTGGGCGCTCTGTGCCTGGAGCTCGGGATCCTCCAGGATGCGCCGTGGATACCCGAACCACGTCAATTCGGCGTTGATCTGCGGCCCTGGGCGCACGACGATAGTGAACCCTTTCTCCTCGCACAGCGTCAGGAAGGCATCAATGTCGTTGCTCGGATTGATCTGTCCAAAGTCGAACTTACCCTTCTCGATCTCGTGCGCCTCCCAGGGGATGTAGATCGAGATCATGGTAAATCCCATGCCCTTCACTTTGTCGAGGATGTCGTCCCATTTGTCGCGGTCCAACCTCCAATAATGAACCGCCCCGCCATAGATCGATGCTACCTGGTTCCCAATGCGGAACTGGTGATCGTCAGCCGTCACGGCCTGTGGGGAGCGATTCCCGGCGTTAGCAAACATCTTTGTCCTCCTTATAATACAGAACAGATGTTGACATCGCTTGCGACTTTGCATGACACAGAGTATCATGTAATATTATGCGCGTCAACTGCAAAAATACTAGTAATGTAGAGAGTAACCACTTTTGCATGGTTGCCAGACCTACTTTCTGTTCGAGGCTACGAGGCGCTCTTGCGAGCGAGCGCAACTGCCAGAATGATGATAACTCCCCGGACGATCAGTTGCTGGCTCACGTCAAGGCCCATGAGGACTAAACCGTTGTTAATGAGCCCGATCAGCAAGGCACCAAACACCGATCCCACGACCGTGCCAGCGCCACCGAAGAGGCTGGTACCACCTAAGATCACCGCGGCGATCACCGACAACTCATCACCCTGGCCCCATGTGAAGCGACCGGACTGCAAATGCCCTGCATAGAGCATGCCAGCGAGAGCTGCTACAGTCCCTGACACCAGGAAGACAAGAAACTTGATCCGGCGCGTATTCACACCACTGAAACGCGCCGCCGTTGTATTGCCTCCGGTGGCGAGCACCTGCCGGCCATACGCGGTCTTGCGTAAGACCACAGAACCGATAACGAGAAACACCAGGGGCCAGATGACCAGCGATGGAATTGGCCCAACCTGACCGGAGCCAAATATGTTATTGTAGGCATCATTCAGGATAGGAATGGGCGCAGTCTGACTGATCCACATAGCGGTACCTTGCGCGACGCTCAGCATGCCCAATGTGACCAGGAAGGAGGGAATGCCGAACCGTGTCACAAGGAAGCCGTTTATCGCACCGACTAGCAGCCCGACCAGCAGACCAGCCGCGATGCCTGCCAGGATTCCGTATTGCTGGATCGCCAGGGCAGTGACAACAGAAGCGAGGCCAGCCAACGCACCGATTGACAGATCAATCTCAGCGGCTGCAATCACAAAGGTCACTGCCACTGCCATCACCGAGATGATGGCAGTCTGGCGGACAATATTGAGCAAATTGTTGGGACTCAGAAAGCCTGAACCGCTCAGTACGATGCTGAAGAACAATAAGAGAACGACAAAGCCAATGTATACCACGTATTGCCGCCAATCGAAGCGAGCAATGCGGGCTATTCTACTCTCTGTGCTCGTACTCTCTGTGCCAGGTGGGGACACTGGTGCATTGGTCGACATGATGCAACTCCTGTTCTGACTCAATCTCACGGCGTTCCAGTTGCGCCGAAAGCCTTCACTATGCTTTTCATCTGTATGGCCAAGAGTGCCATGGAGAAGTCTCCTGGGACACAACACTGCCACGCGGAACCTCACGGCATACTACACGTAAGATCCTGTGCCCCTACGTTGCAACCAGAGGTTGAACAGCCTCTGCCAACTCTGGCGGCGGAGCGCCATGATAAACCGTCTGCCATGCCTGCAACACGCTCGCTATGGTGACAGCAAGTGCGCTAAGTGCTACATATGGTGGTGCCGCTTTCTCAAGCAGCCCGTATCCAGCCAGAGTCGCCTCGGTTACGCCCTGATCGAATGGTCGTTGAGCGCCCAGGCCATAGATCTGGCCCTTTGCGATTGCAAGCGCCGCGTTGAGCCCCAGATCACAGGTCGTTATGACGAGATCACGATGGTCGCTGGCCCGGGCGGCCTCCACGACGCCTTCTGCCGGGACATCCCACACTGCCCAGATCCCGTTGAGGTCAGGATACTCGGTCAGCATAGCCGAAGTAGCCGTCTCCGCCTGGCCCGCGAAGTCAGGGCCTGCAACACCCTTCTCACTCACGATCTGAATATCTGGAAACTTCGCGATAGCAGTCTTGAATGCCTCATATCTTTGCTTCGTCACAAAGAAGTCTGTTGCGTGGTAGATGAGGCCAATCATTCCCTTGCCACCGAGCTTCTCGGCCATGAGCAAGGCTGCGGTAACTCCATTCCCGTAGTTATCGGCTGACACGACGCTGACGTAGTCCGAACCCGCAGTGAAGCCCTGCGGGACGTTATCCATGAAGACCAGCTTGACCCCTTGCGCGACGGCCTGCTTGTAAGCGCTTGCCGTTGCCACAGGATCAGTCGGGACCGACACGATGATGTTCGGCTTCTTATTGAGTACGGTCTCGATGTCCGCTACTTGCCTGTTGGGGTCGAAGTTTGCGTCCGTCACCGCGATCACTTCGATGCCCATGGCAGCAAACTGCTGTTTCAGGCCAGCAACTTGCGCAGTTGCCCAGTCGTTGCCACCGTAATGGAGGACAATGGCGGCCGTCGCGTGCATCCCCTGAATCTGCTGCAACTCCTGTGGGGTGAGTTGTACCTGGCCGGCTGGCGTAGCCTGCTCACCATGAGGACCCACGCTGTACAGGTGTTCGCCAGCAGTCTGGACGATTTGCTGCAACTCCTGTTCTGACTCAATCTCACGGCGGTCCAGTTGCCGCTTCACTGTGCCATTCTGCAATACGAATACCCGATCACTCACAGCCAGCAGTTCGGGGAACTCCGATGAGATGACGATGACTGCCTTGCCGCTATCGGCAAGTTGGCGGATGATATTGACGATCTCGACTTTCGCCCCGATATCGACACCGGCTGTCGGCTCGTCCATGAGGAGTATCTCGGGCTCGGCTGCTAGCCATTTGCCGATGACCACCTTTTGCTGATTGCCGCCTGAGAGCAGCCGTATGGGTTTGAAGATCGAGTCGACTTTGATGTGCAAAGTGCTGACGTATGACTGCACGAGCTTGTCTCCCCCTGCGTCATCAATCAGCCCAAACTTCTGAAATCGCTTCAGTAATGGCAGCAGCAGGTTGTCCTTGACAGAGTGGTCGAGCACGAGGCCCTGAACGCGCCGGTCTTCAGGGATCAAACAAATCCCTGCCGCTATGGCGTCATCGGGTTTCCGGATCGTCACCGACCGACCGCGTATCCGCACTTCACCGTTGGTGATCTTGTTGATGCCGAAGAGCGCCCGTACTAATTCGGTCCGTCCACTCCCCATGAGCCCCGCCAGCCCAAGAATTTCGCCTGGATAGAGCGTGAAGCTGATGTTACGCACCCGGTCTGCCGCGACCAGGTCCTTTACTTCCAGGAGTGGAGCGGTTGTACGATTCACATGCCGATCCTTCCACGCGAGCACCTGCTCTACCTTTTGCCCGACGATTTGCTCGATCACCTGCTCCATGGTGAGGTTGGCAATACGCTCAGTGGCGACGCGCATTCCATCCCGCATGACAGTGATGCGATCGGCTATCTCGAAGATTTCCTCCATACGATGTGAAATGTAGATGATCGATATGCCTTTGGCTTTCAATCGTCGGATGAGTTCAAATAGCCCCTCCGTCTCTGTCTTCGTCAATGAAGCCGTTGGCTCATCCAGGATCAGGATACGGGCGTCTTGTGAAAGAGCCTTGGCAATCTCGGTCAACTGCCAGTACCCGGTGCTCATCCGAGCAACCACCTGTTTTGGGTCGATCTGCACACCCATCTCAGCGAACAATGCCTGGGTACGGCGCTCGCATTCGGCATCATTGAGCAAACCTGCGCCGGTTCGCGGTTCTCTCGTCAAGAAGACATTCTGCGCGACGGTGAGTGTGGGAACCAGGCTAAACTCCTGAAAGACCATGCCGACCCCCAGGGCTTTCGCCTCCTGAGGAGACCGGATGCGCACAGGTGTGCCGTTGATTTCGATCTCGCCCCCATCCGGGGTGTAGACCCCTTCAAGGATCTTCATCAACGTCGATTTGCCTGCACCGTTGCTGCCCAGTAGGGCGTGAACTTCACCCCGCTGGAGTTCAAAATCCACGCCCCGCAACACCGTGTTTGCGCCGAAAGCCTTCACTATATTTTTCATCTGTAGTATGGTCGATGTCGTCGATGTTGTCATGGAGAAGTCTCCTGAGAAACTGTATGGGTACACGGGGCCTCACGTAGACATGCCGTGAGACCCCATCCTACTTCGCGGCCAATAGCAACGTTAGGCACCTGACAACGACGCTGGTGGGGCCGCATGATAGACCGTCTGCCATGCGCTCAACACGTCCGCCTGGGTGACAGGAAGAGCGTTGAGCGCTACATACGGTGGAGCCGTTTTCCCAAGCAGCCCATATCCAGCCAGGAGCGCCTCGGTTACGCCCTGGTCGAATGGCCGTTGGGCACCCAGACCATAAATGAACTGTCCCTTTTTAATGGCGATCGCCACATTCAGTCCCAGATCACAGGTCGTAATGACAAGATTCGGATTGCTGGCGCTGCGTGCGGCAGCCAGAATGCCTTCTGACGGGACGTCCCACACGCCCCAGATCCCGTTGAGGTCAGGGTACTGGGTCAACATAGCCGAAGCAGCCGTATTCGCCTGACCCGCGAAGTCAGGGCCTGCAACACCTTTCTCACTGACGACTTGAATGCCTGGGAACTTCGCGATGGTTGCCTTGAACGCCTGATACCTTTGCTTCGTTACGAAAAAGTCAGAAGCGTGAAAGATGAGGCCAATCTTGCCTTTGCCATTCAGCTTCTTCGCCATGAGCAGGGCAGCGGCGACTCCATTGCCGTAGTTATCAGCTGATACCACGCTGACATAGTCCGAACCCGCTTTGAAGCCACTGGGAACGTTATCCATGAAGACCAGCTTGACCCCTTGCGCGACGGCCTTCTTGTAGGCGCTTGCCGTTGCCACAGGATCAGTCGGGATCGACACAATGATGCTCGGCTTCTTATTGAGCACGGTCTCGATGTCCGCTACTTGCCTGTTGGGGTCGAAGTTTGCGTCCGTCACCGCGATTACTTTGATGCCCATGGCAGCAAACTGCTGTTTCAGGCCAGCGACCTGCGCATTTGACCAGTCGTTACCGGCATAGTGGAGAACAATCGCGGCTGTTGCGTTCATGCCCTGAATCTTCTGCAAATCCTGTGGGGTGAGTTGCACCTGGCTGGCCGGGGTAGCGGTCTCACCATATGGACCCACGCTGAACACACGTTGTTGTAATGCAGTCAATGCACCTTGAGGATTGTTGGGGTCAATCGGCGGCAAGTTGCCTGCTGGCGTTGCATTTGTACCGGGAGGGCCGCTTGTGCCTCCTGTCTGCGCTTGACTTCCGCATGCCGAGAGTACAAGGACCAGAAGTAAAAGGATCGTTGGTAGTGCCATAATGCTCCGATGTCGTCGAGCGACACCAGCAAATACCTGTAATTGCATCTTCGTTGCTCCATTAATGAATGATCGATCAATCGCGCCCCCACAAGGAAACATCAAACTGCAGCAAGAGCTTGCTGTAAGAAGGCTTTACTTATTTCTGCCCCCTTCTTTGGATCAGGGAAACTATCTAACTCCACTGTTATCCAGCCATCGTATCCGGCATCCTTCAAGGCCGCCAGAATCTGACTGTAGTTCTGTTCTCCCTGTCCTAGTGGCATAAAAACGCCCTGCTTGATGTCTTTCAGATGGATGTAATTGACGCGGCTGGCATAGCGTAGAATGATGGCGGTTGGATCACCTCCTCCTGCTTGGACATGAGCCGTATCGGGACAGCGCCCGATGCCTGTATATTTGAACAACCTCTCCCATTGCTCGGGTGCTTGCACACAGGTGCCGAGATGTGGATG
>WNGE01015707.1_pt1 | contig 12115 bp, 9 predicted proteins | sample 5400651 | NCBI WGS metagenome assembly WNGE01 (sample SAMN13153370, study PRJNA577476) | soil metagenome | isolation source: 60 cm soil or saprolite under grassland replicate 2 | place: USA:California | collected 2016-06-15 | reverse complement strand
CGGCTGCAGCGTCCACCAGGTCGGCACGTCCAGCCCGGGAGCGAGCGCGAAGGCGAGATCGGGCCAGCCGGGCGCGCCGCCCTGCCGCGCGCGCCAGAACGGCGCCCGGAACCGGAGCAGCACCTTGAGCACCGGCCCCATCTCGAGCCGGTCCGCCGCGCGCCGGGCGTCGCGGAGCTCCGGCTGGAAGCGCACGGCGCCGCCCGCGAGGAGCGCGACCGGGAGCGTCACGACGAGCCGCTCCGCGCGGAAGGGCCCGACGGGCGCGCCGGACGGACCCCGGGCGCGGACCTCGACCGCGCCGGGGCGCCAGCGCACCCCCTCGACTGGCGTCGAGAGACGCAGCTCACCGCCGCGCTCGACGGCGCGCGCGAGCGGCGCGAGGAGCGCGGCCTGCCCGTCGACGGCCCGGAACGCGCGCTCCGCCTCGATCTCCTCCTCCGCCTCGCTCATCGCCCGCAGCGCGGCGCGGCTCTGGCGCGCGGGCGACGCGAGGTAGTAGCCCTCCGCGAACCCCTTCGCGAGCGCGCGCTCGAGCGGCGTGAAGCGGCGCGCCGCCGGGCTCGCCAGCACGTCCGAGAACGCGCCCTCGCCCTCTCCCAGCGCGAGCAGCTCCTGCATGCGCCCGAACGCGCGGTCCGCGGGGGCGAGCCGGCCGTGTTCGAGCGCGACCACCCTGCCGTCGATCTCGCGGAGCCGGACGCCCGCCTCCCGGGCAAGGCGTGTGATCGCGCGCGGGCGGCCGTGGACGAACTCGGCGCCGTGCTCGACCGCGACCCCGAGCCGCGCGTCGCGGCGCGTGTCCACCCGCCCGCCGGCGCGCGCGCGCGCCTCGAGGACGAGCACGCGCAGCCCGGCGCGGACGAGAGCCCGCCCCGCGGCGAGCCCGGCCGCGCCGGCCCCGAGCACGATCACGGACCGTCGCGAGGGCGCCACGCGTGGATCTTGTGCTTGCGCGGGTGGCCGTGCAGACCTCAGATTCGGGTTTCGCCCTTTTCCAAACCCGCGCTGGGGGGTCTGGCGGGAGTCACTCCCCCCAGGTTGAGGGCTCGCAGCGCGGAGCGCAGCGAGAGCCCGGAAATCACTCTGACTCGCCTCTGAACGACGACCGCAGGCGAGGAAGACGGCGAAAGGCGAGTCAGATATGGCGCATGGGCTTCGACCCCTGCACGGCGCGGCGCCCGTCCATGCGAGGCGCCCTCCGAAGCAGGACCTCGGCGAAGCAGGTCCCGCGCCCGCCCGACCGCTCGCCCACCTCTCTCGCCGCGCCCCGCTGCGCTGTTGCGGCGCCCGGAGGGATCGGTCTACGTTCCACGCATGTTGACGCTCGGGCGCTACCGGCTCGCCTCGGTCCTCGACGCCCGGTTCGCGCTCGACGGCGGCGCCATGTTCGGCGTCGTGCCGAAGCCGCTCTGGGAGAAGCTGAGCCCGCCCGACGCGCGAAACCGCGTCCGGCTGGCGGCGCGCTGCCTCCTCGCCCTCGACGCGGCGGCCCGGCGCTGCATCCTCGTGGACGACGGCCTCGGCGAGAAGTGGGACGCGAGGCGCACCGACATGTACGCCATCGACCGGTCGGTGGGCGGCATCGACGCGGGCCTCGCGGCCGCCGGCGTCTCGCGCCGCGACGTGACCGACATCGTCCTCACCCACCTCCACTTCGACCACGCCGGCGGCTCCACCCGGCGGCGCGCGGACGGCGCGCTCGAGCTCGCCTTCCCGAACGCGACCTACCACGTGCAGCGCCGCAACTGGCAGTGGGCGCTGGCTCCGAGCGAGCGCGACCAGGGGAGCTACCTCGCCGAGAACTTCGCGCTGCTCGAGCACGCAGGACGCCTGCACCTCGTCGAGGGCGACGGCGAGCTCTTCCCGGATCTGGAGCTCATCGTGTCGGAGGGGCACACCGTCGCGCAGCAGCTCCCGCGGTTCCACGGCGACGGCGCTCACCTGACGGTCTGCGGCGACGTGATCCCGACGCGCGCCCACGTGCGGGTGCCGTGGGTCATGGCCTACGACCTTTATCCACTGACCACCGTCGAGGAGAAGAAGATGCTCCTCGCCCAGGCGCTCGAGGATGACGCCGTCCTCTTCTTCGTTCACGACCCCGACGTGGCGGCCTGCCGCCTCCACGAGGAGGACGGCCACCCCGCGTTCCGCGAGGCCGTAGAGATCTAAATGGAAGCCACCGTGACGATCACCCGCCGGGGCGCCGAGCGCCTCGCGCACGGGCACCCCTGGATCTACCGCGGCGACGTCGAGAAGGCGCCCGCGACCCTCGAGAGCGGCGACGTCGTCGTCCTGAAGGACGGCCGCGGCCGCTTCCTCGCGAAGGCGTTCTGGTCGGCGCGCTCCAAGATCGCGCTCCGCGTGGTGACGCGCGATGACGTCGCCATCGACGACGCCTTCTTCGGCGACCGGCTCGCCTCCGCCATCGCGCTGCGAGAGAAGGTCTTCCCCGACGAGCCCTCGGTGCGCCTCGTCCACGGCGAGGCCGACCTCCTGCCGGGCCTCGTGGTGGACAAGTACGGCGACGTGGTCGTGCTGCAGACGCTCGTCCCCGCGACCGAGCGGCGGAAGCAGCTCATCGCCGACATGCTCTGGAACGCCTTCCGCCTGCGCTGCGTGGTGGAGCGGAACGACGTGAAGGTGCGCGAGCTGGAGGGGCTTCCCCTCGTGAAGGGCGTCGTGCGGGGCGTCGAGCCGGGGGCGCTCGAATACCTCGAGGGCCAGGCGCGCATGCGCCTCGACGTGCTCGGGGGCCAGAAGACGGGCGCCTTCCTCGACCAGCGCGAGAACCGCCTCCGCGCGGCCGAGTACGCGGCGGGCAAGTGCCTCGACTGCTTCACCTACGCTGGCGCGTTCGCGCTCCAGCTCGCCCGGCGCGCCGACCACGTCACCGCGATCGAGATGCAGGCGGGGGCCGCGGCGCTGGCGCGAGAGAACGCGGCGCTGAACCACGCGGCGAACCTCGAGATCGTCGAGGCGAACGCCTTCGACTGGCTGCGCGACGCGTCGGAGCGCGAGCCGGAGTTCGACCTCGTGGTCCTCGACCCGCCCGCCTTCGCGAAGAACAAGGATGCCATCCCGGCGGCGCGGCGCGGCTACAAGGAGATCAACCTGCGCGCCATCCAGGTGTTGAAGCCGGGCGGCATCCTGGTGACGGCGTCGTGCAGCTACCACATGAGCGAGGAGATGCTGGAGGAGGTCGTGCGCGACGCGGCGCGCGACGCCGGGCGCCCGGCGCAGGTCCTCGAGAAGCGCGGCGCCGCCCGCGACCACCCGGTCCTCATGGGCGTGCCCGAGACCCGCTACCTCAAGTGCTTCGTGGTGCGGCTGCCGTAGTAGGATCGACGGCCGTCGCCGTGCCCGGCGACGCGGAGCCCGATGGCCGCCACCCCCGAAGCGCTCACGCCGATGCCGCGCGCCGCCTGCCTGGCGGCGCTCGCGAGGAGCCCGCTCCTCGCCTCTCTCCCGCCGGTCGGGCTCGATCACCTGCTCGACGCCGCGGACGTCCTCGAGGTCGCCGCCGGCGAGACCGTGGTGCGCGAGGGCGACGCGAGCGGCGGGATGTACTTCGTCCTCTCCGGCGAGGCGAGCCTGCGCCGCCACGAGCTCGCGCTGAAGCCGCTCGGGCCGGGGGGCCACTTCGGCGCCCTCGGGCTCCTCACCGGCCAGCCGCGCACCGTCACCGTCACGGCGGCGACCCCGCTCGCGGTGGCCCGGCTCACAGCCGATCGCTGGTCGCAGCTCGTGGCGCGCCACCCGAAGGTCGCCGTCGCGCTGCTGACGGCGCTCCTCGCGCACGTCCGCGAGGACCTGGTGGAGATGACCGACCAGGTCGGGATGCTGCTGCAGGGCCGCTCGCTGCCGCGCGCCCGCGAGGTGTCGGTGCGCATCGGCGGGGCGACGCGGCGCGTCGCGACCGGCACGCCGCTCGGCGCGCTGCTCTTGCCCGGTGAAGGCGGCGAGCTCGTCGTGGCCGGGCTCCTCAACCAGAAGCCCGTCTCGCTCAACACGCCGCTCTTCGCCGACTCCGTGGTCGCGCCGCTCACGGTGGCGGAGTCGGAAGGCCGGCAGGTGTGGGTGAGGAGCCTCGGGCTCGTCCTCCTGGAGGCGGCGCGGCAGGTCGCGCCCGAGGTGGTCGTGCGGATGGGCTCGTCGCGCGGCCCGGTGCAGCTCGTGGACGTGGCGGGCGCGATCGAGCTCGCGCGGCTCGCCGCCACCATCACCGCGGCCATGGAGCGCATCATCGCCGCCGACGCTCCCATCCGGCAGGAGCTGTGGGCGGTCGAGGAGGCGCAGAGCCATTTCCACGATCGCGGCTGGGACGACGCGGCGCGCCTGCTCGCGACGCGCCGGCAGGGCACCGTGCCGCTCGTCACCTGCGGCGAGCTCTACGCGCTCGGGATGGGCGCCTTCCTGCCCTCCGCCGGCGCGCTCCGCGGCTGGCGGCTCGCGCCGCGCGGGCGCGGGCTCGTCCTCGACTACGGCCACCACGACCCGCGCAACGGGAACGGGCTCGCGGCCGCGCTCGCGCCGGAGCCGCCGGACGGCATGGTGGGGGCGCACCGCGCCTGGCTCGACGGCATGGGCGTGACGAGCGTGGGCACCTTCAACGACCTGTGCGTCTCGGGCGGCGTGGCCCAGCTCATCCGCGTCTCGGAGGGCTTCCACGAGAAGCGCATCGGCGGGATCGCGGACGACATCGCCGCCCGCCGCGACCGCGTGCGCATCATCGCCATCGCGGGCCCCTCCTCGTCCGGGAAGACGACCTTCATCAAGCGGCTCACCACGCAGCTCCACGTCGACGGCCTCCGGCCAGTGGGCCTCTCGCTCGACGACTACTACGTGGATCGCGAGCGCACCGTGCGGGACGAGAAGGGCGAGTACGACTTCGAGGCGCTGGAGGCGCTCGACCTCGCGCTCCTGCAGGACCACGTGCGCCGGCTGCTGGCAGGCGAGACCGTCCCCACCGCGAGGTACGACTTCCGCTCCGGCCGCAGCGACCCCGCCGCCGGCCCGGCCATCCGCCTGGGGGAGGGCGACGTGCTGATGATGGAGGGGATCCACGGGCTCAACCCGCGCCTCCTCGACGACATCCCGCGCGAGGGCGAGCTGTACCGGGTCTTCATCCAGCCCGGCACGACGCTCCCCTTCGACCGCCTCTCGCGCACCTCGGCGACCGACCTCCGGTTGCTCCGGCGCATCGTGCGCGACCGCCACCAGCGCGGCTACCGCGCCGACGAGAACATCCTGCGCTGGCCCTCGGTGCAGCGCGGCGAGCGCCTCCACATCTTCCCCTTCCAGGGCGAGGCCGACGCCGCGTTCGACAGCTCGCTCATCTACGAGCCGTCCGTGCTCAAGGTGTACGCCGAGCGCTACCTGCTCGAGGTGCCGCAGAGCTCGCCGGCCTACGCCACGGCGTGGCGGCTCAGGCTCCTCATCGACCGGTTCGTCTCGATCTACCCCGACCACGTCCCGCCGACGTCGCTCGTGCGGGAGTTCATCGGCGGCAGCGGGTTCGAGTACTAGCCGCCGAGGAGCTCCCGCGCCGGGAACAGCAGCACCTCCTCGATGCTCAGCGCCCCGACGAGCAGCATGAGCAGCCGGTCGAGCCCCAGGGCGACCCCGCCCGCGTCCGGCATCCGCGGCAGCGCCGAGAGGAAGCGCTCGTCGAGCGGATAGGCCGGCCTCCCGAGGTGGATGCGGTGCGCGCGCTCCTCCTCGAGGCGCCGCCGCTGCTCGCCGGCGTCGGTGAGCTCGGAGAAGCCGTTCGCGAGCTCGAGACCGCCCGCGTACAGCTCGAACCGCTCCGCGAAGCGCCGATCGCTCGCCTTCAGCCTCGAGAGCGCCGCCATCCTCGCGGGCCAGTCCACGAGGTACGCCGGCCGTCCCTGCCCGAGGGAGGGCTCGACCCGGTCGAGGAAGACGCGGAAGAAGAGGTCGTCGAAGCCGTCGCCGGACCGTCCGGCATCGAGCCCGCGGGCGAGGAGCGCCGCGCGCAGCTTCGTCGCGTCGCCGTCGCACGCGCCGAGGTCCACGCCCGCACTGGCGAGGAAGGCGCCCGCCACCGTGAGCCTCTCGAATGGCGCGGCGAGCTCGAGGTCCCGCCCGCCGGCGCGCACGCGCGTGCCCCCGGTGAGCTCGCGCGCGCAGTGCGCGACGAGCTCCTCGAGGTCGCGCATGATCCCGTCGTAGTCCGTGCCCGCCCGGTAGAGCTCGAGCATGGTGAACTCCGGGTTGTGCGTCGCCGAGACCTCGCCGTTCCGGAAGACGCGGGCGAGCTGGAAGATGCGCGGGAACCCCTCCGCGAGGAGCCGCTTCATCGCGTACTCGGGGCTCGAGTGGAGCCAGAGCGGGCGCGGTGCGCCGCCACCCTCGGGCACGAACGGCGCATGGAAGGCGTCGATGTGCGGCTCCATCCCCGGGGCGGCGACGAGGCAGGGGGTCTCGACCTCCTCGAAGCCGCGGGCGCCGAGGAACGCCCGGATCGCAGCCTGCAGCCTCGCCCGCGCCCGCGCCACCTCTCGCCGGTTCACCCCCGTAGCATAATCGCGGCGCCGCTTCGCGTCGCCGGGGCGTCTCGGGCTAACATGCCGCCGCGTGAGCCGCGCCCCGTTCGCCTCCGCCCTCCTCGCCGCCACCCTCGCCGCGCCCGGCTGCGCGCACGCGCCGGCGCCGCCTCCTCCGGCCGCGCCGCCACGAGCGGAGGCCGGTGCGCCGGCGGCGCCCGGACCCGGGACCGCCGCGCGCGCCGGCCCGCCCGCGCCGCCCGGCGCCGCCGATCGCCTCGGCCGGATCCGCGCCGACGTCGACCGGCTCCTCACCGCCCAAGGGAACATGCTGTGGGAGACGTGGACGCGCGGCGCCGCGCCGAACGTGGAGGCGAGCCTCGCCGCCGGCGACGCGCTGTCCGCGCGCGGGACCCTCGAGCTCGTCCGCGCCGCGCGCGACGGCTCCGCCGGGGACGAGCGCCGCGCGCTGGCGCTCCTGCACGCCTTCCTCGTAGGCGAGCACCTCGCGCGCGAGGCCCCGGCGACGCCCGGCCCGGCCGCCGCCGCCGCCGCGGTGAGCTGGGACGGCCGCGCCGTGGCGACCGCGCGCGTGCCGGCGCTGCTCGCCGCCGAGCCCGATCCGGCGCGCCGCGCCGCGCTCGAGCACGCCTGGGCCGAGGCGGAGCGGCGCCACGCGCCGGCCGCCGCCCCTCGACCTCGCGGCGCGGCCCGGCCTCGTCCTCGACGCGGAGACGAGGGCCGGCAAGGACCCGCGCGCCCTCACGCTCCCGGTCGAGGTGCCCGGCAGCGTCCGCGTCTCCTACGCGCCCGCCGGCGGCGCCGCCGAGCTGCGCGCGCTCCTGCACGAGCTCGGCGCGGCGGCGTTCTACGCGAGCGTCACGACGCCCGTGCTGGAGTTCAGGCGGCTCGGCGCCGTCACGGCCGAGACCTGGGCCGCGCTCTTCGAGGACCTGGCGGGCGATCCGGCCTGGCTCGCCGAGCGCACCGGCATCGCCGACGCGCACCTCGCGCCGCTCGTCCGCGCGGCCGCCGCGCGGCGCCTCCACGAGGCGCGGACGCTGGCGGCGCGGATCCTGGTCGAGATCGCGCGGGCGCGGGCGCCGGAGAAGGCGGCCGCCGCGGCGAAGGGTATCCTGGAGCGCGCCTTCGCGCGCCCGGTGGACGCGGACGAGCAGGACCTCTTCCTGCTCGACGGCGATCCGCTGCTCGAGAGCGCGGACCGCCTCCAGAGCCTCCTCCTCGCGGCGCAGGTGCAGGCGTTCCTCACCGACCGCGCGCCGCCCGCCTGGTGGCGCTCGAAGGAGAGCGGCGCCTGGCTCGCGGCGGCGTTCGCCGAGGGGTCGCGGCGCACGCCCGCCGACCTCGCCACCGCGCTGGGCGCCCCGGCGCTCGACGCGGCGGTGCTCGACGCCGTCACCCGCGAGCGGGCCGAGATGGCCGGGGTGCGGCGCGCCGCCTCGACCGACGTGAAGGCGGAGCGGTAGCTCTCACCGCTTCGGCGGGGGCGGCTCCCGCGGCTCGTCCCGGTCGTCGTCGAGCATCCGGTACTTCGGCCCCTCGGGGTCCTCGTACTGGCCGCTCTTCACGGTCCACATGAAGAAGAGCCAGGCCGCGACGCCGAGCGCGAGCGACAGGACGATGAGGAAGCCTAGGTCCAGGAGCGCACCCGGAGCGAATTGCCCACCACGAACAGCGACGAGGCCGCCATCGCGGCGGCCGCGACGATCGGGTGCAGCAGGCCCGCCACCGCGAGCGGGATCGCGACCACGTTGTAGAAGAAGGCCCAGAAGACGTTCTGCCGGATGATGCGGTCGGTCCGGCGCGCGAGCCGCACGAGGCCCGCCAGGAGCCGCAGGTCGTCGCGCACCAGCACCGCGTCGGCGCTCTCCATGGTCACGTCGGTGCCGCGGCCCATCGCGACGCCGACCGTGGCGCGCGTGAGCGCGGGCGCGTCGTTGATGCCGTCGCCCGCCATGAGCACGCGCGCGCCGGCCGCCTGCATGCGGGCGACCTCCCGCTCCTTCGCGACCGGCGTCGCCTCCGCGACCGCGCGCTCGATGCCGACCCGCGCCGCGACGGCCGCGGTGGTGGCGGGGCCGTCGCCGCTCACGATCGCGAGGCGGAGCCCGAGCGCGCGCAGCTCCGCGACGGCCGCGCGCGCCTCGTCGCGCAGCACGTCGGAGACGACGAGCAGCGCCGCGAGCTGCCCGCCCACGGCGAGGTGGACCACGGTGTCGCCCTCGCGCTCGAACGGCGCGGCCGCCCGGACCGCGGCGTCCGTCACGGCCACGCCCTCGTCGCCGAGGAAGGCGCGGTTGCCGACCACGACGAGCGCGCCGTCGACCTCGGCGGCGACGCCGCGGCCGGGCACGGCGCGGAAGCTCCGCGCCGCCCGCTCCGGCCCCGCGAGCGTCCGCGCCGCCTCGAGGATGGCCCGGCCCAGGCTGTGCTCGGAGCGGCGCTCGACGGCGGCCGCCAGCGCGATCGCCTCTTCACGCGTGACGCCGGGGGGAAACAAGACGACGTCGCGCAGCACCGGCCGCCCGCGCGTGAGCGTCCCCGTCTTGTCGAGCACCACGTCGGTCGCGCGCGCCGCGCTCTCGAAGACGTCCGCGCCCTTCACGAGGAGACCCTTCGCCGTGGCCGCGCCGGTGGCGAGGAGGACGGCGATCGGCGTCGCGAGCCCGAGGCTGCACGGGCAGGCGATGACCACGACCGCCACGCCCGTCATGAGCGCGTGGTGAGCCTGCGCGCCGCGCGCGAGGTGCAAGACGACCGTCGCGACGGCGAGCACGAGCACCGACGGGACGAACACGCCCGTGACGCGGTCCGCGAGCGCCTGGATGCGCGGCTTCTGCGCCTGCGCGTCCTCGACGGCGCGGATGATCCCGGCGAGGACGGTGTCCTTGCCGGTGCGCGTCACCTGGAACGTGAAGGCGCCGCCCAGGTTGACCGTGCCGCCGACGACGCTCGCACCTGGCGCCTTCGCGACAGGCCGCGACTCTCCGGTGATGAACGCCTCGTCCACCTCCGAGGAGCCGGCGACGACGCAGCCGTCGAGCGGGACGCGCTCGCCGGGGACGACCTCGACGAGGTCGCCGGGCATCACGGACGAGAGCGGAACCAGCTTCGCTCCCCCCTCTGCGACGAGCCGCGCCTCTCTCGGGAGGAGCTGGCCGAGCCGCGCGACCGCCTCCGACGCCCGCCCCTTCGCGCGCGCCTCGACGTAGCGGCCGGCGAGCACGAGCGTGACGATCATGGCGGCGGTGTCGAAGTAGACCTCGCCGCCGCGGACCATCTGGTAGACGCTGTAGGCGAGCGCGGCGCCCGAGCCGAGCGTGATGAGCGCGTCCATGTTGAAGCGCAGGGTGCGGAGCCCGCGCGCCGCCGATCGCAGGAAGGGCGCGCCGGCGTAGAAGAAGACCGGCAACGTGAGCCCGAGCGCGATCACCTCCATGAGGCGGCGCAGCCCGGGCTCCATGCCCTGGAAGTAACCGGCGTAGAGCGCGGCCGAGTAGATCATGAGCTGCGAGGCGAGGAAGAAGGCCGTCCCGAGCCGCACGAGGAGGTCCCTCGTCTCGGCGTCCTGGGCGCGCTGCCGCTGCGTCTCGGAGTAGGGCTTCGGCTCGTAGCCCGCCGCGCGGATGCGGTCGAGGACCGCCTCGAGGCTCGTCGTGCCCGGCTCCCACCGGACGCGCGCGCGGTGCGTCGCGTAGTTCACCCGCGCCGACCGGACGCCGGCGAGCCTCGAGAGGAGCCGCGCGTTGAGCCAGACGCAGGAGGCGCAGCGGATGCCGTCGATGTAGACGTCGAGCTCGGCCTCGCCCTCCACCTCCCGGACGGCCTCGCGGAACGCGCCCACGTCGACCGGGCGATCCGTCTCGGCCGCGAGGCCCGCCTCGTCCCAGCGCCGTCCGGCGTAGAAGCCCTGGAGCCCCTCGCCCACGATGAGCCGGAAGACGCCCTGGCACCCCGCGCAGCAGAAGACCTTCCCCGCGGCGAGCGCCTCGTCCCGGACCGCCTCCCGCTCCGGGAATTCGAGCAGGCAGTGGTCACAGCGGAGCATGGAGCCCGAGCCCGCGCAGGATGAAGAGCACGCCGACGAGGACGACCGCGAGCCCGCCCAGCCGGTAGAGGACGCCGCGCGCCCGCGCCGACGCGAAGGCGCTCGCCCCACCGACGAGGAGGAGCGCCGGGACGGTGCCGAGCGCGAACGCGAGCGCGAAGAGCAGGCCCTGCGGCAGCCCGCCCGTCGCGGCGGCGCCCACGAAGGCCGAGTACGACAGCCCGCAGGGGAGGAACCCGAGCATGAGCCCGAGCACGTAGAAGCGGCCGGGACCGCCGCCCTCCAGGACGAAGCGCACGCCGCGCAGCACGCGCGAGGCGAGGCGCTGCTCGAGCGCGCGCGCCCAGCCGGCGATGCCCGCCGCGCCGAGCCCCATCACCACCATGACGACGCCGGCGAGGACGGCGACCACGTCCTGCAAGCCTGCCAGGCGCCCCGCGGTGTTGACGAACGAGCCGGTGAGGCCCATCAGCGCCCCGAGGAGCGCGTAGGTGGTGACGCGGCCGGCGTTGTAGAGGAGCTGTCCCCCGAGGGCGCGGCGGGCGCCGAGCAGCGGGCTCGAGACGAGCCCCACCGAGGCGACGAGCGGGCCGCACATTCCGGCGCAGTGGCCGAAGCCGCCGAGGAGGCCCGTCGTGAGCGCGAGGACGAGGTGCGCCCGCATTCCCCGTCACTCCGCCACGTCGAAGGTGAAGCTGGCCCGGACCGGGCCGGCCGTCGCCGGCTCGCGCGGCGCGACGGTGACCTCCGCGCTCCACGTGTGGCGCCCGCTCGGGCAGCGCACGAGCACGCCGTGCCCGCGGTAGCGGCCGCCGCCCAGCGGGGCGAGGCGCACGCGGTTCTCGCCCATGTACATGCCCGGCATGGTCAGCGCGACGTCCACCACGCGATCCGCGATGGGGAGCGCGCCGCGCCGAGCGTCGACGGTGAGCTCGAGGTCCCGCATGGTGCGGAGCGGGCGTGGCGCGACCTCCAGGGTGACCACCGCACCGTCCACGGTGTGCGCGCACGGACCGGCGGCGAGATCGCAGGCTGGAGCGGCGTGCGATCCGATGGCGGCCGCATCGTGCGCATCGTGCTGGTGCCGCACCTCGTCGTAGTGGAGCCCCGCCTCGTAGGGGTCGGCGACGACCGTCGGCTCCTTCATGCGGACGCCGAGCCAGACGGCGCCCGTCACCGCGCCGAGCGCCGCGAGCGCCACGATTGCGATGAGGATTCTCACGGGGCAGGCTCCAGCGTTCGCCGGGTTTCGTCCCCCTCGGACGTACGGCGGGCTTCCTCCCCCTCCCCCCGCAACTTCCAGGGAGAGGGAGACGAAACGCGAGGGCGCCCGGGGGCCGGCGAGACGAGCGAGACAATGCGCGTCGTGGACACGCCGGGCGCTTCGACGGACAGTTCCCCAGGGATCGTGCCCGTCGTGTTCCCGAGCCCGCGGGCCACCGCGAGCACGCGGACGCGCCGGTGCTCTCCGGGCGCGAGCGCAACGCGGTCGGGGCGGAGCAGCACGTCGCCCTCGGGTGGGCGGAGCGCGAGCTTC
>WNGE01007250.1_pt1 | contig 12115 bp, 13 predicted proteins | sample 5400651 | NCBI WGS metagenome assembly WNGE01 (sample SAMN13153370, study PRJNA577476) | soil metagenome | isolation source: 60 cm soil or saprolite under grassland replicate 2 | place: USA:California | collected 2016-06-15 | reverse complement strand
CAACCAGCGTCGGGCTCGCACCCCCGGCAGCGGCGCGATGCGAACGCTCAGGCGAGCTCGCCGTCTCTCATCGCCTCACCAACCCAGCACGGCCGCCCACCTGATTGCGCCCCTGAGCAGCGCACCACACTCCGGTCCGCACCGCACGACCGGACGGATAACAGGAGCACTCACCCCCCGACCGGCTCGCCGTCAACGAACCGGCACACCACCACCCGAGGACCGTGACACCAACCTTGACGAGGCCCACCCCTTCATGGATGACAAACCTCACTCCATCTCAGCTTTGGCCCCGGCGGAGACGCTCGAGCTTCGCAAGCGTCTCCGGGTCGAGCTTGTCCCGCAGGTCGCCGCGCGTGCGATCCACATGCTCCGGCCGCGTCAGCTCGTCGAGGAACATCCGCGACGACATCTTCCGAACCTCGGCACCCGACGTTCCTCGCACGGCTTCGTCCGACGAGACCACCGCGACCTGCTCCCCACTCCTGTGCTCGGCCGCGAGCCGCTCGATCAGCGCGTCGGCGTCGGGCGCCCACCGGACCTCGAGCGGCCCGTGGACCTCGTCGGCGCCGTGCCCGTCGAAGACCAGGACGCCCCGCGCCCCCTTGGTCGACACCCAGCCCGCGAGGAGATCGCGGAGGGCGTCCGGCGACTCGAAGCCGCCCGAGTGGAGCAGGTTGAAGCCGTCGAAGAGGTAGAGCGTCGGCTCAGCCACCGCGCTGCCGCCTCGCCTCGTAGAGCAGGACGGCGGCTGCGACGCTGACGTTCAAGGACTCGACCCTGCCGAAGAGGGGGATCGCGACCTCGAGGTCGCACGTCCGCCGGACGAGCGGCCGCAACCCCTTCCCCTCGGCGCCGAAGACGAAGGCGAGGCCGCCCGAGAGATCGGCCTGCCACATCGACGCCTTCGCTTCACCCGTCGCTCCGGCCACCCAGAGATCGCCGCTCTTGATCTCCGCGAGGTAGCGGGCGAGGTTCGTGACGACGGCGACCGGCAGGTGCTCCACAGCGCCCGCTGACGCCCGGCAGACCGCAGCCGTCACGCGCGCCGAGCCATGGGCGGGCACGACGATGCCGGTCGCGCCGGCGCCCTCGGCGCTGCGGCAGACGGCGCCGAGGTTCCGCGGGTCGCTCACCTGGTCGAGGCACGCGAGCAGCGGCCGCTCACCGCCCACGAGCTCGTGCGCGTCGGCGTAGCGATACGGCTCGCACCATGCGAGCACTCCCTGGTGGTCCCGAGTGCCCGCCGCCTCGGTAAGGTCGCGATCGAGCTTGACCTGCACCCGCGGGCGTTCCGCGTCGCGCAGCCAGCCCTCGGCCTTCAGCGCTCGCTCGGTCGCCCAGAGCTCGAGGACCTCCCGGTTCGAGCCGCGGAGCGCCTCCCGCACCGGTCTCTTCCCGTAGACCTGTTCGCGGGTCACTGGCGCTTCACGAGCCGGAAGCCCCCGGCCTCGTCCCGCACCTCCCAGCCGAGCGCGAGCAGCTCGTCGCGGAGCCGGTCCGCCTCGGCAAAGTCCTTCGCCGCGCGGGCGGCCTGGCGCTGCTCGCCGAGCGCAATCGCCTCGGGCGGAGCCTCTTCCCGCTCGGCGAGCGAGCCGAGCCCGAACAAGTCGAGGCCGGCGCGAAGATCGGCCCCGAGGCCGCGGCTCCGCCAGTCATGGAAGAGCGCGAGCGCATCCGGCGTGTTGAAGTCGTCGTCGAGCGCCTCGACCAGCCGCTCCTGCTCAGCGGGCTCGCCGTCGACGGCGCTCTCGACGAAGAAGTTGCGGAACGTGTCGACCTGGGCGCGCGCCTGTGCGAGCGTGTCGTCGGTGAAGTCGATCGGCTTCCGCCAATGTGCGGTCATGTAGAAGAGAAGGACGACCTCCCTCCCCCACGTGTCGAGCACGTTGCGGATCGAGACGTCGTTGCCGAGCGACTTCGACATCTTCTCGCCGCCGAACTCGAGCATCCCGTTGTGCGTCCAGATGCGGGCGAACTCGTGGCCGAGCGCGCGCGACTGCGCAAGCTCGTTCTCGTGATGTGGGAAGACGAGGTCGAGCCCGCCGCCGTGGATCTCGAAGACCGCCCCGAATGCCTCCTCGGCCATCACGGAGCACTCGATGTGCCATCCCGGCCGGCCCCGACCCCACGGCGAGTCCCACCAGGTGTCCTCGCCGGGCTTGTTGGCCTTCCAGAGCGCGAAGTCGCGCGGATCCTCCTTGAGCACGTTCGGGTCCTCGCCCTGCTCCATCTGGTCGGGGCGCTGACGCGACAGCCGGCCGTACTCGGAATCGCTCGCGACGCGGAAGTAGACGTCGCCCTCGACCGCGTATGCGTGTCCGCTCTCGACCAGCTCCTCGATGAAGCGGACGATCCCGGGGATGTGCTCGGTCGCCTTCGGGAGCCCGTCCGGCAGCCCGAGGCCGAGGTCGCCGACGTCCTGGAGATACCACTCGGTCGCGCGCGCGGCCAGCTCGGCGCTCGCGCCCGGAGCGGCGTCGTAGATCTTGTCGTTGACGTCCGTGATGTTGTGGACGAGCGTCGCGTCGTAGCCGCGGTGCAGTAGCCAGCTGCGGAGCCACATACCGAATACGAACGGCCGCGCGTTGCCGATGTGCGCCCGCTGGTATACGGTCGGCCCGCAGAAGTACATGCGGACCGGCCCTGGCCGCGGCGGCAGCGCCTCGACGTGCCGCGAGAGGGTGTTGTAGAGCTGCATCCGACCTAGCCTAGATGGCTGCCCGCCGAAGCAACTCGTCACGCGGCAGCGCGGCGATCACCGCGGCAAGCTCGGGCCCGCGCTCGCGTCCGGTGAGTGCGAGCCGCACGGACTTCAGGTCGCCACCCACCGCCTTCAACTCTCGCACGACCGAGCGCGCGTCTAGCCCGCCCTCGACGAGCTCGCGGAAGCGCGCGAGCGTCTCCGGCGCATCGACCTGCACGGGCTCCGGCTGGAGCACGTGCGACGCGTACTCCGCCGCCTCGCGCAGATCGCGTGCACCGCGCAGCACTGGAGCGACGGAGACGGGGACGCCCACGCACGACGCCAACTCCTCGTCGGAGAGCTCGCCGAGCGCCTCGGTGGAGAGCCGGCGGAGCCGTGCGAGGTCGAGATCCACGTCGTGGCGCGGCAGCCCGAGCTCTTCGAGGTAGCGGCGCACGGCTTCCGGTGGAATTCCCTGGTCGCGAAGGTCGGCGAGGGACGATGCACCGTGCCGTTTCGACAGCTTGCGCCCGTCCTCGCCGAGCAAAAGGCCGTGATGGATGTACTCCGGCGGCTCGGCGCCGAGCGCGCGGATGAGCGACGCCTGCAGCTCCGCGTTCGGCCGATGGTCGGAGCCGCGGATGACATGTGTGATTTCGAAGTCGACATCGTCGATCGCGGAGGCGAGCTGGTACGTCGGCGTTCCGTCTGAACGCAAGAGCGTCGTCTGGCCGAAGCGAAGCGCGCCTTCGGAGTCCGGCTCGCCGATCAGGTGCGCCGCCTCGCGGTGTCGCACGAAGCGCTCGCTCTGGCTCACGGGACCCTCGTCCCAGCCGATTCCAAGCCATTCGAGATCGCTCACGATCGCCTCGCGGCCGCCGGCAACGTTCCGCCCGGGGTCGGTGTCGTCGATCCGAAGCAGGAACGACCCGCCGCGCTCGTCTGCGAACCGCCGGTTCGCGACCGCGCTGAGCGCGCCGCCGAGGTGCAGCGACCCTGTCGGGCTTGGCGCAAAGCGCACATGGACCACGTGGGCACGCTAGCGCCTATCCTGACCTGCTCCCCCAGGAAGGGGATGTCCCTCAAACCGCCAAAGGCGATATGAATACGGGGGCACCGATGCGCAGACGCCTTTGTGCAATCGCGGGAATCGCGATCTCAGCAGCGTTCGTGACCGCCGCCTCAGCGGCGGCGCCGAAGGTCGGCTCTGCGGTCCGATCTTCTGAGACCAGCCCGGCCGCAGCGCCCTTCGCTCAGTCGTGGGCTCTGGTACCGCGCACGTCGCAGACGCGAGAGGCGAAGCGCATCGTCGTGTTCGGCCAAGAGCAGGACATCGTCGGCTTCAACACGAATCTCGTGTGCTGCTCCCAGTATTGGGCGGGCGTCGTAACAGTCCCCGTGATCCGCGGTGCCTTCATCACGGATAACAGGCTCCAACTCGTCAAGGACCTCGTCACCCGCGCCACAGCGACGAAAACCACGCTTTCGTACACGATCCGGAAGGACGCCAACTGGAACTGGGGAGGCAAGAAGCTGCCCGTCACGTACAAGGACTTCGTCTACACCTGGCAGCAGATCGTCGACCCTAAGAACCAGGTCGTCGGCCGTGACGGCTACGACCAGATCACAAGCTTCACCCACAAGGGAGACAAGCAGGTGACGTTCAGGTGGAAGCAGCCCTACGCCCCCTGGCAGCTGCTCTTCGCTGGTGTGTATCCCTCGGCGGCGCTCGCCGGCCAGGACTTCAACACAATCTGGTCGGGTTGCATCTGCGGCAGCGACGGCAAGCCTGTCTCCGATGGGCCCTACCTGCTGACGAACTACACGAAGGGTCAAGGGTCGACGCTGAGGGCGAACCCCTTCTGGTATGGGAAAAGGCCGGCCGTCAAGGAGATCGATTTCAAGCTCATCAGCGACACGAGGACCGAGGTGCAAGCCATGCGCAGTGGTGAGGTCGACGCGATCAACCCGACGTTCGGGCTCAACCTGCTCCCGCTGAAGCGGCTGCGGGGCGTCACCTTCAGCCAGGTGCCCGGCCTGTTCCAGGAGCACATCGACATCCAGTTCGGAAAGCAAGGTCACCCGCTCCTGCGTGCACCGTGGATGCGGCAGGCGCTGATGATGGCCATCAACCGCATCGCCATCATCAAGACGGTCTACGGCGAGCTGGCGGGCAACACGACGCCGCTGAACAACCTCGTCTACTACCAGTCCGACACGACGTACAAGCCTGACTTCAAGAAGTGGGACTTCAACCCGCACAAGGCGCTCACCATCCTGAAGAAGCACTGCTCCGGCGGCCCGACTTCAGTTGGCGGCTCCGGTGGCACGTGGACGTGCAACGGCCTTCCGGCAAAGTTCCGCTACACGTGGACCGCGAACAACGCGACACGGACGACGCAGGAGGCCATGATCAAGGCTCAGCTGAAGGCGATCGGCATCGAGACCGTCGAGGCCCCGCTTCCGGCGAACATCGTGTTCGGGCCAACGGGCATTCCGTCGTCGGACTACGACCTCGCCAACTTCGCGTGGGTCACATCGCCCGATCCCGCCGGCTTCGTGCCGACCTGGGGCTGCCTCGGCGAGTCGAACTACATGCATTACTGCAATCGCAAGGTGACGAATGCGCTCGAGGCGTCGAACAGCGAGCTCGACCCGGGCAAGCGCGCCGCGTTGTTCCAGAAGGTAGATGCGCTGCTCGCCCACGACATCCCGAGCATTCCGTTGTATTCGCGACCGAACCCGCTCATCTGGAAGTCGGGGCTCCTGGGCCTGAAGAACAACCCGTCCCTGACCGGGTTCGCCTGGAACATAGAGCAGTGGCACTGGAAGTCATAGCTTCCCGATTCACCGTCTGAACGAGAAGGCCACGTCCCTAGGCGCGGGAGGCCTCTCCGTCTTCAATGGTGCTGCCATGACCGTGGGAGCGAAGATCTCGGCAACCGATGCGGCACTGCTCGGGCTCCTCACTCGCTATCTGCCGGGCGGCCGCAGGCCGTCGAGCACGACGTCCGGGTAGCGCGCCGCGGTCGGCACGAGGCTGAGCACGTCTTCCGCTGTGACGTCGCGGCGGACCGCTCCGGCCTTCTGAGCGCGTTTGACGATCCGCCGCGCGGCGTCGACCAGCTCGGCCTGCTCGAGCGAGCCGGCACAGCGCTCTACCCCTTCGATCAGGCACCGGTTGTCGGCGTAGCGGGCCGAGATCTCCCGGAAGAAGCCTTCGAACGCCTCCCCGGGGTCGGGGAGGCCGAGGGCGGTCTGCGCCGCGTCGTTCAGTTGCCGGATCTGTTCGTCGAGGACGGCTGCCACGAGCGCGTCCTTCGTCGGGAAGCGGCGGAAGACGGTGCCGTGGCCGACTCCCGCACGCTTCGCGATCTCGTCGATGCTTACGTCGAGTCCGCGCTCCGCGAAGCACTCGCCCGCGACCACCAGCACGCGGTCGTGGTTCCGCTGGGCATCGGCGCGGAGCGTCATGCAGCGATGGGCTCGACGTCGGCCACGTTGACGGTCTCGACGTGCCGCCCTCTCAGGAGCGCGAGGAGCGCGGCGAGCCCGACGAGGACGAACACCGCGGCGCCCGCGAATGCCCAGTGGAAGCCGTGCACGAGCGCGGCCTTTTCGCCGGAGCTCGTGTGGCTCGCCGCGAGGGTGGCCAGGATCGCGAGGCCGACCGCGCCGCCGACCTGCTGCGACGTGTTGAAGAGGCCGGACGCGAGGCCCTGATCCGAGTCTGCGAGGCCCATCGTCGCGACGAGCGTCAGAGGCACGAACACAGCGCCCATCCCGAGTGAGGTCAGCATGATCGACGGGAACACGTCGGTGAGATAGCTGCCGCCGACCGGGATGCGGAGGAGCAGGAGCATTCCGATCGCAGTGACGATCATCCCGGTCACGGCGATCGGACGGACACCGAGCCGCGGCGTCAGCTGGGATGCGAGCCCGGCCGAGATCATGATTCCCGCCGTGAAGGGCAGGAATGCGAGACCGGCTTTCAGCGGCCCGTAGTCGAGCACCCGCTGGATGTAGAGCGAGTTGAAGAAGAACATCGCGAAGAGGCCGGACGCAACGAGGAACATCACGACGTTCGCCGCCGTCAGTGTGCGCACGCGGAAGATGTCGAGGCGCACGAGCGGCGCTGCGGCCCGCAGCTCGATCACGACGAACGAGGCGAGCAGGATCGCCGAAATCGCAAAGGTGCCGAGCGTGACGGCCGCCGTCCACCCGTCCTGCGGTGCCTTCACGATCGCGTAGACGAGCGCCATCAGACCACCGGTGACGGTCACCGCCCCGAGCACGTCGAAGCTGCGCGCGGCGTGCTCGTCGATCGACTCGGGGATCAGCCGCAGCGAGAGCAGGAGCGCGGCGACGCCGACCGGCACGTTGATGTAGAAGATCCACGGCCAGGAGAAGGCCTGGGTGAGCACGCCGCCCAGCACGAGCCCGACCGCCGAGCCGCCCGAGGCGATTGCGGCCCAGATGCCGAGCGCCTTCCCGCGTTCCTTCCCTTCCGCGAACGTCGTGCTGATGATCGAGAGCGCCGCCGGCGAGATGAAGGCCGCGCCGAGCCCCTGGAGGGCGCGCGAGCCGATGAGCATCCCGGAGTTGACGGCGAGGCCGTTGAGAAGAGACGCGACGGTGAAGACGACGACGCCGGCGAGGAAGAGGCGCTTGCGTCCGAGCAGGTCGCCCGCGCGCCCGCCGAGCAGCAGGAAGCCGCCGAAGACGAGCGTGTACGCGTTGACGATCCACTGGAGGTTGGCCTCGCTGAGCCCCAGGTCCTTCTGGATCGAGGGCAGCGCGACGTTCACGACGGTCGCATCGAGAATGACCATGAACTGCGCGATGCAGACGAGGAGCAGGATCACCCAGGGGTTCGTCGAGTGGCGCATGGATCTCCCTGTTCGTAAGCGGACTGAGCAGTCCGCTTACGATAGCAACCGCCGCAAGGACTACGTCGGGCGGTTGTGGCTCACGAGCTCGACGTTGTTTCCGTCGGGGTCGAGGACGTAGGCCGCGTAGTAGCCCTCGTGGTAGGCCGGCCGCTCGCCCGGCGCTCCGTTGTCAGGGTGCCCGGCCTCGGTCAGAGTGCGATGGAAGGCGTCAACGGCACTGTTCTGCGCCGCCGCGAACGCGAGGTGCACGTGCTCGGCAGGCGCGCAGCCGTCGACGACGGAGAACGAGCCGTTCCCCGAGCTGAAGCGCGCCCGGTGCGGCTCTCCGCCGTGGAACCGCAGGCTGAAGCCGGCGTAAGGCGCCACCAGCTCGTAGAACGCCTTCGATGACTCGACGTCGGCAACCCGAATCCAGAGGTGATCGATGTTGCCGCCCTGCCTGAGATTGCCGTGGTAGACGCCCTCGGCGCTGTTCCCGTCGGGATCGAGCAGGAAGCCCCCGTAGTAATCGTCGCCGTACTGCGGGCGCGGGCCGGGCTCGCCGTCATCGCGGTAGCCCGCCGCGGTGCCGACGCGCCAGAACTCGTCTACGTGGGCTCGTGACGGCGCGACAAACCCGACATGCAAGTTCTGCGTAGCGTCTCCCTCGGCAAGCGAAAAGTCGCTCCACTCGACGAAGTCGTCGTCGCTGGCGGTCGGGTCGATGCCGAGCGTCTGCAGCACCGTCTCGTAGAAGCGCTGCGAGGCCTCGCGGTCGGAGGCGCGGATCGTCACGTGGTCGAACATGGCCGGACTATCCCAAACCGGCCAGTCTCAATCTGAGCCGAGCGCAACCAGTTTCAACTGAAGTCAGGTTGCGCGCCTAGCTTCGGCCGTAGCGGTAGTCGTGCGAGCAGGCGACGGCGAGGAGCGCGTCGTGCAGCGCTTTGCGCCGGTCATCGTCGAGGCCCTCGAGAAACGATTGTTCGATCCGCTTCACGAGCGACCGCAGCCGGGTCAGCCTGCGTTTCCCATCGGCCGTCAAGCTGACGGTGTGACGACGCCGGTCGTTCGGGTCGCGGCGCCGCTCGATCAACCCGCCGTCCTCCAGCGCGTCGAGAACGCCGACGAGCTGGCTGCGATCGAGCCCCAGGACGTCGGCGATCGTCGCCTGTGTCTCGCGTGCTCCTTCGCTCAGCAAGGCGAGGACCGCGTACTGGTACATCGAGACGCCCTCCTCTTCGAACGCCTCGAGTACCCGTGTCTTGATCGCGGTGCCCAGACGCGCGAGCAGGAACGCGGTACTCGCGAGGAGCTCCTCCGGGAGGAGGGGTTTGGCGTCGGGAAGCGGGCTAGTCATTGGGAATAGCGTAGCGCGGACCACCGTTGATAGCGTTCATCGTAGACGCAATATACGATTGGAGGTCCATATGAGTTCCCTCGAGCACCGGAAGCGCTGGTTTGCGCTCGCCGTGATCGTCGCGGCCCAGTTCATGGTCGTTCTCGATGTCGCCATCGTGAACGTCGCACTCCCCTCGATCAAGACCGACCTCCACTTCAGCCAGGAGAGCCTCCAGTGGGTGATCACCGCCTACTCGATCCTCTTCGGCGGCGTCCTCCTGCTCGGCGGCCGGCTCGCCGACCTCCTTGGGCGCCGGCGCCTGTTCGTCGCGGGAGTGATCCTGTTCACGGCCAGCTCGCTGCTCGACGGCCTTGCCTGGTCGGAAGGATCGCTGATCGCCTTCCGTTCGCTGCAGGGGCTCGGCGCCGCGCTGCTCTCGCCCGCCGCACTCTCGATCCTCACCACAACCTTCCGCGAAGGACGCGAGCGAAATCTCGCGCTCGGCATCTGGGGCGCCGCATCCGGGAGCGGCGGTGCCGCCGGCGTGCTGCTCGGCGGGGCGCTCACGAGCGCGTTCAGCTGGTCGTGGATCTTCTTCATCAACGTTCCGGCAGGCATCGCTGTTCTCGCTCTCACGCCGTTCCTCCTGCGCGAGAGCAAGGCAGACCTCGACCACCGGCACTTCGACACGGCCGGCGCCGCCTCGATCACCGGCGGCCTGATGCTGCTCGTCTACGCGTTGACGCGCGCGACGCAGCACGGCTGGGGGACGCTCTCGACGGCTGGGCTGCTGGCCGCATCCGCCGCGCTCGTCGTCGCGTTCGTCGTGATCGAAATGCGCTCGAAGGCGCCGCTGCTCCCGCTCCGAATCTTCCGCCTGCGGACGCTGACGGCATCGAACGTGAGCGGCCTGCTGCTCGCGGGCTCGATGTTCTCGCAGTTCTTCCTGCTGACGCTGTACATGCAGCAGGTGCTGCACTACTCGGCGCTCAAGACCGGCGTGGCCTACATCGCACTGACGCTGACGATCATCGGCTTCTCCGGCGTCGCCCAGGCGCTCGCGACTCGCGTAGGAGTCCGTCGCGTGCTAACCGTCGGGATGGTCGTATCGGCACTCGCCCTTGTTCTCTACGCCCGGCTGCCGGTGCATGGGCACTACTTCTGGGATCTGTTCCCGCCGTTCATCCTGAGCGGGCTCGGGCTCGCGCTCGCCTTCGTGCCGATGTCGATCGGCGCATTGACGGGCGTGACCCAGGCCGAGGCCGGCGTCGCGTCCGGGCTCATCAACACGAGCCAGCAGGTCGGCGGCGCGATCGGCGTCGCGGTCGCGACGACGATTGCAACGACGTTCACGAGCCACTGGGTGAGCGCGCATCCGGGCACCGGCCCGCTCGCCGGCGGGGCGCTGACGCACGGCTTCGAGATCACGTTCTACGTGCTCGCGGGCATTGCGGTCGTCGGCGCGGTGGTCGCGGCGCTCCTGACGGAGCCGCGGCCTCCGGCGCGCGAGGCGGCACACGACCTCCTCCTGGAGGCGGCGTGACCGCGATCGTGAAGCACGAGCGGGTGTTCCGCGAGGTCGACGATCTCGTTCTCCAGCTCAAAGGGCTCGTGCTCGTACGGGAGCTGTTGAAGGACCGCGGTGCCAGCGAGCCGGAAATTCGCTCGCACACCGAGGAGATCGCGCGTGTGCGGGCACAGCTGGCGGATCTCGTGCAGAGCTCAGGTGGCGGCGCATTGAGCGCCGCCGCCTGAGCGGCTCGCGGCGGCCGCCGCGCCTTGCGACGATCCCGCGATGCGTCCGCGAACCATCGTGCTCGTCGAAGGGATCAGCGATCGCGTCGCAGTCGAGGCGCTCGCCGCACGCCGCGGACGCGATCTTGCCGCCGAAGGCGTCTCCGTCGTGCCGATCGGCGGCGCGCAGGCGATCGGCCGTGTCCTCCGCGAACTCGCTGCCGAGGGGTTGAGCGTGAAGGTTGCCGGCCTGTGCGACGCCGGAGAGGAGGGCGCGTTCCGCCGCGGCCTCGAGCGGGCGGGCCTCGGCACCGGCCTCACGCGCGCCGGGATGGAACGGCTCGGCTTCTACGTCTGCGACGCCGACCTCGAGGACGAGCTGATCCGCGCGCTGGGGCCGGCGTCGGTGGAGCAGGTGATCGACGCACAGGGCGACCTCGGATCGTTCCGGACGCTCCAGAAGCAAGATGTGTGGCGGGATCGCCGACACGAGGAACAGCTTCGTCGCTTCATGGGCAGCGGCGGCCGACGCAAGATCCGCTACGCACGCCTGCTCGTCGAGGCCCTTGACCTAGGGCGCGTCCCGCGGCCGCTCGACAGACTCCTCGCCGAGGTCTGAGAGGAACGCCGGTGCATCCTCTACGCTCGACCCGGTGGAGGACCTGCTTTCAGCCTGGTTCCAGGCAAACGGGCGCGATCTCCCCTGGCGCGACACGAAGGATCCGTACGCAATCCTCGTATCGGAGGTCATGGCGCAACAGACGCAGGTCTCCCGCGTCGTGCCCCGCTGGCGAGGCTGGCTCGAGCGCTGGCCGACGGTCGAAGCGCTCGCTGAAGCCTCGCCGGCCGACGTGATCCGGGAGTGGCAGGGGCTCGGTTACAACCGGCGCGTGCTGAACCTGCATCGTGCCGCACAGCACGTGGCCGCGCATGGCTGGCCCGACGATCTGACGGAGCTCCCGGGCGTCGGGCGCTACACCGCCGACGCAGTCGCGTGCTTTGCGTTCGGCCGCGACGTGCTGCCGGTCGACGTGAACGTTCGACGCGTTGTCGAACGCACGGGACACGAATTCTCGTCGGCGTCGGCGTCGGCGCAGGCGCTGATGGATCTCGGCGCCACGGTCTGCCTCGCGCGGGTGCCGCGGTGCGAGGCGTGCCCGCTGGCGACGGCGTGCCCCTCGCGCGGGCAGCGGTTCGAGCCGCTGCGCAAGCAGGGGCCCTTCGATGGCTCGTTCCGGCAGCGGCGGTCGGCGACCCTGCGCGTCGTCTCCGAGGGCGAGCGCCCGCTCGAGGCCCTCGACGCCGAGGCCGTCGCCTCCCTGGCCCGGGACGGCCTCGTCCGGGTCGAGGCGGGGACCGTCTCCCTCCCCGCCTAGTACATCCGGCCGCAAGTTCAGTGGGTTATCCGGCGAGTGGCTCGGCGTTCGTGGCAAGGACGCAGGGAGCCCCGATAGTCCAACTATCGGGGCGACCGAGGACGCG